>Ga0196972_1000197_pt1 | contig 45131 bp, 61 predicted proteins | sample S1v_2013CmetaG_FD_148618 | JGI IMG/M metagenome (GOLD analysis project Ga0196972, IMG submission 148618) | Soil microbial communities from Anza Borrego desert, Southern California, United States - S1+v_20-13C | ecosystem: Environmental > Terrestrial > Soil > Desert | place: USA: California...
GAGACCAGTAACGGGGCGGGCGATCACGCCGATCTTCCCCGCGATACAGGCTCGAGCGCGGTTTCGAATCTCCCCAACACCGACACGGAACAGACAACCTGGAACTCGGAAAACGAGCAGCGCAACACGTATGTGGTTAAGGGCTATGAAATCTATGTACGGCTGATTCCTAAGATGTGGCAGCTTGGAACTGGGGATAGGGAAGAAATCTGGATTTTCACTCGCAGTTCGAGCGGGGTGATTATCGGAGCACAGCCCCTGCCCAACTGGCATGGTCAATTCGGCTTTGACATCATCGAGGATGAAGTGGACGGGTATAACCTGTTCGCGAAGTCAGGGCTGGAAATGATGAAGCCGCTTAATGATGTGATGAGCTGGCTTGTCAACACGCACTTTTATAATGTCCGGGCTTCGCTGAACAACCAGTTCGTCGTTGACCCCTCGATGCTGGTTATGAAGGACTTCGAGAATCCCGACCCCGGCAAGTTGCTGCGCATGAAGCCGGCTGCCTACGGCCGCGACGTCCGGAGCATGATCGCTCAGCTCCCCGTTGCCGATGTGACGGGCCGGCATCTCTCCGATATGGGCGTGGTGGCGGAAATGATTCAGCGCGCTACGGGCGTGAACGATAACATCATGGGGCTGGTCAATCAGGGCGGGCGGAAAACGGCGACCGAAACTCGAAGCAGTTCGACTTTTGGCGTCAACCGGCTGAAAACGAAGGCCGAGTATTACAGCGCTATGGGCTTCATGCCGATGTCGCAGAAATTGCTGCAAAACTCCCAACAGTTCTACAGCATTGAGCGGAAGTATCGGTTGGTGGGGAGTCTTGCTGAATTTGCCCCCGACTTCGTGAATGTAACTCCGGAGCAGATTGCCGGGTTCTTCGACTTCGTTCCCGTGGATGGAACTCTCCCCATCGACCGCTTTGCGCAAGCGAATCTGTGGGCCACGCTACTCGGGCAGATGCGGAATTTCCCGCAGGTCATGCAAACTTACGATATGGCTAAGATATTCGGCTTCGTCGCGGGGCTGGGTGGGATTAAGAACATCAGCCAGTTTAAGGTGCAGGTCATTCCGAACGAGCTGGCTGAAAGAAATGCTCAAAGTGGTAACAGTATTCCAGTTACCCCCGGGGCGAACTTGAATGAGCCGGGTCAAATCCCCGGACTGGGCGCGACAGGCTGATTCGGAAACAAGCATTGACGGAAGCTCGTCATATGTATATTTTGACGGAAAGGAAAAAGCATGGCAGAAGATAGAGAGCTGAGCCTGCGGGAGCAGAAAGACTTGTGGCAGAGCTTCACAGCGCACGAAGGCTGGAAGATGCTGGTAGAAGTCATCCGCTCTCAGGTGGACAATCGAAAGGGGCTGATCTTCGCCCCCCTCGAAGGCCACGATAAGGTGTTTGCGCAGGAGTACTTAAAAGGTGAGGCGGCTTTTGGTGAGCTTATCCTCACCCTTCCGACTACGATGTTGGAGCAAGTGCAGGTTGAACTTGACCAACTGAAGCAGTCTAATTCAACTGAAGGAGAGAAATGATGTTTAAAAGATCTTGGCTTTTTGGACGTGTGTACCGGAATGAAACTGACGGTGACGGCGGTGATACCGGTGGCGCTCCCTCCGTAGGCGTTGTTGAAAACGGCCCTACTAACGTTGATACTGATTGGGCAGGTATTAGTGATGACTCAGGTGAAAGTTCGAGCGACTTTGTCCCGGCCGCAGGGGAAACTCCCGCTGTACCGGCAACCAATGTTGTTGAACCTGCGCCCGTAGCGCCACCAGTAGCTGCGCCGGCAGCCCCCGCTGTGGAGCCGGTGGTACCACCTGCAACAACCCCTGCTGTCGAGCAGACCCCAGCTGTGGAGAATACTCCCGCAACTGGTGTGCCTCAAACGGCGGAGGAACTTGCGGTTCTTCGTACCAACTATTTTAATGAGCTGGTTAAGGATTACCAGATTCTGCCTGAGGATGCAGCACGACTGCAGACTGAGCCGGAAAATGTTCTTCCTGTACTGGCGGCGAGAGTGCAGATGCAAGTGCTCGATGCTGTATTTTCCACCCTACCGCAGCGCGTTTACGCTATGATTAATCAGCACACGCAAGCGGTGGAGCGGGAGAATAAAGCTCAGTCGGATATGTTTACCGCATACCCGGCTTTGAAAGATCACAAAGATGCTGTACTCCGTGCAGGGCAGATGTATCGCGCGGTCAACCCAAAGGCTCCTCGCGATGTAGCTCTTAAGGCGATTGGTGATTATTGTATGCAGATTCTTGGCTTGCAAAATCCCGTTGTCCCACCGGCTGCTGTATCTACCCCTGCGAATCCATTCGTTCCTGCTCAAAGCTCGGGCGCAGGTGGACCTCCGCCGGCCGCTGATGAGTGGGGCTTTCTAGATGACGATTAGTAAGGAGTAATACCATGGCTGCTATTGCAGGCTTAAGAGGTACAGGTGATTGGGCAACTGATGAACGCCCAAAAAATTTCCGTGAGGCCATTCTCTGGCGTGACCCTAACGGCGTCACACCCCTCACGGCGCTGATGTCAAAGGCGAAAAGTGCAGGTACGGATGACCCGGAGTTCGCATGGTGGGAAGAAGAGCTGAACCAAATTCGTGTGCAGTCTGACGCGACTGGTGCCAGTGCATCTTCTACGGCCCTCGGCTTGACGAGTGGTGGTTTGGACCTGGTTGTTGGTGACCTGCTGTTGGTTGAAAAGGCTGACGCCGAAACCTACGATAACGAAATTGTGGAAGTAAGTTCTGTTACTTCTGACACGGCTATCGTGGTCAAGCGTGGTCAAGCTGGTACTTCCGCCGCGGCAACTGGTGCAAGTGCGTATCTGACGAAAATCGGTAATCGCTTTGCTGAAGGTACCGGCGCGCCTACCGCCAGCACCCGCAACCCAACCAAGGTCTATAACTACTGTCAGATTTTCAAGACAGTGTATGAAATGACCCGTACTGCAAGTCAGACGAAGACTCGCACCGGCGATCCGCTGAAGAATGACAAAAAGCGTAAGATGTTCGATCACTCCGTAAGTTTGGAAACCGCATTTATGTGGGGCCGTCGGAGCGAAACAACTGGTGCCAATGGTAAGCCTATGCGTACCACCGGCGGCTTGCGCTCGTTCATCAGCACCAACGTAACGGTGTTCGCTACCACCCCAACGGTGAATTCGGTTCTGGACGCCCTTTATCCAGTGTTCGACTACAGCGGTGAAGGTGCTGGCGACGAGCGTATTATCTTCGCGGGTAACGGTGCACTGAACGCATTCAACAAGATGATCGCTGGCAACAGCAACGTCAACGTTGAGTACGGTGGTGTAATCAGTACCTACGGTATGAAGCTGCAACAATTCGTCACCCCTCAAGGTATTTTCTACATCAAGACTCACCCCTTGATGAATACCCACCCACGTTTCACGAACTCCATGTTCGTGATTAACGGTGCGGGCCTGCGTTACCGTCATCTGATGGATACCAAGGCTCAAGAAAATATTCAAGGTAACGACGAGGATACCAAGAAGGGCCAATGGATTTCGGAAGTTGGACTGGAAGTCAACCACGAAAAAACCTTCGCCTACCTGGGCAATGTAACTTACCCGTAAGGGCAAGTGTTTTAGTGTAATTATTGGGCCGGTGATTATTTTAATTTCCGGCCCATTTCACGGAGGGCGTTATGAAAAACCCTTTAATTGTAGTAGGAATTCCCAGCGGTACCGATTGGAAAGCGGATTTTGCTCTAAGTGTTATTGGGCTTGTGGCAAACGCTTCAAAGCCCTTGGCCGACGGAAGCCATATCCGGATGTTAAGGATACATAACACAAAAGGCAGTATCCTTCCCCGCAGCCGGCAAATGCTGGCGGAGCTTGCGCAAAAGGAGAATGCAACGCATTTGCTGTTTGTAGACTCGGATATGGTTTTCCCCGCCTACACACTGCATCAGTTGCTAAAACATGATAAAGACATTGTTGCAGCGAATTGCGTTACGAAAGTTATTCCAGCTCATCCTACGGCCCGGCAGTTTAGCCTCAAAGAGCCGGCGGGTACGTTGGTCGATTCGCGAGAGAAGTCGGGTCTCCAAAAGGTCTGGCGAGTCGGGACAGGGGTAATGCTGGTGCGGATGTCAGTATTCGCGAAGATTGAAAAGCCCTGGTTCCCCATCACGTGGAATGAAACGAATCAGGACTACACTGGCGAGGACTGGAATTTCTGCCGGCTTTGTGAAGAGGCCGGGTTCGACATTTGGGTTGACCACGATTTGAGTAAGCACATTGGGCACATTGGGGCCTTAACATACGATACCTCACACCAAGGAGCGAGATCATGAGTAAGAGTTCAAGTTTTGAAAATTCACTGCTGTTGCTGATTTTTAATGGAACGGGCATTGCGGGGCTGGCCGACAACGATGCGACGAGTCCGAATACGAATTTGTATGTGAGCCTGCACACGGCCGACCCGGGTGAGGGAGGGAATCAGTCCACGAATGAAATTGCCTACACGAGTTATGCTCGGGTTGCGGTACCCCGCGACGGAACTGGCTTCACCATCACCGATAATGTGGCGAATCCAACTACAGCTATTAACTTCCCGGCGGGTACGGGAGGCAGCGGTACGGCTACCCACTTCGGGGTTGGGATGTCTGCAAGTGGTGCCGGTGTGCTCTTATACTCAGGTGAAATTACTCCGAACGTTGTTTGCGGTGCAGGCGTTACCCCACAACTTACTACCGCGACCTCCATCACTGAAGAGTAAGGAGTAAAGCATGGCTAAAGCGCTTGTTCTCTGTTCTCGCTTTTCAACGTCTTTTGGGATAACGACGCATAACCTGCGTGCGGCCGGGATTAACGCGCTTTCGGCCGGTACAGAAGACCTTGTTAAGCTTGTGTTGCAGGAAGGGGCAGTGTTTAGCCGACTCGGCGGCTATTTAACGGCGTCGAGTCCAAACCCTGTTCTCTCCTCGCGGGCAAACGCTGCAGCTGGTGCGCAATCAGTTACTATAACCGGATTAGCATTTGTAGAAGACACTGTTAACTCGGATACAATGATCTCCGGCCAGTCGTATAATATGCGGATGGTTGTATCGGCAGGGGCGTCGACTGGGTATTTTATCCGTCAGCACGTAGAAATGACCGATTATGGTACATTCCTTATGGCGACGGGGTCTGTCAATTTTAATACAGCTAGTGCTACACGGTATATCCCTATCAGTGGTGAACTGTCCCTAAACTCAGGGGGAGTTTTTCCTGAGTGGAAGAACTACGGATTTACCCACTGTACAATGATACAGTTGACCGTATCGTCTAACTTGCGTACGACAAATACGCTCCTGCATCTGCAGGTGAATGGGACAAACCAGCTCACCCTTACTATTCCCCCCGCTACAACTGGGGTACTTACGCAGACGGGAAATGTGGCAATTGCTCCCGGCGATACCCTACGTTATCAAATTGTTAACGGTACAGGGTCAGAAACGTTAACGCTGATTAACGTAACCGGAGGATTTAAGTCAACGGCGTCTAGGCTCGATTTCCCCTTTAATGGGTCGTTAACGCACGCTGGTGGAACTGGCTACATCCCCTTTGGCGGACTTACGGCGCGGACGAATGAAGTGCAGGCTCGAGTACCTATCGGGTACTCGGGTAAGGTTAGTAACATACGGGCGCGGTTTAGTTCAATTGTAGGGACAGGCGCACTTTACCTTCGCAAGAACGGTGTACGGGTGATTTCGCTTAATGTTGTGGGCGGAACGACGTTTTATGAAGAGTCCGCCACGCCCGTCGACTTCAGCGACACCGACGAGCTAAGTTACGAATACGATTTTAGCAGCCTGACCTCAGCAACGCTGATTACTCTTGGCGCGACAATCGAGGCCACTAACATCGTGAGCGGAGCAGGGACAGCCTCGGGAAGCAGTGCCGCTGCAGCTGTTGCCCCGACTATATCCTCAAGCGTAGGGTTGGCCGAGGGGACGTCGGGGGCAGCGGCTGCGGGTGTGCATGTTATGGGGGCGCAGGGAACAAGCGCGGGCTCATCAACAGTTGAAGGCGACATCTTTGTCTTTTCTATCGGTTATACCGCCGGTTCTGTTAACTGCCTTGCGGTGGTGCTGGCCGTTGGGACAACCTTTTCCCAGGCCGTAGGGACGAGCGAAGGCAGTAGTGAAGTGCTGGGGATTGGTAAACAAGTGGGGTGGCGGCGCAGTGGCGCGGTCTCGGGGGGATGGACTCAACAGGAGGTGGAAGTATGACACGCGACGAAATAAGCGATCTTTTGGCCCAGCGATTAAACAATCGCACGGACTTGGTTGCTCGGATTAACAGCGAGCTTGTGTTGGCACAAAGCATGAGGCTTGAGCAAAACGGGCTGTTCTACCCTTGGTTCCTCGTTACGGAATACTCTGCCGAGATGACAGAGATGGACGAAAACCGCGTTCCTATCCCGAGTGATTTCTTGTCGGAAATTGAAGATGTCGGGTTGTGGGTGCAGAATGAAGTGGAAGAGTGGGTTCCGCTGGTCAAGGGGGATGAGGACGATCTGATGTCGCGGTTGGGTAGCACCTCCGGGCGCCCCACTTCGTACGCACTCATCGGGGAGCATTTCAGTCTTTTCCCCATCCCTGACGACAACTACACAATTCGGATGAGGTATTATGCAGCGCAACCGGCCCTCACCTCGAATATTGAAAATGGGTGGACAAAGTATGCTGCCGATCTTTTGATAGCAGAAGTGGGGGAGGCGATTGCGGCTTTCCACATGCAAAACCCGGCACTGGCTGCAGAATTCACTAAGAGCAAGGCGGCAGCTTGGGCTCGCCTGGGGATTGCGCACGAAGCGCGTATACACGCAAACAGAGAATACACGATGGGAGGGAATTAAAATGCCGGTTGAAACAGCAACTTATGTGAATGATTTGGTTGCAACTTACCCGGAGCACGGGAATCCGAAGGCGGAGGGGGACAACCATCTCCGGCTGATTAAAGAAGTGCTTCAAGCGACCTTTCCGAATTTGGGCGGACCGCTACTGCGAAAAATCGATAAGTCGGCAGACTATACAGTTACCCCTACCGACACCACGGCGATGTTTAACTGCACGGCGGCGATGGTGCTTGCCTTCGAGCCGGCAGCAGACCTCGGCGCTTCACACGTGATCTCAGTGTATGCGAACGGTGGGGCGGTGACACTTAACCCTGACGGAGCGGAACTGATTAATGGAGCGGCGACCCTTGTCATCCCCTCGGGAACTTTCATCCTCGTGTACTGCACCGGGACGGGGTTCTTTGCTGTCACCCTGAAGGAACCGATCTACGAGGCCTTTAAGGTGGGAGCAATTTACACAACGGTTAGCCCGACCAACCCCGCCACGAGCTTGGGCTATGGCACCTGGGTAGCTTTTGCGACGGGGAAGGCCCTTGTCGGCATTGACCCCGCAAATACCCTGATGGATGTTGTCGAGGAAACTTTCGGCTCAGCCAACTCGGTGAATGTCTCCCACACCCACACGGCAACGGTAAACGATCCAGGCCACAGACACGGCGGGATTCCGACCTCAACGGGGGCTGGTGATGCCTTCGACGGGGATGGCGCATTCAGCGGGTTTACCTCCTTCGCCACTACCGGCATCTCGGTAAGTATTGCGAGTTCTGGGGAGACCGGGGTAAATAAGAATTACCAGCCGTCTATTGCTGTGTACTTCTGGAAACGTACGGCGTAGGAGGCCAGCATGATCGAGCAGATACCTGAGAAGATTGCCGGAATGCTGAATTACATTCCTTTTTTAACGCTTATTATAAAGGATCAACCAACCCCAGTTACTACCCGGCTTATCGAAACAGGTATTATGTCGGTGATTGCGGCAGTTGGGGGGATGTATGTAGCGGTGCCACTGATTCAAAAGGACATCGAAGTGCTGAATGTAAATATTCAGCGCATAGATGACAAGGTGGAGAAAGTGGATGAAAAGGTCGAGCGGCTGCGTGGGGACTTGTACACACCTAGAGGGGGGTACGAAAAATGAGCAAAGTGCTGGTTAAACCGTTGTGGCTGGAGATCGGCTTAAACTACCTGGGGAAGGCAGAGATCCCGGGGGTAAAGACTGCGCCTTTCATCTCGAAGGCGCTTTTGCTTATGAAGGCCTGGTGGAAAGATGACGAGACCCCTTGGTGTGGAGTTGCGCTCGGGGCGGTAATGCGGTTGGCGGGAGAGCAAACCCCGAAAGCCTACTACCGGGCCCGGGCCTGGGCAGACTGGGGGACAAAGCTCCCCATGCCAGCCTACGGGTGTGTGGTCGTGTTTGAGCGTGGTGGGGCTGGGCATGTGGGGCTGGTAGTGGGTTCGGACGCTCGGGGCCGCCTGATGGTGCTGGGAGGGAATCAGGGAAACGCTGTTACCATCGCCCCCTTCGATCCGAGCCGGGTACTTGCTTATCGCTGGCCAACGGGAAGCCATTACCCTCTGCAGTACAGTTTGCCGGTATACGGGGCTAATGGCCTGGAAAGCTCGAAGGACGAAAAATGATTAAGTACCGCTCGGGGTATAAGTATCAGCTCGTAGAGGATTACGGGCTGTTCCTTGATAAAGCGCCAGCGGAACTTATTCAAACACGTTTTATCACTTTTGAGCCCACCGGGTTTTTCCACGTAAGGCAGGATTATGCGTGGGACGGCCCGAGTGGTCCGACGATTGATACCCCCGACTTCATGCGCGGCAGCCTCGTCCATGATGCCTTTTACCAGCTTATGCGGCTTGGGCTGCTCGACCGGAAGTGGAGAAAGTATGCGGATGAGTTGCTGCAAAAACTCTGCTTAGAGGACGGGATGGACAAGGCTCGGGCGATGTACGTGTACACGGCCGTTCGCTTGTGGGGGCACACTTCTGCAACAGGGCCGGAGAAAGAAATTCTCCACGCCCCAACAAAATGTAACTGAGGTATATTATGCCGATATTTGGAGTGAATGATTTAGGTGCCGTGGGGATTGTTAAGGACGTTCCCCCTCATACGCTTCCGCCCAACGCCTGGAGTGACGGGCTAAACGTGAGGTTTTACGACGAATTTGCGGCAAAAACTACGGGCTATATACAGGTATTCGGGAACCCGACGATTGTGCCTTACGGGCTTTTCTCCGTCGCTGCAGATGATAAGTATAACTGGATTTATCCCGGGCTTGAGAAAGTGTATGTATTTGACGGGACTGCCCACATCAACATCACTCGGCAGACGGCTTCAGTTGACGTTAACTACACGGGCAATGCCGATAACACCTGGACAGGGGGTATCCTTGGAGGTGTGCCAGTTATTAACAACGGCGTCGATGCGCCGCAAATGTGGCTGCCAGCGGAAACCGATACGAAGCTTGCGGCACTGTCAAACTGGCCGGCCAACACCACCTGCCGAGTTATGCGAGTGTTTAAGAGTTTCCTGTTGGCGCTGGACGTGACGAAGGGGAGTACGCGCTATCCGCAGATGCTGAAGTGGTCGCACCCCGCCGATCCTTTCGCAGTGCCCAGTTCGTGGGATGAAACCGACCCGACACTCGATGCAGGGGAGTTTACCTTCAGCGATGGTTCCGGGTTTATTATGGATTGCTTGCCGCTTGGCGACAATAACATTGTCTACCGGGAGGATTCGGTTTGGGCTCAGCAATTCATCGGCGGCATTGACATCTTTAGGTTTTCAAAGCGCTTCGGAACCTTCGGGGTGCTTGGTCCAAACTGCGCGACGGAGTTTTTGACGGGGCGGCATTTAGTGCTGGCTCAGGGAGATGTTGTTGTTCACGACGGGATAAGTGCTACAAGCGTGCTGTCGAAGAAGTGGCGGAGGTGGATAAGCGCTAACGTTGCCTCCGCGTCGGTTGCAAAAAGCTTTGTTGTGACCAACCCGAACCGGGAAGAGGTTTGGATTTGCATACCCATAGATGAGGGGACAGCTCCTAACGTTGCCATTATCTGGAACTACCGGTCAGGGGCGGTAGGGATTAAGGACTTGCCCACCGCCAGTATGATTGCAAGTGGCATTGTCGACCCTGACGTGCAGGAGGATTGGGAGGACCCGGAGAGCTGGGCGTCCGACACAACGGCTTGGGGGGAACTACTGTATAAGAACACTGAGCGTGGTATGCTCATGGCGAGTATTGCAAATACGAAACTGTATAAGCTCGATCAGTCGAATGAAAACGACACTGCGGCGCAGTCAAGTTTCCTGCAGCGCACTGGCATAGGTATCCCCTTTAAACAGGGTATGCCCCCCGACTTTACTAGCTACAAGTTTATCCGAGGGATTTGGCCCCGCGTCGAAGGCTCCCTCGGAGGTGTGGTAAAGATTCGGGTGGGGACGCAGGATATTATCAACGGGCCGGTAACCTGGGGACCTTATCAGAATTTCATCATCGGAACGACGCAGAGGATTGACGTGCTGATGAGCGGGCGGCTGCTGGCGATAGAACTTGCCTCCGACACGGTGCTGGAATGGCGCTGGTATGGGTATGAACTGGATGTTGAATTCGGAGGTAATTATTAATGTATCAGCCAAACACACCTCCGGAAAATGTAAACGATCTGCAGAGGTATTTGCAGGAGGAACTTTCCCTTATCGCGGCGGCTGTGCAAACCGGCCTTTTGCGGGAGGTTGAGTTTCTCCACGTCGCCCCGACAAGACCTCGTGAGGGTATGGTGCGCGGGGCGGATGGTACTGATTGGAACCCGGGAGGGGGAAAGGGAGTATATGTCTATTACAGCTCAACCTGGAACAAACTCGGATAAATCGCTGTACGCGGGGGCCGAGTGCTTTCAAGTAGCCAAGGATACTATTGCTAGTGCCTGGCCCGACCTCGCGCCGTTCATGGAGAAGTGGGTTGGGGTGTCGGGAGGGAAGATGCTTCCTGACGACATCTACCAGCTAATCGCCGATGGTGCTATGTATGCGCTGGTAATACATACTGAAGGGGAGATACATATTGTAGCTATTGTTGAATTTGTGCAATATCCTCAAGCGAAGACACTGCGTTTAGTGGGGTTTGCAGGTAAGAACCCCTTACTTACGTTAAAGTTTATGCCGGCTGTAGAGACCTGGGCCAGGGCAAACGGGGCCGACGAGCTAGAAACGCTCGCCACTTTTAAGGCTGAGCCGCTGATGCGCCGTATGGGGTTTCAAGAAGCTTACGTGTTTATGCGGAAACCGCTGTACGATACACATTGAAAGGATAAGGAATGAATCTCAACACAGGAAATCTTAACGGACTGCCGCAATTCCCAGCGGGCCTTGGCGGTACCGGGCCTATGAACATGTGGCAAAATGCACTGATGCAGCAAAGAATGCGCCCCGAGAAACCCTCCGAAGCAGCGCTTCCGGTGGCATCGCGTCCAGCCCCAACAATGAGCGTTATGCCGCAGGCAGGATGGCAAGGGCCGCAGGGGGGTATGGGGCTGGCCGATATTCTGGACGGGCCACAGTTTGGTTCGGGCGGTGGAGTAGCCCCGGCTCCTGGAACGCCGCCAGTTGCTGGCTTGCCGCAGAAACCACAGCAGAACTTTGACGCCCTCGGGCAGAACCTGATGTCGCAAATTCTGGGGCCACAGCCATGAAAAACTTTCTTCAGGAACCGATCTTTTTCACGCCGCCCCGGACAAAACTGAGCCGCCGCCTGTACAAGGGGGGCGGTAAGACTACTTCGACCACGCAGAACTACTCCCCTGCGGAAGCCGCGAATCGGGCGCAGGTGCAGAACACTGCAGAAGAGCTGTATAAACAAACAGCGAGTACGATTGCAAATTCCCCCTACCCTGGTGCGCAGGTTGTTCCACTTAACCAGGATCAGTTGACGGGACAGAATCTGACGAAAACTGCCGCCAACACCATGGCTGGGCAGACAATTCCTCAGCTCACTGATGCGACGAAGTTCGGGCTTAGCGATGTGCTCGATGTAAACAGCAATCCGTACCTGCAATCCACCATCGCAGCGAGTGTCCGGCCGATCACTGAAAGCTTCACCGATGCCGGTGGGGTGATGAGTTCTATCCGGAACAACAGCATTGCGAATGGCGGGCAGGGTAACTCGAGCCGTCAAGGGATTGCTGAGGGTATTGCGGCAGGACGCTATGCTCAGGCGATTGGGGACACGGCAAGCAAGGTGGCTACGGATGGGTATGGGAAAGGGCTGGATACATTCAGCCGCATTTACGGCCTCACCCCGCAGACTATGCAAGCGATGACAATGCCAGGTTCTGCCTACAGTGCCGTTGGGCAGCAGAATCAAAACATGGCGCAGGCGCAGGAAAATTACCTGGGCGATAGCCGCAATTGGGACTTGAACAGCGGTTGGGTGCCATTGCAGAACTGGGCAAATCTCGTCTATGGAGCGGGTAGTAGCGGCAGCACAGCCAGCACCTCGGGCGGGGGCGGTTCGAGCGGCGGGGTGCAAGGGGCTATGGGGGGTGCAATGGCCGGGGCGCAGTTAGGTTCAGTAGTTCCTGGTATCGGAACCGGTATCGGAGCTATCGGCGGCGCTATTCTTGGCGGATTATTCTAGGAGAACAGTATGGATTTTAATACACTTTCAGTGGCACTGCAAGACCCGAATTCTCCGCTTCGGGCGCAGCTGTTGGAAAGGCTGGCGATGAGTCCCCTCGACCCGGACGCGGCCTTTCGGCAGGCGCAACAGGAGATGCTAGGGGCACAAGCGCAAAGCCTTCCTCAGTTCGCACCGCAAGGCCCGCAAGGGCCGGACTTTGCTGGCATCATTGACGGGGAACCGACGCATCCAGGTGGTGGTGGGTGGGTTCCTCCGGAAACGGCGACAGCGGGGGAGGCTGCGAAGCCGGAAACTGACCCGGAGAAGGAAAAGGCTGAGAAGTACAAGAAGATGCTGGAGGGGGTGGGGGCATTGGCGAAGCGTGACAGCGCGCCTTACCCCGGGGCTCCAGCAGCGGGGGGTAATAACTGGCGTGGCTTTACCGCAGCGCAGTTCCAAACCCCCGGCGTAACATCCTTGCCATCATTGGCAGCGTTACTTGAAGGGAGACAGTAATGGCAGCTTTTCCACTACAGCCGGGTATGGCTGATATTTTGGATAATCCGGCAGGGAAGTTTGATGCGCCAATTCCGCAAAATCCGCAGGAAGTTGACGGGCGGAAAAAGGCCTGGCAGCATGTGCTGGACGACCCGAACGTTAAAAGCTCGATTCTGCGTATGGGGCTAAACCTGATGCAGGGGCGGGAAGAAGGGGAAAACCTTGGGGGAGCGATTGGACGGACGGGGCTCGACGCCATGGATTTCTATGGCTTTAAGACGGAGCAAGATCGCAAGCGGGCTATTGACGAGCGGGCGCTGCAGCTGGATGAACGGCAGGGTGAAGCTTCGATTAACCGTGACCTAGCGGCGACGGAAGCCTCGAAGCAAGACACTGCGCAGAAGAAGGTTGAGTTTACCGAGTGGGAAGCTCAGGCAAACGTTCGCAAGCAAAAGGCGGAGCAGGAAGTTAAGAACCTCATTACGCAGGGGAAGACGTCGGAAGCACAGGCGCTTAAGGCGAGCTATGAGGCCGATGAGCTGAAGCGGTTCCAGGCATTTAAAGACGCGAATCCCGATGCTGTGAATGCTTCGTTTGAGGCGACCCTTAACCTGCCAACGGCAGAATTGGGCGCGGTTAAGGCAAGGGCAAATGCGAGCAATGCCAGCGCTGCGGCAAGTATGGAAAGCGTTAAGGATAGCCGGGAAGGGCGCACTGCAAAACCGGCCTGGATTGCGGCGATGCCGGACGATGAAGCGCAGCTGTACGCAATGGCGCATAAGGACAGCAAGACTCAGTCGCAAATTAACACGGATATTGCGCTGGGCTTGCACAAAAACATCACCTCGAAAAACGACCCTCGGTCAGCTGATGACTCGGGTTTTGAGGGAATGGCTGATTCGCTCATTACTATGTACAATGCGCTTGACCCTAAGGAGAAAAGCCGGTACAGCAGCTTTGACGATTGGGTTACGCAGACGAAACAGGCAACGGTTGGTAAGAGCCTGGGTTCGGTTCTTCGTATTGCCAATCAGAAACTGGCTACGGGGGGTGGAGCAGCACCGGCAGCGTCAACGGCCCCTCCAGCACCTCCGGCCGGTCAGCGGGTTGAAGGGCAGGTTTACCAGACCCCTCGCGGGGATATGAAATGGACTAAGGACGGATGGATTAAATAATGAAACCTTTATCGGACGCGGAAGTATTTGGCCAGTCCCCTAAACCCCTGACAGACGAAGAAGTCTTCGGAACCCAAGCACAGAAACCTCTCAGCGATGAAGAGGTTTTTGGCGCTTCGGCTCCCGACACAACCGACCTGTTTAGCGTTGAGGGCGTGAAGTCGCTTGGTACGGCAGTGGGTGGGGCCTACCGGCAGTTGCTGCAGAACTCGCAAGACCTCCTTACCCGCCCGGAAGAACTGGACGGCTTCAAGGGCTTAACCCGGGAACAGAATCAGCAAATCCGGGCCCTCACCGATCAGGGAGTTCCATTCCGAGAAGCCTATACGCAGATATATGGGGCGGCGGAAAGTGCGCGGAATACTGAAATTATGTCGCACGATACGCAGGCGGCTTTGGAGCGTAGCGCCATTCAAGGGCAAACGCAGGAAGCATTGCCGGAAAATCCGAGCGAGCCCCTTCGCCATGCGCAAAACATCACCTCGAGTTTGGCCGTTACTGCCCCGGCATTAGCTGTTGGCGCGGCTACAAGGAACCTTCCCCTGGCCCTAACTATGGCCACAGCTCCAGCCTTTCCCGCAGCCTACGGTGAAAGCCGAGATGCTGGTAGTAGTCATGAACGTGCGGGGGTAAGTGCCGGTATTCAAACGGCTGTTGAAGGGGGGTTTGAGTTACTGCCTATGGGAGGGCTGCTGAAAGACCTGGGAGCCGATGCCTTTGGCAAGATGGTGGCGAAATACATAGTTCGGGAAACAGCGACAGAAATCCCCACGACCATTGTGCAGGATGCAATTCAACAGGCGATAGATACTCCCGACCGGCCCTTTTCGGAGTACCTTGATGAGACGCTAGCGAACACACTCGACACAGCGATTGAAGCTCCGTTTGGGGCTGCGCTTGGCGGCGGTCTTGCTGCGGGGGTATCTGCGGTTATGCCCAGAGCAAAGCCGGAACCAGCGCTCGACCCGATAGGAGAGATGGAGCTGGAAAAAGACATCGCTATGCAGAATGGAAGTTCCGCGGATGCGGAAGTACTGCAGAACATTCTGGATGATTTGAATGCTGAGGGGGATTTAAAGGGCCGGGAATTAAATCAATCAACGTCCCAAGAATTGCCTGACCTCCCGCCCGACCGCGAAGCCCTTATCCAGCTTCCTGACCCGCTGGCCGACGAAGAACTGGCCTCGCAAGTGCAAGCAAGCCAGGTGCAGAAAGTCTTGCCTTTTGAAGAGTCGAATGACGGGACGAGCGCTGTCGGGGTTGATGAGGCATTAAGTACCGACTCCCAGATTGGCAACACGCTGAAGGTGCGGATGAATGCGGAGGGGTATGAGCCGAATCCAAACGACGCGGTTCCTCGCAGCCAGCGCACTATCGCCTTCGGGCCTGAGGAGCAGGTCGGTCAGCCCCTCGGAAAGGTCAAGACGAAGGCGGCTACTTATGTGATTGGGCAGCCGACAGCTGACCGAAGTGAAGATGTGCTGGCAGGGTATCATGAAATCTACGAGAACCTTCGGCAGCAATTCATGCCTGACGCGACAATCGTACTGGCAAATGAAACGATGTCAACCCGGCAGGCAGTGGGGACAACGCAAAAGCTTGCAAGCGGGGAATACCTGATTGTTCCGGCTTTTGCCCGGAAGTTTTCAGCCGTTGAAGGGGTGGGTACGCAGGACGCCGGCAGCTTTAACAAGCACACAAAGGCAAAAGCATTTTACAACATCTTCCACGAGTTCGGCCATGCACTGACAATGCACCGATTTCTCGAGGGCGTTTCGCCGGAAGTGCAAAGTGCATTTACCCTCGAACAGCGCAACGGGATTGTTAGCGAAGAGGTTCTTGCGGGGCTAAGCCCGGAGCAAGCCAACCTCGTTCGGGAGTATAACCAATTCCGGCAGCAGATGAAAACGCAGAATGCGGCATGGTTCCAGGCGCAGTGGATGAGCCCGGCGCTTGCGGTGCAGCGGCAGTTGCTGAAGGATATGAAGGCGGAGCCTTCGATGAATGCCGAAAGCTTTGTGCGGAGGCTCGTGTCGAGGGGTAATGCGGACATCGCCGCGCTGCGAGCTCAGCTAGCCGTAGAGCGGGTGCCGGAAGCTCGTCAAGCGATAACAAAGCAAATCGACGACCTGACCTCGGCGCTGGCGAATGACTACTTAAGCTTCGACGAATTTATGGCTGAAAAGATGGCCAGGTATGCTCACGAAACCGGGCTGGGGCAGGACAGTACCCTCGGCCGCGGGGAGTACTTCAGCGGCGGAATTAAGCACGTAAAGGCGGAAGAACAGGTTCGCAGCAATTTGATGAACAGTACGCTGGAAAAGGTAAAGCAAAGCTTGCAGAAACTCTTCATTGCCCTGAAGAAGGGATTGAAGCTGCCGAGCGGGGAAACGTACCGCATTGCGGCAGGAACGAATTTTGCCGATTGGGTAGCTTCGCTCGGGAAAATGAGCCAGCTGGTTGCTCCACAAAATATGCCAGTGCAGGTAAGCGGGGAGGCTCGTCGGGCGGTGAAGGCGGCGAAAGGAAGCTTACCCCTTAACAGCAGCAGCTACATGGCGCAGAAACTCCGTCGTCACATTACGATGGGGAGTTTTAGTGTTAAGGAAAAGCAAGAGCTGTATCGCATGGTTCGCGCCAATGACCTTAACACGGCTCACCTGCGGATGGTAGATATACTGAAAACGCGCGTTAAGAAGCAGCTCGATACTGACCCTAACTTCGGCGCCCGTACAGCGGGGGCGGAAGAAGAGCGGAAGGCAGAGGCAATCAGTGCCTGGGGCCGGTTACGCACACACAGCCCCTTCTTTAAAGCGTGGTTTGGGGAGTGGGACACCGACCCGGCAAATGCAAGTAAAGTGACTACGGCAAGCGGACACCCGCTGATATTCTTCCACGGAACGAAGGGGAATTTTGACACCTTCACGCAGGGGGATTTGGGCTTCCACTTCGGTGACCTTATTGCAGCCCACGCCCGGCTCTATCGCTCGGCTCCAGAAGAAGTGCAGGCTCGCATTGCAATGGACGAATGGCGCGGCCAGAGGAATGCGCAGGGCGGGGAAACGATGCGGCCCCAGGATACCGGAATGAACATTATCCCGGTTTACCTGAATATTCGCAATCCGCTGAAAATTAGCGAGGTGGGGGAGGAAGTCATCTGGACATCCCCGACAAAGCTGGCGGAAAAGCTCTTCGCCGAAGGGGTGCTGACGAAGGCCCAGGTAAAGGCGGTAGAGGCGGCGGAGAATCGGAGTCCTGCGGGGGAAAGTCCGAGGGATTTGTTCGCCGTTATGAGGGGGATTCTGCAAAACCTCGGCTACGATGGAATTCAGTATGAGAACAGTGTGGAGGGTGGGGCTAGTTGGGTAGCCTTCGAGCCGACGCAAATTAAAACGGCAAATGCGACCTTCGACAGCACCGACCCCCGTATCCATATGCAGGTTGACACTGATCTGACCACGGCAACGGGGCTGGAAATTGACACGCTGAGCAAGACCATTAGCAAGTATGAGAATATGGGAGTTACTTCGCGGGCACTAAACTGGCTGGCCCGGTCGCAGTACTCCCTGCTGCAACTCCAACAGCTTTCCTGGATTCACCCGGAGTTCTATTTCCTCGAGCTTCAGGCTCAGGCGTCGATGCAGTATAATGCGGCGAAGTCTCGGCTTCAGGCTATCGGCGAAAGCATTGCGAAAGACTGGCAGATGCTCGGGAAAGAGACGGATGCGAAGCTGGCAAGGGCACTCGAGAAGGAAGTTGACGAGGGGCAGCATTGGACAGAACTGCAAAGGGATGCGACAGGGTGGAAGCATATCGTAACGGCGGCGACGGTGGAAAAGCTGGCAGCGGCGGGCATTGATATCAACACTCGGCAGGGGAAGAAGGCTGCGGAAATTTACCTGCGGCAGAAGAACGCTCTGTTGCAGCATACAGAAGCTGCGCAGATAACTCTCGCCCGGCGGTTGGGTGTTACGGTGCAGGAACAGTCGGAATTCCTTGTCAAGCTGAACGAGCTTAAGAAGGCCTTTGCCTCGATTCGGGAAACCCCCTTCCTTCCGCGAGGGGATTATGGTGCCTGGGGGTTGGTAGTGTACGAGCAAAAGGGGCTGGAACGCACCGTCATCCATCGGCAGATGTTCGAGAATGAAAACGAAATGGTGAAGGCGAGGGAGTTTCTTGAGAAGAGCATAAAGCCTGGGCAGCATGTGCGGACGATCAGTAAGCTCCCGGACGAGAAGCGGGCGCTATTGGCCCTGCCTCGGGAGTATGTGGAAAGTGCGGCGGAGGCGTTGAGCATGACGCAGGAAGAGCGGGATACACTATTCGACCTGCTGCATCCGGTGAAAGTGGATAGACTCCTAACCCCCTACATGAGGGCGCTGGAGAAAATCTCCGGGAGCAGTAAAGATCGGATGAGGAACTTTGCCGACTTCATTTGGCACAACTCCACCCTGCTCGCCCGGACGGAGGCAGTGGCGGCGTTTAACAAGGCGGAGCAAAGCGCCAGGGAAATGTATGCGGAGGTTGACAAAACCCCGATGACCGCTCGCGCCCGGTTAGCACTGCTGAAAGATATTAAGCGGGCTCAGGTGTATATGCAGAAAACCAAGGACTACATGCTGGCTCCGCCGAACGAGTGGTATGCGGCTCGGAGTACGGTGGCGCTTGTGTACCTGTGGGGTGGGATAAAAACAGCGGCGTTGAACCTGACAGGTATGGTTGTGACGTGGGGGCATTTGGGCTCGAAATACGGGGAAGTAGCGGGGGATGCAGCCCTGCTCAAAGCCAACAAGCAGCTCGGACTTTTGCTGCAAGGTAAGGCTGTTGACCCGGCGGTGGAGCAAATGTACAATCGGGCAATCTCCGAGGGCTTCCTTGTGCAGAACTATGCAGCGCACCTGGGGGCAGCGGCAACGGCGGGGGTGACGAAGCGGTTGGCAAATCGAAGCCGCTGGACAGCCGACACGCATCGCGGACTGCAGTGGGTGGCGGATGCAGGTATGGCACCGTTTACCCTGACGGAGCAATACGCCCGCCGCATCACATTCCTGTCGCTGGTGAATGCTGAGATGAATGATGCGAAGGTGCAGGGGAAAACGGTCAATCCCGAAAGCCTGTATCAGGAAGCAGTAAAGCAAACGGACATGCTGCAAAACAGCTACACCCTGGCCAATCGCCCGGCCTTTATGCGGGGGAGCGGTGGGAAGTTGAGCGGGCTTGTGCCGCTGATAACTATCTTCTACTCGTTTGCAGTGCATCTAGCCTGGCACTCAACTGGCGGGTATCAGCTGGGGAAGAATCGGCGGATGGAAATGCTGGGAGCTCCGAAGGACAAGGGGGCGCTGACGCATACGCAACGAGTGCTGTTGGTGTTGTTGATGTTAGGTGGGTATGAGGCACTTCCATTTGCCGGAAATATACTCGACATCCTTGACGCCGTGTTTATGCACCTTTCCGGGAAGAGCGCTCGGCATCAGTTGCGGACGGGGATTAAGTCTGTCCCGGCGCCCGAGGGCTGGAGTTGGGTTAACGACCCTCGGTGGTGGGCTAAGGGGATGGGCGGCGATGTAGCGGGGGTGGATGTGAGTGGGAGCTTGGGTATCGGTAATCCGGTGCCAGGGACAGATATGTTCAACGCCCACCCGGACAACCCTGACGAACTCGCCGGCCGAGCCCTGCTGAATCTAAGCGGGGTGACGGGGAGCCTTGCGAAAAACCTCATCCAGCTGTTCATGGATTTATCGGCAGGGAAAAGTGTTGAACGCAATATCCAGCAATTCCCTGGTTTCGTCGGCAACATTAGCTCGGGGATGAACTGGCTCGATGACGGGAAGATCGAGGGGAGAAGCGGGGAGACTGTGTACGAGCCGAACCCTCAGGAAGCTGCGGCGAAGCTGGCCGGGTTTACCCCGAGCGGGCTGAACAAAACCCGGGAGCAAAATTGGGCCAAGACCGAGGCTATTATGTACTGGACAACCCAGCGGGAAAACCTGCAAACGGCGTGGAGTCAGGCCCGGGATGCTGACGACCGGGAGACAATTGCGGATGTCGAAGAGCGGATTGACGAGTTTAACGACAGGGTGCTGGATGTGAAATTGCGGCTGCAAAAATGGCAGCTACATAAGAGCTACCGCGCCCACCTCGATGCCCAGCGGAAGAAAGAACTAGGCATCGTCCCGGGGAATGTCAGGAACCTGGCGGCAGAAATTTCTTCTTCCTTTGACGCTGAAGAAGAATAGGCTTAGCATCGGGGCGGTTGGGGCAGTCACTCATCCGCTCGCACTTAACCAGTTCTTTCTTGTAGCGTAAGCGCCAATAGCGAATTGTCCTCACGGAAAACCCGAGAAAATCGGCAAGGTTCTGTGAGGACTCTCGGCGCGTCTGGCGGAGGTACTCGTAGGGGCAACACACTTTCTGACACTTGACAATAAAACGAAATGCACTATCCGGTTTGTACGCCACCTAAAGCCCCCTTGACGAGATACTGCTCGTTCCCTTGTTGTTGGTAATGTATAAAGCCCGCTTGCGTAGCCCCCCGCAGTGAAGCTTCGAAATCGTTGAAACTGAGGGTGCGGACGAAGTGCTTAAAGAGGTCGTTCTTGGACACGCGACCGTGCGCCCTGACATACTCCACAATATCGGTAGTGCCCTTGGTAATTTTATCCTGACCAATACGCTGGAATACCTTCGGCATATCCTGTTCGAGGGCGCTGATTGCGTCAGCGCTAAACTCGAGGTCCTCGGCAGTTATCGAAAGGTCGTTGCGTTGGGCAGCGCACACCACCATTGCGAGTTTGTGGATTAGAGTTTGTTTCCGGGCGAGGTAGCCCCCGAACTGAGAAAGGTCCAATCCCGAGGGAGGGTTTTGCCAGTGGTTCGTATACCAGTCCCGCCCCCAAGCCCTGGCGTCAGGGGTAAGGGTCATTTCCCCCAGCAGCTCGGCAATTTGTTTTAAGTCCTCGACAAGGGAGCCCTGCAAGGCCATGAAGTTTTCAGGAACGTTTTCGTCGGGGTAGGCTATTTCCTGCCGTTTGCTGTCGGCAAAGACAAAGACACAGCGGGAGGTAAACCCGCCGCCGATCATGTACTCGGGGAAGTTACCCGAAATCCAGGCAGGGGTGGTACAGGCAATGAGGTTAATCCAGGGATTCTCAATCAGGTCATTCCCGGACATTTTTGTCGTCTTGGTGAAGGAGCCCTTCTTGCCGTCCCAAAGCGAAACCAGCACGTCCACCATCTCCCGGTCGTCAGGGTTGAGGAAGTTGCCGAACTCGTCAGAGGCGATGGTGATGCAGGACATTGGGAGATACTCCCCCGTTGTCTTGTCCAGCACAAGCTCCGTGCTCTTCGCCATACTTTCTACGAGGGCTTGCCAAGTGACAACGTCAGGGCCAAAGACAATCCCATCGACGCGGCGAAGGAGGTTCATCCCCACATTGGCAGTGGTGGATTTCGAGACGATGCCGGGAGGTGCCACCATGACAATGTACATATTCGGAACCCACTGGAAGTATTTCATGTCCAGCCAGACCCGGCGGCGGAGTGCCCCACATATCGTACTAACCCCTGTCCAGAAAAGCATCTTCATAGGAGCCTCGCCAAAGCTGGCGTACTCCATAAAAGCTTTAAGCCAATTCTCGTGATTTCTCATTACTTCCCCTGCCCCTTTAATTGTGCCAGCTCATCGAGCAGTGCTTGAATCTCGGCATCACGAACTGATGCGTGGTGAGCATTTCTACAACGGGTGGAACAGAAGATTTGCCACTCTCTTGCTGGCTGAAACTCTGTACCACACCCACTGTAGCCACAGGGACGGGGAGGATATTCTTTTTTCTTGTTCATAGAGGCTCTATAAGAAACGCGTTTAAACGGGTGTAAACGGCAGCCAATACTATGGGTGCCTCGTTTTGAGTTATGCATTGATAATGCATTTTAAATGCGTTTTTGTCCATATCACATGCCCGGCCAGATCGTATGTGCGTTATCCCACAGATATAAATGGGACGGTAATTGTTTTAATCACCGCCCCATCTTACTACCAACTTTCAGCCTGACAATGCCCCCAAGAAACGCCGGAGGTTTTAAGCCCGGATGGGATTACGAGCGGATCAGGGTAAGGTACGACGACCTTGAGCTGCTCGCGAAGGCGGGGCTTGACGGCAGGCCAAAGATGGGCCGGGCACTGACCGACTAGCGAGTCATGCACTTGGATGAGGAGCTGCACCTCGGGGATGTTGCACTCGATGTTATCCCACTGCCGGTTGGTGACGAGGGCCACGGTGCTCTGCGGAACCCAGGCAAGGGCCTCGGGGAGTAAGTCCTCGACGCGGTCGAAATAGAAGCGGCGGTTGCCGAATTTATTCCGAACCTCGCGGGTGCTCTGCAGCTGGGCGTTGATGCGCTCGTGCCAGTCCTTTATTCCAGGATGTATGTCAAACCATCGGCGCTGGAAAAGCTCCGCCTCATGCATGGTAAGAGCAAGCGCGACCGACAGCGTCCTTGGTTTACCGCCGTAGTTAGTAAGGTGGCACCCCATCTTAGCGCGCTTGTAGTACGGCTCCCGCTTCCCGTCGGGGCCAGCATCGCTCCCGTAAATGTCCTTCGCATTAACAGCATGAACCTTCTGTCCGGAACGGAAAATTTCCTTAAGGATGTCATCGTCAGCTTCCCACGCGACGACCTGAGCGTCAGCCCCTGAAAGGTCAACGTCGAAAAGAACGTATCCAGGGTCGGGCAGGAAGAGTTTACGAATATTGGGTAGGACGAGCTTGTTTGCGTCATGCTCCTCATCCTCGTCCCCGGCCGGTATGTTCTGGAGATTCGTGCCTGAGTCAAAAGCATCTTTCGAGGAAGAAAGCCGGAATGTTTCAGTCCCCGCAGGATTGAAGGAACAACGGATGCGCTTATCCGGGCTGAGCTGAGCTCGGACAAAAGTCGAGAGAAATACCCCGAGACTTCGCATTTCCCTGATGGTGTTGCAGAGGGGGGCGAGGAGGGGCTCGAGGGATGCGATCTTTCCGAGCGCCTCATCGTCAGTCGTGATGCCACGTAGCCCTTTGCGCGAACGCTGTGCAGGGACCTTACAATCCTCGTAGAAGAACGTTGCCATTTGCTTCGGGGAGCGTGGATTGAGCGGATGCCCGCAAAGCTGTACAATGCGTTGTTCTCGAAGCATGACTTCATGCAAAAGTTCCCCGGCAAGTTGATCACGATATTTAAGGTCAATACGAACCCCCCGCAGCATCATGCGGAGGGCCCTCTTCCACACCCGCATTTGGAAGTTGTACTGCTCGGTAAGGTTGGCCTCGGCTATGCTGGCAGGAAGGACGTCGCTGATCTCATAGGTGAAACAAGCGTCTTTGCAGTTATAGGTCCACAGCTGTTCCTCTGGAACACTCGGGTCCCAATCCTTCCCCTCACCTTTCCAGTACACGTACTTCTGGCAATACATGGAAGCGAGAAAATCAAGCCCCTTTGGAAGTCCTGGGAACAGTACGTGCTGCATGAACATTGTATCGTCGGTAAGGTTGGGGACGTATCCGTGCTCCTTGGCGAAGTACTGTGCATCATATAGAAAATTCTGACCGACAACCCTGACATTAGGATGAGTAAGAAGACTACGCACCATTTGAATAATTGTAAGCTCCTGCTGTTCATCCCAATACCCCTCTGGTTTTTCTACACACATTAAAGGAATGCAGATAGCGGCAGTCTGCGACCAAGCGATGCCGATACATGCCATGAACTGACTACGGGTTTCCAAGTCGACGGAAAGTTTAAGCGGCCCCCACGCCGCTTCAGCCTGAAGTGAGGTTAGCGTCGACACGACCTCGTTGTAGGTTGGGCGAACGGTGAAGCTGTACTCCCGCCAGTTGAATTCGCGGCTGAGCGATTCTTGTTGGGCTCGCCGCAGGTCGGTAAGTGCGAAGGCCCGCCACTCCCACATCCGCATAATTTGGGAGGGGTGATATGTGGGCAGGACTTTACGGCCCCGCCATTCGAGTAGACTTCCGCGCCAAGTGCTAATTGCGCTGTCCCCGTTAAACATCCACAAGGGCAATCCGCCCATAGGAATGATGAGGGTTGGGTCGCACTCCTCGATTTCGCGTTCAAGTAGCGCACGAGCCTGTTCAACCTCGCCCCCGATGGGGCGCTTGTTTTTAAAGTCGAAGTGGTCATCGACGTAAGTCCTCTTTTTAAAGACATTAGTTAAGTAACAGTCGTTCATGTTAATACCGGTTTGCGCGAGCATACGGCGTAGTTCCGCCCCGCTCGTACCTTGCCACATCCGCCCACGGAGCTGGTCATCAGGGCCTGGACTATCCCCGATAATCATGATGCGGGCAGGTGTTCTCCCCTGGGGTTCGATCATGCTAGCGACTCCTTAAAAGCGGCAACGGCGAAGGGGCATATGGGCTCAATAAGAGCCAGCAGCGCCTCGGCGTATACGCGGATTTCATACTGCGCGTGTTCGTGCATACGCAGCCGGCAGAAGTGAAAGAGGTTGTGCAGGTCGACTGTTGCGAACATGCGGGAGTAGGTGGCGAGGGGTAAAACACTGCGCGCAAGTTCGCGGGGGGCGCCCTCTTTTAGCATACCTTTGTATATCCTAAACGCCTCCATATTGTGCGACTTCATAAGCTCGGCAATTTGATCTGCATTTGGGTGCTGTTCGTCCGTCCGCATTTGCTTATTACTGCTGTGCTGCGTTGTAATGTTAGCCAGGGTTGGGATGTAGAACTCTTCTGGCAGTTCGGTGTAGCGGGCAGAAACTTCGTTGTAGCTCCACGTGCGGTGGCGGTGCCACTGACGCAGGACGAATATCGGAGCCTTTACTTCGAAGGTAAATACCATCGCCTCGAAGGGGCTGGTGTGCCGGTTTGAGTATAAGAAGTTGATGAGTTTTTCGTCCTTCGACTCATCCCCGGTACGCCAGTCAGCATCATAACTTACCCTGGCATTGCGCACAACTTCAAGGTCTCCGAACCAGCCATCGTTGCATTCGGCCTCCGGATTAGCCGGCTGCATATAGCTAACCAGTCTGGCAAAGCCGTGGTCAAGCACTTCCCGCTTGTAGTTTTCAATCATGTTAAAATCCCCTTAACGTGCAGGTAGTTAAAAAACCTCCGCGTCCAGTAGGAGCGAATCACGGAGGCGATTGTAAATATACACACCACAAGAACATCGACTGCCAATGAAACATGACAGCCGATTTTGGGTAGTATAACTATTTGGAGGATGAGACTAATCCCGAACCCGATACCTGTGGAGAGGCAGGCTTCGATGAGGCTGGTTGACTTGCGTTGCATTTTTCGCTCCCTAAGCGGTCGTTATACTCCCTGATTTTTTGTTCTAGCCCAATGTACCCGATAGCATCGACAAGGTTGTCGCGCTTGTGCATATGCATCTGGCGGCATTGCTTAAGATTTGCCATCATCCAAGCTACGTCGAAGGCGTCAAGGGGGACGACGATGTCGTACTTGGCCTCAATGTGCGCCTTCCACATAAGGGCGGTGGCGTGCAGGTTCTTCGCGGGGTGGCCGTAGGTTTGCTCCCGGTCGCCATTAACAATTTCGTCGGCTTCAGAGAAAACGCTCTTCGGAATTTCGAGCCAGTCGGGAGCGCGGCGAATCATCGGGTCGTACTTTTCAGCTAGTGGGTTGGGCATATCGGCAACTATCTGGGCTTCTTCTTTTTTCATTTGTCAATCTCCAGTTTTGTAAGGGCAAGGTGGTAGGAAGAGGGTTCCCTCTCTATTCCGGTGGCAGTACAAGAGACTTCGTCCGCGGCGGGGAAGATAGAGCCTGAACCGCAGAACGGGTCAAGGATACTATCGCCTGGATTGGTGCTACGTTGAAGCAGGTCAACGAGTAGGGAAACGGGTTTCTCCGCTCCATGCTCCCGACCACTGACGGGCGAGTGGATAAGCACGTCCGTCTTAACAACGTTCATATCGCGAGAGCCTTTAAGCGCATACATGATGCACTCATAGGAACGCTTGTGACCTTGGTTTACCCACGGGGCGTTGCCATTGCCCTTGGCCCAGATCAGGGGCTGCGGCCAGACCTTAAACCCCGCCCGGGCAAAGTCGCCGGCAAGGATGTTAAAGCCCTCGAAAGAGCAGAAGACGTAGGCATGGGAGTTGGGTTTGAGCAGCCGGAAAGCTTCGATTGCAAGGGTGCGGGATATGGCGAGGAAATACTCCCACGAGTCCTCATACTCATGCACAGTGCTGAAGTTGCTGCCGAAGTTACTGGCATCGACTCCATAGGGCGGGTCGGTGAGGAGGCAGTTAAAGCTTTCATCATCAAGCCTCGCCATGAACTCAAGAGAGTTGCTGTGGTAGAGGTCGTGCGGGGAACGGCTTAGATCGAACTGTTCTGCAAGCACCGCACGATGCGCGGCTCTTGCTTTCTTCTCAATGATTTTAAGGGCCTCTTTCTGCGATGGGGCGCGAAGCACTTCCGGGTCGTCAAGGTGCTGGGCGATGATGAGCGACTCTTTAACAATTGCCACGTCATTGGAGTTCGGAACGTCTTGAAGGAGTTCTGCAGCTGTGAGAGCCATTGTGTGTCGGAAACCGGATCTTTCTTTCTGTCCACATCGTAGAACATGGAGTCTTTCCACAGCTGCTGCGCGCTCCTGCCAAGTGAGGTCAACGCGACGAATGTTCTCTTCAAGTTCAGCTTCTTCAGCTTGTTCATCGGAAAGGTCTCCAAGCATATTAACGGGGATAGTCCCGGCAGCGTATACAGCCTCGCCACAGCGAATGGGAATGTCGAGTTCTATCAGCATTTGCATCGCGCGCAGGCGACGCTCCCCGGCGACTAGGGTAAGCCCCTCAGGCGACTGCCGACAGACAATGGGGTGTAGCAGTCCGTTCTTCTGGATGCTGGCGGAAAGTTCAGCAAGTTTGTCGGTGTCGAAAGTTTGCCGCTGGCGATTTTCCGCAACGATAATATCACTTGCGAGGATTGGTTTCATTTGTAGTCCCCTTGATTAGGTGTTTTACTTCGATCTCAAATTGCTTGCCGGTGTCATCCATTACGAGGACAGTGTCAGGAAAGTGCCCGGTTGAAATGACCGTCAGGCGGCCGAAGGTGGGATGGGTTACAACAGAAGGCAGCATATCTTTGCTCTCCAAAAAAGAGGGAGCCGCAGCCCCCTCTCTGTATTACACTTAAATTACAGCTTGGTTACACCGGCGACTTCAGCCCGCAGGATGGTGGAGCCTGGTACCGAGGTTGTGTCAGCGCGGTGAGCGATGCGAACCTTGGCAACAGCACCAACAAGGTGGTTGAAAGACCAGGGCGTACCGGCAACGTTTTGGCCAAGGGCCTCACGCAGACGGCCGAGCTGTACGTTCTTGCCCTTACCGAATTCCAGGTTTCCGTTTTCGCCAATGTCCAGGAAGATGGACTGACGGACGGTCGGGTTAGCCATGCCGGTTTCCTTAGCTACACCCTCATCGTCAATCTTCCAGGTAACGTCAAGAATGACACTGGATTTGGCGGTGCGGATAGCTTGCTTGTCGACAACAGCAGGGAATTCGCCTACGGGAACTGGGACGTATTCGGTTGAGTTGGCATCGTTGAATTGGGCATTTTGGAAGGCGTCAACGTTAAAGGTAGTTTCCATTTGATTTTGGTTCCTGATAAAATGTTACGGTTAAAGTAAAGTCCCGCTTACCGGATGCGGGGACAGCAGAGCGAAACGAGGGGAAACGCTCTCTGCCGGCTAACAGCACAGCCTCTACTCTGTGCTGGAATCTGCTTTCAATTTCATTTCTTTTAAGCGCTTGAGAAAAAACCTAGAACCACCCTCAACACTTACAAAGCCGGGCACTTGCGCTTTTGTCTCAGCGTTTAAAACGTGTCGGGCAGCGTTCGCATCTAGACCTTTAATACGTGCAGCAAGGTCTGGGCGGTTTTCCGCAATCCACGCCTGAAGGTCGGCAAGGGCACTCATCCTAGTAAACCGGTGCCGGGGGTTGGGCTAGCCTCTCCCGCCCGCTCCCCATTTCTGGTAACTGCGGCCTCGGCGTTACGCTTCTTCCAGGCAGTGATAATGGGAGCGAAGTTCGGGGGAAGGTTGTCGGCTAGCGGAATGTTGCGGGCCTTCAAGTCCATGTTGTGTGTCATGGTAGACCAAGTGAACTTGTCGCCTTCCCGCTTGACGTTTACCACGTCGGAGAAGAAGCGAGGTAGGCGGGGGGCGAGCTTCTTGCCGAGGGTGCTGGCCATGATAGTCGTCCCGCCGGTGACCTCGTCAGTCTCCCGCTCTTGGTGGGCGGTGAGAACGACAGGGCACGGCACGTCCACGCAGAGCTTGGTTAGAAGGCGCTCGAGGTTGTCCATTGCCATACCCCAGTCAGCCATAGACTTGACCGGCTTACTCCCGGTGACAAGGTTCATGGCCAGGATGTTGAGGCCGGAGAGGGAGTCGATGAAGAGCGCGCGGTTAGCGCCGAACTTATCCACTGGCCCGTAGGCTACGCCGGTACGCTGATCGACGAAGTTGCCGAGCCCCCGGACGAGGTCAAGGAAGCCTGTGTACTTGCGCTTGTTAATGTCCTCCATGCCGGAGATGAGTTTAAGCGACATTTGGTTGATCTTCGTGGCGCTGTCCAGCATGTCGGCCCAATCAGGGCTGGCCGGGGGGATGTAGTGCCATTTGAGTTTTTCCGGGGGGATGTCGGCAACTACCTCCATACCGGGTTCGGTGAATAAGGCGAAGACTTCCAACCCCTGGTCAACGAGGGTGCGGAGGCTGTGAGTTTTGCCGGTGCCAGTCCCGCCGACGAGAAGCGTCTTAGGGCCGGGGATGTAAATGGTGTTATCTTCCATTAGTCTTCCTTGTGGGTGAGTTGGAGGTGTGCCGAAATAAGGTCGTCGATTTTATCGAGCTCCTGTTGGGCCTTTGCTTGAACGTCTTTCTTCATTTCCCGGAGTCCGGCAATAAAGGCGAGGGTAAGTGCAGTTTCATCGGGGACAGTTACTTCTACTTCCCGCGTTTCGACGAGAATAAAGTTTTTACTGTCGATGAGGTAGGGATAAGCCGTTATGGTGAAGAGGTCTTCAGGACTAGCAAGTTCGCTTTTAAAAGCGTAAATGTGTAGAGTAAGTTTTTCGGTTCTCATGGTAGGGTTCCTGGTGGTTAGGGTACGGAGGTATCTAATGGGGTGGTAATTAAATTAATCATGGCCCCATTAGATACAGGTGTCAAGCCTCTTTTTTACAGCTCACAGCAGGTTAAGAGAGTGTTCAAACGCCCGTTAATTTCGAGAAGGCGGCGAACCTGGCGTTGAAGGTTGGCGCCGGCGGAGGTAGAGGTGTCGCTTTCTGGATGACGGTCTGTTTCAGCGGTCTTCGGCGCTGGGCATGTAATGGGGGCAAGCCTTATCTCTAGCCGATCGAGGACATTTTCGAGTTCACTAATGGTCTCCTCAATATGTACCATCTGAATAGTTACTTCGCCCTTCTTCGAGGGCTCCACCATTTGGGCTGCTTTGTCGTTTGCAAACATTTTTATTCTCCTAAAAGATTATTTCCCCTGTGCTTACACCACCACAGGAATTCAAGTAAAAGCACTTCCACCGAGGCATCGCTGATATCAGGGAGAATGTGCGCGGGGTTTGACCACAAAAAGCTGTGGTCGTTACGTTCTCCTGCGTGCTTAAGGCAGGGGATAGTGACTTGGCGCCAGTAGTCGAGCCCGGTGTTGTGGACGGCCCGGAGCCAGATGTCGCCACAGTAGGGGCAGAAGCCAGCGATGCTTCCGTTCTGTATCGCCGGCCTGTCCCCGTTCGTACTGAAGTGCTGCTGCGTGAGGGAGCCAACGTAGTCCCCCTCGCAGAACACACTTACTTTTGCCACCTGGCCCATTGCTAGTGATCGAAGCCGGCAAGGGGTGACCACTCGTTATGGCGGAAGCCTACGGCTGCCCACTCAAGCGGGGTGGGCGACATGCAAAGGCGCTTGTAGGTGCAGTTGCCGTAGCTGGTACAGGCCCCGCCGAGGGCGAAGTCGTAACTGCTCCCGTCGCCGTGGTCGGCTTGCCACAGGGCTATCATCATTTTGAGGTCGCGGTGGAGTTGGTTCCACCACCGCTCTATCTGCCACTCAGGGCGGTAGATAATAGCTTGCTGGTGAGAAATCTTAGTCTTAAGTAAGCCAACTCCACGGATAATTGCACCTGCGACTGGATATCCGAAGTGTCGAGCGGCCATGCAATATCCGGTAAATTGGGAATTAAGGTCCCATTGACTATTCCAAGATTGACCAAGCTGCGAGGAAGTTTTTTCATCGACGACCCAGAGCTGGTCAGCATCCTGTCCCAACATATCGAATCGACCCGCATAGAGTATCGGATTGCCCGTTGTGGGGTGAAGAACATTGGTGGGGATTGCAAAAGAAAACTCGATTCCCCGCTTTCCATCAGCAGTGGTAATTGGAACAAGGGAGCTGTGGTCGAGGGAATATTCGAAGAAGTAGTCCTCGAAGGCTCGGAGCATATTAGCGCAACTCTTGGCGTGGTCGAGGTAGCCATGTTCCTCATCGAAGTTTCCATATGAGGTGATAAGCTGCTGGTGACCGCTAGCGATAGCTTCTGTCGAAGATTTACCGTTTTCATAAAACTCCCTTCGAGTGACTTCGAGAGCTTTGGCAAAAGCCTTGCCCGCGTGCAGGTGGATGTTGGGGACATCGACAGTTATCTTTGCCACAGCCTGCCAGTAGTGCTTTTGGTGGCAGAGGGTAAAGCCCTCGCGGTAGGTGTTGTCAATTACCTCGGGGAAGGGAGCCTTACCGCCGGCTCGGATGATGTCGATGTTAGTGGTGGTAACGGGAGTTCCGGTTGTGGTTTCCATTAGAAAATGTCCAGTTCGTTGTCGTGTACCAGTATGACAAGGGTTGAGGGGGTATCAACTGTACCTATAATGTCGATGCTCCCCACCTCCGGGTCGAAGTCGGGGCCGTTGAGGGCCTCGATCTTCTGGTCAACTGTCTTTTTAAACTCACTCCATTTCATGTTTATTCCTCCTTGAGGATGAAAAAGTACAGCTTAACCACAGGACAATATACTACATCCCGATAGGCGGCGAACTCAGCCGGTGTAAGCTGGAGTACCCGTCCCTCAATAAGCCCGGACTGTAGCAGCTTCTTCTTAAGAGACTCTTGGTCGGCGCGGGTGTACCGAGGCTTGCGAGAGAAGATATTCATATACCGAGCCCTCCGAGTATGTCGTCTAGTTCGGCTACAGCAGCCTCCCCCGTCGCTTTCTTCTTCGAGGGTTTGGCTGCCTTTGCCGCCATCGCGCTTGCACGGCCTTGCCGGATGGCACGAATGCCAGCGGCAAGTTCTTCCGTGCTGGGGGTGTCCCCGGCGAGAACCCGCTTACGCAGGTCGTTTAATTGCTCAACCCCCAGTATTGGTTGTTGGGGGAGTGTCACTGGTGTCGTTTGGTCCGTCATTACTTAACATCCTTTCAATTTGTTCCAGGCTCATCGGGGAGTTTAAAAGCAGCTCAAAGTCCCTGCGCTCCTTTGACCCTTCTGGATAGCTGGCGAGGATTTGTTCCTGCATCTGCCGACGAGTGTTTTGTTTTTGCATATTAAGAATGTGGCGTTCGAATCGCTTTTCCACTTCCAGTATCCCGGCGTAACGGGTGAGGTCAACCTTGCCCACAAGCCACTTGTAAGTGAATGGGGCGTTAGTGTCGATTTCGGCAGTTTCGTCAACGGTGGAAACTCGGCCGATGGTGTAGCCCCAATCCCCAAAAGAGGAAGGGATAATGACGAGGTCGCCCGGGATGATGTTGTCAGCTTTGAGGGCTTTAAAGGTGTAGATGTTTCCGCCCTCTTTATAGGCTACTCCTACGGTGGTGTAGTCGTTTTGGATAAGTGATAAAATGTGTGAAGCTTTCATGGTGTTGCTCCTTGTGTAGAGGTTAATGTTGATGGGACGGTGAATAAAATAATCATCGGCCCATTAATATGTTATGCCCCCCGTCCCAGTTTGTCAAGCTATAACTTCATGGCTTGGTTGTTGGCAGAATACGCCAGGGGACAACCGGCGACGCAGCCGACCAGTGCGCCAAGATGCAGCGATGGGGAAGGAATGCATGGTAGAGCTGGTGCCGAGGTACCGCCAGCGCCCGCGATCTTTGTAGAAGAGGTGCTCTTCCCTGGGGCGGTTCCACAGGTCGAGGGCCTCTTTAAGCACGGCGTTGGCAATGGCTCCGTGCATCCGGTTGTCGCCCACGGCCAGGGGGAGGAGGGTCATGACCTGACGCTTAGCCTCGGGGGAGGCGTAGTTAAAGTCGAAGTCGAACTGGAGGAATTGTAGGAAGTCCTCGGACGTGCGCCAGTTCATTAAGGTAAGGGGTTGGATAGACATGGCTAGTACTTCTTTCCGTTTTCAGTTGCCCGATGCGCGGCGGTGTGGTCCTCGCGGTGGCGGTTGTATTTGAGCTTCTCGATCATCACCTGAGCAATGTCGATGTTGTAAGCTTCGGCAAGGTCGAGGATGCGGATGAGGGCGTCGGCAAGTTCCACGTCCCGCATAGGGAACTGGGGAAGGTGGGTGTCGTAGAGGTTCTTCCGGTCGCCCTCAAGGCATTCGCTGATTTCGCTGTGGATTAGGGCGAGCTTGTTGCTGAAGCAGTAGGGGTTCGCGCGGATGTCTCTCCCCTTCTCGTCCGTCCACCAGCGGAGATTTAACTGGTGGATTGTTTGGGGAATCTGGCGGAGGAACTCGTACCACGAATCGAGCTTGACATTTATATCATCAGGGGTTTTCATTGCTTTTCCTTTCAGGTTGAGGGTTATTTTAAATCAGTTTCAGCTTTGCTGTAGCCTGAGTCTTCCCCAGCGTCAAAGCCCTGCTCGTAGCGGGACTGCAGGCACTTCTCGCAGGGACGTACTACTACCTGCGGCATCCCGCGTTGGCGGGAGGAACGGGTTGTGCTTTGCAGACAGAGCCCTTCGCCGCACTCGCAGTAGACTTCGAATTCGAGGGAGAACTCAGGCACCGTCGTCTACTCCGAGGGTATACTCGTCGACGGTGTAGCCGCGAGCTTTAAATCCCTCCACCCCGTCGTATGGCATGTGCTTGGCGTCCTCTACAAGATTCGTCCAAGCCTGTTCTTCGGAGTCCGCTTTAAGGTGGAAAAGGGGAGTTCCGCCCGGGGTGGAGGGGATGTACATTTTAGGAGATGGGGCGGTGGTCATGATTTCCTCCCCCGGCGCTTCTTCCGCCTGGTTTCAGCGCTTTTCTTACCGGCGGCCGTGGCGGAAGCAGAGTCCCAGCGGTATTTGTTAGCGCCGTTGGCAGCCCCGCCCTTCTTACCGGCAAGCTTTCCGGTTTCACTGGTGAAGCGGTGGCCGGTGCCTTTCGCCTGAGCCGCCTTACCCCCTTTCGAGGTTATCTCCCGGAGTTTCTCGGGGTCCATTGAGGCAAAGCCTCTTTTACTAGTATCGCCCATTTGCTAAGTCCTTGTTAGAGAGTTTGTCGAGGCCGGGGAAGCGCGCCCGTACCCAGCCGCCGAAGGAGGGGTACTGCAGCCGGAAGAATTTGTCCCACAGGTAGTGGTAGTTAGAGGCTATGCGCTGGTACCTCCCGTCAACGTGGCGGCGACCAGGGCCTTTTTTCGTGTAGCTTGGATTGCGTCTCATGCAGTTTTCTCCTCAGTTAAGTAGTCATCAAGTAAATTGTCGATAATGTCGGCGGTGTTATCGCCGGCAGTAACGGGTGGGCAGGCAATGCCGAGGTGCTGAGCGAGTTCTGCCGGGGCCGTGTGGATGCGGATGAGGCGGTACCGTGCGGCCTCTTTCGCTTCCGCTGCTTGCAAATTCTCTAGGGCGTACAGCAGCCGCAGCCCATTGCCGCCATAGCCGTCAGCGAGTAAGTGTTCTAGCTTTTGCGCTGATTCTTCCATACGATCAGCAGCTCGTTTGGCAGCGGCAGCAGCATCTTCTATGCGGAAGGCGATACGACGCAACATTTCTTCATCCAAGGTCCTTCTCCTTATCTATGGCAATAGTGAGGGCTTCCGTGAAAGAATCCCTATAGTATCTACGGTTGTCGACGCGCACTACCCAGTCGCGGGTGGCGTCGTCCTGGAAGATAGAAACGGTCTCATTACTGCCGTTTTCAACATAACCGCAAAGCCCACGAAGGCCTTTTAGCAAGGCGGCATCCTTCTCTGCCGTTGCGAGTTGCTGGCGTAGATTTGCTATTACCTCATCCTTGAAATGAACAGCGCCGTCAGCTATCAACAAACGGTCTTGCCAAGAGTGCAGGGGATTTTTCCAGCTCCCGCTCAATAGCGTTTTGCTATCCGACCAATCAGGTTCTTTCTCTGCCGCTGCGAGTGCCCATGCAATGCCTTGCCGAAATGCATCAGATAACTGACTCGGCGTACCTATATCGAGGCCATGAGCTTCCAATCCTGCACGTTCCAAATCTGTTAACGGCTTGCGATGCATACTCATCACTTCCCCTCCAGTGCGCGGGAGACGGTATAAAGCCTGTCGAATAATGTTGAAAAATGGTCGGCCCAATCTGAGCCATGCTCACCTTTCATGATTGCTTCAATCTCTTCAATCAAAGCTCTAAGCTCCTCCCTGCTCATCGTGATGGTGTCGGTTGTCGGCTTGAGGGCGAGGATTGCGTTATGGGCTTCTTGCAGCCCAAGGGAATAATGCGGTACGCGTTTTCTTATTGCGTCTACCTTAGCAGCCGCCGCCTCTATCGCTTCAGCAAATCCTTGGTCATAGGATGGGGGAGAGGTGTAGAGGATGCGCTTGCTGCCTGTATGTGCATCGTAGGTTTCTTTATCAGTATCCTCAAAAGATGCACCTATCTCGGAATCATATTTGACCTGATACACCGGCTCACCCTGCTGCTGTGCTGGCGGAGCACAATCTGGCGGGCAATTGAACCTTTCGCATCCATCTGGGAAGCCTTCCCAATCGTGCCCATCCTCAACGTCAGGCCCGTCATCCTGCTGCTGAGGGGCGGCTGCTAACTTCTTACCTGCAAGGATTCGATTTATGTCCCTCCACTGGTCTAGCGTAATGCTGTCCTCACCTGCGCATTCATAGCCGCTGGCTGCCCTAACCACGAAGGCGAACTTGGCGCGCTCTGTCGGCTCTACTGGCCCAACTACTGTTGTGTTCATTTTTCCTCCCGGCATTCAGGCTTAATGGTGTCAGCGTAAACGAGGCTTTGCTTGAGTGAGCGGGCCTCGCAGGTTTCGGGAGTGGTATCCGATTCCTTCATACAGGCGTTAAAAGCGACCTCGCGGAGACAAGCATCCTGAGCGTAAATCGGGGGTTGAGTGAAAAGCTTATACATTGCAAAAAAGACAAAGCCAATAACAAGACTCGCTAAAAGTTTCATGATGTTTCTCCCTTGGTTAAAAAGTACCTACTCGGATTGGGACTCTTTCGAATCCCTCACCGGCTAGACACTTCACAGAGTCGCGATTCTCTCCATGTTTAGCAACTGCCACCCCTGCGAGGTGTTTATTCGCTCAGGCACTCTTCAGTGCCGTTCCTGCGGGCAATTTGGTTGTAGGCCTTGCGGAAGCTACCGCTGTCGTTACAGGCCATTTGCACTGCCACTTCCGGGGCGCCCAGTTCTTGTGCCCAGCACATATAGTCGGGCTCATGGGAGGCCTTGGCCGCGCTGAAGAAGAAGAGGTTCCCGGAGAAGCTGCTGTGCTTGAGGCACTTGCTGGTGCCGTTAGCGCCTGCGGCAATGGAACTGCCGACGGGGTTGGCGCGAGCGTTGTAGTCGCCCTCGTTAAGGGTGAGGCTGTTGCCGCCGGAAGAGGAGCCAGCATTTGCCCCGGCTTTGGCGTTGGCATCGGATTCGCTGTTGCTCTTCCCGCCGTTACCCCCGAGGCCAACTGCCGTGGCGTCGCCGCCCGTTCCGCCCAGGCCAATGGCCGTGCTGTTGCCGCCGGTTGCGGTTGCTGCCCCGCCCATACCCACACCGACACCGATGCCGAGGGAACTGGAGTTGGAGTTGGCGTCGCCACCTGCGCCGCCGTCACCACCGTTGCCGCCCTGCCCGCCGTGGCAGGAATTTCCGGGACAGTCATTGCTGTTGTTGTTCCCCGCTGCGTGGGCTGACGGTAGGGTGAGCACGGCGAAGAGTGCTACGATTAAGAGATTATACTTTTTCATTTTAAACTCCGTAAAGGTTGGACGGATGCGCCGCCCCCCGCTGGTGAAAGCTCACCGCACAGAAGAACATTGCTGCTCCCCTGTACGTTGGGTTCTAACCGAAATCGCTGTTTTTGTGCCCGGCATCGCGCATGTCGTCAGCGGGACCGCGGATGTTGCTGTCATCCAGGTCGCCGCGGGCCTCCCGCCGGTCTTCCTCGGTTTCCTCGACGACGACCTTCGCCCTCCGCTGCTTTTCGAGCCACTCGGCAAGAAGCTGGTTGATGAGCGCGCTGCGGGCGCCGTAAGCGATTTCCCCGGTGAGGGGGTCGAGGAGAAGAAGCTCGACTTGCAGGGCAATTTTCTCCTTGACTTCGATTCTCCACCGAACGCTCTTTTCGGTGTGGGGTTTACGGCCTCTGCTCATGATTTGTCTCCTGCCGGTGCTGGTGGGTTTACCGCGAGGAAGGTGGAGAGCTTTATCCCTCGCATGGGGCGTAGGTATACGCAGCTGGTGTAGATGAAACGCCAGCGCTTCACGGGGGTGTCGTAAAAGAAGAGCCCGCCGTTAATGCTTCCACCGCTCTCGATGATACGCTCTTCGTGGAGGTAGATGGGGGTGCCGGGAGGGATAAAGTCACGGCTCCCGTGCGCGTCGAATGGGCCCCACTTGACGATGGTGTAGTAGCCGGGCTTGATAGAGTCGTGGATGGGCGGAAGGGTGGGTGCAAGTTCCCGAGGGCGCAGCCCGAAGAGCCGCTTAAGTGCCGTTAGTGCTGTTTTCATTTCAGTTCCCCCTTGTGATTGGAATAAGGCCCGTGGCAATGCCAAGGACGAGTTGGGTAAGTTGCTCCGCCACCTCATCTGGGGTGAATGGGCAGTGCGGGGACATTACGAGGGCGCATACCAGCCGGTCGCTGTCGCCGGGCATGGGGAGCATCTTGATCGTATACATGGGCTTTATCTCCCCCCGCTCGCTGCTCTCGAAAAGATCGCGGATGGATTCGGCCTCGGTGCGGCGGGATTTGTCCGCGGCTTCGAAGAGGTTTATAACTTTCTGTTCCCCTTTGTGTGTCATAGCTTTGCTCCTTAATTGAAAAGTGGCAGTTGGGTGCCGGGTGTGGCAAGTTCGAAAAGGGTGCTGCTGTCGAGCCGGGCGGCGATCTCTACGCAGTGAGCGCAGAAGTCGGTGCTTTCGCTGCGGCGGGATATGCAGCTCGGTACGTCGAGAGGCGCGGGAAGGAGGCAGGGGATTTCGATTGCCAGCCCATCCTTGCGCTTAATGGCTTTGTAGCGGAGCATTTTTGTCTCTGCATAGGTGGTACGGGAACCGCAGCTTAGGCAGTTTTGCTCGACGAGGAAGTATTCCCGATGCTCGGCCAGGAAGAAGGGGGAGGTCTGCGGGTTCGAGGGGAACGCCCGCTGCTTCCATTCGGTGGGAGTCTTTGCCTTTGCCTCTTTCTTACCCTTCCCCACTGGGGCGAGAAGGTCGCCGAAGAGGGATTCGAGTTTCTTCCGGGCTTCGAGCTGCTCGGGGGTGCGAGTTGGGATCTGTGTGTGCTTCATGATTATATCCCCTTGTACAGCCGGGCAAGTTCATTTAAGCTTGCGTCGAGTTTAGGAATAACGAACACCCCCCGGCGGGAAAAGAATAGCTGCCCGGAAGTGATGAGGCATTTCTTCTCTTCCTTAATGTGCGGATTGTTGTAGTCGAGGATAGCCTCGCCCTTGGCATTGACAATGGCGTTGAATATCCACATATCTCCGAGGTGCCACAAGTCCCCCCACGCACTGCTGTTATTGCTGTGGTTGTAGAGGGCGCATCCGGTGATGAAGCACTCAGGGACGCGCGGGGCGCCGATGAGGTTGGGTGCGGGGGTTGCTGCTGTGTTTTCCATGATAGACTGCTCTCCGTTGTTATAGGGAATGCCTCCCGCACAACCCACGTTCCGAGAGGGAAATGGGCTGTATGTGAGGTTATCCGAAGATGCTCTTTGGGGCAGTGCCGTCGACAGTTGCCGCTGGGCCGGTTTCGGTGCCACCTTGCGCTCCGCTATCGACGGTTGCGGGAGGCGCGTCAGGGGTGACTGGCTGCGGGTTTTCCGCCGTTGCCTCTGCCGTGTAGAAGCGGATGTCGCCTGCCGCGTTGGTTAGGGCTAGGGTTTGTGGCAGGTCGGCGCCGGGGAGTTGGAATACCGAAACTCGGCTGTTGTCGATGATAAGGGTTGTTTCCATATTGTATTGCTCCTTGGTTGTGGTTAAGGGTACTGCAGGTTAAAGGGGTGGTTGCCCCTCGGTGAGTATTTCGGCGTCGACTATTCCCTGTGCATCGCTGCGGGTCATGCCCTGGTACTCGAGGGCGCTGACGCGTGCTTCGTAGAGGTCGGGGGCGGTCATCCACTTGCAGTCCACGATGGTGGGGTAGTAAAGAACTCCATCGAGCTCGATGCGACCGCTGCTTGCAGGTGTGTGAGGGGGGTGCCCGAGGCCGGTGACGGTGCAGGGATCGCCCCGGAAGTCGAGGAATTTGTCCCCGACTTTGACGGGCTGCAGGTTGCTATTGACGAGGTGCCATGTTGTAGAGGTGTTCATGGTGGGGGTGTCTCCCAGGTTCGTTGATGGGGTGATAATTAATTTATTCATCGTCCCATTATATAGTGGTGTTTGGAGTTTGTCAACCCAAATCCCCCAAGATGTTGCGGTTAAACATTATCACCTTACCATCCGTTGTTACGGTGTGCGGGGGCAGGTCGGCCTGGGTGAGCTTGAAGGCGGCCCACTGCATGGCGAAGTCCTGGGCGCTTTCCTGGCTGTCGAAGGGAAGGGTGAAGCTGTCAGTGCTTCCGTGCTTGAGCCGGGTGGCGGTGCGCTCGAAGAGGGCGTTGACGGTGAGGCCGACAGGTGTGTCGCGGGTTTCGGCGAGGACTTGATCCAGGGGGTTGACGGGTGGTGCGGGGCGATTGTCCTTCTGCTCCTGCACGGTGGTGATGAGCATTTGCTCGAAAGAGTTACCGGAGGTTTGGTTCCTGATAAGATCGTCATTGCTATGCCCCTGCTCTTCTTGCAAAATCCCTAATAGCATGTCGATGTTGGCGGTATCGGCCAGGTCTCTGTCGGTGAAGCGGATGGTATTGCCTTCGAGCACCGCCTTAAATCGCCGGCTGTTCTTAAGCTTTCTGAGGGTTTCTTCTGCCCGGGCGAGCTTATCGCTTTGCGCTGACTTTCTTGCCAGTACCATTTCTATTTCTGCTTCGCTTTCTAATACTCGCTGAAAGGAGTAGTATTTGAGCCGGAATTTAATCGCTTCCTTCTCAGTCTCCTTTTTAATCTCTATGTCTTTAGCGTGGCCAGGCTTGCCAAGTATTTCAATTAACAGGTGAAAGGTTTGTTCGTAACTACTGCTCTTGCGGGGATGTGCCATGAGGGGCTCCAGTTGGTTGTCGGGTGATGTTATTGTGATGGGTGGGGGTAAGGATGTCAAGAGGTTTTGTGGGAAGCTGGGGATGTTTGGGTAATCGTATCCCCCCGATTATACCACCCGATTCACCCCACGGAAACCCGAAAATAGGGGTACCCCCCATTGTCACGCGCCAAAAATCCTCCCCTCCTTTCTCTTCTCTCTAAGTAAAAAAAAATATTAATAAGAAGAGCGGAGGAGAGGGAGTGAGCGCTGGTGGGTGGGTGGGAATGGGGGTGGATGGTCGTTTTCGGGATTGTGGGGGGTGCATCGGCGGGTAGCATCGGGGGGATATTATTTCCCCGATTATTCCCCCACCCCATCGAGTTACCCTGCCCCAAAATTGTGCTTGACATCCTCCGACGGGCTGGGTATGATGAATTTCGCATTACAGATTGCGTGTACCTGCGTATCTAATTAACTTTTAAAGGAGTATTGAAAATGGCTAAAGTAGCGAGTAAGGTTCTTGACTTTGAAAGCAAGGGTGTGGAATTTGAATTCTCCGGCAAAGAGCCGCAGCTGATTAAGCTGGAAGATTTCTCCCCCGACATCCAACTGCATCTTGCCTTGCACGGATTGTCCCAAAAGCTGGGCGATGCTTATTCCTCGAGCAAGGGTGATGTTGACGTTGCGCAAACTATGTTTAATGATGCCCTAGCCCAACTGAAGGCTGGCGACTGGCGTGCAGCACGTGGTGAAGGTGAAAGCAAGCCTCGCACCACTGAGCTCGCCGAGGCTGTTGCCCGCATCAAAGGTCTGCCAGTCGATGAAGTCAATGCCGCGCTTAAGGAAGCAAGCGACGAGCAACTCAAGACCATGCGCAGCAATGAGCGTGTCAAGGCCACCATCGCCGTTATCCGTGCAGAAAAGGCCCAGGCCCGCTTGGAGAAGCTGGAAGCCGACGGCAAGGGTGCGGAACTGGTATTGTAAGCCACTGTACTTCAGGGACCTCCATCCCTGAATCTCCGGGGCGCGTCCTGCCATGAGCGCGTACCCATCTAAAATCCCCGCAGCGATGTGGGGATTTTTTTCGCCTGGCGCCACCGCGCCACACAGCATTTCCGACTGACGAAAAAAGAGCCGGAGATTTCTCCCCGGCCCATTTCCTTACTTGCCCTTCTTCTTGCCCGCCCCAAAGTCTAGGCTGATGTCATCGCCGGTTCCCTCAACGAGCTTGCTTGCCCGTTCCCCCTTAATCACATCGACCATCGCCTTAACCCTCGGGTTCTTTCGAATCGCAGCTTGCTGCTCCTCATCGGCTGCATTCCAGGCTTCCATCGCATCCTCAACTGCTATGCCCTTCAGCCTTGCCAATGCCTCAACAACCACCCCGCCGGTGCCTTGTGCCCGTGCATTGAAGTCTCCCTTCTTCAGATTCTCCCACACACTCTTCGCACTAACTATCGCCTCGCTCACCGTGTCCGCACTCGCATAGCTGTCACCGATCTTCTGGCTTAAGCCATGTATTGCCAGCTGCCGAATCATTGCCTCATTCAAATCCTCTAACGGGCAATTCATCACCGTGTTGCTTGCATCCGCGAACTGGAACAATACACCGAAGTCCGTCTTACTTTTCTTTGCAATCTTTGCCATGATATAATCTCCATAAGTTGTTAATGAGCTGGTGTTGCATGGAGGCCCGTATCGAATCCCCATGTACGTATAATACCCCAAACGACCTCCCATGTATAGGCCCCTCCCCCCATGCGCGACGCTGAGCCACCACGAAAGAGCCTCAAGCGGCGCTGTGAAAAACGGGGAATTAATGGGACGGGGATTAAAGTAATCACCACCCCATCCCGCGCCCCCGCTTGCCCGGCAACGCCCCTCGACAAAGCCCCGCCCCCGCGTACAATCCCCGGGAAGGCTTAAGCAGAAGGAAACACGGCAATGCAGGAACAAACTGGCCCGACCGCCCTCGACGCGGAGGACTTAATTAACACGCTCGACGTGAGCGGGTTCGAAAGCAAGGGGCACATACAGGTGAAGCATCTCTCCCACACGCACGATATGATTATCAACTGGATGATCGCTAACCCCGAGAGGAACCTCCGCCACTGCGCTGACCACTTCGGCTACACCCAGCCGTGGCTAAGCACCCTCATCCACACGGACTTGTTTCAGGCCAAGCTGAAGGAACGGCAGAACGAGGTGTTTAGTATGATTGCCAGCGACGTCCCGACCAAGCTCAACGCCCTCGCCGACCTCGCCGTGGAAAAGCTTTCGGAGAAACTCTCCTCCGTCGAGGACCCGAAATTCGTCCTGGACGCCTTCGACAAGATCATGCACAAGGCAGGTTATGCCCCCGCCAGCCAGAAGAATCCCGGCGGCACTGCCCCCCAGACCCAGGTGAACGTATTTACCGTCAGCCGGGAAACGCTTGCCCAGGCCCGTCAGGGTATGTTTAGTGTGGGGGAGGCTGTGGACCCGAAGGCTATCACCGTCGACGTCGAGGTTACGGATGCTACCGGCCACACCCCCGAACTTTAAGCCCGTCGGTAAAGTCCGCTGGGCACGGCTAGCCCTCGGCCCACCTCCCTTCGCGACATCCCGGCGGGTGACCGGGAGGCGGCTGCAGGGCGTACGCTACGAGAGGAAGGTGCAGGATCACCTGCTCACCAGCTTTCCCGACAAGTATGTCCCGAGCCCCTGGCTCTACTTCAGTGACGAAAACGGTGTGCACTGGCGGCAGCCCGACGGACTTTTAATCGACACTCGCGGAGGGAAGATCATTATCGTTGAGGTGAAGTATCAGCACACGACAGACGCCTGGTGGCAGATGCGGCGGCTATACCTCCCGATACTCGAAGCCATTTTCCCCACCGCACTGTGGGATTATAAGATGCTTGAAGTTGTTAAATGGTTTGACGGGACAGTTGGTTGGCCCGAGCCCGTCCGACTCCTCGCGCATCCCCTCGATGCGTTAACTATACCAGGGAACGCTACTGGCGTACACATATGGACACCATGACTGACAATGTAAATTTAAGTGTGGAAGAGGCAGTTCTTCTCGGGGCGCAAAGCCTGGAGATGTTCGGCAAGCTTATGTTTCCGAAAACCTTCCGGCAGGAATCCCCCGCATTCCACCGGGAGATGGGGAGTCTGCTCTACAGCCCTTCCCGTTACAATGCCTTCGAGGTTTTTCGGGACGGGGCAAAGACCTCCCTCCTCCGCGTGTTCACTGCCCAGCGGGTAGGGTACGCCATCTCCCGCACGATCATGTATGTATCGGTTTCCCAGCAACACGCGATGATGAGCGTCCGCTGGTTGCGCCGGCAGATTATGTATAACAAGAAGTACGCCCATACCTACGGGCTACGTAAAGGGGAGAAATGGACAGATGAACACTGCGAAATTTTTCACGATGTTGAGGACACACCTATTACCCTCCTTGCGATGGGCATTACGGGGCAGATTCGGGGCTTTAACCCCGACGACTATCGGCCCGACCTTATCATCATTGATGACGTGCTTAATGAGGAAAATTGTGCTACCGAGGATCAGCGGAAGAAACTCGAGGCTCTCATTTTTGGCGCGCTACTTAACTCGCTCGCCCCGGCTACCGATTGCCCCCAAGCTAAAGCGGTCTTCCTGCAAACCCCGCTCAACAAGCAAGACGCAATCGAAAAGTGTCTTAAAGACCCGCAATGGAACGGCAGGCGATACGGAATTCTTGACTACAGCGATCCAGCGCAAAAAGAAGGGAAAAGTCGCTGGGAGTCACGCTGGCCAACGGAAACCGTATTGCAGGAAAAGCAAGCGGCAATTAACCGCGGGCAGTACCACATCTGGATGCGGGAAAAAGAATGCCAGCTCGTCGCAGCGCAAGGGAAAACCTTCGACATCGAAAAGCTGAAATTCTGGGACATACTCCCCCTCGGGATGCTGAAAATCATCTCCATCGACCCGGCGAGTTCGGACAGTCCCAAGGCCGATGATTGCGTGATTATGGCGATCGGGATGAGTGGCCCCGACGTTTTCGTAATGGCGTATCAGGCGGAACAAGCTATGATGCCGGACGTAGTGGCCATGCACTTTTTCAATATGATTCTGGAATTCTCCCCCCTCCGCGCGGCAGTGGAAAGCATCAGCTACCAGCGGGTACTCGCATGGTACCTGGAAGAGGAAATGAAGAAGAGGCGGTTGTTCCTGCCGGTGAGTAAGATTCAGGACCGCCGGAGGAAGAGCGACCGGATTGTGCAGACGCTGTCGGGGCTCGTCAACTACGGGCACCTGCACATTCACCCGAGCATGTCGAAACTCGTCACGCAGATGGATGAATACGACCCCCTTGACGACAGCCAGCATGATGACATACTCGATGCGCTGGCTATCGGTATTACCGAATTGTCCCCCCACCTGAGAGCGGCAGTAACAGTTGACGGGGATTTCGAACTCGTGGATGATGAATCCGAATATAAAACTTTACGTATTGGAGGATGTCCGTGATGGATGAGATGAAAAAGCTGCTGCGCTACGGCGGCAAGGAACACGAAGCGCTTTCGAAAAAGCTCTATCATAGGTTGAAGCTGAGCAAGGATAAGTTCGAGCCGGCGCATAGCCAAATGGCGAAGAATGAAGAACAGTTCCGCGCTTACATCCCCGAGACAGAGGCGGACAAGCTTCGGAGCTCTTCCCGGCAGTCAGGTATGCCGCAATACACCACCATCGAGGTGCCGTATAGCTATGCGCAGGTACTTGCCACCCACACCTACATTACCTCGGTATTTCTGTCGCGCGACCCGATACTGCAGTATGCCGGGCGGCACGGGGAAAGTCAGCAGCAGGAACAGTGCGTTGAAGCGCTAATGGCGTATCAAATGCAGCAGGCTATGGTGCAAATGTACATTTGGCTGCTTGACCCGGGTAAGTACGGGTACGGAGTGGTGGGGCACTACTGGTGTGAGGAAACTGTCCGGGTGCGGGAAAAGGTGCAGGAAGCCCCCTCTATCATGGGCATACCCATCCCCGGCCTGCCTCCAAAGACTGTCGACCGGGTGAAGGAAATCCCTGGTTACGTGGGTAACAAGCTGTACAATGTACGGCCTCAAGACTTCTTCCCCGACCCACGCGTGACACTGTCACAGTTCCAACGTGGCGAGTTCTGCGCACGGTACGTAGAGCTAACCTGGGCCGAGCTGCATGACGGGCAACGGAAGGGGAAGTATTTTAACCTCAAGGAACTCCGGCAGAAAGAGACCAGTAACGGGGCGGGCGATCACGCCGATCTTCCCCGCGATACAGGCTCGAGCGCGGTTTCGAATCTCCCCAACACCGACACGGAACAGACAACCTGGAACTCGGAAAACGAGCAGCGCAACA
>Ga0196972_1000198_pt1 | contig 44949 bp, 41 predicted proteins | sample S1v_2013CmetaG_FD_148618 | JGI IMG/M metagenome (GOLD analysis project Ga0196972, IMG submission 148618) | Soil microbial communities from Anza Borrego desert, Southern California, United States - S1+v_20-13C | ecosystem: Environmental > Terrestrial > Soil > Desert | place: USA: California...
TGAAAATGAATTTATGGCTATTGAAAGAATGTATAGGATAGTTGATCCTGGCTATTTTCAAATTTTCAAATTTTCAAATCAATTGTACATTTGGTAATGAATATTAAATACGACAGTAAGAAATATAAAACGCCAACAGGCACACAACTTTCCTGCAAAGGATGGATACAGGAAGCCGCGCTTCGCATGCTCTTAAACAATCTCGACCCAGATGTAGCTGAACGGCCCGAGGAGCTGATCGTGTATGGAGGAAGAGGAAAGGCCGCCCGGAACTTCCTGGCACTCGACCAGATCATCGCATCTCTTAAATCACTGGAGAATGACGAATCATTGCTGATCCAATCCGGCAAACCCGTTGGCATCATGAAGACGCACAAAGATGCTCCCCGCGTTCTCATCAGCAATTCTCAACTCGTGCCCAACTGGGCAAACTGGCAACACTTTGAAGAACTCGAAAAAAAGGGCCTGATGATGTATGGACAAATGACGGCAGGTTCGTGGATCTACATCGGTTCCCAGGGCATTGTGCAGGGAACGTATGAAACCTACGCCGCTATCGCCAACAAACATTTCAACGGCAGCCTCAAAGGTACACTCAACGTAACTGCGGGCCTGGGTGGTATGGGCGGAGCGCAACCCCTTGCTATCACCATGAATGAAGGTGTGGCGCTGATCGCAGAAGTGGAGGAATGGCGAATCGACAAACGCCTCGAGACTAAATATCTCGACATGAAGGTGGATGGAATAGATAAAGCCATTGACAAAGCCCTCGAGGAAAAAAAGAAAGGCAATGCGATCAGCATCGGCGTGGTTTGCAATGCCGTTCACTTGCTTGAAAGAATGGTAGAGCGAAATGTTATTCCTGATACACTAACTGACCAAACTTCGGCACATGATCCATTGATAGGATACTGGCCACATGAAATTTCCTATAAACAAGCCAAAATACTTCGTGACCAAAATTCTGACGATTATCTCGCTTACGCGTATAATTCAATGGTCAGGCACGTGCAATTGATGCTTGAATTACAAAAGAAAGGTGCTATCACATTTGATTACGGGAATAATATTCGCGCAAGGGCAAAAGAAAAAGGAGTGGAGAACGCATTCGATTTCCCGGGTTTCGTTCCCGCCTACATCCGTCCCTTATTCTGCGAAGGAAAAGGTCCATTCAGGTGGGCTGCACTAAGTGGAGATCCTAATGATATTGCCATAACCGATGATGTTGTCCGTTCACTGTTTCCTCATAATAAAGCACTGCTAAGGTGGCTCGATCTCGCCAGCAAACGCATCGCCTTCCAGGGATTGCCTGCACGCATTTGTTGGCTTGGGCAAGGAGAGCGTGAAAAAGCCGGACTCGCTTTCAATGAACTCGTAAGATCAGGAAAAGTAAAAGCGCCAATAGTTATTGGCAGGGATCATCTGGATACCGGCTCGGTGGCATCACCCAACAGGGAAACCGAAGCCATGCTTGACGGCAGCGACGCTGTTGCAGATTGGCCAATACTCAATGCTCTTGTGAATACGGCCGGCGGTGCATCATGGGTAAGCCTGCACCATGGCGGGGGCGTTGGCATGGGTTATAGCATACACGCAGGCATGGTCATCGTGGCCGATGGGTCTGATGATGCCGCAGCCAGATTATCAAGAGTGCTTAGAAATGATCCGGGGTTGGGAGTGATTAGGCATGCAGATGCGGGGTATGAGTTAGCGATTGAAACAGCAAAAGCGAATAATTTGACAATTTGAGAATTTGAAAATTCGAAAATGGAATCCGTTCCAATTTCAAATCTTTAAATTCTTAAATTGTCCTGTGGATTTTTTTACCCACTATGCGGATTTTAATCCAATTCATTATCCCTCAACTCCCTTGTCAACTTAGTGAATCCAACCACATTATTTTCCTCATCATGGATGGCAGTGATGAGTATACTTCCCCAAAAAGTAGAGCCATCTTTTCTAACCCTTCGGCCAATGTGCTTCGCCCTTCCTTCACGCTTTGCCAGCTCTATCAACTTTCCGGGTAAATTTTCCTGCCGGTCGAGCGTCATATAGAATATGCTAAAATTTTGCCCAATGATTTCCTCTGCTTTATAACCTTTTATTTTTTCTACCCCTTTGTTCCAGGTAAGTATGGTACCGTCTACATCCAGGAGGATAATAGCGTAATCCTGCACTTCTTCAATCATTCTTTTATACAATTTTTCCAGGTGGTTCTTTTTGTTCGATGATAAAACCATGTTTCATTCCCTTTTTTTGTTTTAATAAATACAGGAGGCTTGGCATTCACATATATCGTTATAAGATATTAATCTGACAGTATACTAGCCGCAGGGATAACGCAAAGCAAATGCCAAGGGTTTTAATAATTATCTAATTGAACTCCAGATAAAATTTGCATTTATTTAGTAATTCTTCTATACTAATTCTCCTCTGAAACTTTACCTTACTTTAAACTAAACCCAGTACATGCGCGCTTCCCTTACAGCCGTATTATTTGCATGCCTTTTTGCAAGTCACGGTATATCACAAACCCCGGCTGCTGATACGCTTAAATTAAAAACACTCACCAGGCAGCAGGCGGTGGATGACCTCGACCACCTGGTTGATGTATTCCGGGAGACGCACCCCGGTTTATACCGGTACACCGGCAAAAGTGACATGGATGCACTAATAACAAGAATAAAGAGCCGGATTTCTGATTCCATTCCCTTTTATAATTTCTTTTCCCTTGCTGCTTCCTATATCGCTGGTATCCGCTGTGCACATACATATCTTACTCCGGTTAGCAACATTGAAGCGTTCCTGACAGGTGCCACAAAAATGCTTCCCTTGGAAGTAATGATCATTCAGGGGCAGCCTTATGTATCACTAAATGGCAATACAGATACAATTGTTAAACCGGGTGACAGGCTCTTGTCCATAAATGGCCGCGGTATTAAGGAAATCATGGAAGAATTGGATGAACATACCTGGACAGATGGATACAATCGATCAGCCAAAGCTTCTATGATGAGCGGAATAAAGTTTCCTTTATTCTATTACATGTTGATTGAACAGCCTGACAGCTTCCATGTTCAACTCGAGACGTTGAAGAAAGTTAAACATTCTATCACCTTACCTGCAAAAAGATTTGAGGAGTTTTACCAGGCTTTTTTCTCTAACCCGGTTAATAAATCAGTAATTGAAGTGAATAGTGAACGGAATAAAAAAGATCGTGAACATGGCTGGCGTGTAGATTATCCCTCTCTTCCCTCAACCGCCATTTTGCGAATCAATGGTTTTGGCGGTGGTGAAAGTTCAGAGGAAGCGGCTAAGATCATCCGAAATTTCCTGGATTCAGTGATGCGTGATCTGTCAAAAAACAAAATATCCAATCTCATCGTTGACCTTCGTAACAATGGTGGAGGATGGGATGTGCAGGGAGTTGAATTGTTTACCTACCTCGCCAAAGACTCTGCTCCTGTTCCTTATTATCGCAGGAAACATAGCATTACTGACGGTTCCGAATACCTGAAGTATTCTGATCTGTCAAAAGAGGATTTGGCTAACCTTAAAAAAGAATTGAAGCCCGAGCCAGACGGAACCTTTAGCGTGCGACCAGAATATAGTATCGATATGACCCTTCATCCTCCCAAGCCCAATAGATTCAAAGGCAAAATATATTTTCTCATGAATGGAGGAAGTGGCTCCACCACATCTGAGTTCCTGGCGGTTGCCCGTAGTAACAACATGGGCATATTTATAGGTGAAGAGTCAGGCGGCGCCTATGAAGGTGGAAACGGTGGTAGTTTCCTTCATTTTAACCTTGCAAATAGTGGCATCGCCATCGGAAGTCCGTTGTTATATTATCAAAATGCCGTTAAACCTCCGAAACAAAAAGGCAGAGGCACCCTTCCTGATCATGAAGTGATCACCCGGGTAGAGGATATGCTTACGGCATACGACAGGCAGATGGAGTATACATTTGACTTGATTAGGAAAAGTAAGCACTAGCCCTTAAGTTCATCCACCATGAATTAAAGATCATATCAATTTACCTGTACTCAGTCTCCGGCAAAATCGATTTATCTTTCACAATGGAAATAAAGTCATGGTAAGTCCGGCTCGCTTCATCAAATTCAGCCTTTGCATTGAGAAATTCATTTAATTCGTCTGAATCACCCCAACCCAGGATGGATGACAAACTTTTCTCGGCATTTATCAGCCGCTCTCCCTTCAAATGAAAATCCGCCCTTAATTCTTCAAATTTCTGATGGTAGGTCATTGTATGTTTTTTTTCACTTACCATCTCAAATTTCGAGCCTGTATCATTTATCTTTACTGAAACCACCATTATGAGTTATGCCATGTTTCGTTTTCTTCTTTTATTCTTCATTTTTCAATCAGGCTGCATGCATAAGCAATATTCCAACGCTGAATTGAAGGACCAGGTTGAATCCATCATCAATATTGAGAATGCCACTATCGGCGTCGCGTTTCATGACCTTCAATCAGGTGAAAAACTGCTGATCAATGAATCACAGGTTTTTCATGCAGCCAGCACAATGAAGACTCCCGTATTGATCGAAATATACCGGCAGGCAGAACTGGGGAATTTCTCCGTTACTGATTCAATCGAAATCAGGAATATTTTCAAAAGCATCGCCGATGGGAGCCCTTATTCACTTACTCCTGTTGATGACAGTGAGCAGGAGCTTTACAAACGAGTGGGAGAGAAGGAAAGCATCGCGAACCTTGCTTATGCGATGATCATTCGTAGCAGCAATCTCGCTACCAATATTCTGATCGAGCTGGTTACCGCTGATAGTATAATGAATACCATGAAGCAGATCGGTGCCAATGACATGAGGGTACTACGCGGTGTAGAAGATAATAAAGCATATAATGCCGGAATGAATAACGTGACCACCGCAAATGATCTAATGATTGTATTTGATGCGATCCTGAAACATAAAGTGGTTAATAAGGCTTCTTCTGATTCCATGATCCAGGTCCTGCTTGACCAGGAATTTCGCGATATCATTCCTGCCCAACTACCGTCCGAAGTGAAAGTGGCACACAAAACCGGTTCTATCACCGGGATTCAACATGATTCCGGAGTTGTTTACCTGGCTGACGGAAGAAAATACATCCTGATTTTGCTTTCAAAATTTAAACCTGCTGATGAAAAAAAAGTGGTCGCCGTAATGGCCTCCATTTCAAAATTAGTGTATGATCATATGGTGAAAAAACCTAACAATGCAACCAAATAAAGGCAGGCTTTGTCTGGTTGACAAACAATCATACATTTACCAAAATTTATGGAATGAGAACCACAACACTGCTCACAGTACTACTTTTTACCTTTCATTCTCTTATTGCCCAGGATGTTGAATACAAAAAAGGCCTGATAAAAGTAGATGGGAAAGATTATGCTAAACTGGATGTAAAAAAACAAAACTTCGGACTTACCAAGTCATTCGAAGTTTTTAATCTGGCGGGTGAAAAGATTATCATCGCAGCTGTAGCGACTGAATTTGAATCAGATAAATCAGACAACTCTTACTTATTTTACCGGCTCACCTTCCTGACCTCCAATCAGGTGGGCATATTCAAAGTTTCATCTCTTTCCCAGGAAAAATCATTCGCGAAACTCATTGGTACCAGCGGAATTCTGGTCAATGATAAAACGGATGATGGTAAGGTAAAAGAATTCATCGCTTCAAAAGGGGCCAGCCCTTCCATTGCTGTTGATTATACCATTGTACACAGGGATAAAGTGTGGCCCGTACGTTTGCAGAAAGACAGGAATATTGAACAGAATGGTAAGATCATCGGCTCATTTAAGCCGACCGGTACATCAAATAGCCTCGATCATTATGATTTTATGCTTCCGTCAGGAGTGAAAATTGCCAGTGTTTCATTTACGGGTGGTAACAATGCGCAGAATTTCGAGCTATTCACCGCCAAAGACAATCTCAAGCGCACCGTTTCTATACCGCAGTTGGAAAAAATTATTGCCGCAGATGTCAGTATTGATAAATACCAGTTCACCCTAAAACGTATTGCAAATTGGCTGGTCGATAATATGTACCTCTGATTTATATTCCTGATTCAATAATTGAATGTTTATCATTGTGAATGGCCGTTTCAGAATTTATCCAGGATAAGATCTTACGCGAAGGTGCCATCACCTTCAAAGAGTTCATGGACACCGCTCTCTATCATCCAGGTGAAGGATATTATACTTCTCCTGAGAAAAAGATTGGAAAGGAAGGCGATTACTATACGAGCCCATGGCTGACCCCGTTATTCGGTGAAATGATCGGAAAGCAGGTGGAAGAAATGTGGACCCTGCTCGGTAAGAACCCATTTACTATAGTTGAGTATGGCGCAGGTACCGGTGCCCAATGCGAAGCGATTCTGGACTATCTCAAAAATAATGTCGCGCTCTATTCACATTTACAGTATTGCATCATTGAAAAAAATACGGCCAATCTGCCAGCTTCGTTTAAAGAACATGATAAAATCAGGTTACTTGAAAATGCTTCTCAACTGGAAAAACTGAATGGTGTTGTGATCGCTAACGAAGTGTTGGATAATTTTCCTGTACACCTGGTCACGATGGAAGAACAACTGCTGGAAGTATATGTTGACTATAATGATGGCTTCATGGAGGTTTTAAGGCCCGCTTCCACCCAGTTGAAAAATTATTTCAACGATTTAAAGATTACGCTTCCACGGGGATACAGAGCGGAAATCAACTTGCAGGCAATTGAATGGCTTCATGAAATTTCCTCCTATCTGAATAAGGGGTTCGTAATTACCATAGATTATGGGTTCCTTTCTGAAGATCTGTATTCCCCGTCAAGAAAGGAAGGCACTATTCTCTGCTATCACCGGCACCGGCTCAATGATCAGCCTTTTAACTTTATTGGTGAGCAAGACATTACCGCGCACGTGAATTTTTCCGCACTCATTTATTGGGGCAGGCAATTTGACCTGCATCCCTGTGGATATACTGATCAGTCACAGTTTCTGTTAGCGCTGGGATTAACAAACCACCTTAGAAGCATTGAACTACGGATGGCCAATGACCCCAGGTCAAACAAGGAAGACATCTACCTGCTCTATAAATTTCTTTCTGAAATGGGAAAAAAATTCAAAGTACTCATCCAGCAAAAAGGCTTTGCCGAAGTTAGAGTGGCGGGGATGCAGTTTGCACACGTGGTTTAAAATTAATTACGGATTGTCAGTTGAATGTTGCCGGTGTCAGAAGCGTATTTATTTTGGTAACTTACTACTATGCACCTAAATAAGTTCTGTTAATTCGTGGTCTTTTAACGGTCCACTGACACGGACAACGGAAAACTGAAAACGCCTGCCCGGCCGCAGGCGGGGAAAACGGGAAACGCTTCCACGCCAACGGCGGTGAAAACTATATTAATTTTTTAGAATCGTAAATTCAACCCTCCTGTTTAACTGCCTGTTTTCATCCGTGTCATTTGGAACGACCGGTTTCGTTTCCCCGTAGCCCTGTGATTTGATCCTGTCAGGCGATATGCCTTTTGAAAGTATATAATCCATTACTGACTTTGCCCTGTTATCACTCAGTTTGAAATTATACTCATCCGAACCATGGCTGTCTGTATGTGCACTCATTTCAATCTCTATTTTTGGATTTTCCTCTAGCAGCTTCACTACCCGGTTAAGTTCCAGGTGCGATTCAGCTCTCAGGTCCCATTTATCAAAATCAAAGAATACATTGTTTAATCGCACCACCTGGCCAATCTCTATAGGCACCAGGAACAAGTCTTTATGAATTTCCTTATATCCTGCTTTGATCAATGAATCAAGGTTCAGGTTTTCTGATTGCGCAAAAAATTTATCAGCGCTTGCCCGTATCAGGTAGTTCTTGTCGTAAGGCAATACTATTTTAAATGCTCCATCATCAGGGTTGGAAACGCCATTCCCTGCAATCGTTCCTTCTGGCAGAGTTTCATATATCAATGAGGCGCTCAATGGCTCGTTCGTCTTAGCATTAAACACATTTCCACTCACAATCACTACCGGGTCGGGTCGTTCACGCTCCAGTAGCTTTACTCTCACAATATCTGATTCTCCATATCCTTCCTCGCTGGTTGACATATACGCGTATTCACCACCCGCATCCAATGTAAAGAATGCGTCCCAGTCAGCTGTATTAATCGGGCTGCCAAGGTTTACGGGCTGTGACCATTTCTGCCAGGAATTATCTAATCTCCTGGTCATCCAGATATCATTGTCGCCAAGACCTCCGGGTCTGTCACTACTAAAATATAAGGTGATCCCATCAGAAGCGAGATAAGGGGTCATTTCATTATACTTCGAAAGGTTGATGGTTTTACCAAGGGATTTTGGTTCTGACCAGGTGCCATCAGGTTGCAGGAAACATACGTAAATATCATTATTGTATCCGCCTTTTTCTTCTGACATGTAAAGCAGGAGCGTCTGCCCGTCATGTCCCATTGACGCACCATTCTGGCTACCCCTGTCATATTTCTGGTAATTCCTGATCTTAAGCATGTTTGGCTTGCTCCAGTATCCATCCTTATCAAGGTAGCTCATGCTAACGCCGTTGCCCACGTAATCACCATCTATGAATGCATTACGTATCAGGATACGATTGTTATCGGGAGATATCCAGAAAACCGCATTGTAGTGATAAGTATTCAATGGGTAGCCCATGTGATAGGCTTCACTCCAATTGCCGAAGCTGTCGCGCACGGCATACCATATATCCTGGGAGTTTCGAATGGAATTGTACCTGGTATTCTCCGGATGATTTTCACAAATAAAAAAAAGAATGTTTCCGTCTGCCGATATGGTTGGTCTTAGTTCCGCAAGATCAGTGTTGATGAGTGGACCAAGGTTTTCAATTTTCAGGATGGTAGAAGCAGTTATGATGTTATCTTTTTGCGCCACGAGTTTTCCCGTATCTGCGTCAGCTGATGTCTGTGCATTTCCTGCAAGCAGGCACAGCATCATCATGAAAAAGAGGGTGGTGTTTTTCACAAGGAAGGATATTTAATTTGAAAGCTAATGAATAATGCTAACGATATCTACGGAATACTACGAGGTAAATTCCCGGGATTATTTATACGCTATTAAAATATAGAACCGGGAAGATCCATTCGAGTCAGAACTCACGTTCTTTCCCAAAACTTTCACTGCCATATCTTCATCTACATCAATTGTAACGATTCCCATTTTTTCATTGCTTTCATCTTTAGCAAGCAGTTTTTCACCCCTTGAATCATACACCCACACATCAGTATCCTTTACATCGGGGTCATCACTCATGCAAAACATCTTATACGTTCTGCCTGCTTTGAGCTTAAATATGCCATAGTCTGATTTTCCTTCACGAAGACTCATGGTCTTATCGTTTTCGAAAGTCCAACCCTTGCCGGAAATAAAATCCTTGAACCCTTCGTATTGCCCGCTTTGAGCATTGGCTGATAATACAGCAAAGAAAAAAAGTAAGGTGGTAATGATTGATTTCATAGTGCTTGATTAAGTTTCAAATGTATGTGATCTTCATTGGAAAAATTCAGGCAATTTTATTCGTGCAGGCGTTTTTTATCTCAGGGAAAATACTTTCTGCCTTTTATGCAGTATAGCATCCCGCCTTTTTTATGCCACAGCGCGTGATTGGCAGCGTGATGATGATTTGATTTTTGCTGGTGTATGAATTTGCAGTACCATGTCAGAAACGGAGGCGGGGCGAACAAGTTTGTCGGGAGACCCTTACTATTTTTTCCAGAAAATTCCTCGTGGAAAAAAGCGGGAAAATTGTTTTTTTTCTCATGGTTTAGAATAATTGGAAATGGAGATTTGTGTTTTGATCGATCATCTGAAGCTTCAATGTTGAGAGAGAAATATTAGCTGAACAACCGGGTGCCGGGGCAGGGAGGGCTTGACAGGTTAAAATTGACGCTAAAAGCGTCCAGGATGGTCATTGCCATGGCAAAAAAAACGGAAGGTTGGAAGGCGGGGGAGGGAGGGCCCCGCGGGCGGGGAAATTCAGCCTGGTTATTAGTAGTACAAAATCTTTCGTATGATAAGGCCTATTCAATCTTGGATTTTTAAACGCTTATTCTCTTTTATTTCATAATCAGCCGCAGTAATTAAATCTTTCAAGACCCGCCATAAAGTCCGTCAGTTTAAAGTTGATTACCTTTAAACACGCAAAAGAGCATACATCAATTATGAAAAATCTATTTTACAGCCTGTTCATTTCCCTTGTTTTACTATCCTGTAATGATGAATCCGGAAGTAAGCCTGGCGATGCCGATTCGTCCACCTTGAAAACCGAAACGAAAGTTATCTCCAGGGATACCACTTCATCCACTGATACACCCATCGTGAAGTCATATTCCAACCAGCGCTTTAAGGATGTAACCGCTGAAAAGATCGCCTCTAATACTTATCGGATTCGTGGTAAAGGGCAGATATTTGAAGCATCCTTTGGGTGGGTAATCGAAGACGGCCACAATGAACTAAAGAAAGGTTTCAGCACCACGGACGCTGGTGCGCCCGAATGGGGTGCTTTCGACTTCCAGGTGCAGGCCATTAAAAAACAGGCTAATTCAACTCTTCACCTTGTACTGTTTGAAACGAGTGCAAAAGATGGTAGCCGCCAACATGAACTTGCCATACCATTAGAATAGCCACGTTCATTTCTGCAGGGTGCCTGAATTCTTCTGGCAGCGAAGAAGCGGCACACTTTAATACGCGTAAATAACATAACCCCATGGTTCAATCATCCAATCCTTCGCATCCAATGGTTCCCTGGCACCCATAAAAACATTGTAGGCGGTGCCATGCAATGAAGTATCGCTGACGTTTATCTTAGCCTCCTTTGGAGAAAGATTTAGGATGACAAATACCTTCTTGTCACCAGCTTCCCGAACATATGCAAAAACTGATTTTTCATCACCCACTTTCACTTTCCTGAATGATGCATTGGCCGCCAGCGCGGGATTATCTTTTCGAAGCTTCAATAATGTAGAGTAAAATTTCTCACGTTCGAGTTTGTTAAAGGTCATCGTGTCTTTGTAGAAAAAACTAATACTATCCGGAGTCGGCTCTTCCTGGCCGCTATAAATGATCGGCACGCTACGCTTCATCGTTTGCGTCAACACTGCAAATGGAGCATGCACGCGGCCCGGCATTGTGGCATAATCAGCCCTGTTCCAGCTATTCTCATCATGGTTGCTTGTAAAATAAACCTTGATTGCATTAGCAGGGTAGGTGCTGTCAACATGATTGATGGCGCTGTCAAGGGCATTTGCGGACCGCTCACCGGCCGCTACTCTCTTCATCATGTGAAACATATACCAGGGATAGGTAGCATTAAATCCTACATGATGCACGCTCGGCTTATCCGTTTCCGCAAGCATGAAAATGTCAGGCTTGGCTTTTTTTAATTCCGGGATACATTTCTTCCAGAATTCATCAGGAACTTCTCCAGCCACATCGCACCTGAATCCATCTACTCCCATCTCCGTAACCCAGAACTTCATCGTGCTGATCATGCTGTCAGCCATCTCCTGGTTTGAATAATCAAGCTTCCTCACATCATCCCAGCCAAATGGAATAACCACGTTTCCCATACTATCTTTTGCATAAAACTCCGGCTTACTTTCCAGCCAGTAATGATCAGCCCCCGTGTGATTCGGAACCCAGTCAATGATAACTTTCATTCCCTTTGCATGTGCATTCTTCACCAGGCCTTTCCAACCCTCAGCATCTCCAAACTCGGGATTGATGGCCCTGTAATTCGCCACGGCATAATAACTACCCAGTACTCCTTTCCTGTCTTTCTTACTAATGGGATGGATGGGCATGAACCATAAGGTTTGTACGCCCATTGCCTTCAACCTGTCGAGATGCTGCTCAAAAGCCCCGAACGTTCCTTCCGGCGTATACTGCCTCACGTTTACTTCGTAAATATTTCCCTGCAATATCCAGGCTGGATGACCCTCTACCAGATTCGCCGCTGCCTCACCCTTTGTTTTCTCTTCTTCCCGCGGCATAAGCTTGCAAGCACCAAAGATTACTGCCAATAGGACTAAAAGAAAAGTGAAATGGAAATGCTTTTTCATCGAAATTCAAGTTTAATCAAAGATATTCAAAGTCGTTTAAGTCGCTTACCAGTTTTGGACCCATTGATCGAATCGTACCTGATATGTCGGTAAGGCGAATTCCAAAAAATCGTTCCGCCAATGTGTTATCTGTCTAATTTAGTACATCCGGCTATCTTAATGCCTAAAAGCGCATAAAATCTCCGGTTCCAACGTTTAACGTAAAACAGCTGGCCCCGCCACAGGCGGGTCAAACAGTAACCTGATTTCCCCATGCCTTTAAACCTTTATCTTTTAGTCAGGTCTATGATTGACCTTAAAAAATCAACGTTTATGAAAATGAAGAATTTCCTGCTCCTATGCCTGTTTGCCGTTGGAGTAAACCTCGTGTCATGTAAGAAGAATAATAATGACAATCCTCCGGATAATAGCCTTCAAATCACCGCTCATTCAGAAGACCAGGCCAGGGTGGCCTCAGAAATGGACGCCGTGGCAAACGATGCCAATATCGCGATTGAATCATCCGCAGCATTCAGCGGGCGTCTGCAAGACATCCAGGGTCCCATTTGCGATGCCACAATTGACGTGGATGCCGCCAGCAATCCCATGACGATTACCATCACTTACAATGGCACTAACTGCCTTGGTAATCGCACACGAACTGGTACGATTGTACTTTCTATGAACGCTGGTACGCAATGGAAAAATGCCGGAGCCACCATCAATCTCGAATACCAGAATTTTAAAGTAACCCGATTAAGCGATAATAAAAGTATTACTCTCAATGGCCATGTTGCCATTGAAAACGTTAGCGGCGGGTTGTTAGTTAATCTTGCATCACTGGGCAGCATTACACATGCCATAACCGGCAACAGCCTCGTTCTTACATTCGATAATGGCGCCCAGCGCATTTGGAACGTAGCCAGGGAAAGAGTATTCACCTTTTCTAATGGAATAAACGTAAGTGTTAGTGGCACTGAAACGGTTGGAACAATTCCCAATGTTGCAGAGTGGGGCACTAACCGATTTGGACATGAATTCACCACTGCCACCATATTTCCTCTTGAATTCAGGCAGGATTGTGATTTCAGGCTCACTGCTGGTACTTTACAACACCATACTCCCGCGGTGACGGCAACAGCTGAATTTGGACTAAATGCCTCCGGCAACCCCGTAAGTTGCCCGGCCGGAAATTATTATCTCAAACTTACTTGGACGGGAATGGGGGGTGATACGCTCACGGTTATCAGGCCATACTGATTGAACGTTTAACCTTTAACCCAAATCATGCAATACAAACATGGAGGGTGCAAGACCGTTTATCGGTGGCGGAATTTGGAACTGGAAATTTGGAATGGGGCAGTTGCTAAATGATCTAAGACGCCTGCTCTTATCGAAAGCAAGCGTTTCTGCAAATTTTTAGCACCTGCCAAAATTCCCAACCCCATCTTCGATCTTGAACGATTTTTCTATTGCATGATTTGGGTTAAATCTTACTCGTTCACATCCAACCCCTTTATATCTTCCCGGTACTTTTTGGGCATCACCAGCGATTTCAAAAAATTGTCGAGTCGCAATACCCTGCTGATTTTGTAGAAAAAAAGAATGGGAGTGACAAATGAAAACCTTGACATACCCATGAGCTCCCTTACTTTCTTTGGCACAACCAGTTTCTGAGATTCCCAAAGCAACCAGAAACGAAATGCCCCCAGGTGTTTGCGATATTGTTTATACAGGTCAATGGTAAACGCTGATTTCTCCATATCGTTTTCAAGATGATACACGTGTGCTACCTTCCATTCTGAAAAACTTTCAGGTAACCCGGGTATGTTCATTCGTAATCCCATCCTGTAAAATACGTCATAGAGGTCTTCCTTCTCTGCCTCCGTCATTTTTCTTTCAAGTAATTCATAAGCAGCCATGGAATAGTGAATAAGCATAAACAAAACATCACGATAGGCCCAGTCAGGTATCCTTTGACCCCGGCCTTTTTCCACCGCCCCATGAATGGAATTGATCTTATCAATGGTCTTCAGGGCCATTTCCTTTTCAGAGAACACTATTCCCCTTGCATACATCACCGTGGAGAATAAACGACCGAGTGGATCAGCTGGTAATTTGCCGGTAAAATATAACCAGTCAACCGCTTTGTTTAATGCAAACTCAGCTGACGCACCGGCAAACACAAACAACACCGTGTCGCCTTTGCCCCAAATCTTTCTCACTATTGAGTCTTTTGCTACGAAAAGTTCCATAATCTAAAATTAAGCAATCATGATTCCAGCCTTCTGTATTTCACCTGATAAATATTTGTTTTATTTTTAAAACAAATATTCCAACCATGGTCATCCGTGAAGCCGTAGCCGGAGATATTCCCCATATGCAGGTGGTGAGAAATGCGGTGAAAGAGAATACACTCTCTGATCCTGGATTGGTTACCGACCAGGATTGCCTTATTTACATTACCAAAAAAGGCAGGGGATGGGTCTGCGAATCAGGCGATCGCATTCTTGGATTTTCTATCGTAAGTCTTGAAGACCGCAACGTCTGGGCCCTCTTTGTTGATCCTTTATTCGAAAATAAAGGTATCGGAAGAAGGCTCCATGATGTGATGATGGAATGGTATTTCACTCAAACCAGCGAACCCATATGGCTAAGCACAGCCCCGGGAACAAGAGCTGAAAAATTTTATCGCAAAGCAGGATGGATCGAATCCGGGGTTTATGGGAAAGGGGAAATCAAATTTGAAATGGAAAAATTCTCGTGGCAAAAAAACCGGTCATCAAACACTGACGATTAATTAAGAGCACTTATCCTATTTTTAGTATTCAACTGCGTTCATGCCTTGCGGGTGGCTCTATAAACTTCTTATTCCGGCTTTACTTCTGCTTTCTTCCCACTCTGGATTGAAAGGCGAAGTAAATCCTCTTCTTTTGCCATTTTCCGGTGGTACCATTACCGCACCGCGTTACGATTCCCGCGATCCCATCGTTACCAGCGAACCCGCCACCAGCACTATCCCGTTTACCAGGGCCGGCAACCTGATTGTGATAAAAGCGCGGGTTGACTCCACTGAAGGTAATTTCATTCTTGATACCGGCGCACCCGGTCTCATTCTGAACATCACTTATTTCCGCCATTATTCCTCTACTGAAACAATCACAGAACATGCAGGCGGAATTACCGGTATAGCCATACAATCAAACCCCACTGAAGTAGGAAAACTTTCCTTTGGTAATATCAATTATCATAAAGTGGAAACCGATCGCATTAATTTGGGTCATATTGAAAACAGCAAAGGAATTAAGATCCTCGGTTTATTGGGTATGAATCTTTTCAAACGCTTTGAAATGATCATTGATTATGAAAAGAATGAAATTTACCTTCACCTCATTGCGAAAAAGGAAGCGAAGAAATATAAGCATCAAATGCTCATGGATACTTCCTTGTATCGCGAGTTTGAAATAGATTTAAAGGACAATAAGATACTTACCTATGGAAAACTGGCCGGGAAAAAACTCACATTTGTTATAGATACGGGTGCCGAGTCAAACGTCCTGGACAGCCGTCTTCCCGATAAAATCTTTGAAAAGGTTCAGATCACAAGGCGTATCATGCTTTCAGGGAGTGGAAGTAAAAAGGTGGAAGCACTGTTTGGCGAGATGAAAGAAATGAAGTTTGGAGATTTTGTAGTGGAATCGCTTCCTGTGGTCGTCACCAACCTTGAGAAAATGTGTTTCTCTTATGACAGGTGTCTTGACGGTATGTTGGGGTTCGATTTTCTCTCAAAGCATAAAATCGGGTTTAACTTTGTGAATCGTAAAATGTATATATGGAAATGAGGAGAATGAGTTTCATACCAAAACCGGCACTTTTGACGGTGTTGCTTTGCATGGTAACGATTGCAGGCAATGCACAGCCGCCTAAGAAACTGTGCACGGTGATGAACAACCACATGGTGATTTTGCTGGATAAGCAGATCAGTCTGCCATCATTGGATAGTTTCATCGCTCAATTTGATCTTCACAACCTTGCCCTGGAAGAATTAATCAAAATTGGCTTCAAAGATTCTCTGGTGAAACAAGGATGGATGATCGATGAAAAATCTGAAAAGAATCATTTTATACTTACCAAGCCGTTACTCTCACCTGATAAGTTGCAAGACCTTGCTGAACGTATAATTTTATCGGAGAATGATTTGGCGTCTAGGTTCCCGCCCATTAGCGGCGGAGTGATTTATGGGCATAACAGGTTTAGAAATAAACAGCCATTTCGGGTAAATGATTCCGTTGTCACCTTTTTCCTGCGCAATAGCAAAAATGCCTCAGGCGTGATGCTCGCCGGGAGCTTTAATAACTGGCAGCCTGATGCATTAGCCATGCTGCGGACTGATAGCGGTTGGATAGCCCATGTTAAGCTGGGAAAAGGCAAATACTGGTATAAGTTCATCATTGACGGTGATTGGCATGTAGATACGGATAATGAGCTCACTGAAAATGATGGAATGGGCAACACGAATTCTGTTGTATTCAAGACCAACGCCGTTTTCAGATTGCCGGGTTATTTGAGTGCGCGAAAAGTGCACGTCGCCGGCAGCTTCAATAAATGGAGGCCAAATGAATTGGAAATGAGAAAAACGGGAACCGGTTGGGAACTCCCATTATATCTGGCTGATGGCACCCATACTTACCGCTTTATCGTAGATGGGAAATGGATGGCTGATCCTGCCAATGCTGATGCATTCCCGAATGAATTTGGAGAAACTAATTCCGTGCTAAGAATAGGAAGACCCGTTATTTTTGAATTAGATGGAAACCATCAATTACCTGAAGTATACCTGGCTGGTTCATTTAATGATTGGAGGATGGATGAACTACCAATGAAAAAAACCGCCAAAGGCTGGGAGCTTCCTTACAACCTGGGAGCGGGAAATTATGAATACAGGTTCGCGTCAAAGGGCAAATGGATCAGCGATGTGCAGGAGCCATTGATCATCGAACCTAATTATACCTTCCGCCTGAAAGGCTTCGCGAATGCTGATGACGTTTTTCTTTCCGGTGATTTTAATGAATGGAGCCCTTCAGGCTACAGAATGAAAAGGGAAGGTGATGAATGGATAATTTCCGTTCACCTTACCCTGGGCAAACACCTTTATAAATTTGTTGTTGATGGAAAATGGATCAGGGATCCCGGCAATGAACTTTGGGAACAAAATGAACACGACTCAGGAAATTCAGTAATCTGGTTTGGCAGGTAGCCCGTTCAAAAACAAAAACTGATGAAATCCGCTTCCATACAGGAAATTAAACAGGAACTACAAACATTAAGGCCGGCACAATTGGTGGACCTTTGTTTGCGCTTATCCCGCTTTAAAAAGGAAAATAAACAATTATTAACTTACCTCTTATTTGAAGCACATGATGAAGAAGGATTTGTATCCGGGGTAAAGGCGGAAATAGAAGAACTTTTCTCAACCGTCAACCTTTCTCAATTATATTTTGCAAAAAAAACATTACGAAAAATATTGCGGATTATAAATAAATACTGCCGATATAGCACTAATAAGCAAACGGAGGCAGAACTCCGCATTCACTTTTGCCGGCAATTAATGGGATCAGGAATCCCCATCAGGCAGAATAAAATAATTAGCAACCTTTATGATTCACAGTTGAGGAAGATAGAATCGATTATGCCCACGTTGCATGAAGACCTGCAACATGACCTGGGAAGATTCGTTGGTCAACTCGCCCGCTAATCAGCCTGCTTTTTTCCCATCACTTCATCATTCTCACGTGTTGTCTTTAGCTTGAGCGATTCCTTCTTTCTCAATCGCAGGTTCAACATCTCAACTATGAGTGAAAATGCAATCATTGTATAGATGTAGCTCTTGCTGATTTCCTGGTGGAACGCCTCGGCCGCAAGCATAATACCAATAGCGATGAGGAACGCCAGCGCCAGCATCTGTAAGGTAGGATTCCTGTTAATGAAGCGGCTTATTGGGCCGGCAAATGCCATCATCAGCAATATTGAAATGACAACAGCGACGATCATGATGAAAACCTCTTCCACCAGTCCAATCGCCGTAAGAATAGAATCAAATGAAAAAACGGCATCAATCAAAATGATCTGAACGATCACTGAAGTAAGAGTAGCATAAACCTTTTTTGCACCATCTGATTCATCTGGTTTCTCAAGCTTATGGTGAATCTCAAGCGTGCTCTTAATTACCAGGAATAACCCCCCCGCCAGCAGTATCAGGTCTTTCCAGCTCATCCCAATGGGAACCCCTTCTTCCTTGATAAAAGGAATGGTGAACAAGGGCTCTTTTAAGCGCATGATATAGGTGATCGTAAGTAATAACAGGATCCTGAAGATCATGGCCAGCATGAGGCCAATATTTCTTGCCTTGCGTTGCTTTTCAGGTGAAAGCTTGTCAGAAATGATAGAAATGAAAATGATATTATCTACACCCAGCACGATTTCCAAAAACGTCAAGGTGAGTAAGCTCACCCATATGGCGGGATCCGAAAAATCAGGTATTACCATGTCGTTGCTTTGTTATTCTTCCTAAAAAATTGTACCACGAATCTGGACTATCAGTTTTCCGAAAAGCTGTTTTGGTGCCCAGCTTACCGGTTATTACCAGAAAAGCATGCAAGTTACTGAAAAAGCTTTTTGTAATATTGCCTGATGGCTTCCCTATTGATCCATGATATCAAATTACTGGCCGGAACCGCTCACCCTCACGAGCCACTACGCGGGCATGAACTCTCCGTGCTTCCCTGTATTGAACAGGCATATATGGTGATTGAAGACGGGCTCATTACCCAGTTTGGCTCTATGAACAGTTTAAAGAATGCAAAGGAACATTTTAGCATGGCAATTGATGCCTCAGGCCAGACCATCGTTCCCGCCTGGTGTGATTCCCATACTCATCTCATTTTTCCAGCCAGCAGGGAAGATGAGTTTGTTGACAAGATCAAAGGAGCCAGTTACGCGGAGATTGCCGCGAAAGGAGGAGGCATACTCAATTCAGCCCGAAAGCTGGCCCTGGCTTCAGAAGATGAGCTGTTCAACCAGGCCTGGGCCCGACTGAATGAATCAATGAAGCTGGGTACCGGTGCTATTGAAATAAAAAGTGGTTATGGTTTATCAGTTGAAAGCGAGCTAAAGATGCTCAGGGTGATAAAGAAAATTAAGGAAAAGGCGCGGATTCCCGTCAAAGCTACCTTTCTTGGGGCGCACAGTTTTCCACTGGAATATCGAAATGATCATGAAGCGTATATAAAAATTATCATTGATCAGATGTTGCCCGTAATTGCCGGGGAAAAGCTTGCTGATTACATCGATGTATTTTGTGAAACCGGTTTCTTTTCACCACATGAAATGGAATCGGTCTGTAAGGCCGGGTTGGCTGTGGGACTAAAACCCAAGCTACACGTGAACCAGCTTCATTCAATTGGAGGATTACAAAAAGCCATTGAGCTAAACGCATTATCGGTTGACCACCTCGAGACCATGACGGCAACTGACGTTGAAGATTTATCCAAGTCCCGCACCATCGGTACTTTATTACCCACCGCGGCATTCTTCCTGCGCATGGATTACCAGCCCGCCAGGCAGCTGATTGATGCAGGATGCGCCATCGCTCTTGCATCTGATCATAATCCCGGTTCTTCACCCTCCGGGAATATGAATTTGGTCGTATCACTTTCCTGCATTCAAATGAAAATGTTGCCGGAAGAAGCAATCAATGCGGCCACTATTAACGGCGCATTCGCTATGGAATTACAAAATATTGTAGGAAGCATTACACACGGGAAAAAAGCAAACCTGATCTTTACGAAGAAAATTCCCTCGCTCGCATATTTGCCTTATTCATTTGGCTCAAATCTTATTGATAAAGTAATGCTATCAGGTGAATTACTTTAAAGTTTTCCTGTAATTTCATCAGATGGGAAAATTGAATACAGAAGAAATGCTAATTGTGGCATGCAGCCTTGTTGTATTGTCGTACCTGTTCTCGATACTTAGTAAATACATTAGAATTCCATCAGTATTATTATTGTTGTTTGCAGGAATTGGTTTTCGCGCTCTCGCCGATGCAAATGGAGTACAGATGACCTTTTCTGATCAACTGATTGAATCACTTGGTGTGGTTGGCCTGATCATGATCGTACTCGAGGCCGGCCTGGACCTTAAACTTGGAAAGGATAAGATCAAACTCATAAGAGATTCCTTTTTATCAGCTGTAATCATTCTTATCATCAGCACCGCTTTGCTTACCTACATCCTTTATTTCTGGTTGGGTGAGCCAATCCAGAAATGCCTGGTCTATGCAATCCCGCTTTCCATCATGAGCAGTTCCATCGTTATTCCCAGCATCCACCCGCTCAGTCAGCGAAAAAAAGAATTTCTCGTTTACGAGGCCTCGTTTTCTGACATCGTGGGCATTATCGTCTTCAATTACTTTACCGCGAAAGATACCCTGTCACTTTCTTCCCTGGGCTCTTTTGGATTGAACCTGGTACTCTCAATAGTCTTATCAATATTGTTGTCATTCCTGCTTTTTACCATACTTGCCAAAACAAAACTCAATATTAAATTCTTTCTCATTTTCTCCTTATTGGTGTTGATTTACGCGGGAGGAAAAATATTTCACCTGCCTTCACTCATCATCATACTGGTATTTGGCCTGTTGATCAATAACTGGGAAAAAATAAAATGGCCTAAGTTGTTACATTATTTTCCCCACGATCAGGTAGTAGGCCTGCGCGACCTGCTGCACTCCGTAACCGCCGAAACATCGTTCCTGATCCGCACGTTCTTCTTCCTTCTTTTTGGCTTTTCCATTTCGTTGGCATTCCTTTCTGAATCAAACGTGATCTTTGTCGGCAGCCTGATTGTGGCCGCACTTTTCATTGTTAGAATATTGTACCTGCGATTTTTTCTTCGAACATTTTTGTTTCCGGAAGCATTTTTCATTCCCAGGGGATTGATCACCATTGTGCTTTTTTATAAGATACCTGATCATATGAAGCTTACAACCTTCAATGACGGCATTCTGTTCTTCATAATTCTTACCACCAGCATCATTATGGCACTGGGAATGCTGTTTTATAAAAAGAAACCGGAACAAATAGTAGAAGAAGGAACCTTTGCCGAAAGAACCGATATCTTATAACCAACCCGCGAAAACGAATTTGTTTTATTTTACCCATATTAAATTGTAAACAGCGCTATGCATCCCATCATCGAATGTGTACCAAATTTCAGCGAAGGAAATGATCTCACCATCATCAAACTGATAACCGACCAGATTGAGAGCGTAAACGGCGTGAGGTTATTAAATACTGATCCTGGAAAAGCCACCAACAGAACGGTTGTAACTTTTGTTGGACACCCCGAAGCCGTGATCGAAGCAGCATTCCGTGCAATCAAAACCGCCGGTGAACTGATTGATATGTCAGGGCATAAAGGAGAGCACCCCAGAATGGGCGCCACAGATGTTTGCCCGCTCATTCCCGTTGCCAACATCAGCATGGAAGAAACGGCAGCATTCGCCCGGCGACTCGCAAAAAGAGTGGGAGAGGAATTAAAAATTCCGGTGTATCTCTATGAATCGGCACAACCTGACAAAGCACGTAGCAATCTTTCAATAATACGAGCCGGGGAATATGAAGGCTTTTTCAGGAAAATTAAGCTGCCTGAATGGAAACCTGATTTTGGCCCGGCAGTGTTTGATGCGAAAAGAGGAGGAACAGTTATTGGCGCTCGTGACTTCCTGATTGCTTACAATGTAAATCTGAATACTACCAGCACCCGCAGGGCGAATGCCATTGCATTTGATGTGAGGGAAGCTGGGCGCGTAAAACGGGAAGGAAATAAAGTGGTGCTGGATGAAAAAGGTCAGCAGGTCAATATTCCAGGCTCGCTGAAATCAGTAAAAGCAATCGGCTGGTTCATTGAAGAATACGGTATCGCGCAAATTTCAATGAACCTTACTAACATTAACGTCACACCTCTTCACATTGCCTTTGATGAAGTTTGTAGAAAAGCTGAAGCAAGAGGTATCAGGGTCACTGGCAGTGAACTGGTGGGATTAGTGCCATTAAAAGCGCTTACAGATGCCGGGAAATATTTCCTGCGAAAGCAACAACGCTCAACCGGCGTATCAGAAAAAGAACTGATCAAGATCGCAGTAAGAACAATGGGACTTGATGAACTTTCGCCATTCAGGCCCGAAGAAAGAATTATCGAGTACCTGCTGCATGATGCCTCAAACAGCAAAATGATCTCCATGGATCTTGCGGGCTTTGCTGATGAGACGGCCAGTGAAAGTCCCGCCCCGGGAGGTGGTTCTATTTCAGCCTATATTGGCTCACTGGGTGCTGCACTGGCTACAATGGTTGCCAATCTTTCTTCACACAAGAAAGGATGGGATGATCGCTGGGAAGAGTTTAGCAACTGGGCTGAGAAAGGAGAACAGTACAAGAATGAATTATTACGCCTTGTTGACCTCGACACAAAAGCGTTCAACCAGATCATGGCCGCCATTGGCATGTCAAAATCAACCGATGACGAGAAAGCCATTCGCCACCGGGCCATTCAGGATGCCACACGCTTTGCCATCGAAATCCCATTCCAGGTAATGCAGGCTTCACTCGCTAGTATGGAAATAATAAAAGCAATGGCCGAGATGGGAAATCCGAATTCAGTCTCAGATGCGGGAGTAGGAGCCGTTTGTGCCAGGAGCGCCGTTATCGGTGCGTTTATGAATGTGCGCATCAATGCCGGAGGCTATGATGACAAGAATTTCACAAAAAATATAATCAGCCAGGGAAGGGAAATAGAGAACAAAGCGATAGCTTTAGAGAAGGATATCTTAAACATCGTCAATGGAAAAATTGCAGACTAGGGTTCCCACCGATTCGCCCCTTATCCAGACCATGCGCCACCTGAAAGTCTATGACAAGAAAGATGTACTTTCTTTAACCAGGCTGCGCCGCTTCGAGACCAAGTTAGGCGAACGAATCCAGGTATTGCATAATGGCCATGATGTTGAAAGGTCCATTCGGCAATCTACGGCAAAGTATATTCTCTTCGGTATCCCTGAGGACCTGGGCGCAAAAGGCAATCATGGTATTGGTGGCACTGATACGCTCTGGATACCTTTTCTCCAGAGTTTCCTTAATATTCAAAGCAATGATTTTTTGGATGGGGGTGAAATGCTAATTGTCGGTCATTTCGACTTTGCTGACATTCAGTATTTAATCGATTCCACAGCAAAAGGCGAACAGGAAAAAATCGATGCCTACCGTCACGCCGTGATCTCCATTGACGAGGAAGTAGAGCATCTCGCGAAGATCATCACGGAGTCAAAAAAGATACCACTCGTAATTGGGGGTGGACATAATAATTCCTATCCATTGATCAAGGGTACGGCAAAAGGTTGGCATAAAGCGGGTTTGATACCACTGGCGCAGATCAATTGCATCAACCTTGACGCGCATTCAGATTATCGACCCATGGAAGGCCGGCATAGTGGAAATGCATTCAGGTATGCTGAAGAAGACGGCTACCTGCAGAAGTATTGCATCATTGGATTACACGAGAATTATCTTCCACAAAATAGCTGGGTGGACATGGTCAATAATCCTTTCATTGATTGCATCTCGTTCGAAGACATTTTCATTCATGAAAAACGGACCTTCATGCAGGCCGTTGCACATTCTACCGGCTTCACTGAAGACACCCTTACCGGAATTGACATTGATCTTGATGGTGTGCAAAATACCCTAAGCAGCGCAATGACGCCAGTGGGCATCAGCCCGGTGCACGCAAGACAGTTTGTTACATTTGCCGCTGCTGATGCCAAACCCGCTTACCTCCATATTTGTGAAGGGGCAACCCGCTTGTCTGATGGAAGAACGGATGCCACCAGCGGTAAACTGGCCAGCTACCTGGTTTCAGATTTTGTGAAGTCACACAACCAGTGATCACATCACAGAAGAAGTCAGTTTTACATCCGCTTTTGCAAATGCGGTCTTGAAACGAGCCAGCGTTTTCTCTGCCTCGGTAGTTTTCTTTTGCCCCACTTGTGCCTGGTATAGTCCATACAATGCCCAGCCATTCTCCCGGTTATTCTGAAGGTCTTTAAGGAAAACTTTTTCAGCCTCAACAAACTTACCGGCTTTGTTCAATGCGTCTCCCAGGTAGTGTTTTGGATTGAGCAACCAGTCGCGCGGTTCTGTATAAACCATGTTCTCTTCAGTGGTGACCGCTGTTTTAAATGCGGCGATCGCACCTGTAAGATCACCGGCCTGCATAGCTATCACTCCCTCCAGCATGCTCTCAGCAACTTTTGCACCCTCGATGGCGGCAGAGAAGGGAGTAAATGGAACGTGAAGGATACTATCCTTCATTCTTGCCCTTAGCTTTTCTAATTCAAGCGCCGCTTCCTCTCCACCTGAAAGCCTGGCTAATGCCATGCCTCTTCCAAAATGATAAAGAACATTGGCATAAGAAAGAGCTGAATCAGGCGGATGCATATCAAGCAACTCATTCCAGCGGGCGAATCGGATGTTAGTGAGTACCGGTGTCATGGATACATACTGGATAAAACTTCCCAATGTGCCGGGTGCAGAAAGATAGTCTTCAGGAATACTGTTGAATGTTTCTGTACTGGCTTCAACTGCTTCTTTACTATTTCCCTTTAGCATGGCGCTGTTTGCCTGCATATGAAGGTTATGTATCACGTAGAGAAAATCATTGTTCTTTATGGCGGGATAGAGAGGAAACATCTTTGTGTAGCTGGCTATTGCAGCTTTATTTACAGCCACCCCTTTGTCATAGTGCCCCGTACGCAGGTATATATGCGAAGGCATGTGCACCGTGTGTGAAAGGGCAGGAGTGAGCTTTCCCAACCTTTCTGCACTGGCTAAAGCTTTTTCCGCAAACGGAGACGCTTCCATTACATGTATGTAATAATGATTGGCTCCGGGATGGTCAGGAAATCTCGCCAGTAGTTTTTCCAGTACTTCGCGAATGCGGGGCGTCCAGGCTCTCGGCTGTCCTTCATTATTCCATAGATCCCATGGATGTTGCAACATAAGTGCATCAGCATACAATGCCGCCACATCAGCATTTCCCGGATGCTTTTCATATATAGCCTTCATCTTATCTGCATAAGCCTGGTTAAGCTTTTCGCGGCTAATAGAAGTATCAGATGAATATCGGGCCCTCTGTGCCTGTATCAATAACTTCTCCAGGGCGGAAGCATTTCCTGAAAGTTCATTTGACCGCTCAGCTGCTCCAAGTGCTTCAGATGATGCCACGTAGCCAATATCATTGATGTTTGGCCCATACGTCAATGCCTGCGCCCAATACAGCATTGGTGATTCAGGGTCAAAGCCTGCGGCCTTGGTGAATGAAGCCATCGCTTCAATGATGTGGAAGCTGTAATACATGTTCATGCCCTGGTTAAAGTAGAATTGAGCACTATCGTCATTCGTACTGATCTTCCATTTGTGATTACCGGCACCCTCTATAGGTGGAATGTCATTAAACGCAATAAACCGGCTGATCTCATTCCAGTCAGGAGCGCATTTTACCACGTATGTTTTATTGCTGGTTATCCTGGTTTGACCACCCAATACGCGGTTTTCGCGCAGGCCAAATGCAAGCAATGCCGCAACGGCAAATGACAGAATGGTTAACACCAATAATCGATATCCCATAAACATGTATTATTGAGCAAAAGTTACGAAGATTGGAATAGCTAAAATCAACCTGCCGATTTTTCTTCCAGGCTCACTATTCTTTCAAAAACCTTTTCATACTCCTGGTTCAAACGCCTGAGCTCATCTCCTGCGTTTTTATAAGCCGCTTCGGCTTGAATGAATTTATTCTTATCACCATACGTCTCCGGTTGGGCAAGAGCATTTTCTAATTGTTGCTGGCGCTCTTTTAATTGCGCGATCTGTTCCTCCAGTTGCTGGAACAGGCGTTGTTGCTTTTGCAGCTCTTTCTTTATCTCTTTGTTTACCGGTTGATTTTGTAAAGGCTTTGGTTTCGAATCCACCTGCTGGACAAATTTTTCGTTCCCGGTCCTTGACACGGCTTTTGCATCGCCTCCTTTTACCTGTTGCCGGCCTTTTGCCTCCTTTTCCTTTTCGGCTGCCTGCTTTGCCATTCGCTCCTTCCATTGCACCCATTCATCATACCCGCCCTTGAACTCCTTCACCTGGTGATCCACTATTTCCCAGATCTTGTTGGCGGTCTTTGAAATAAAGTACCTGTCATGGCTAACCAGGATCAGACTGCCTGCATACTTATTCAATGCTTCAATCAGTAATTCACAACTATGCATGTCAAGGTGGTTGGTAGGCTCATCCAGCATCAGGAAGTTAGCCTTGCTCACCATGGTCTTGGCCAGGGCAACCCTGGCCTTTTCACCACCGCTTAAAACCCTGATCTTTTTGTCAGAATCATCCCCGCTAAATAAAAAGCAGCCCAGTAATGTACGAAGCTCCAGGTCGGTCATCTGGCTTCCACATTCCTTCATTTCGTCGAGAATAGTATTATTGATGTTGAGTGCTTCCAACTGGTGCTGGGCATAAAAACTTTCCTCCACATTATGTCCCCATTTTCTCTCACCTTTAAAGGTCTCAGCGCCGGCTATTATGCGCAATAAGGTTGATTTCCCTTTGCCATTGGCGCCAATGAGAGCGATCTTATCACCTCTGTCTATTTCGGCAGAAGCATGGTCAAGGATCACATTCGTTCCGAATGTTTTTGTTATGTCTTTCAATTCTACCAGTACACGGCCGGGTGTTTTATCTACGCGAAAGTTGATTCGGATATTGGGGCGCTCGAGGGAAGCGTCTTCAATCCGTTCAAGTTTATCCAGGCGCTTCTGTATGCTTTGTGCCTGCGCCGCCTTGCTTGCCTTTGCTTTGAATCGCTCTACAAATCGCTCCTGCTGCCTGATGTAATCCTGTTGGTTTTCGAACGCCTTCTGTTGCAGGTCAATTCTTATGGCCTTTTCCTTCTCGTAAAAATCATAATTGCCGTTATAAATATGCAATTGCTGTTGATACACTTCCACGATCTTGGTCACCATCCTGTTCAGGAAATATTTATCATGGCTTACAATCACCACTGATCCCTGGTAATGCTGAAGGTATTTTTCCAGCCATTCAATGGAAGGAAGGTCAAGGTGGTTGGTAGGCTCATCAAGCAAAAGCAAATCAGGTTGCTGTAAGATCATTTTCGCGAGCAACACGCGCATGCGCCATCCGCCGCTGAATTCTTTGTAAGGCCTGTGCAGATCAGCATTAGGAAAGCCAAGGCCCTGCAGAACTTCCTCCGTACGGTGATGAATATTATAACCACCCAGCGTTTCCAATTCATGAAGCTTATCGCTATATTCATGAAGTATCTTTTCATCACCCGTCTTTTCCAGCTCTGAGCCGAGTAACTCAATTTCTTTTTCAAGTTTCAATACTCTTTCGAAAGCACCAAGAGCTACCTGCAGGATGGAATCCTGTGTGTCAAAACTCAGCAGGTCCTGGTGCAGATATCCAATGGTCGTGCTCCTGCTTCTTTCTACAGTACCTGCTGAAGGCAGATATTCTCCCACTAATAATTTAAGAATGGTGGATTTCCCGGTACCATTATAGCCTATCAGCCCGATTCTTTCACCCGGTTGAATGTGCCAGGTAGCATCTTCTATTATCACCCGCGCACCAAATTCGAACGTCACACTTTGTAAACCAGCCAGCATTAATTTGAGAATTTGAAAATATTAAAATTTGTAAATGGAATTGCCCATTATAAAAATACCCGGCAAAAATAATGGAATGCAAGTTCCCGCCCGCTGGATTATCTTTGCGCCCAAATACAAAGCCTCATGAAGAAAATTATTGACATACTGGGTATTGTTCTTCCTGTTTTGTTAATTATTATCGGTTTCATGCGTGTGACTGGTAAAAAAGCACCTGCCGGCTCCTCCTCGCGCATCAGGCTATTGAATAGTTTTACAATGATAATTGCCGTCATCCTCTTATTGATTGGCGGCATTCGTTATTTGTTTTTCAGCAATGGGAGCAGTTCTGGCTCTAATGACCCCAAGCCGGAACCGGTAGCGGTTAGCAAACATAGTGATGCCTTCAACCAGTCATTCGGAAAAATGCTTGATGCGTATTTCAATATGACGGAAGCCTTTGTAAATTGGGACACAGCCGGCGTTTCAACCCACAGCCAGTCTTTAAAAACTGCGTTGGACAATGTAAACCTCGCGGAATTAAAAAAAGATAGTGCTACTCATCCTGATGATTACCTCATCTACCAGACCGCCCTTGATCCTTTGGCAAATGCAAAATCAAATATCAATTCCATCATAGAGAGTCCTGCCCTTGATAAAAAGCGGGAAAATCTCAATATGCTTTCTGACAACCTGCGCAACCTCGTACTGATCATAAAATATGATAAGGAACTTGTTTATTGGCAGGAGTGCCCTATGGCATTTAATGATGAGATCCCCGGCTATTGGTTAAGCAGGAATGAGGAAATAAGAAATCCGTACCTCGGAACAAAGCATCCAAAGTACAAAGCAACGATGCTTGCCTGTGGAGAATCCCGCGGCACGATTGTTAAAGACACTTCGGGTACGAAGTAATAAACAAGTCTAGCTTTTATACCCACCCGCATTGGTGGCGTCATCTTTATCAGTGTTCCTGTTAGGATGGCGAACTTTGAGATTATCAGCCAGTTCATCCTCTCCTTTCGTATATTTATTCGTAGCCGCTTCGTCTTCCTTCAATTTTTCAGGGGGCATATCAGGCCTGAGCCCTGTACCTTCTGACTTGTCTACTCCCGATGGTTTTCCTAAATGATCACGTCCCATAAAATACATTTATTGTAGGGGAACAATTAATATACCAATTAATTAGGCAATTAACCAATGAATCAATGTGGGCTTTCAAAAATTCAGATTCCCTTCATTGACTAACTGTCTAATTGACTAATTGATTAATTTAGATGAAAACTATTTCTAATGAGAAAACTCCTCAGTCTTTTGTTATTGATTTCCACCGTTTCTTTCGCTCAGGAAAAAGTTGACCTGGAAATGGTCAATAAGATCAGGAAGGAAGGAATGGAAAATTCTAAGGTAATGGAAATCGCTTTTTATCTTACGGATGTTAGCGGCCCAAGGCTGACAATTTCTCCCGGGTACACCAGGGCCTCAAACTGGGCCAAGAATAAACTCACCGAATGGGGCATGACGAATGCCGCCCTTGAACCCTGGGGAGAATTTGGAAAAGGATGGGAACAACGGCGCACATATATTGCCATGACGGCTCCATATTACCAACCGATCATTGCTGTTCCCCGTGCATGGACCGGGAGTACACCCGGTAACTCACCTATTAAGGGCAATGTAATGCTTATTAAGGCAGAAGATACCACTCAACTTTTGCAATACACCGGAAAGTTAAAAGGCAGGATTGTGATGACGTGGTCTTCAACTCAATTAAAACCTTCATTTGAACCTGATGCCAATCGTTTTGCCGATTCATCATTACAAAAAATGCAAAATGCAGTGGCCGGAGCGTCACAAGGCAACAGGCAGAATCGCCCCCAGGCAGATTCAGTGCAGCGGGCTGCAATGATGAACCGCTTCGCCGTTCAAAGAAGGATGAATGATTTTCTGGCAAAAGAAAAACCTGCACTCATTCTCAGCATGAATGCAAACGGAAATGATGGAACCATCTTCGTAAGTGGCGGAGGCAGCTATGCAAAAGACGGCGCCGAATCACCAGCTAACCTCATGCTTTCGAGCGATGATTATCTCCGTTTGCAAAGATTGGTTGAGGCCGGAATTCCGGTGGAAATCGAAGCCGATGTGAAGAACAGGTTCTTTACTGATGATTTGAAAGGTTACAATGTGATTGCCGAGATTAAAGGAACGGATCCTGCTTTAAAAGAAGAACTGGTGATGATTGGCGGACACCTGGATTCATGGCATGGTTCAACCGGCGCAACAGATAATGCTGCGGGATGTGCTGTAATGATGGAAGCCATGCGCATTTTGAAAACCCTTGGGTTAAAGCCCCGCCGCACCATTCGCATCGCCCTCTGGAGCGGAGAAGAACAGGGATTGCATGGCAGCAGGAATTATGTAAAAAATCATTTTGCTGATCCTGCCGATATGAAACTGAAACCCGCCCATGAAAAAGTATCGGTTTACTTCAACATGGATAATGGAACCGGCAGGTTTAGGGGTATTTATTTGCAGGGTAATGAAAAAGCGCGGCCCATCTTCACCGCCTGGCTTGAACCATTCAGGGACCTGGGTGCAACCACCGTTACTATCAACAACACCGGGGGAACTGATCACCTGGCATTCGATGCCATCGGCATTCCCGGTTTTCAGTTCATCCAGGATGAAATAGAATATGACACGCGCACTCACCACACGAATATGGATTCATATGATCACCTGGTGGCCGATGATCTCAAACAGGCTTCAGTAATTGTAGCCTCATTCGTCTATAACGCTGCGATGAGAGATGAGAAAATACCGAGGAAGGAATTACCCAAAGCGAGGGGAAGTAATAGGGGGTTTTAATGAGGGAAATTTTGAAATTAGAGAATTTGGAATTTGGCAGTTGCCAGAAATCTGGATTACCTCCCTCAAAGTCAAGGCAGGTATTCCTGAATATTTAGCAACTTCCTAATTCCAGATTCCTAATCCCCACTTCCAATTCTTCTTTTAAAGTGGCTTTTGATAAATAAACCTCACCAACGCATTCTTCCCCTCATCTGAAGTGAGAAAAAGCTGGTACCGTTTATCTCCGGCGGTTACTATCATAAGGGCAGTGTTAGGAGGAATGGAGCCGAGGTTTTCGCCCGCCATAATCACTTCCTGCATCTGGCGCTTCATGTCAATCTTTACGAAAGTAGTGACCGGTTTGGCCGTGAGCATTTGCCTGGATATGACGGGATGATTGTTCACGAATACAGAAACCGTATCACCGTCAATCTGGCCGTTATCATAGAAGTCAAGTTTGATAGTTCCCGTGTCAACCATTATCTCCTTCACCAGCTCGTTTTTTCTTTCAATAAGAATAGGAGCTACATCAGGGGTGAAAGCTGATTTTAATATCCTGGTGAGGACAATCGTGCCGGGAGGACAAGCGCTTTTATTGTCCATCGTCTTCCCGGTCCACGAGCCACGCAATTGCTCCTCCTTTCCATCAGCGTGGTAGGTAAGAGAATATTTCTTTATGCACGGAATGCAATCAGCCGGTATCCGAAAAGTGGCCACCCGTAGTTCTTCTATCACCATGCTTTTATTAATGGAATCAAACACACCTTCAAATATTTCCTTTACATAATTAGTGGTGTCAGAATAGTGGTATGAGGTTCCCGTGATGCGGGTTCCTCCAATCTGGATCTGCAGTTCCATATTGTAAACCGGGAAACATCCGCCGGGTTCCATCACAAGTTTACCTTTCCAGATGCCATTAATATTCTGTGCAGACGCCAACAATGTGCAGAACAGTATGGTGGTTAAGATGAATGGTCGCTTCATGAAAAATGAAAATAGTCAAATTGGCCTGCCCGCTTATAAAAATTACAGAAACGGCAATAACTTTTTACCTGTGGAAAATAGAAGCTGCTCAATCAGGCTGGTACCTGAATCTTACCAGGGCATTCTTTTGTTCAGTAGATGTAATACGTACCTCAAAACGCTGATCACCTGATTCAACGATCATCAGTGAAGTATTCGGTGGAATGCGGCCTAAATTTTCCGCCACCATTACCAGCTCATGTGTTGAATTCAATTCATCCATCTTTAGCTTAACTACCAGCGGAGATGCTGTAAGCCGCTTATTAGATAAAATCAATCGTTTATCAAGGTAAATAGAAATAGTATCGTCATCTACTGTACCATTATCGTAAATCTTCACAGTTACCTCGGGATTACGCACGGTAAGCGTCTTCATCAGCTCGTTTTGCCGCTCTTTCAACACGGCGGGAGTATTGGTTACAACCGGGCGATTCTTTGAAGCATCCGGTGAAACCGATGCAAGAGTGTCACCGGGAACTGGAGGAGTGATAGGTTTGTCTTGCGGAGTTGCCTTCTTCACAACGGGATCATTTTTCCTGGGAGTGGTGGTAGAAGGCTTTTTTACAGGCGGATTCTTTTGGGTAGATAATTTGTCGTTCTTGGGAACAGCAGATGGCCTTTTAGCCGGTGGAGGAGTCAAATTCTTTTTCCTGAGAAATGGTTCCACATAAAAATTAGAGGTGGTCACGCGTCGCAGGTATACTACACCTTTGCCACAATCGCCCCATTTAAACGGATTCTCGCCTGATTTAATTTCCTGCTTGCCCAGGTATGTGCCTTCCAGGAATTCTTCGTTGCCTGATTTGCTGTAAGCAAGATCATAATTCATGATGCAGGTGCCGCCGCCGGTAGTGCTTTTAACTTCCACTGTCTTGATTTCCTTTATGCGCATTCGCTTCGCCCCTCGGCTATAATTTCCTGTCATGGTGGCTTTTCCATAAAAGCGCACATCGAGATAAGAATAAGAAACTCCTGTCACCGCCAGAGTCTGGTTTTGTTTCACCTGGAATTCCAACTTGTATTGATCCCCATCTTCCGAAATAAAATACCCTCTCCAGATTCCCGTAAGGTCCTGGCCATGACAAACAGGTGAATAAAAGATTAGTGAACCAACAATTAACAGGGCAATTTGTGCAATCCGCTTCATTAGGTTCAAAGCTAATAAATATGCGGAAAAGCGGGGAGGGGGAGGGGGAAACACTTTGTTAAAGATATAGAATGCGTTCCTCGATGCCTGATGTTCATTCTTCGCCCTTCGGTACAGACGCTTTATTGAAATCACAATACTTGGTAAGTGAAATAATGAAACTATCGAAAGCCTGATTAAGTCAGGTCTTAAGAAAGCCACGAACAATGAACATTGATCGTCAGAGTAGGAACTTCGAGAGGCAATTCCGTTTATCCTTAATTTTGCCTGAAAACCCTTTCCCACTCATAATGATCAATATTACTTTCCCTGACGGTGCTAAAAGACAGTACGAAAAAGGAACAAATGCGCTTTCCATTGCCAAATCAATTTCTGAAGGACTCGCTAAAAAAGTGCTGGCCGCTGAGGTGAACGGCCAGGTTTGGGACGCTACACGACCCATTAATGATGATGCAAGTTTGAAACTACTAACGTGGATGGATACGGGAGGTAAGAACACCTTTTGGCATTCTTCCGCTCATCTGCTGGCGGAAGCAGTAGAGTCATTATACCCGGGCGTAAAATTTTGGGTAGGCCCTCCCGTGGAAAATGGTTTTTATTACGATATGGATTTAGGTGATCGTAAAATGGGAGAAGAAGACCTGGCTGCAATAGAGAAGAAAATGAACGAACTCGCCAAACAGAATAACAACTACCAACGCAAAGAAATATCCAAAGCAGATGCAGTAAAATATTTTGCTGACAAAGGCGATGAATATAAACTCGATTTATTGCAGGGATTACATGACGGAGAAATTACTTTTTACACGCAGGGTGGGTTTACTGACCTGTGTCGCGGACCGCATATACCATCAACCGGCGCCATCAAAGCTATTAAGCTTACCAGCATAGCCGGCGCATACTGGAAAGGTGATGAGAAAAATAAAATGCTCACGCGGGTTTATGGGGTCACTTTCCCCTCCCAAAAAGAGTTGGATGAATACCTGCAAATGCTGGAGGAAGCAAAAAAACGTGACCATCGTAAGTTGGGTAAAGAGCTCAGCATCTTCACCATGGATGATGATGTGGGCCCGGGCATGCCTCTCTGGCTTCCTAACGGAACGGTGATAATTGAGGAATTGGAAAAGCTGGCGAAGGAAACAGAAATTGCCGCAGGCTACAAACGAGTGCTCACACCGCATATAGCCAAAGAAAGCATGTACCTCACAAGTGGTCACCTTCCTTATTACCAGGATAGCATGTATCCACCCATGGAATTAGAGGGGGTAAAATATTATCTCAAGGCAATGAACTGCCCTCACCACCACAAGATCTTTGCTGCGGAACCCAGAAGCTATAAAGAATTACCACTTAGGCTTGCGGAATACGGCACCTGTTACAGGTATGAGCAAAGTGGTGAATTATTCGGTCTCATGAGAGTGCGCTGTCTTCACATGAATGATGGACATATTTATTGCACAAAAGATCAATTTTACGAAGAGTTCAAGGCGGTAAATGACATGTACGTTCGATACTTCAAATTATTCGGCGTTGATAAATACGTCATGCGGTTATCACTCCACGACCCGGCTAAATTGGGTAAGAAGTACGTAAACCAGCCTGAACTCTGGAAAGAAACGGAAGAATTGGTTCGGGACGTGCTCGTAAGAACCAACACGCCGTTTGTGGAGGTGCAGGATGAAGCCGCGTTTTACGGACCTAAGATCGATGTACAAATTTGGAGCACTATCGGCAGGGAATTCACACTTGCCACCAACCAGGTTGACTTTGCGCAGGGCCGCAGTTTCAATCTTCAGTACACTACAGCTGATAATCGCACGGAAACGCCACTAATCATACACCGCGCACCACTGGGTACTCATGAGCGGTTCATTGGATTCCTGCTCGAGCACTATGCCGGAAAATTCCCTGCCTGGCTGGCACCCGTACAGGTAAAGGTTTTACCCATCAGTGATAAGTTTATGGATTATGCACAGGCTGTTTCGCAAAAGCTTAAAAAAGCGGATATTCGCGCCGAAGTGGATGACCGGCAGGAAAAAATCGGCAAGAAGATCCGTGACGCAGAAATGCTCAAGGTACCATACATGCTGGTGGTGGGTGAAAAAGAAATGAATGATAATAAAGTCGCCATCCGGAGACACGGCAAAGGTGACAGCGGGGTAGAGGATGTTGACGTATTTTTAAATAAGCTCACAGCAGAGATCAGGGAACGAAGAGCAGATTAATTGCTTATTTATTGTTTAATTCGATTAGATAATATTTTGATGCGGTTCTTTTTGTAAATTCAGTTTTGAATAGAACCTCGTAACCTGTAACGAGGAATATTAATAAGTAAATCTATGACCCTTTCAGGCGGGGTCTAACCAAAAACAGTAAATGGCAGTACCACAAAAACCCGGAGGCGGGTTCAACAGGCCACCAGGCGGAGGTTTCAAGAAACCAGGCGGTGGTGGATTTAACAAGGGCGGATTCAGGGGCAGGTTTGCTCCACGTAAGGAAGCAGAACACCGCATTAATCATTTCATTCGTGTACCCCAGGTGCGCCTGGTGGGTGACAATGTAGAAGTTGGCATCTATTCCCTGCAGGATGCGCTGCGAATGGCGCAGGAACAGCAGCTTGATCTCGTGGAAATCAGCCCACAGGTAGATCCCCCCGTTTGCAAGATCATTGACTATAATAAATTCTTATACGATAAGAAGAAGAAGGAAAAAGAAATGAAGGCTAAAAGTAAGGTTTCCGAAGTGAAGGAAATCCGCTTTACGCCCAATACAGATGATCATGATTTTGATTTTAAGGCAAAACATGCCGAGGGATTTTTGCAGGATGGCAATAAGGTGAAAGCCTATGTGCAATTCAAAGGTCGTTCCATACAATTCCAGGAACGTGGGCAGCTACTCCTGTTGAAATTTGCAGAGCGTCTGGCTGAAGTAGGCATTCTCGAAAGCATGCCTAAAATGGAAGGTCGAAGAATGTTGGCCATGTTCGCCCCAAAGGGAAAGAAAAAGTCTTAGAAACTCCCGCATATGAAGACCGTTATGCAGTATTGCATGGCGGTTTTTTTTATGCGGTTTCCGCGGGTGGCTTTTCCCTTGAGATAAATCAATTTTCATCTCACCAGCCTCACCACTTGTGTAAATTAGGTTTTTACATCAGCGTTGCAACATCGCTTTGCGTATATTGGGAAAATTTAAAACAATACACCAAGAAATGCATGTAATTCGATTGGCAAGAAAGTGCGCAGTCGCTATTATCTCCCTTTCCATTTGCACAATAGCTTCCGCCCAGCCAAAGACTGATTCCACCAAAGCGCCATCAACTCCTAATGGCAGAACCAGTGGCCCGAAGTCCTACAAAGAAGTGATCACCTCCAAAGCCATCAGCGACGATGGGCTGTTCACGGTTCATAAAGTAGAAGAAAAATATTTCTTTGAATTAGGCGATACCATTTTCCTTCGCGACATCCTGGTGGTGAATCGCATATCAAAGGCATCTGCGGGTATGAGAAATGGATTTTTTGGCTATGCAGGTGACCAGATAGGACAGAATGTGATCAGGTTTGAAAAAGGACCAAATAATAAAGTATTCCTGCGAACCATCTCTTTTGCCGAATACGCGAAAGATTCCACCTCAGCTATGTTCAATGTAGTGAATAATTCAAACGTTCAGCCGATCGTAGCCTCATTTGATATTAAAGCATTGGCTACTGATTCTACAGGAACTGTGATTGACGTCACTGATTACATCAGCGGTGATAATGATGTATTGTTTTTCAACAGCTCCCTGAAAAGCGCTAACAGGATAGGGCAGCAGCAATCTGATAAATCGTATATCTCGGGCATTCGGTCATACCCCCTGAATGTGGAGATCAATACAGTAAAAACCTATGGACGCGCAGCTTCGGCACCTTCTTCAGGAGGAATGGGAAGCGCTGCAGGCGGCAACATCACCGTCGAGTTAAACAGCTCTCTCGTAATATTGCCCAGGGTTCCCATGAAACCCAGATATTACGATCCTCGTGTAGGATACTTTACGATTGGCTATACTGACTTCGATGTGAATCCCCAGGGAGTAGAATCAGTGCGACTCGTGCAACGCTGGAGGCTTGAACCCAAACCCGGCGATATGGAAAAATACATGCGAGGTGAATTGGTAGAACCCGCAAAACCCATCATATTTTACATTGATCCTGCCACACCCAAAAAATGGATTCCCTACCTGATACAGGGAGTCAATGACTGGCAACAGGCATTTGAAAAAGCAGGATTCAAAAATGCAATTGTTGGAAAAATGGCGCCCACAAAGGAAGAAGACCCGGAATGGAGCCTCGAAGATGCCCGCTATTCAGCAATTGTTTACAAACCCTCACCCATTGCCAATGCCAGCGGCCCTCGCATTTCCGATCCGCGCAGTGGCGAAATCATGGAGAGCCACATCAACTGGTATCACAATGTGATGGAACTCATCCATCACTGGTATTTCGTGCAATGCGCCCCGGTTGACACAGGAGCCAGGAAAATGAAATTCGATGATGCGCTCATGGGTGAATTGATACGATTCGTTTCTTCACATGAAGTGGGACATACACTTGGGCTACGTCATAATTATGGCTCCAGCTCAACTGTGCCTGTAGAAAAATTACGTGATAAGAAATGGGTGGAAGAGAATGGACATACCCCATCGATCATGGACTATGCTCGCTTCAACTACATTGCCCAGCCAGAAGACAACATCAGCAGGGCCGGGCTTTTCGCCCGCATTGGCGACTATGACCGTTGGGCCATTGAATGGGGATATAAACTCTTCCCTGAAATTTCAAAAGAAGAAGATGAGCGCGCACACCTAAACAAATGGGTAATTGAGCGGCTAAAAGATAACCGCCTTTGGTTCGGAACGGAGACCAATCCTGATGATCCTCGTTCTCAACGAGAACAAATTGGCGATGATGCCATGAAAGGAAGCGCCTACGGCATCAGGAACCTGAAGCGCATCATACCTAACCTGATTGAATGGACACGCGAACCAAACAGGGATTATTCATCCTTACGTGACATGTATTCAGAAGTCACCAGCCAGTTTAGCATGTACATGGGTCATGTTGCAAAGTATGTGGGAGGGATCATGGAAACGCCAAAGATGGTGGAGCAGGACGGGCCGATATATGAAATTGTACCCGAGGCTAAGCAGCGGGAAGCAATCGCATTTTTAAATAAAGAATTATTCACTACTCCGTTATGGCTGGTGGATGATGATATTTACAGCAGGGCTGGTATAAATGGGCCGGTTACCATTGGAATGATCCAGGAGAGCATGCTAAACAGAATAATTTCGCTCCGCAACCTTGGAAAAATGGTAGATGCTGAGGCCAAGCTTAGTAGTAAAGCTTACACTATGCTGGAGCTCTTTTCTGACCTGAAGAAAGGAATCTGGGCCGAATTAGCCGCTCGCAAATCCATTGACCTGTACAGGCGAAACCTGCAAAAAACATATATAAACATTCTTTCAAATATTCTGAATCCTCCCAAAACATCCAACAGCCAGCTGGGTGGTCTTCTCATTCAAATAGGAATGGCGGTGCCAAGTACTGATAATTCTGACATTCGCAGCGTGGTAAGAGCGCATTTGGTCACCCTGCGCAATGAAATGAAGGCAGCCGTGGGCTCAATCCCGGGTGAAATGAGCAAATATCATTTGCAGGATTTGATCGTGAGGATTGATAAGGCGTTGAATCCTAATGATTAATTAAGCGTTAAGTGTAATTTAGTATTAAGCCGACAAGCTGATTACGGCAATTTCTCGCCAGCTAGTTAGCTGGTCAGCTGGTCAGCTTAATTGTGCCCAATAAATTCCAACTCCAACACAAAAAACACCTATCTTTGCAGCCCAAAAAACCGAAGAGGTTCGACAAGGATCCCCCTGTGGGGAACGCCTCAAGGGTAAAAAATTAATACAGGTTAACATGCCTAAAGTAAAAACAAACTCCAGCGCGAAGAAACGCTTCAAAGTGACCGCGACTGGTAAGATCACCCATCAAAAGAGTTTCAAGCGTCACATCCTGACCAAAAAATCAAAGAAACGCAAACGTAACATGCGTAAGGATGGCGAAGTTGCTAAATCACACATGGACTTCGTAAAGCGCCTGTTGAGATTGAAATAATCGCTACGGCTTTTCACAAAATCATCAATTCAAACTTTAAACTCTTTTAGATATGCCTCGTTCAAAAAATGCCGTCGCTTCAAAAGCACGCCGGAAAAAAATATTAAAGCAAGCAAAAGGTTTCTATGGCAAACGTAAGAATGTACTTACAGTGGCCAAGAATGTAGTGGAGAAAGGTATGACCTACATGTACGTGGGTCGTAAGCTCAAGAAAAGAGAATACCGCTCACTCTGGATCGCCCGTATCAACGCTGCCGTTCGTGCTGAGGGTATGACCTATTCTGAATTTATCAATAAACTTCAGAAGAAAGGTGTGGGTCTTGACAGGAAGATACTTGCTGACCTCGCAATGAATAATCCTGAGACTTTCAAGAACCTTGTAGCTTCTGTAAAATAATCTGGCTTCCGTCAGTTAAAGCGACACTTTCCCGGTGTCGCTTTTTTTTGTCCAAAGAATTTACCAATCATATACTTTTGTACCCGAAAACATACCCGGTAACCTTTTCAATAAGAAATGAATAATACCTACAGCGACCTTGTCAAGCAGACATTTAATTTTCCGCAGGAAGGATTTGACGTACAGGATGGATACCTTCAATTCAATGGACTGAATGTAAAAGCGCTGATCGATAAGTATGGAACACCGCTTAAGCTTAGTTATCTTCCTAAGATCGGGATGCAGATCAAGAAGGCAAAGACCATGTTTGCCAATGCCTTTAAGAAACACAAGTACGAGGGAAAATATTTCTATTGTTATTGTACCAAGAGTTCGCATTTCAGTTTTGTGGTAGAAGAAGCCCTTAAGCATGAAATTCACCTGGAGACTTCTTATGCTTACGATATCGAGATCATTAAGAAGCTGTATGATAAAAAGAAGATCAACAAAGATGTGCACATCATCTGCAATGGCTACAAACAAAAAGGGTATACACGCAGGATCGCAAACCTCCTGAATACCGGCTTTCAGAACGTGATCCCCGTATTGGATAATAAAGAAGAGTTGAGGGAATATGCGAAATCAGTACGGGTTCCGTTCAAATTGGGAATAAGAGTGGCAGCTGAAGAAGAACCCACCTTTCCCTTTTATACCTCCCGCCTGGGAATCCGCGCTAAAGATATCCTTGAGTTTTACGTTGACCGCATAGAAGGTTATGAAAGCAAGTTCCAACTGAAAATGCTTCATATTTTCCTTAACAAGGGCATTAAGGATGATATTTATTATTGGAGTGAACTGAACAAGATCATCAACCTCTATTGCCAGCTTAAAAAGATCTGTCCTGAACTCGATTCTATTAACATTGGAGGCGGTTTTCCCATTAAGCACTCGCTTGGCTTTGAATATGATTACCAGTTCATGATCAATGAGATTGTAGGGAACATTAAAGTCGCCTGCAAAAAGGCAAAGGTGCCCATGCCAAATATCTTCACTGAATTTGGCAGCTACACAGTTGGGGAAAGCATGGCTCACATTTATAGCGTGATCGGGGAAAAAGTTCAGAACGATCGCGAAAACTGGTACATGATCGACTCATCATTCATCACCACCCTTCCTGATACCTGGGGCATTGGAGAGCGCTTTTTGATGCTGCCAATAAATAAATGGGACATAGAATACCAGCGCGTGGTGCTGGGCGGCATCACCTGCGACAGTCACGACTATTACGATTCCGAAGAACACATCAACGAAGTATTCCTTCCCAAATTAAATAACGGCGAACCTCTTTATCTCGGCTTCTTCCACACCGGCGCTTACCAGGACCAGATCAGCGGTTACGGGGGCATAAAACACTGCCTCATTCCTTCACCCAAACATGTAATAGTGGGCTACGACCGAAACGGAAAGCTGACTGACTGGTTGTATGCAAAGGAGCAAACGGCACAATCGATGCTGAAGATTTTGGGCTACTAAGGATATTTGTATTTAGCAACCTTTTTTGTGGTATTGGGAATTTGGAATTGGGAATTGGCAGTTGCCAACAATTCTGGGGTACCTCCCTGTAAGTCCAGGCAGGTATTCCTGCCTACTTAACAACTACCAAATTGCCAATTCCAAATTCCTGATTCCTGGCTCTATATTCCTACCGTCTATAGTACCTCCTCCAATCCCCATATTGCCGGTGCCTGTGATATGACCGTTTGATATACCTGCGGTCAAGGTAGAACCGGTTATCATTTCCTCTCCAGTAAATACGGCCCCGGGGATCACGATAATAATACCGCCCACTGGGATGCATTGAAATTACCAGCCCCGGGTGCGGACTCAGAATTAAAGAAAAATTCGTGTGAACGCGCGGAGGCGGGGGTGGAGTGCGGTGATAATCGCGGCTGCTTCCACAGCTCGCCAATACCGCCATCACACCTACCAGTAAGATGGGCAAAAACCTCATTCCTACCGCTGGTACAATTCTTAATTTTTTCATGCGTAATGATTTTATTTTAGGACGCTAAATCTTTGTGATCGATCACTAAAAAAATCCCAAATGCGTTATTTTCTGTTATTATTAACAACAGTGGCTATAAGTCAAACCTCCCATGCTCAGACAGCGGAAGATTCCGTAAAAGCTGTAATTAATGACATGTTTAACGGAATGAGAAATGGCGATGCCGCTCTGTTTAAATCAGCATTCTCTGACAGCGTGGTCATGCAAACCATCAGGCGTGATAAATCGAGAAAAACAATAGTGGTAAATGAGAACTTCTCTGAATTCGCCGAATTCGTTGGTCAGCTGAAAAAAGATTCAGCCGATGAACGCATCACCTTCGAAACTATAAGGATTGACGGACCCCTCGCAATAGCCTGGACGCCTTATAAGTTTTACTATAACGGAAAATTCAGTCACTGCGGCGTCAACTCATTTCAACTGGTGCGATTTGATGGAAGATGGAAGATTCAATATTTAATTGATACCAGGCGGTTGGCAGGATGTCAATAGTTTGGAATTTGGATTGGGAATTGGGAATTAGGGGTTGCTAAAATTTACAAGTGCCCTCTTTCAATTATAAAAAGGTGATCTTCAAACATTGAGCCACCGCCCAATTCCAAATTCCTGATTCCTGATTCCCCATTTCAAATTGTCAACCCTATTTTCCAGAAAGCCTGTATTTCTTATTCACTTTCGGGCTATTGAAGTAATTATTCAACTGCTCCTCCGTCATATTATTGGTGATATCAACCGGCACGTCGATAAGCTGCATTTGACTTTGCTTCAACTCTTCCTTTAACTTGGTCGTTTTTGTAGTTATAGCCATATCTTTCTCACCTACCAGGGAATAATCATACAGCATATACTCCAGCCGCTTGATGGATGAACGCACGAGCGAAGCCTGGTTTTGCTCCACCACCTTGTTGGGCGATGTTGCTTCTTTCACCGGAACAAGCGCAACGCCCACGCTGGGAAGTATCTTTCCGGCCGTCTGCCCACCTTCTCCACCAGTGGTAGATAATATTGTTCCGGATAATGCTGTTGTTGCTGATGTGAGGTCGAATGCCGTCCTGGCATTCTTGTTTTTCTTGAGACGCTTATCGAGCTGGAGAAATGTATATTTTAACTGGAGAATGTAGGTCCTGATGTTCTTTAGAACCAATTCGTATTCCTGCAGGGCTACCGGATAATTCAACGCATCCTTCACCACGATTCGCACATTTGCAGTATCGCGAAGCCTGAACCGGGAAGAACCAATGAAATTCAGGTTCAGGATCTTTACCCCGGCTGAATCCGTTTCCTTGTTTACAAAATCATACGGCGCCGTCCATTCAAACAAATCATCGCAGGCCTTTACCAGCTTGTAATCGCTGATGGGTATACTACTCGTAAACATGATCTCGCTTATGGGAAAATTTCCGGCTTCGCATAAAATGCGAAAGCTAACTTTATTTCCTTCTTCAATTACGAGATTGCTCGCAACCGTTGGTTTGATTTTTGGCAGCACCACTTCTGTATTAAAGAATATCAGGTTGAAACTGGTATCAATTCTATCCCCTGGGTCAGAAAGGCTTTGTACGCCCAGGCGAACCGGGTACTCCGTGTCATACTTCAGTTTGCCTGACAGAAAATATGATTTTTCAGCCCTGAACGTCAATAGCCCGTTGTCCTTATTAATCTTCAACCCCACCGGTGAATTCTTGAGGTACCAATAATAACCTTCCTGGTCCTTGTTGATAGAAAGCTGGTAAGAAAGTGTTGAGTCAACGTGTATCGAAAAAAATGGATTAAGGTTGGTGATCCTTAAAGCAGTGTCAACCGGGCGTGGAGGTTCCATTTGTTGATTATCCACTGAATCGACCTGCGCATTTATGTTGCTGATTAATAATACGACCAATACCGTCACTAACAGCTTTCTTCTCATGTGAGGAGAGTTTTTGATGGCGCAAAAATAAGTATACGCGGGCAGTTCTCAGTTGCCAGTTGCCGGAGGGAACAGAACAATTCAAATCGTCTGTTCCTGCCGTGAAAACAGGGAGGATGTGTTCTGACAACTGACAACAGGCAACCTCCAGCAAAAAAAAGACCCCATCGTAGAAACGACGGGGTGTAAACCAAAACCAACTGCTTATGAGAAAAGACTTGAATTATGTCTTAATTAGTTTGTTCTTATTCGATGCTTATAAGTTTAGACGCTGGTTTGACTTCTTCCTTTCGCGGAAGGTTTAATGTTAGAACACCATTAACATATTTCGCTTCAATACCATCTGAATTAAACTTATCATCAAGCGAGAAACTTCTTTTGAATGAATTGAGATTAAACTCATTTCTTAATATATTTTCTTTCTGCTCATTTTTTTCTTCCTGTTTTTTCGCGGCCGAAATAGTCAGCAATTGTTTTTCAACGGTCACCTTAAAATCAGCTTTTTCAAAGCCCGGCGCGAATACCTGCAGTTCGTACCCGTGCTCATTTTCCTTTATATTTATGGGCACTTGCGTATTGCGGTTCCCGTCTTTGAATAAAACAGGCAGGTCAGCAAAAAGATCATCAACTAAATTGTTAAAACCATTATGAAACGGTCTGCGGGCAAATTTTACTTGTGTCATACTTCATGAATTTGCAGAAGTGTTTTCAAACCCTGTACCACCGGATTTTTTCCTGTCAATCCGTTCAATCGGGGAAATAGTATGCGACATTATTTCCGAAGCGCTTCGTATTTACTGCCAATATTTCCGTATTCAATCGGTAGAACTTTTTATCTACTTTTGCGTTCTTAATAAAAACACCCAACATACTATGTATCCTGCAGAGATAGTAATACCGATGACCGAAGAATTAACAGACAATGGCTTTACAGAATTGACTACCGTGGAAGAAGTGGAGGCACAGATGGCAAAACCCGGAACCACGCTTGTAATGATCAACTCCGTATGCGGATGTTCAGCAGGAAGTGCAAGGCCCGGAGTATTAATGGCTGTGGCTAATGCTAATGTGCGTCCTGATTACCTCACCACCAGCTTCGCTGGTTTCAATATAGAAGCAATCAACAGAATTCGCCAGCATTTGCTTCCTTATCCTCCCTCTTCACCCTCCATTGCTTTATTTAAGGATGGTAAGCTGGTACATTTCATCGAACGCCACCAGATTGAAGGAAGGCCTGCGCAAATGATTGCGAATAACCTGATAGGAGCGTTTGAAGAGCATTGCAAAGTAGATGTGCAATGACCGGGGAGCGATAGTGTTGATGCCTGGTCTATGATCGATGTTGGCCTATCTGGTTATTGATGACTTTTGCCCTTACGTGACTTGGGTTTCATGAACTCCTCAGCCGGTAGCTATGCATTCAAGGCCCCAAGACCGGTGATCGATGTCCGCGGCCTGGTTCGAGTTTCTTCAGCTGGCCATCTCGCAAGAAATCACGCCCAGGCGAATCGTCACCTATGTTTTTTCCTCATTTTCTCGCAAGGAAAAAAC
>Ga0196972_1000199_pt1 | contig 44894 bp, 44 predicted proteins | sample S1v_2013CmetaG_FD_148618 | JGI IMG/M metagenome (GOLD analysis project Ga0196972, IMG submission 148618) | Soil microbial communities from Anza Borrego desert, Southern California, United States - S1+v_20-13C | ecosystem: Environmental > Terrestrial > Soil > Desert | place: USA: California...
CCTAATTCCAAATTCCAGCAACTCCCTGCCCGCAGGGCCCTCCCTCCCCCGCCTTCCAACCTTCCATTTTTTTTCTGCCCTGGCAATGACCATCCTTGACGCTTTCCGCATCATTTTTTTCAGGTCAATTCCCTTCCCTGCCCCGGCTACCGGTTGTTCAGCTATAAAAACTCTTCTCTCTCAACATTTGAAGCTCCAGATGATTGATTGAAACACAAATCTCATTCAACAGGAAGCGAAAACCATGAGAAAAAAACAATAGTTAGCGCTTTTTTCACCTGAAATTCGGTTGAAAACACGCTAATGCCCGTTCCCATATCCAGGGAGAGGAGACCAGGCGGGTTTCCTCCAGAGCAGGCTGTGTTATTTTTTGAATTTGGAATTGATAACCGGGAATTTCCACAGCGCGCTTTACTATGGCTGGTTTTGAGCTTCATGTATCCATAAAATGCGCTTATCCAAAACTCGTTCCTCAAACAATTCCCCGGCTTGCAGGCTTTTGGCTCTTTTTGTCCCCCTACTTTCCATTTCATCCTACCGGTAAGCACTAATAAAATTTTGCGTAATATCGTTTTCCTCAATTTTATTCAGTTGGATGAAAGGGTATTAGTGGAGCGTCTTAAACAGGGCGATGAGTCGGCCTTTAAAGCCATTGTCGAAACTTGGCAGGGAATGGTGTTCAACACCGCCCTTGGCATTGTACAAAATGCCGAGGATGCTGAAGATATCGCCCAGGAAGTCTTCGTCCAGGTCTACCAGTCAGTTAACTCCTTTAAAGGAGATTCCAAATTCTCCACCTGGTTATACCGCATTACCATAACAAAATCACTTGATCATGAAAGAAAGAAGAAGCGTAAGAAGAGATTTGCCTTTGTCCGGAGCATTTTTGGGGATGACAACGAGGTGTTGGTGAACCCACCTGATTTTCATCATCCCGGCGTCACCCTTGACAATAAGGAGAATTCTGCAGTATTATTCAAGGCGATCTCGGAATTGCCTGAAAATCAACGTGTCGCATTTACGTTAAACAAAGTGGAGGGACTTAGTTACCAGGAAGTGGCGGATGTAATGAAATCAACGGTATCATCAGTGGAATCATTGATGCACAGGGCAAAAAACAATTTGCGTAAAAAGCTGGAAGATTATTATAATAGCAGGAAATAACCACAGGTTTTTCCCTGCCGTAACGTCTAAATTTGAGGTTATGAACACTGAAAAAAAAATAGAAAAACTGGTTGAGAATGCTCTCAATAGCCTTAATCAGATTGAACGTGCGGAGCCCACGCCATTTTTCTATACACGTCTCAGGGCAAAGATGGAAAAGGAACAGAAAAACATTTGGGAGAGGCTGGCAGCTATTCTTGCAAGACCTGTGGTAGCTACTTCCACCCTCTTACTCATCCTGGCTTTTAATGCATTTTTTTTATTCCAGAATAATGACGGTACCCAAACCATTTCTGGTCAATCAACCTTTGCCCAGGGTAATAATAGCGCAGAAGATTATTTTACCATTGCAGCTACCAGCTTTGATTACGAAAACCTGGAACCCTAATGAGCATTTCAAAAACAAAATCGCTCGTCTTTATCATCGCTATACTTGTTCTTACAAACATAGCCGTGTTGGTGTATTTCCTCCGTACAGAAAAATCTTCACATGAAGGAGAGAAGAAAGGTAAAAATGGTCTAAGCACCGCATTGCAAAAGGAAGTTGGATTTAATGATGAACAGGTGGCTAAATATCGCCAGATGAGAGAAGAACAGATGAAGATAATGCGACCTCTTAGCGATGATATCAGGCGCTCAAAAGACAGCATGTTCAGGCTACTGGGTAACAGGGAAATATCTGATTCAGTTATACATCACCTGGCTGGGGATATCGCAATGAAGCAAAAAGAAATGGACTTGCGTGCTTTCAATCATTTCAGGAGAGTACGACAGCTATGCACTCCTGAACAGTTGCAGAAATATGATTCATTGGTAGTTAAAATGATCAGGAAGATGGGTAATAGTCGCAAAGGGGAGCCAGCAAAGTCAAAGCATTAAAAACTTAAACACACGCATATGCAAACTAAACTCCTGTTCCTCTTCTCGCTGATCCTTGCAGGATCAATTTCCGTAAATGCTCAGGGTGGATTTCAACAACGCACGGTAGAAGAACGCGTGAAAGCAGTGATGGAGAAAATGGAACCCTTCAAACTCGATGAAGACAAAAAGAAACAAGTCGATACAATCTTCACAGAATCATACAAGGCGCTTGATGAAAAGCGAAAGGAAATGAGGACTAATTCAGAAGGAGGCGACCAACGTACAGCGATGCGTGCAGAAATGCAAAAGATGAATGAAGCAAGAGATGAAAAACTCAAAAAAGTATTGACCGAGGAGCAATTTAAGAAATGGAAAGATGAAATTGAGCCTTCCCTCAGACCACAAAGAGGCGGCGGCCAGCGAAATAACTGATAAATGGAGAAGAAGAACACCCGCCCGTCGATGTTTCCGGCGGGCTTTTTTTTGCCTGCCAGGCAAATGGTTGTGTGGTTAAATCAAATGATGAGCGCTTCAGCAATTTCTCGGCCTTTGTTGTCTTTGGGCATAAAAGCAACATGGTCAAACTCCTTTTATTACTATTCTCTTTTTCATTTTCAACTTACCTTCTCGCACAAAAACCCTGCAGCTCCCCCGAGTATCGTCAATTCGATTTCTGGCTGGGTGAATGGGAAGTATTTGCAAAAAATGGAAAAAAGGCTGGTGACAGCAGGATCACTCTCATTCTCGATTCATGTATCATCTTGGAAGAATGGACCAGCGCCAGCATAATAAACGGGCTTCGATACGCCGGCAAAAGCTTTAATACCTGGAACGCACTCAGTGGCCAATGGCAGCAAACCTGGGTTGACAACACAGGCTCCAGCACCGAATACCTGAAAGGAAAATTTAGCGACAGAAAACTCGAGTTTTTGACAGGCGAATTTCAATTTAAACCTGATACAATGGCCATTCGCCGATTGACATTCTATAACCTCAGTCCTGACAAAGTGCGGCAACATGGTGAAATATCGAAAGATAAGGGAAGAGGGTGGGTAACTGAATACGACCTCGAGTATAGGAGAAAGAAATAACCGGTTGTCAATGTTTCCTTTCCCAAACTTTGACCGCTGGAAGGGAAATGGTTCATTGGTTTCGAAGCGTAGAAATTTGTGCTCAATGTCCGTGACGCCTACCGATGTTTGAAAATCGATATTTGACCTTGGGGATTCGCTTTAAAAATTACCTAATTTACCAAAACAAAATTCTTTTTATGGACCAAACTTATGACTGGGGCAGGTTTACGGTTCGCATTAACGTAAATGCGCCGGTTGAACAGCTTTACAAGGGTTGGGCGACAAGAAAAGGTATCGAATACTGGTTTCTTCGGGAAAGTTTATATCAACATCCTGATGGAAGCGCGCTAGGCGAAAATGAATTCGTTTCAAAAAACGATTCATATACCTGGAAATGGCATGGATATCCTGACACTACAACCGAAAAAGGTCTCATACTTGATGCCAATGGAAAGGATCTTTTCAAATTCCAATTTGGAAAAGCAGGGATTTGTTCCGTCACGATTAGAAAAGAAATGAATGAAACTATCGTAGAATTGGTACAGGATGAAATTCCATTGGATGAGAAAGGCAAAATGTATTATCATGTAGGTTGTAAAACCGGGTGGACGTTTTATTTCGCTAACATGAAATCAATGTATGAAGGCGGAATTGATTTACGAAACAGGAACGAACACCTCCAGGAGATGTTAAACTCCTAACCTGTCATGACTGTTGCGCTTTTGCGCACGCTCGTCACCGCGCCCGATTATCAGTCATCGATCCAACAAAAAAGCCGGCTCATACGAGCCAGCTTTTTTCCTAATGGGTAATATTTTACTTCCTTGTGAAAAGTATCTCCATTGATTTGTATTCTTTGCCCCCGGCAGGAGTCATGAACATTTCCATCTTCTGAGTCTTGTCATCCACTACCGTAAAGACTTCTCTTACTTTAATGTCCTTACCCGTCATGGGATCAACACAACTTCCATTTGTTGTGAGTGATTTTGAACCGGGGTTCCAGGTGCCTTCGAGAACCATCACCCCTGTTCCCATATTATCAATCCAGGTTGAAATAAATTTCTTTTTTGCATTGTCATATGCCAGTGTACTTTGGCCTTCGAAAGGCATGCCGCTAAAGTCACCAGTGAACGTTCCGAGCTGGTAGCGACCACCCATGATCATTTTATTGGTGCAGCTGCCCGTGCTTTTTGTTGGAGGAGCTTCTGGTGCCATCCACATGGTGATATCTCCTTTCCATTCTCCATCCCAGCTTGCCATCATTTTATGAACATCTCCCGGGGTCATATAATCCATCCAGGCTTTCATTTCTGCTTCTGTTTGAGCATAGCTCGAGGTTGTAAGGGCGCCTATGGCCAGTGCACAGACGAATAAGGTTAACTTTTTCATATAGCGTTTTTTTGTGGGTATAAATGTAAAGAAACTTAAAGGCGGGATGCGCAAATGTGCAAAAAGAAATTCTGCCTGCTCATCACAGACGACTGGTCTTTAGTTCAATCATGGTTGCGATGCTCCGCGCCCGCTGTTTTGCCAGGAAGGCCGTTTCACCCTCAAATAGTTCATCCACAGTGGAATTGAAGTGGCTTAGCCAGGTTTGAAAGTGATGCTTTTGAAGGGGCGATTGCTGGTGCAGGACCATATGTGGCTGCATGGCATTCTTGCGGTAACTGTCAGATTGAAATAAAACCGAGTCCCAAAAGTCAACCAGTACAGGGATATGTTCTATCATATCAATCTTTGCCACGTCAGTGAACAGATAGCTTATTGATGGATCTGCAAGCAGCCTTGTATAGAAAGCTTCCATTAGTACCCTGATATCTTCCCTTCCCTGTATGTCCTTTTTCGCCATTGCCAACTTGTTTTATGGGTACCAATTAATGCGCCTCGAGCCAATTGCTTCCTTCACCGCACTCAGCAATAACCGGTACCCCGTTAGGTAAAGGAAGAGCCGACTGCATGTTTTCGAGGATGAGGGGCTTCAATTCAGCAACTTCCGTTTTTGTTAGGTAAAGGAAGAGCCGACTGCATGTTTTCGAGGATGAGGGGTTTCAATTCAGCAACTTCCGTTTTTAATGCGTCAAACACAAGCTCATCATGTACCTGCATGATCATCTTGCTCTTCATCTTTTCTTTCTTCATTGCCGCATGCACTTTTTGCATGGCAAGTTTGATCATATCAGCTGCAGTTCCCTGTATAGGTGAATTGATTGCATTTCGTTCAGCAAATCCTCTTACAGTAAAATTCGCTGAATTGATATCCCGTAACCATCGCTTGCGACCCATCAATGTTTGAACATATCCATTCTCACGGGCGAAATTGATGGTGTCATCCATGTAACGCTGGATACCCGCAAACTGTTTTTTATAATTGTCAATGATCTGTTTCGCTTCCGTTCTTGAAATGCCGAGATTATCCGCCAATCCAAATGCACCCTGGCCATAAATGATCCCAAAGTTTACACTCTTTGCCTTGTATCTCATTTCCTTGGTAACCTCATTTTCAGGAATGTTGTAGACCTTTGCCGCTGTAGCCGTATGAATATCCGTTCCGCTCCTGAACGCAGCGCACATATTCGGATCTGCGCTGATCGCTGCAACAATTCTTAATTCAATCTGTGAATAATCAGCACTAAGAAGAGTATGTTCCTCGTCACGGGGTATAAAGGCCTTCCGTATCTCCTTACCCCTGTCAGTCCGCACAGGTATGTTCTGTAAATTAGGATTATTACTGGCCAACCTGCCGGTCACCGCCACTGCCTGTCCATATGTAGTATGCACCCGCCCGGTTCTTTTGTTGATCAGGAGCGGAAGACTATCTACATAGGTTGACTTGAGTTTTGTGAGTTCCCGAAAGGCGAGAATGTCAGCAACTATAGGATTAGAATGCGCCAGTTTCATCAACACATCCTCGCCCGTTGCATACTGACCGGTCTTTGTTTTTTTCGCTTTGGGATCAAGTTTAAGTTTTTCAAACAGCACCTCGCCCAGTTGCCTTGGGGATGCAAGGTTGAAGCGAACTCCTGCTCCCATATAGACCGCTTCTTCATGTTGCCTTGCTTCTCTTTCCAGTTCTTTTGAATAATTGAGCAGAAAAGGAACATCAATTCTTACGCCCTCATATTCCATATCAGTAAGCACCCGCACCAGCGGGTTCTCTACCTCGTAAAACACCCTCTCCACTTCTTTTTCCTTCAATTGGGGTAGAAAGCAATGCTTTAATTGAAGGGTGATATCAGCATCCTCCACGGCGTATTCTTTGATCTTCTCCAATTCCACATCACGCATATTTCCCTGTCCTTTTCCTTTTTTACCAATAAGGTCTTCTATAGGAATCGGTTCATAACCCAGGTACTTTGTGCTCAGTAGATCCATTCCTCTCTTGCCATCTGGCTCAATCACGTAATGCGCAAGCATAGTATCAAATAGTTTTCCCTTTATCTCTATTCCATACCATTTGAATACCAGCATATCATACTTGATATTCTGTCCCACCCATGTTTTTGATTCATCAGCAAAAAGCAGCTTAAAATGCTCGAGTATGGCAAGCGTTCCTTCTTTTTCAGGCGGGCAGGGAATATAATAACCAGAACCGGGTTGAGTAGAGAAGCTTAATCCCACGAGGTCCACAGCATTCGCGTCAATGCCTGTAGTTTCTGTATCGAATGAGATTTCTTCAAAGCCGGAAAGTTCTTTTACCAGTTTCTTTATCTCATCAGCAGATACAACCGCAATATAATCGTGCGTGGTGTTATTGATGTTGCGTTCCGCAACAAAGGTTTCTGCTTCTGCTACAGCGGGTGGAGGTGTTTTCTTTTCAATCACATTTCCAAAGAGGTCCGTTTCAACGGCAGCTGGTTCAGCTTTTGCGGCTGGCGCCGAGTCGCTGCCGGCAAACAAATCAGCCTGTACTCCTTCAGGAGCAGCAGCAAAAACAGTGAAGTCTTCACCCAGGATCCTTTTTCCTATAGTCCTGAATTCTAATTCCGCGAAGATGTCTTTTAAAACAGGCTTATTCCATTCTTTTAATCGGAAATCTTCTTCATGAAATTCTACAGGGACTGATGTGATGATCGTTGCCAGTTTTTTTGACATAATGGCCGCTTCTTTTCCTTTGCGGATCTTTTCTCCCATCGCGCCTTTTATATTGTCAGCATTGGCAAGAATATTTTCAAGCGTTCCATATTCCGCCAGTAATTTACAAGCTGTTTTTTGGCCTACTCCGGCGATTCCCGGGATGTTATCAACGGCATCTCCCATCATTCCCAGCATGTCAATCACCTGATCCACATTCTGGATGCACCATTTATCGCAAACCTCCTTTGGTCCCATGATTTCAACTTCCCCACCCTGGTAACCGGGTTTGTAAATTTTGATCTTGTCAGAAACCAATTGGCCATAATCCTTATCCGGTGTGACCATGAACACTTCATAACCTGCTGCCGCCGCTTGTTTGCTGAGAGTGCCAATTACGTCATCTGCCTCAAACCCATCTAGCTCCACCACAGGGATGTTAAATCCCCGAACGATCTTTTTTATATCCGGAATGGCGGCGAGAATGTCTTCGGGGGCTTCCTGCCTGTTAGCTTTGTAATCGGCAAAATCAGTATGGCGCTCGGTCAGCGCTTCCGTGTCAAAGCACACTGCCATATGGGAGGGCTTCTGGTTATTAATTAAATCGACTAATGTATTAGTGAAACCGAATTGAGTATTGGTGTTCCTGCCTTTTGAGGTAAGGCGGGGATTCCTGATCAGGGCGTAATAGGCGCGAAAGATCAATGCAAATGCATCAAGGAGGAAGAGACGTTTATCCATTGCGCGAAGTTAAGACCCTTAATGACAAGGCGCTTTGTCTTCGCTTATTTTGTCAGGACACAAAGGCCCGGCTAAAAACAACTTACCCCGGTAGAGACCGGGGCTAGTGTTATCTAAAACTCTGCTTTGCTTGCTCGGTTAAATGAGTCGCAACCTTAATACCCTGTTTGGGTTCTGCTATTTATTCTCAAGGTATTTTTCAGGTTGACTAACGAGAACTGTTCCCGAAACAGCCGCACTTGCCTGCTGCACTTTCTGTTCATCGTTTGTAGGAGTGATCTTATCCTGGTGTATAAAATTCAGGTATAACGCGAAAAATAAAAGATTGAACGCGAAGAAATTTGCAATACGATGGATTCGTCTTTTCATGGGTATTGGATTATTTGGTTTCTTGCCTGGTTTTCAAATGCAAGATAGATACGGTCTCACTAAGTGCAAATTCTTAGTGGTTCAAAAAAGGAAAATCGAGAATAAGTACCCGCAGCAGAATCGTAGTTATACGAATCGCGGGAAAGGAATACTGTAGTTCAGCAGCTAAACCCGAGTTGGTTTTAGTTCACCTTCATTTCTTCCAGTTTTTTTTGAATGAGGAACATCTCATCCCGTAGTCTTGCCGCCTCCATAAAATCCAGGTCACGCGCGGCTTTTTCCATTTCCTTTTTGATTTTCACCAATGCTTTTTCTACCTGGGGGATGGTTTGATATTCTTCCTGGTCCTCTGCAGCTCTCGTTACGATATCCTCATCAGGCGCAACCGCATACGGATTGGCTGCGTCAAAACCTTTTATATCAAGAACGGAGGTCTGTGCGAATACCTGTTCTTTTGATTTCTTAACTGTTTTGGGTGTAATGCCATGCTCTATGTTAAATTGGATCTGTTTCTCGCGGCGGCGATTGGTCTCATCAATTGTCTTCTGCATGCTTTCCGTCATCTTATCCGCGTAAAAGATCACGAGCCCGTCCACGTTTCTAGCCGCTCGCCCTGCAGTTTGGGTCAGCGATTTTTCATTTCGCAGAAAACCTTCTTTATCCGCATCCAATATTGCTACCAATGATACTTCAGGAAGGTCCAACCCTTCGCGCAGGAGGTTTACTCCCACAAGTACATCAATTTCACCCAATCGCAATTGTCTTAGTATCTCTACACGGTCAAGAGTATGTACCTCGCTGTGTATATATTTTGATTTGATGTTGATCCTATGCAGGTATTTATCCATTTCCTCCGCCATGCGCTTGGTAAGGGTGGTCACCAGCACCCTGTCGCCTTTTTTCACCCGCTTGTCAATTTCATCAAGAAGGTCGTCAATTTGATTAATGCTGGGCCGTACCTCAATGGGTGGGTCAAGCAGGCCGGTAGGTCGAACTACCTGTTCAATCACCACTCCACCTGTTTTTTCGAGTTCAAAATCATCAGGCGTGGCGGAAACAAAAATGGTTTGATTGATCAGCGATTCAAACTCATGAAAGTTCAGGGGTCGGTTATCCAGAGCCGAGGGTAACCTGAAACCATAATCCACTAGTATCAGTTTCCTGCTCCTGTCACCACCGTACATTCCGCTCACCTGGGGAATGGTCTGGTGGCTCTCATCAATTACACATAGAAAATCCTTGGGAAAATAATCAAGGAGGCAGAATGGCCTTGTGCCAGGTCTTCGCCTGTCAAAAAATCGAGAGTAGTTTTCAATTCCATTGCAATAGCCAAGTTCACGAATCATTTCCAGGTCATATTCTACTCGTTCCTTCAGGCGTTGGGCTTCGATCAGTTTACCTATTGACTTAAAATATTCCACCTGGGCATTTAACTCATCCTGGATCTCGTAGATCACCTGTTGCAAAACGTCTTTGGGAGCTACATAAAGATTTGCGGGAAAAATTGCGGCATTTTCCATTTTGCCAATCCTCTTACCGGTGACCACATCCATAGTTTCTATCTCTTCAATTTCATCACCAAAAAAACTGATTCGATACCCATAGTCAACATAGGGAAGATTGATGTCAACAGTGTCACCTTTTACGCGAAAAGTACCGCGGTTGAATTCAATGGTTGTGCGGTTATAAAGTGAATTAACCAATGAGTGGAGGAATCCCTGCCGGGAAATAGTTTGTCCTTTGCTGATCCTGATGATGCCATTTTCATAATCAGTAGGATTACCCATACCGTAAATGCAACTAACGCTTGCTACAACAATTATATCCCTGCGGCCACTGAGAAGACTGCTTGTTGCACGCAGGCGAAGCTTGTCAAGTTCTTCATTGATGGCAAGATCCTTTTCAATGTAGGTATCGCTAACGGGCATGTATGCTTCCGGCTGGTAATAATCATAATAGGATACGAAATACTCCACTGCATTTTCCGGGAAAAATTGCCTGAACTCGCCATATAGTTGCGCAACAAGCGTTTTATTATGCGTTAGTACAAGGGTAGGCCGCTGCACGTTTTGAATCACATTGGCGATAGTGAATGTCTTTCCACTTCCTGTAACACCCAGGAGAGTCTGGTATCTTTCTCCGTCCAGTATTCCTTCAGTAAGCTGATTGATGGCCTGAGGTTGATCGCCGGCCGGTGAGAACGGGCTATGGAGTTGAAAGGGCATTTTTAATGTTTTACAATCGGAAAATTGCGTCTATAAAATTACGAAGAAGTTGTGCAGGTGGAAGGCACCGGTTGAATCTTTTAACAGATAAACGTTTAGCACAGTAGGTTATAAACCGAAGCGATTCTAGCGCTGCGCTGCAGTGACCCGGTTATAGAAATTCCCACGCTGCGCCTCCGCCCTCCGCGAGATTATTTTTAGTTTGAAATTGCCGGCACCTTCGCGTGAAAGTATATTGGTTCCAAATGTGCTAATCTGAGCATCACCTTTGTTGATGGAATTGTCTCGCAGTGCGCGGTGGGATCAGGTTTTTCAATTCAAATGGGGCTTTTGGCTTTGCTGACCAGTGAACGGCCTGATCACCCATACCCTGGCGTTGCGAGAGTTATTGAACAATACAATAGTCCAAATGACAGGACAAAAAAAGAGGAGCATCAGAAATGCCCCTCTTAAATAGCATTAGAAACAGCGTTATTTGAAATCAGCCTTTACCGTGATCGTTGGTTCTTTCGCCACCTTTCCGCCATTGATAGCTGCACCGGTAATATTGAAATCAGCGAGCTTAATGGAAAATTCTGAAGAGGCGGAAACCGCACCATCGCTCACAACGATTGTAGCGGGGACCGTGATCTTTTGTTCCACATCTTTTACCTTAAGTGTCCCTTCTGCCTGGGCAGTATAAGTACCATTTTTACTGAAGTCAATGGCTGAGAGGTTAGTGAGTTTACCTTTGAAAGTAAACGTTGGATTTTTATCAGAATCCATCCAGCTTGCACCGTTGAAATGTTGTTGTATCGTAGGATTGGTGAACGTAAAATTCTTTACGGTAGCTTCAAATGCGAGTGCACCTGTCCTGGTGTCAAGAGCGGCAACCACTGTTTTGTTTTCAGCTTTAGGGAGCGCATCAATAGCAGTGGTAGCATCAAACGCAACGGTTGCAGAAGTGGTCGTTTTTTTCTGGGCAAACAGGCTGCCCGTTAAGGTTACAAGGAATAATGCAAGTAGGGTTCTTTTCATTGTTGATTGTTTTGAGTGTGTACGTTTTTATTAGTATTTGCGTAATGTGATTCTAATGTGCTTCTTTTGAAATCGATCTTATGCACTTCCAGTATTTCACTAAAAATGCCTCCACTACAAGAGCCTTTTATGGAAAGGGAATCACCCACCTTTACCGTTTTTGCTTCAGCAAGATATTGTTGTTGAAAAGCGAAAATGATAAATGACCCACTGTTGGGCTCATCCATGATAATATTCATCGTAGTATCTGCCATTTCCGTCTCAGAAACTCTTCCGTTTACCACCACTATCTGGTCAGTATACCGGGCATTTGCCGCTTCCCCATTTTCAATAAACTCCCTAATAAAATCATGGGCATTGACCGTAAAGGCAGCCTTCCTGTCCTTTGTATCTGCAAAAGTTTCCGTATGCACATACCAATAGATTCCCGCACCGGCAATAACCAATACGACTATTGAAGTCCAGATTATTCTTTTAGTCATTCGAGAAAAAGCCATGAGGGAAATAAACAAGCATGATTTTCAAAGGTTCGAAAAACAGTTCACAAATATACAATGTTTAAACATCGACTTGGGGGATTTGTGAATTTATTAAGGCAAATTAAAAGTCCCGGCCTGGGCCGGGACAGTATTACTAACCCATCGTAATATATTGATTAGAAGCTTATGGCAAAATGCCCGTTACCCTAAGCTACCTGCATTTCCTTGATCTTTTCCCTGATCTTGGCTTCAATTTCTGCGGCTAATTCAGGATTGTCAACCAGCAATTGTTTGACCGCATCACGGCCCTGGCCAAGCTTATCACTATTGTAGCTGAACCAGCTTCCACTTTTTTGCACGACACCTAATTCAACTCCCATGTCAATGATCTCACCGGTCTTGGAAATACCTTCTCCGAATATGATATCAAACTCTGCTGCACGGAATGGCGGGGCTACCTTGTTCTTGACGACTTTCACCTTTACGCGGTTGCCGATTGCTTCATCACCATCCTTGATCTGTGTAGAACGACGGATATCAAGACGCACGGAAGCATAGAATTTTAACGCATTACCACCGGTTGTAGTTTCCGGGTTACCAAACATGATCCCTATCTTTTCCCTTAACTGGTTGATGAAGATGCAAATGGTATTTGTCTTGGAAATTGTGGCCGTGAGTTTACGCAATGCCTGGCTCATCAGCCTTGCCTGTAAGCCCATCTTGCTATCTCCCATTTCACCTTCCAATTCTCCCTTCGGCACCAATGCCGCCACAGAGTCAATCACCACTACATCAAGTGCACCGGAAAGAATCAACCGGTCAGCGATTTCCAATGCCTGCTCACCATAATCAGGTTGCGAAATGAGAAGATTGTCCACATCTACCCCGAGCTTCTGCGCATAGGCACTATCGAACGCGTGTTCCGCATCAATAAATGCGCACATGCCGCCTTTCTTTTGTGCTTCTGCTATCACATGCGTGGCTACCGTGGTCTTACCAGACGACTCCGGTCCGTAAATCTCCACTACTCTGCCTCTTGGTAACCCGCCAATTCCCAGAGCCACATCCAGCCCAATGGAACCGGTGGATACAACTTCCTGCATCGTCTCTCCTTTTTCATTCATCATCATCACACTTCCCTTACCAAAATCCTTCTCGATCTTATCGATCGTAAGTTTCAATGCCTTTAATTTTTCACTGTTATTAGTAGACATATCGGTGGTTTTTTCTGTTTTTGCCATTTTCCAAAATTATGAGTTAAGTATTTCCAAGCTAATAAACTTATCAACCTTTAGTTAATTATTATTCCCAAAACTAAAGTATTTAGTATTGTTTAGCTAATTTTTTTTGTATTTTTTTTAAATAAATATTTAAGTGAAATAATGCGCCACCGGCACCGAGACCATTCCAATTAACAGGCCCACATATATTTCACGCGGTGCATGGTCTGACACCAGCAGCCTGGCCGTACACACCAGTCCTGCTACCAAAATAGCCGCGGAAAGATAAAGTCCGTAACTAACACCCTGTGTAAAGGCCATGTATATGATCAAAGCCAGCATGGTTCCCATCGCCAGGGCATGCATTGATATTTTCATGTAAATATTTGCCATGAAACCTGCGCTGGCTGTTAAAAACACGGCCATGGCAAAGAGCACCATTTCACGGGGATAACCCGGCTCCGGTATGTTTCTCCATACATGCCAGATCCAGAAATACCATATTATACATGCTACAAATGGAATTATCCTGTCTTTCCGCGTTCGAAGAAATACGGAATCAATAAATCCGAGACCTTTTAATAAAAGAACGGTCACAATAGGAAAAAACGCATACATCAGAATTGACATGATCAGAACTTTTGTTTTTCCCCAGGGAGTGAAACTTGCAAACAAGTTATCATGCGTGTGTAACAGGAAATAAACCAGATAGACCGGCACAAAGATGGGATGAAATATAACCGAAATGATCTTCGCAGGCCACCCTACACCCGGCTGAGGACCGTTCTCCAGCTCCGTATTCGCTTCTTTTAACTGATTCGACTCATCAATGACTAATCGCGCGCTCATGTTATCCAATTTTTGCAAAGTAAAGGATTAAAAAAAAGTTGCCTGATTTTGTATATTTACCGCATCCATGTTAAGAAAACCAATAATCCTTGAAACAAGACCATGGCAAAGATGGAGAATGATCTTCTTATTGTCATGTGTTTTTCTCGCCAATGCGACCGTTTTTTCACAGTCAAAATATGTGAAAAAATACAAGATTGTCGCTGATTCCCTCGGCAAAGAATATGGTATTCCACCGAGCGTCATCCTGGGTGTAGCCATTCTCGAATCTGGCTCTGGTACCAGCCGGAATGCAAAATTGCTTAATAATCATTTTGGCATCATTGGCAAGAATGACTTGAAAAAAATGGGATTAACCTCAAGGTATAAACAGTACAAGAACGTTATTGCTTCCTATGTTGACTTTTGCAAAGTACTAAAGAAGAAAAAATATTATAAGACTTTAAAGGGCAATAAGGATTACAGGCTCTGGGTAGATGCCATCAGCAAGGCGGGATATTCAGAGGTTCCCGAGGAGTGGAAAAAGCGAATCCTCGCCACCATACGAAAAAACAAACTGGACGCCCTCTGATCTATGAATAGCAATTATCGCGTGCTTCATCTGGTTTTAGGAAGCACCCTTATTTTCCTGCTCATCTCCATTCTTGATAAAGCGTGTAATTTTCATTCAGAAGCATTCAGGAGAATTAACTTAATCTCTGACCTTACCCCTGAAAAGCAACTGCAGCAGGCCACTGCGCCTGTAATGGCTAAAAAGATTCCGTCAGCCAAGGGTGAACGCGAGCTTTTTCTATACAAACTTCCCAGGCAGATCACCAATTTCGAAGACACTTCTCTTTCTTCCCTTCCCGTGTTTTCTAAAAAACTTTATGAGTTAAAAACCGGCCAATCGAAGAAGATAAGGATCGCCTATTTTGGTGATAGCATGATCGAAGGGGATTTGCTCACCCAGACTTTGCGAAAACTTTTGCAACAACAGTTTGGCGGCCACGGAGTGGGTTACGTACCCATCACCAGTCACGTTTCGAAATTTCGGCAGACTGTCTTCGTTAACTATTCCGAATCATGGACCGATGATAATTTTCAATCATCAAACGGTCGAAGGTTATTTCTTTCCGGGCATTCATTTCGTTCTGAAAACGGATGGGTGAGTATGACGGATAAAACTGTGGAAGGATCAACCCCTATTTTAGAAAAGAGCCTTTTGTGCGGTGCGGCAAAAAAAGGCACCTCCATTATTGTGAATGGAAAGGCCCGAAAGATCTCACCTGGTGAGATTTTTAACCGCATCATCCTGGCATCTGACAAATCAAAGTCGATGAATTTTGGCGTGACCAGTGAGCAATTCCCTGTTTATGGCATTTCATTCGAGTCGCCCACAGGCGTGATGGTTGATAATTTTTCATTCAGGGGTATAACCGGCATTGAGTTGAATGTTTTTGACACGAGTTTCCTCCAGGCGATAGCCCGACACAATAATTATGACCTGATAGTACTTCAGTATGGAGTAAACATGCTGTTCCGCCCCCATGAAAAGGAATTTGACTGGTATGGTGAGAATATGTTGCCAGGAGTAAAGAAGTTTAGGAAGTGTTTCCCCAACACGGAAATAATTATGGTGAGCACGGCAGACCGGGCTTTCAGGTACGGCTCTGCTTACAAATCAGCCACCGGAATCGATTCATTGATTCATACCCAGGCCAGAATTGCTTTTGAAACAAATTGCCGGTTTTATAACCAGTATGAAACCATGGGAGGTGTCAATTCAATTGTTGATTGGGCAGGTAGAAAACCTTCCCTGGCCAATAAGGATTACATCCATCCCAACCACAGGGGAGCAGAGTTGCTCGCCACTTATTTTTTTGAAGCCATTATGCGGGATTACCATAAATACGTGGAATCGCTCAATAAATAACCAGCCACCAGATGCCATCATTTGACCTGAACGCTTTTTTTGAACAATTCCTTTATGATGAAAAGTATCCATTGCTTTTTAACAATGGATTTTTTGTTTTCTTTTTTGCCGTTTTTCTTGGTTTATATTATCATTTCCGCAATAATTTCAGAACCAGGCGATACATTTTTTGTTTCTTCTCACTATACTTCTTTTACAAAGCCAGCAATGAATTCGTGCTGTTGGTAATAGCTTCGGCAATTGTAGACTTTTTTTTATCAAACGCCATTTACAAGGCAAAGAACAAGCGAAAGAAGAAGTGCCTGCTGGTAACGAGCATCGTATTTAATCTCGGCTTGCTTGTATATTTCAAGTACACCAATTTTTTCATCGCAACATTCAATGGAGTTTTTGAGACTGGTTTCAATCCGTTGAACATCCTCATTCCCGTTGGCATATCATTCTATACTTTCGAGAATATCAGTTACACGGTGGATGTGTACAGGAATCATTTTGTTCCGGTAAAACGATTTTCTGACTACCTGCTGTTTCTTTCCTTCTTTCCCAAACTGGTAATGGGCCCCATCGTAAGGGCAGCTGATTTTATTCCTCAAATCAATCAGCCGTACAAAATTTCTGAGAATGATTTTGCAAAAGGCTTCTATTTAATTATCTCAGGCCTCATTAAAAAGGTCATCATTTCTGATTACATTACTCTTAATTACGTAGATTATGTATTTGATGATCCCTCCCGTTATACCGGTCTCGAGAACCTGGTAGCGGTATATGCCTATGCCATTGTGATCTATTGTGATTTTAGCGGCTACAGTGATGTTGCTATCGGCATAGCCAGGTGGCTGGGGTTTCATATTCCATCTAACTTTTTATCACCCTATCAGAGTTTAAGTATAACTGATTTCTGGCGTCGATGGCATCGTTCCCTGTCATCGTGGCTTAGGGACTATTTATACATTCCACTGGGAGGGAACAGGAAGGCGGGTTTTGGGACCTACTTATTCTCTGCTCTTTTTTTTGCCGCCATGTTGCTGGTGTTTAACAGGCTATTAGGCTATTCCTTTCTTGTCTCCCTATTTTTTAGTCTCTCGATTTTTACAATCTTCATTTTTCCTTCAGTCATTTCAAAGGATAAAAAGAATGTGCCCACCAATCTTAACCTGATGACCACAATGCTGTTGGGCGGCCTCTGGCATGGCGCCAGCTGGAACTTTATAGTTTGGGGTGCATTGCATGGCCTTGGCCTAGCGGTCCATAAGATTTGGATGCTGCTCACGGCAAGGAGCCTGGCAGCAATAAATAATAAGCGATGGTATAATGTGATCTCATTCCTTATCACCATTCACTTTGTGTGCTTTTGTTGGATATTTTTTAAAGCGGAAGACTTTACCATTGCCAACCAGATGATTTCCCAAATCACTACTAACCTTGACCTCTCCGTATGGCCTGCGTTCTTTGACAATTACAAGCCCGTGCTGATGATGATCACCGTGGCTTGCCTGTTGCATGCTATTCCTGACGGCTTTGCCGATAAGGTCATAAATCATTTCCCTCGTTTACCGCTCTTGGCCTATATGGCAATCTTTTTTACATTCGTTATGCTGTACGGGGCATTCAAATCCGCAGAGCCCGTGATGCCCATTTATCTGCAATTCTGATACAGAAATGATGTTGGCTTCAGTTATTCGGTTATTTTCGTAATACAAAACACTGATTTATGGAACTAAAAGGAAAACTGATCCAATTACTTCCTCTTCAAACAGGTACCGGCAAGAATGGCGAATGGAAGAAGCAGGACATAATTATTGAAACCCAATCTCAATACCCCAAGAAAGTTTGCATTTCCATTTGGGGAGATAAAATAAATACCAGCCAATTGCAAATTGGCAAAATGCTCAATATTTCATTTGACATTGAAAGCAGGGAATACAATGGAAGATGGTACACTGATGTAAAGGCATGGAAGATTGATAATGCCGAAGGAGGAGCCGGGGCTGTTGATGCAGACTCACCACAGGATTATAATGATGCACCGTCAGGTGAGGAGGATCTTCCTTTTTAGCTGGTAGCCGATAGCCGAAAGCCGGTGCGTAATCGTCACGTTCAGCAGGTACGCTACTCAGCTCGGCAACCAAAACCCTTTATATTGGTCTTAGCCCAAATTCCCAATTCCCCACCAACTCATCAGTTCCTTATCGTTTCAACCCGGATACCGAATTCCATTTATCATAAGCGCTCATCATCGCATTAAAAAGCATCCAGCCCTGTACACGATATCCTTCTGCTGTAAAGTGGATCTTGTCCTTATTCATTAGACCATAACGATTCCAGCTCGCGCAGGAACCATATCCATTACTTGCCTTGTAGAGATCCCATAATGGTAGCCGGTTCTGCTCACAATAATTGCCGAGGGATGCATTTAATTGTTTTAATACGGCATTCGGGCGGTTGCGTTTGTATGAATCGGGTGCAGTTGTAATAAGTATGGATGCATTTGGCGATGCCCTTCTCAATTTTTCTATGAATGACTTTAAGTTTTCCCTGAATTCATTTGCATTGAATTTTGCCGACTGAGCTTCATTAGTACCTAAGGAAATAATGTATAAGTTGGCCTTTAAAGCTCCCAATTGTTCCCAGAACAACGCTGCACGGTTGAAATGATCATAACGTGCTCCATTCACCCCAATCGTATGATAAAGAATTCCTGGCTGACTATTACTCACGGCCAGGCCAAATAATTCTTTCAATGAGTTTCCCGCTTCGGCAGTGATAAAAATGCTGGTCTGCAAGGTATCAAGCAAGAAAGTGGCAGTTTGAAAAGTATCCCATTGAACCCGGGAGGCTGTTGAAACAGTCCATTTATTTTCCGTTGCAGTATCCGTAAATAAAGTTACCCTGTTGAATGATTGGTTTCTCTTAAAACTTATTCCAATGGTCGCCCTCGGCATTGGGGTTTGAATGGCAAAACCACTGATCCCTGTTCGAATATCAATTTCAGGATGCGCCAGGCGATTAAACTCCCAACGTGTATCAGATGAACATAAAATGTCAGCCGGCGCATTTGATTGAGCCAGTTGATAAGGAAAGATCAGTCCTCTCCCGGCATTTCCAAATTGAATTTGCAGGTTTTCGCGCACCAATCCTGAAAGAAAATCAGCCTGTATGTGTGAATCCCCAATATGAACAATGCTAATGGTTCCCGATCTTTCTTTTTGCAGTGTATGCAGCGAATGAAAAAATGAATCCAGGCCAGAAGGATACAGGATGCGGTTATGGACCTTACTGATAAAGTTGTAGCGGTTTAATTCTTTATGCCCGGTGTGAATTTGTTGCGATTGGGCATGAAGATGCAGGCAGGCTGTGAGTAAGAAAACCAGGAGTTTCTTCATGCAATTCTTTTAGGGGCGAATGGCCGGCTTAAAGTTCTTTTCTCAGGCGGGCAACGGGAATATTAAGCTGTTCGCGGTACTTGGCAACGGTGCGTCGGGCAATGTTATACCCTTTTTCCTGCAACAGTTCAGTGAGGCGCTCGTCACTCAATGGTCGTTTCTTATGTTCAGCTTCAATAAGATCACTGAGTATCTTTTTCACCTCCCTTGTTGATACTTCTTCGCCGCTTTCAGTACTCAGTGACTCGCTAAAGAAGAATTTAAGACGATAAGTACCGAACTCAGTTTGCACAAACTTGCTATTCGCAACGCGGCTTACCGTGGAAATATCCAGCCCGGTCTTTTCCGCAATATCTTTCAGGATCATGGGTCGCAGGCTGGTCTCGTCGCCGGTAATAAAGAAATCATGTTGATGATTCATGATGGCGGTCATAGTGCTGAGCAGCGTGTGCTGGCGCTGTTTGATAGCATCGATGAACCATTTGGCGGCGTCAATTTTTTGCTTGATGAACAGAACCGCCTCCTTCTGTCGTTTATCCTTCTTTGCCCCCCTGTCATATTCTTTCATCATATCGCGATAGCCTTCACTAATGCGCAATTCAGGGGCATTGCGTGAGTTGAGGGTAAGTTCCAGCTTTCCTGCATTATTCATTATGAAGAAATCAGGAACCACATAGCTCTCAGCTTTATTGATTCCACCCACGTTTCCGCCGGGCTTAGGATTGAGCTTGATGATCTGCTGCATTACTTCCTTAAGCTGGTCCTCATCAATATTCAATCCGCGTTTAGGATTGAGCTTGATGATCTGCTGCATTACTTCCTTAAGCTGGTCCTCATCAATATTCAATCCGCGTTGAATTTTTTCGTAGTGCTTCTTTGTAAACTCGTCAAAATATTTTCTGAGTGCCTGTATGGCAACGTCAACGTTCTTGCCTTCGTTTTTCTGTCTTTGTAATTGCAGGAGCAGGCATTCCTGCAGGTCACGCGCGGCTACGCCGGGCGGGTCAAATTGCTGGATACGTTGGATCATGGTCTCCACTTCATCCTCCGTAGTCATTACATTTTGCCTGAAGGCGAGGTCGTCAACAATGGCTGAGGTCTCCCTGCGTAGGTATCCATCTTCATCAATGGATCCGACAATCTGTTCTGCAATCTTTTGTTGTTTATCATCCAGCTTGAGAAGGCCAAGCTGGTCGAGCAGCATTTCATAAAAGCTCGTCTCTGTTTTGAAAGGGAGTTGTTTTTTCTCGTCGTCCTCCGGGTAGTTGTCATCCCTCAATTTATAATCAGCCACATCATCATCACTGTCACGCACATATTCACTCACGTCGAGATCCTCGTATTCGTCAGTGCTTCCGTCTTTTTCGTCATATTCAGCCTCCGGGCTATCACTGAACTCATCCTTTAACTCTTCGCCGGAGTCTTCATGCTTCTCCTCATCCAGTTCCAGGGCCGGGTTCTCTTCGAGTTCCTCCTTTATGCGCTCTTCCAGGTTTGCTGTAGGCACCTGCAACAACTTCATTAATTGAATCTGCTGGGGGGAAAGTTTCTGGAGTAGCTTCTGTTGTAATGTTTGGCTAAGGGCCATAATATAATCTCCGGCGGTTTGTAAGCAGGATAATTTTTCAAAAATCCGGCCAATTATCAAAAATCAGGCCGTAAATTTACAAAACTAAAAAGAAACAGCATGGTGCAACGCTTTTTTGCCTTTCTTGTTGTGCACTTATTGTTGCTAAATGGGGAATTTTTTGCTCAGACTGATTCCGCTCAAACTCCTACATTTTCAAATGGATCGGTAAGTTTTGACAGGGATAGGCAAAACGTTTACGGCTTACCATTTACCACTTCCGGTTATAACTTCCATAATCGGGAAAAATTTTCAAAAATATTTTTCAATCAATCGAAAATTAACCTTATTCCGGAAGCTTTTTATTATAACAATCTAAGCTTTTTTTGTCGTAAGGAACTGGATTTTCAACGCAAAACGTCCATACCTTTTCGCTTTCGCCTCGGGTCCCTTCAATATGTCAACTACCTGGAAGGGAAATCATATTGACTTACCTCACAACTCCAAAGCCGTCATTCGATGAAGAAGGGAGATCTCCATAGCCATTCAGGCTAAAGCTAGAGAGTCAGGATAAGGGTCTCTTTTAAAAGGATCCCGAATAGCCTGGCTAAAGTAGTGACCCGACTAATCTCCTGTATTTGTTGGCTTCGATGGCAGCCAATCCATTTTAGGTATGATGGCGGGCACACTATAGTAATTGTTCCGCAGGCTGTCATTCCAACCGTTAGGGTTATTGTTGAATGATTTGCTACTGAAATAGATACTGCCTTGCACATTTGGATATTGACGAAGTAATTTTATCTGATTGGGTAATTCGTCAGGATTTTTCCATGCGGCACCGCGATCGCGTGCGCGATATATGCCGTGCCCGATATAAATGTGCTTGCCGTAACTATGCTTGCTCCACCAGTCAATCATTTTTTCATAAGGTATGGCGGCATGACCAATTTCCAGGTATAGTTGCGGCGCTACATAATCGATCCAGCCCTGTCTTAACCATAATAGGATATCCGCGTAAAGGTCATCGTAATTGGTTTGCCCGGCTCTTGTATCACTACCTTCCGGGTCTTTGTCTTTATTTCTCCAAACACTGAATGGCGATATTCCAAACTGCACCCAGGGTTTTTCCTGCTTTATCGCAATGCTGATCTTATTAATGATTGAATCTACGTTGCTACGTCTCCAGTCATCTCTTGAGAGGCTGGTCCCTGAATTTTGAAATGATTTCTCATCAGGGAATTCCTGTCCCGCTATACGGTAAGGGTAGAAATAATCATCCATGTGAATGGCATCAATATCATAATGCTTAACAATGTCCCTTACCACGTTCACTACAAATTCCTGGGCTTTTGCATTTGCCGGATCGAAATATTTCTTTCCTCCATAGGTAAGGAACCATTCAGGGTGTGTTTTAGTGATATGATCAGGCGCAATAGAAGATTTACCAATGCTAAAATCAGCGCGATAAGGATTCAGCCAGGCGTGAAACTCCATGTTTCTTTTGTGTGCTTCAGAAACCATGAATTGTAAAGGATCATAATAAGGCTCGGGAGCTTTTCCCTGGGTGCCGGTAAGCCATTCACTCCAGGGTTCATAAGGTGAAGGATAAAAGGCGTCTGCTGCGGGACGAACCTGCACTACCACTGCGTTCATCCCATTGCTCAGGTGTAGATCCAATTGTCGTATGTATTCCTGCTTTTGACTGTCAACATCCCACATTCCTGGTAATGGCCAGTCAATATTGTTGACGGTGGCAATCCATACGCCACGAAACTCTTTCGGTTGTTGACTAAATCCTTGAATAGAAATAACTGTGATGGCAATCAGGGATGCAATACGCTTCATAATTGGAGACTTGAACAACAAATTTAGTCATTCGCCGCCATTACGTATCTTATCAAGCAGGTCACTTAATTGGGAGGCTTCCTTTTTTGTGATTCCGCTAACGATTGAATCGAGATCATCCTGCTTTACATCAAGCCGTTCAAGCAGTTTTTTACCTTTTTCAGTGATGGTAATGTCAACCAGTCTGCGATCCTTTTTGCAGGTTCCTTTTTTTACGAGGCCCTTGCCTACCAGCCTGTCAACTATCCGACTGGTATCGCTCATTTTATCAAGCATTCGTTCCCTGATCTGGAGAGTTGACAGCGGTTCCGGTGCGCTGCCCCTCAAAATGCGAAGTATGTTGTATTGCTGGGGGGTAATGTCTTCTATCGAAAAAAGCTCCTTAGTGCGTTCCATCAGCCAACCATAGGTGTATAATATATTAATGGTTGCTTTCTGGTGTTCGTTCCTGAATTTCGCCTGGTTTATATCCTTCTCGATGCCCATTTCCATGTTTATACAAAGGTAGAGAGGTAAGGCAGGAAAAAAATACCGGAAAGTGGTAATTTCTTCGTTGCCCGATGGTCGATGTTCGTTGCCCGATGGTCGTTGCCCGATGTTGGTTGCCCGATGATCAGGGCGATTCAAATCGTTCAGGCTCGTTAAATAGTCAAACGTCGCTGACACAACTGGCAACCCCAAACATTGACCTGCGACAAACGAACAACGATATTGAGTTACCTTTGACTTGTGTCACGCTTCAACCGTCATGATACCTTTAATCTCATTTCCAAGCTCACCTTGCGCAGGGCATGGAATGGAGTGAAAGTACTGTCAAGTTACTATTTGAGTAAATGGCGGAAAGTGCCTGTTCAATGGGGTTATCCGCTCTCCATTTCTTTTGAGCCCACTACCTCCTGTAATCTTCGCTGTCCTGAATGCCCAAGCGGGTTACGCGCATTTACCCGACCCACCGGAATGCTAAAGCGCGATTTCTTTAGTGAAACCATCGATCAATTACACAAGGACCTTCTTTACCTGGTGTTTTACTTCCAGGGAGAACCTTACCTGAACCCTGATTTCCTGGACATGGTAAAGTACGCTTCAGCAAAAAAAATATATACCGCCACATCCACAAATGCTCATTTCCTGAATGACGCAAATGCAAAACGCACTATTGAAAGCGGCCTTGACAGGCTCATCATTTCAATCGATGGCACTACGCAGGAATCGTATGAAAAATACCGCGTAGGAGGGCAATTGGAAAAAGTGCTGGCAGGAGCAAGGAATATTGTGAAATGGAAAAGGGAGTTAAAGAGCCGCACTCCATTTGTGGTGTTTCAGTTCCTGGTAGTGAAGCACAACGAACACCAGGTGGGGGATGTAAAAAAACTGGCTACAGAAATCGGGGTCGATGACGTATGGTTCAAGACCGCCCAGGTGTATGATTTTCAAAATGATCCCAATGATCTTATCCCGCTAGATGAAAAATACAGCAGGTATAAGAAAACGGCCGGAGGTAACGTGTTCAAGGGCAAATTATCCAATCATTGCTGGCGCCTATGGCATGATCCGGTGATTACCTGGGACGGACTGGTGGCGCCCTGCTGTTTTGATAAAGATGCGCAACACAGGATGGGCGACCTCAAAGAAAAATCGTTTAAAGAGATCTGGAAGAACGGAGAATACACTAAATTCAGGACACAGATCCTGAAAGGTCGCAAGAACATTGACATTTGTGCCAATTGCTCAGAAGGTACAAAGGTCTGGAGTAACGACTAAAACCTTATTATATGCAAATGCCATCTTCTGTTTCCACCAGGTTACAGTATCAGCATAAATCTCTCGTCGATATTATCGACGGTCTCTCTGATGAACAGGTGCGCATGCACGTAATACCGGGAAAATGGTCAATCTTTGAAAATATAGTACACCTTCAGACCTACCAGCATACCGCAATCAAGAGAATCCGGCTGATGTTGGAAGAGGATAATCCTGCATTTGGAAGTTATACTGCAGAGGCTGACCCCCTTTTCCTGGATAATTGCCACAAATCCACCCGTGAAGTAATGCAGGACCTTCTTACCACGCGCAAAGACATGGCGGCCGGCATACTCAACTTTACTGAAGCGGATCTAAGTAAAACAGCTGTTCATCCCCGTTATGGTAAAATGGACATGATTGGCTGGCTCAACTTTTTCTTACTACATGAAGCGCATCATTTGTTTACGGTCTTTAAGCTTACCGCAACCATTAAAACATCTAAGGCTTAATTTTAGAACGTTTCCACCGTCATTGCCGGGGCAAGCCGTTTTCCCGCGGCAGACAGGTGTTTACCATACAATCCTGAAATTTGCAGCGACATTATTTGTGTATGAGATGCGTAACCTCATACGGAATATTTTAACGATCCTGAACGAACCTAAACGAACGCTTGAACGATTTTAAAACGAACTTGAACGATTTTGAACGAACCTGACCGACCGGCAAAAATTTTAAAATATCGAATAATTCTATGACTACGTCCAAGGTGTCTTCTGCCTTTACTTTATTTAAGAAAGCTATTCGTGGTGATGAAATGGATTATACCCAGGGCACCATTCGCATGTCAGTAGTGATGCTTGCGATTCCCATGATACTCGAGATGAGTATGGAAAGCGTATTTGCGCTCGTTGATCTTTATTTTGTGGGTCATTTACCGGAGAGTGACAAGGCGCAACAGGTGGTGGGGCTTACTGAATCCGTCATTACCATCATATATTCAATTGCGATTGGTATTAGTATGGCCGCTACGGCATTAGTAGCCAGAAGAATTGGTGAAAAAGACCCGAAAGCCGCGGCCAGAGCAGGTGCACAAACCACCATGCTTGCAATAATGATCACAGCAGTACTCAGTTTAGCGGGTTATATTTTTGCTGACGACATACTGCGATTAATGGGAGCAACGGAAGAAACCATTGACTATGGCGTGGATTATACACGCATACTCATGGGGGGAAGCCTGGTGATAATGCTGTTGTTTCTTATTAATGGTATATTTCGCGGCGCAGGTGACGCGAGTATGGCAATGAAAAGCCTCGTTATCGCAAACATTGCAAACATCATTCTTTGCCCCTTACTCATTCGCGGATGGGGGCCCGTCCCGGCGTATGGGCTCACTGGTGCGGCCATGGCTACTACAATAGGCAGAGGATTGGGTGTGATTTACCAGTTGTATCATTTGTTTGATGGCAAAGGAGTAATTAAAATGGCACTGTCATACTTCAAACCTGATTGGAAACAGATGAAGCAGGTGATCGCCATCGCCTCTCCCGGTACCATACAGTTTTTGGTGGGTTCTGGTAGTTGGATAGTATTGACCGCCATAGTTGCGAAATCAGGTGAGGCGGCTTCAGCAGGATACATTACGGCTATTAGGATTGTGATGTTCTTTCTTTTGCCAGCCTGGGGATTAAGTAATGCGGCGGCAACGCTGGTAGGGCAAAACCTGGGTGCGGGCCAGCCAAAGAGAGCAGAAGAGAGCGTACTAAAAACCGCAAAGTACAATGCGATCTTTATGGGAATTGTTACGCTGTTGTTCTTCACCACAGCCCCTTACATCACCGGCTTTTTTGCTGAAAAGGAAGAAACACGCAGGATTGCCATTGAGGCGATGTTGATCATCAGCTCAGGATATATATTTTATGGAATTGGAATGGTAATGGCCAATGCATTTAATGGAGCGGGTGATACGCGAACGCCAACCATAATTAATGCACTGGGTTTTTGGGCATTTCAAATTCCCCTTGCGTTCTTTTTATCTGACACTCTCCATTTGGGCGCTACCGGCGCGTTCATTGCCATTCCCGTGGCGGAAACGGCCATTGCCGCAGCTGCGTTTGTGATGTTTAGGAGGGGGAGATGGAAGATGGTTAAGGTGTAACATGTTGGTTAGGAGTTAGGTGTTAAGAGTTGAAGTCTCAAACCATTAAGCGAATGTTATTCGTGAAAAAGCCGGATTGACCTTAGCAAAAAAATATTGCTTGACTTCTCAAATGTTATTAATAGTATTTATCCCGCCAATAAAAATTCTAAGGCAGTACCGATATTTTGGTTCCAAATAACCCCTAACCCTTAACCCCTCTCTTATTCTTCGTAATATTAAAAAGTTGAATAAATAGTAATTTTTCCGGAAACTATTTTTTATCAACCGTAAATATTCGCGAATAGTGAAAAACAAAATCTATATTCTTTGAATTTAGAAAAACGCGATACTATTTTTACACCACGCTCGTTTGAAGTGAGCGTATCCGTAATCCTTGAAGAAAACCATTACATACCTCAGTGTATGCTGCTTGTTTATTGTCAATAGCAGCTTTATCCTGGCTGATAGCAACTCAGCTGCGGGAGCTTCTGATTCAACTTCAACCTTACCGGTTATTATTCATCCTGTCTCTGATATGGAGATGGAGATCAATTCACTGTATTCTTCACTTTGCCTGGAAGAAAAGGGTCTTTCTAAGAATGCATTTGCAGCTGCGTATAAAGGATATAGAAAACTGGTAAAAAGGAATGTAATTGACAACCCGCGTTACCTGACGATCTGTGATTTCAGCCAGTCTTCAAAACTAAAGCGGTTTTACCTGATTGACATGGATGAGAATCAGGTGCTGTATAATACCTATGTGGCACATGGGCGCAATTCCGGTCACGAATATGCTACCCGGTTTTCTAACAAACCTTCTTCATTGCAAAGCAGCCTCGGGTTTTATGAAACCGCTAATACCTATGTTGGAGAGCATGGACTTTCATTGCGCGTCAAGGGTTTGGAAAAAGGGATTAATGATAAAGCCTATCAACGCGCGATTGTAATACATGGGGCAGATTATATAGAAGAATCAAGACTGAGAGAATTGAAGTCAATGGGTAGAAGTTTTGGATGTCCCGCAGTTCCCAAATCAGAAAGCAAAGAAATCATTCAAACGATAAAAGACGGCACATTACTCTTCATCTATCATCCTTCCAGAAATTATCAATTGAAATCGAAAATATTAAACGGCTGATTGGACACACACAAGGATGGATGATATGCCCTGCATTGCGTAGCAATTGCAGGGTTTTTTTTTACATTTTACGTTTAACGATTAAGTCGTTTAACGATGGGCACTCGCACTTTTGAAATTTCTCCAGGTCCCCTCTTGAATATGGAATTGGGAATTTGTCAGTTGCTAAAAAAGGCACCTGATTATAGACCTGAACAGGCACCTTCGAACATTTAGCAAATTCCATTTCCCAAATTCCATATCAAGAATTCATCTTATCGGGTTCCCCAACGCTAAACGTTCTCCTTCAACACCTCCAGATACCTTTGCACAAACTCCCCTTTCGTTTTCCTCCTGTACTGCATGATAAATCGGGGATGGGGAACGCTGACTATCTCATCGAAGAGCCTGAATTCCTTATTTAAAGATTGCAGGTACTTAAAATTCTTTTCTCCACCTATGCACACACACCGATCCGTTTTAAAGCCAAACGCAATCTGTTTCTGCAGATTTTCCACAATGAAAGGTTTCAAGGAGGCGAGCAATTCATTGTCATCATAATAGTTAAGGTTCAGGCCTTTTCTTGTAAAACCAAGAGGACAAACCGAAGTGAGAAAATAGTCTCCATAAAAAGCAGCCGGTCCTCCATAAGCCGTTATCATCTCATAAATGAATTCAGCAGAAAGTTCTGTGCTATTCCCAAAACCGTGATCAATGCCCAGCGCTCCTGTCAGTTGCCGGGGTGCTGTAAAATTGATCCCCGTCACACCGGCACCAAATCTTCCCGGGTTGATACCAATGATCAAACGCCGGGGCTCTTGATCAGAATAATATTTTTTACAATGCCCAGCGCTCCTGTCAGTTGCCGGGGTGCTGTAAAATTGATCCCCGTCACACCGGCACCAAATCTTCCCGGGTTGATACCAATGATCAAACGCCGGGACTCTTGATCAGAATAATATTTTTCAAGGAACTTTTTTACTACTGTGAGTACTTCATTTTTCTGTTGTGGATATAACACTTCCACTCCGGCGGGTAGGTTATTCGGGGGACGGAGTGTAGAATAGAAGTCGAACAATTGAGAGGCGAACGTCATTGCCATACGCGAATATAGCATCACGATTTTGCAAGAAGAGAAAGTACAAAAATGATTTAATTTTCCCTAAGTGTATCTTCTTATTTATTGATAATAAAATTGATCCACGGTTTGCATTTCCGGGTGATTTGGGAATTTCAACAAGTATTTTTCTTATCTTAAGTGAGTAGAACCTTATTCTTTTCCACCAATGAATAAAACAAACTCGACCCTCAAGTGCCATGTGATCATCAAGGATGCTTTGCATAAGTACAACTCAATGAAATTCATTGATGGTAAACTGGCTATCAGCATTAACATAGAATGTCAGCTAATTGGCCAACCTTCATTTCCCTGATTCGTTAATTCAACATTATGCGGCTTTTACCTGACCTGGCGCTACAACTGAGGCTTAAGCAATGGTCCCGAATATTTGCCGGGTCAGCCATTCTCATTGCAGTGATTGTGCTCTGTGGCTGGATTTTTAACGTTGATTCCCTTCGACGCCTTCCCGGTTCTTCCTCGGCTATGAACCCCTTTACAGCTATTTGTTTCATACTTGCTTCAGGTTCATTTTTCTTACATGATTCAATGCGAAAAACTTTCCGGTCTTACGCACCTTGCCTGGCATGGCTGGTGTTGGTGGGGGGCCTGATGCGAATGATTGCCATCATGGGCAACCTGGATTGGAGCATTGATACCTTTCTATTTAGTAGCAGCATCCTGAAGGATCAGCCCGGCATTGCATATGTGCGAATGGCTCCAAATACAGCTGTTGCTTTCATTTTACTGGGAATTGCCTTACTGGTAAAGCAGTTAAATAATCAGAAATATGTCAAATATTTTCAACTGCTTGCCATCATTATTGGGTTAAATGGGTGGTTATTATTGCTGGGGTACCTCTATCAGGCGCCTTCATTCTTTTCCTCCGGCTTTTATGGCCCAATGGCGCTGTATACTTCTTTTGGATTTATATTCATCTCCACTGCTCTTTTACTTTCCCGGCCTGACCACGGGATTATGAAACCATTGACCAGGCTGTCAGGGGGAGGTGTAGCCATACGCGTCATGATTCCCGCCGCAGTGATCGTTCCCACGCTTCTGGGCTGGTTAAGAATGGCGGGCGACTGGAGTGGAGTATATGCACCGGAATTTGGCGTGGCAGTTTACACGCTTACCTTCATTATCATTTTTCTTTCCATTTCCTGGGTCACCGCCATTATCATTAACAGGCGTGACATCCAGGAAAGAAAAGCAGAAGAAGCATTATTAAAAAGTGAAGAAGAATTATCTGCAATTTTTAATGGCGCGCCTGATGCAGTGGTGGTAATAGATGAAAAAAGCACCGTTATCAGGTGGAATCCGGAAGCGGAAAAATTATTTCAGTATACCAGAGAGGAAGCAATCGGCAGGCAAATGCCGGAATTGCTGATACCGGAAGAATTTCGAAATGCCCATAATAAAGGAATGGAGAGATTCCTGCAATCGGGCAAAGGAAACATATTAGGAAAGACCATTGAGATCAAAGCTCTTCGCAAGAACGGAATGATGCTGGATGTTGCACTGCGCATCTCTCCTATTTTTCTGAAAGGTCACTACCTGTTCGTGGGCTTCATAAGAGATATATCAGAACAGAAAGCAATGGAAGCGAAGCTCAGGGAATTCAATATTGAATTGAAAAAACAGGTAGATGAAAAAACAAAAGAGTTAACACAGATCTTTGAACGACTGACGGATGGGTTCATAGCGCTTGATAATGATTTCAGGTATACCTATATGAACCGAAAAGCCGGCCAACTCATCCATCGCGACCCTCAGACGATGATAGGGAAACATGTATGGACTGAGTTTCCACTTGCCGTAGGTTCATCAACCTACCATGCCTTTAATAAAGCAATCCGCGAAAAACAATACGTCGTCAATATTGACAGGTTTGAACCCCTTGATATCTGGCAGGAGAATCACATCTATCCCTCTGAACAGGGATTAATTGTATTTATTCGCGACATTACGGAGAAAAAAATTGCCGAGCTGGCCTTGCAGGCAAATGAATTGAGGTACCGTACCTTCGTTGAAGAAGCCGCTGATGCCATAATGGTTTATTCACCCACTGAAAAAAGATATGTGGAAGTAAACAAAAAGGCGGTAGAGCTGCTTGGTTATTCCGTAGAAGAATTATTAACGAAAAAGCCTGCAGATCTGATCTTTGAAGATGATAAAAAGCCGGTACCTTACGAAAAGTTGGAAAGGGGCGAAGCCATAAACATTGAAAGAGTCCTAAAGAGAAAAGATGGTAAAAGTGTAATAGTGGAGACTTCGGCCAAGAAATTACCTGATGGTAATTACCTCGCCTTTATTCGCGACGTCACTGCAAGAAAACATGCGGAAGAAGAAATGAGGAGATTAAATGAAGAACTAAGAGTACTTACAGGCCACCTGAATAAAGTGCGTGAAGATGAAAGAACACACATAGCCCGCGAGATACATGATGAATTAGGCCAGCAACTTACGGTAATGAAAATGGACGCCTCATGGATCAACAAAAAGCTGGGCCCGGTTGACAAAGTGGTTCAAAATAAGATGGATGAATTATTAATGATGATCGATCACACCGTGAAAAGTATTCGCAGGATATCATCTGAACTTCGACCCAGTCTGTTAGATGATCTTGGCCTGATAGCAGCTATGGAATGGCACCTTGATGAATTTGAACGGCGGTCTGGTATTTCAAAGGAATTCCACCAGGTGAACCCCATTATCACCATGCCGGATAATATCCAGATCAACCTGTTCCGGATCTTCCAGGAATCGCTGACGAACGTAGCCAGGCATTCTGAGGCAACTCACGTAATTGTACGAATCGAACAAAAAAATAATCAAGTAATTTTAACTATAAGAGATAACGGTAAGGGATTTGATAAGGATAACTCGAAAAAGAAGACCCTTGGAATACTTGGCATGAAAGAGCGGACGCTGATGATTGGTGGGGAATATAATATCACAGGCGTGGCCGGTGCAGGAACTACGGTTTCGGTTGTCATCCCTGTAACGAATCAGATTAAACAGGACAATTATGCTTAAAATTCTAATTGCCGATGACCATGCAGTGGTTCGTAAAGGACTAAAGCAAATTTTAATTGAAGAATATCCTTCGGCAAAGATTGGTGAAGTGGCAGACGCGGAAAGTTTATTAAATGAAGTGATGGGGGATGCCTGGGATATTGTGATCTCTGACATGAATATGCCGGGCCGCAGCGGCCTCGATGCCCTTTCCCAAATCAAACAGGTGGCACCCCAGCTTCCCGTTCTCATCATGAGCATGTACCCTGAAGACCAGTACGCCCTCCGCGTGCTAAAGGCAGGCGCCTCAGGGTACCTGGGCAAAGACAATATTCATGATGACATCATTAAAGCCATCCAGACCGTTCAGCTCGGAAAGAAATACATTACCTCCTCCATAGCAGAAAAATTGGCAAATGCCCTTGGCGAATCTTCCGATTTACAGCCACATGAATTACTTTCGGACCGCGAATTTGACGTCTTCAAGCTGTTGGCCTCAGGCAAAGCGGTTTCTGACATCGCTTCGCAACTTTCTCTAAGCGCCACGACCGTGAGCACCTACCGGTCGAGGATCATGGAAAAGATGAACATGCGTACCAATGCTGAACTTACCCGTTACGGCCTTGAAAAAAAGCTGATTTGATATTTTTTGTAGTAGAAGTACTACATGGATTCAAATTAAAGCCTACAATCCGTTTCCTCATTGAAGTGTAGCTTGCAATTAGGGAACTCGTGTTCCTTCATATTTAATAAACAGGCGTTTAAACTATGGTCAGAATGTTGATTGCCGACGACCACCCTATCGTCAGGCAAAGATTGAGGCAGTTATTAGCGGAAGGATTTCCCACAGCAGAGGTGGAAGAAGCAAACGACACAACCACTCTGCTCACCATTGCAATGAACAGTGAGTGGGATATTATCATTTCTGACCTGGCAATGCCTGGAGGGGGAGGATTATACGCGCTTGAAAAACTCAAGATCGCAAAGCCTGAGGTCCCTTTTCTCATAGTAAGTACATACTCGGAAGATCAATATGCTTCCCGCGCCATCAACTCAGGTGCTGAAGCGTTCATCAATAAGGATAATGCTGATGAACAACTGGTAAATAAAGTGCGCGAAATTCTCGAAAAAAGAAAAGAAAAAACCAGTACTACTGATTAGGTTTTCCTGTAGTCTTAAATCTACAGCACTCAACTTCATTTGAGTACAAGCCTATCATAAGTGCATCTATTTTATATCATTCGGTTCATGCGTTCCTTTGCTATACGAAAAACCACATGAGCCACAAAACATTTTCCATATTAATAGTCGATGACAACAGCGGATTTGTCCAAAGGATGAAAGGAATACTCGATGAACTTGAAAGTTTTATTGCCATTCATTCAGCAGGTACTTACGATGAAGCATTTGAACTGATTGCCCGGAAAAAGCCAGATCTTGTACTACTTGATATCAGGCTCCCGGGTAAAAGCGGGATGAGTTTATTGCAAAAGATCAATAACCTCTCCATCAATTGCCGCGTGATTATGAATAGTAATTATACCAATGAACATTACAGGCAACAATGTAAGGAACTGGGAGCTGAGTATTTTCTTGACAAGACAAATGATTTTGAGATCGTACCTGAACTCGTTAGGCAAATAGCCATGGAGTCCTCTAACGGATCCGGGCAGCATAGCAATTAGCGTCTGATACACCACTATGAGAATTAACTGGGAAAATATCCATGAACTCGTATCACCATTTGACAGCTCTGATACGAGATATCTCGCCATTATTGACGAGAGCGGAAGAATACTGAAAGCCAATGAAACAATGAGAAATGGCTTTTCCGTCAACGACACACCCGATTCTACCCCTAACTTTTTTGAACTCATCCACCCCATACATGCGGGGAAATTCAAATGCCTCATCTCCCGGTCTGAACAGCACACTGATAAAGTTTCCATGGAACTATATTTAAGAAACGGAAGTTTCTATCCTATGAAGTGGAACGTCAAGGTGGTGGCCAATGTAAAGGGACTCTATAAGATCTACCTGTGTGAAGGGTTCAAAATTATCGACGACCTCCGGCTTGAAAAGTTCAACCGCATTGTAAAAATGAACTACGAAATGGGTATGGAAGGCCCGGTTAGTATTTTATTCCATGATTCAAATGGAGAACTGGTTGCCATGAACCAGCAGACCGTTGATATGTTCGGACTAAGCATGGAATCACTTTATCAAATTCAGAACATCCGCCAGCTTTGGAATAATGAATGGCAACTACGGAATGAGGATGATGAAATCATCGATTTTGAGGATGCGCCATTTCGAAAAACCATTCAAAGTGGAAAGCCTGAAAAACAAGTTGTAAAAGTAAGCTTACCTGACGGTAGTTTACGATGGATGATGTTTTATTCACAGGTACTACCTCCTGATGAAGTCACTGGTGAACTCTTTTCAGTCTCAAACCTGATAGATGTAACCAGCGAAAAGACGAAGATTAATAGCCTGAGTGAGAATGAAACGCTATTTAAATCATTCATAAAACAAATGCCGGGAATATCCTGGATTGTCAACCAGGAGCAACGACTGGTATTTGCAAGCGAAAGTTTTTATAAACAATATAATATTGATAAAAAGAATGCTGTAAACGCGAAGCTGGTTAACCTCGTTCCTGAATCAGTTTCGAAAGCCTTATTCGAAACACACATGCGCGTGTTCCGGACCGGTCAGCCCGAAGAAACCGTTCAAAAAGTTCGGTTGGCTGACGGTACGTGGACCGTTTATCACATCCGCCTTTTCCAGGTAGAAACGATCAATGGAAATAAGCTCGTTGGAGGACTCGCCATCCCAATCTCTGACAACAATAAAATTGAGATGGAACTCCGGGAAGCCAATGAGCGCCTCGTTCTTCTGAGAAGAGCTACATCAGATGCTATATGGGAGTGGGACATGCAAACGGGCAACATGGTTCGCAATGAAGCATTGATGGAAATGGTGGGATACCACGCTGACGCATCCGGTGGCCTTGCCTGGTGGCTGCGACGTATACATCCCGAAGATCGAAACCGCGTGAGCGACAAAGTAAAGGAAGCCACAGATAAGCACCATCATTCATGGCAGGAATCGTACCGGTTCAAATGTGCTGACGGCCAATACAAATTTGTACAGGACAAATGCTTCGTCATTTATGAAAATGGACTGCCTGTAAAAATGATTGGCTCTCTCACTGATATTTCAAACCTTAAAGAACTGGAAAATGCACTGGCAAATGAAAAAGTGCAAAGGCAGAAAGAGATAGCAGAAACAGCAGTGCGCGTGCAGGAGCTGGAACGCACCAGGATTGGCCATGAACTTCATGACAACGTCAACCAGATACTATCTTCAGTAAAGTTATTTCTTGATATGCTGAAGCCGGATACGAAAGAGCAGCATTCTATCAAGGACAAAAGCATTGATTATGTATTGCTGGCCATTGATGAGATCAGGAAACTTTCCAAAGAGTTAGCGATGCCCCAGCTGAAAGAAGACGGGTTGGCTAATTCAATACAATCAGTCGTGCATGATATACAAATGGCCTCGCCTATACGGATCAATTTTATGCATGATGAGGGTGGCGAAGTTCTTTCATCAGGAAAGAAAATAACATTGTTTCGCATAGTGCAGGAACAGCTAAAGAACATTCTAAAACATAGTAACGCACGTACGGCATCCATTGATTTACGAATAATCGGGGAAAATGTAGTGCTTACCATCTCTGATGATGGAATCGGTTTTGATCCCCGGCAGGCTCAGAAAGGAATAGGACTGGCAAACATTCGCGAGCGTGCGCAATTCTATTCAGGAACAGTGATCATCCATTCAGCTTCCGGCAAAGGATGTACGATTGAGGTAACCCTTCCATTTCAATAACAGTTGTGTGTAGAAGAAATTAAACAGATTATAGTATAATATTATTTGTTTTTCTGTCTATATGAACCGTTAATATCCTTTAAAATTGCGTTTTTACACATAATTGGCCTAAAATGGCTGAATTGTTGCGGTCTCTTTACACTACAATTCTGCTTTTTAACCGGATGAGTGACCTAACGATTTTGATTGTGGATGATGATCCTGATTTGTGCCATCTGTTAGGCGGTATACTAAGGATGAGAACGTTCAAGGTGGGCGTAGCGCCTGATCTGAAGACGGCGACTGATTGTATACAGCAAATAAAGCCATCTCTCATTTTTCTGGATCATAACCTGCCCGATGGGACGGGTATAGATTTCATTTCTCACATTAACTCCTTTGATAAAAACATTAAAATAGTAGTGATGACGGCTGATAGCACGCCCGGTATCGATACCAGGGCAATGGCGAACGGTGCGGATCACTTCCTGGTGAAACCCTTCACTCATGCCATTGTGAACGGAGTGGTGGATGAGGTGCTTAGTAATCGGCGAAAAGTGGAGTAGGGTGAATAGCGTTGATCGATGATCGATGTTGGCCTATCAGATACCGGTAACTTTTGCCCTTTCCTAATTCGTGTTTCGTCAGCGAGTCAGCTAAAAAAAGATTACCCCTATATAACCGTTACCTCTGTTTTTTTCCCGTTTTTTCGCGCGGAAAAAACTTTCAACTTTTGTGTTTTCCCCTTATTTCACTTTCCGAATTCCTATTCCATATTCGCTACTGAATCAACCAAAGAAAATACTGCAACCGAATTAGCCTCGGCCAACGACCAACGGACATCGCTCAACGGCCAACGAGCATCGAACATCCGTCAAGGAACATCGAGCATCGGTCAACGCTTCGCACTGGCCGTCCAATTCAACTTATATGTATCACATCCCAGGTTGTTAATATTCATCCTGAACGTTCCTGTTGCTTCGTCACCATTAATACTTGCTTCAAGGTCAAAGCGCCATGCTGTTGACCCCCCATTTGGTGGTTCACTTATGTGGCCTGAAACCTTTCCTTCTTCGATGGGAAAAGATCCTTCAGGTCCGGCGGTGGTTTGTTCCAGTGTTCCCGAGCAGCGCCAGTATCCATCAAAGGTTAAGTTCTCCAGTGTTGTACCATCTGCCGAAATATCAAAGCTGATCTTATCACCTTTCATACCATTTGAGATCGCTCCCTCGAAATGCTTTTTACCTGTCCTTGCATTTTTCAAGCTTTGTTTTTTGGCCTCCCCCTGGTCCCTGGCTGGCTCGCTTTTATCATTGTTACAGGCAAAAGCCGCTAATAGCACTACATAGCCCATTATTCTTTTCATGTTCTTGCTTTTTGGTCAAAGAAATTCTTTTTTTCAATCCTGTAGTATACCCATTTGCCACATTTGTCAAATTAGCCTGGTTGTCAGCTTTCTATCCCTCTTTAATGGACTATAATTTAATAAAATGGCATTTTAATTGGAATCTAATATTGTTCTAATTAGGCTCTACTGCGCGAGTGCTACCTTGTGATGATTGCCGCGCCACTTTTCATGAAAACCAGGAATTATGATTAACAAAAGACTGTTTATTGTTTCTAACCGATTGCCCGTCAATATAACTGTAGAAGACGAAACGATTTCCGTAAAACCAGGTTCAGGGGGATTGGTCACTGCATTGGAAAGTTACCTCGACCGGCATAAAGGAGGAGATTCAGCCTATTCAGAAACTTTTTGGGTGGGCGTACCGGGTTGTACAAAATCAGCGTGGAAAAAAGCGGAGACAGAACTGGAAACTTCTACATATAGTTATTTGCCGGTGTTTGTAAATAAGAACACTTACGATCTATATTATAACGGTTTTGCAAATTCACTCATTTGGCCATTATTCCACTACATTCCATCATTTGCGGAATACAATACAGACCATTATGATAATTACCTAAAGACCAATATGGTTTTTGCAGAGACCATTGTAAAGCACGCGCGACCCGGCGATCATGTTTGGATTCATGATTACCATCTCATGCCTCTTGCTAATCTTATTCGTGAAGCTGTTCCGGGCATCACCATTGGTTTCTTCCTGCATATACCGTTTCCTTCCTACGAACTGTTCAGGATGATCCCTAAAAAATGGCAAAGCGATCTGTTAAAAGGAATGCTTGGAGCTGACCTTATCGGTTTTCATACCATTGATTATACCCAACATTTTTTGCAGTGTGTGCAAATGATACTTGGTGTGGAAAATGACATGCACATGCTGCGGTACAAAAATCGATTGATCAAAGCTGATGTATTCCCGGTGAGCATTGACTTTGATAAGTTTCATAATGCGTTCGACAATGAACGAACAAAAAATACGAGGGAGGAATTATTAAGAAATTTTGAAGGAAAGAAAATTATTTTTTCAGTTGACAGGCTTGACTATACAAAAGGAGTGAGTAACCGCCTGGCCGGGTATGAACATTTCCTGAATACGAACCCTGAGTATCATGGCAAGGTTGTATTCATAATGGTTGTGGTGCCTTCAAGAGAATACATTCTGAAGTATGCAGAGCGAAAGAAGATGATTGATGAGATGATAGGCAATATCAATAGCAAACTGGGAAATATACAATGGCAGCCGGTAATATACCAGTATACTTCTGTTGACTTTGATGAAATGGTAGGCATGTATACTGCCTGTGACCTTGCGCTTATTACTCCCCTTCGTGATGGAATGAACCTGGTGGCAAAAGAATTTGCTGCGAGCCGAAAAGATAAAAAGGGCGTACTGCTACTTAGTGAAATGGCCGGAGCGGCACGGGAGCTGACCAGCTCGGTGATGATCAATCCCAATGATATTTCCGAGATCGCCGACAAAATTTTGCTCGCACTTGAGATGCCTGAACGGGAGCAGCAGGAACGAATGGAGGCTATGCAGGCGCGCATCAGACAATATGATGTGAATACCTGGGCTTCTGACTTTCTGCATCAGCTCGAGCTCATAAAACTTCGCCAGGATGATTATAAGGTTAAGTTTCTTGATGAAATGGAGAAGAATGAATTGCTCCGGCAATATGATGTTTCTCCGAGACGGCTGATATTACTGGATTATGATGGCACACTGGTGCCTTATTCTCTTTTACCATCCAAAGCAAAACCTGGAGACGCCCTGGTGGAAATACTCCAAAAACTTGCGGCTGACCCTTCTAATCACATTTACCTGATAAGCGGCCGCAATAGTGCTGTATTGGAGAAATGGTTTGGCGATGTGCCCATTAACCTCATTGCCGAGCATGGAGCAAAGATAAAGCTCAGCACCGGCGAGTGGCGCACACTGGTGGAGGTAAATGATAGTTGGAAACCACAGGTGGAGAAGGCGATGCAGCAGTACGTCACTAAATGTGCGAATACCTTTATCGAGGAAAAGGAATTCTCCATTGTATGGCATTACCGAAATGCAAATCCTGATGAAGCGCGGTTGCGTGCCATGGAGCTTTTTTCAGAACTGAATGAATACAGCCGGCATTTTGGCCTGCAGGTAGTGAGAGGAAATAAGATCATTGAAGTAAAGGTGACCGGTGCTGATAAAGGCTCTATTATCAAGAGAGAAATTGTGACTGATGACTATGAATTCATACTGGCGGCGGGCGATGATCTGACTGACGAGGATATGTTCAAGGTGCTCTCTAACATTGACCATGCATATACTATTAAGATTGGATCAGAAGCTTCTTATGCAAAGTTTAACCTTCTCACGCCTCACATGATGGTTGCATTGCTTGAGATACTTTCACACCTTGCATCCATGGCCGGGCAACAAAGGCATAAAGACCCCGTAGACTATTAGTTATTTCGCTTGATAATGAGTACAGGAATGGGCGACTGATTGAGTATTCTTTGTGTGTAAGGACCAATGAACAGCTGCTTGTTGGTCATGTCAATTGAAGGAGTCAGGATAATGATGTCATATTTTACCCTCCCAATCCTGTTCAATACATAGCTGCTTGTTGGTCATGTCAATTGAAGGAGTCAGGATAATGATGTCATATTTTACCCTCCCAATCCTGTTCAATACATTCTCTGAAATATTTGATGAATTTCCCCTGGTCAGGCTCGTTTCAATTGAATAATCTTCCAGTTTATCATTCAGTTCATCACAGATAAATTTTATTAATTGCTTGTCATCTTCATTATTGCCGGAAGAGAGGTCTAAAATTTCCAAATGACTTGTTCGGGATGCTATTTTTATAAAAACATCATAGTTCTTTACGGCGCCATGGATGGGCCTGATGGGGAGCAGCAAGCGGGAAAAGCTTAACCATTTTGGCCCCGCGGGTATCGTCAGAACAGGGCAGGAGGCATATTTTATCACAGTGTATGCGGTGGAACCAATAAATGATTCGCGGTAGCCGGAAGCCCCATGTGTGCCGCAAACGATGAGATCAGGTTGATTCTTATTGGCTGTTCGAATGATAGCATCAGCAGGCAAACCTTCTTCCCAAATCAACTTTGGTTTAATCTGATGCTTATGCTCAATGGCATTCACATACGCATTCATGATGGCCTGTGAATTATCCCTCGATCGCCCCCGCTGATTGTCATGCAGCACCAATTCAGGAATGGTGTCCTTGGCATATAATATTTCAAGAGAGGCATTATTTAGTTTGGAAAGGCAAACCGCAGTCTCCAGTGCATTGAAGGAAGTTTCACTAAAATCAATCGGAACCAGGATCTTTTTAAAACCTTCCATATGGCTGCTTTAAGTGCAGAAACCCATACAACGAATCTGCATCATGAGTAAAAATTCAAGGTTGCAAATTGCAAAAGCTAGCCAGAGAACCATGACGAGTGGGATTAGAATCTCATTAGAATACCTTTAGGGCGGCGGCAGCAGGGAGAATAATGGTGAAGGTAGAGCCCACGCCAACCTGGGAAGAAACTATGATATCTCCTTTGTGTAACCTCATGATGCGTCTGGCAAGAGGAAGCCCCAGACCAAAACCTTCAAAGTCCCTTGCCTCTTCGATCCTGTAAAAAGGTTCGAAAATATTTTCCAGCGATTTTTCAGGTATTCCAACTCCCTGATCTTCTACCGTAATGAGTACTTCATTGTCCTCACTCTTTAAAGCAACTATCGCCTGGTGTTGTGGCGAATATTTACAAGCGTTAATCACTATATTTTTAACAGCGGTGAATAAAAGGTCCTCATTTCCAAACACAAGTAATTTGTTTTCCTCTTCAGGAAGACCTTCAAATGAAAGGGATATTGAATACGTAGCATTCACCTTTTGCACCTCGGATGGCATGCGCAAAAGAATTTCATCGATCCTTACCAGGTTCAACTCAAGGCCGCCAGTATTGCCTGAAGCTTTCGCGAATTCCAATAAGGTTTTAGTAAGACTGCTCATGTGTTGAACGTCCTGGTATACTGACTGCATCACCTTTCGGTATTCCTCCGAATTCCGGTCTTTTTGCAGCGCTACCTGCAATTGGCTTGACATTGACGTAAGGGGAGTTGACAATTCATGTGATGCATTGGAGATGAATCTTCGCTGGGTTTCGAAACTATCCTGCAGCCGGTTTAATAATTGGTTCAGGGTATCAGAAAGGTAATTCCACTCATCTTTTATTTTCCTCGTTTCAATTCTCCTATTGAGGTCCTGGGCAGAAATTTCATTCACTTCATCTGCGATTTTCTTAATAGGAGATAACAATCTTCGTGAGAAATAAAAACCGGTAGCGAGTGAAAAGACCACTCCACCAAGGGTGCTGATTATAAGAATGAACGAAAGCTGCCGCAGGTTTTTTTTGCCTAATTCATCATATGCGGCTGCAATCATTACGATTCCACTACTTGAATTGCCGTGGTAGTATGCGATTGCATCCTGGTTGCCATAGCTGAAATAATAGGTGCCGTATTCGCGTGCTCTTTTCAGCATGGTGGCATCAACGGGAACCTGGTCAATTACATTGTCACTAAATGCATAAATACGGCTGTCAGTGGAATCATATGCCTGTACCGTCTTGTGCTTGAGCGCCACCGCCGTCAGTTCATCAATTTTTTCAATTAATTTCCGGTTGAAAGTTTCTGATTGACTGAGCAATCTGGCCGTTGTAATAGCCCGATTACTCAATCTTGTTTTAACAGCAGATATCCTGTTTGTATAGGAGATGTAATAAATAGTACCACTTACGAGTATCAGTAACACTACCGCAAGGGTACAAAAAAACAGCATGATCCTCAGGCGGACGGGCATGTCAATCTTTTAAAATGTATCCCATACCAACCTGGGTATGGATGAGTTTTCTTTCAAACTTCTTGTCTACTTTATTTCGTACGTAATTAATGTAGACATCTATCACATTAGTATTGGTGTCAAAATCTATTTCCCACACATTAATGGCGATATCGGCTCTTGTGACTACGCGGTTTTTATTGCGTAGCAGGTATTCCAGTAGTTGAAATTCCTTGGCGGTGAGATTGATCACCACATCGTTGCGCCGCACTTCCTTGCTATCAAGGTTCATTTGCAGATCAGCGGCTTTGAGAAAATTTCCAACAGGAAGGTTCTGGTGATGTGTACGTTTAAGCAATACACGAATCTTTAACAAAAGCTCCCTGAACTCAAAGGGTTTAATAATGTAATCATCTGCACCTGCATCATACCCTTCAATTTTATCGTTCAGGGCATTGAGGGCGGTGAGCATCACGATAGGTATGTTGGTATTTTGTTCTCTTATTTTTTTACAGAGATCATACCCATTCATCCCGGGCAGATTAATATCAAGGATCACCAGGTCAAAATCCTGGGAAAGAAAAAACTTATATCCTATCGTTCCATCATAGGCAACTACCACGGAATAGCTATTCTCTTCCAATCCCAATTTTAATGAATCAGCGATCTTTGGCTCATCTTCTACCAGTAATATTTTGCGTTGATCAGACAAGTTTTCGAGTTAAAATTAAAGTAAATGACCGGTAGCCGATAACCAAAAGCCATTCATCGAAGCCCCACCCGTAGGTACAATCCATCTCCCAAACACCAGGTAAACGCCGGACATCAGACAACGATCATCAGACAACCATCATCGGACAACGAAATGTAAACTTAACCAATCTCTGCCACTTATACCAGGAACTCAAGCAGGCCTTCCTTCATTTCAACTTTCACTTCTACATCTTTTTCAATCTTTATCACTTCATCATCCACATGTACATGCGTACCATCCCAACTGATGGTTACTTCTTTGGCTTTGATGGTGGAATAGTCATATGCCACATCCTTACCATTTAACCGATCAAATACAAAGTTGGCAAATTTTTCCTTGTCCTTTTCTGCAATCAACACGATCTCGAAAGCACCATCACCCGGATCTGCAACAGGTGCCAGGTGAAGGTTGGGTCCTATTGATTGAGTGTTCATGATCTCAGCCATGATGTATATGCCGGAGTAGTCAGCATCATCAATTTTTAGTTTACATTGCCTTGGTTCGTAAGAAAGAATAATATTGTGAAGTAGTTTAAGTGCTTCCTTTATCGCTTCCTCGGGAGTTGATGATTCCCTGATTTCTAGTTTCTTGATTTCTCTCATGAGGTAAGGAAATATCCCAAAGCCGAAACTTTCCAGGAAAAAACTGGCATCTTCCAATTCATAAAGCATGCCCACATCAAACTTCTTTGTGTTGCAATTATTCCACGATGCTATAAGCTCTTCCGTGCTTCGTTCTTCCAGGTTAAGCGTCTTGCCGATATTATTTGCAGTGCCCAATGGAAGCAGCCCAATGGGCCAGATCTTTTGGTGCATTTTTCGTTCGAGCAGGGCTTTGACAACTTTTCTAACAGTGCCATCTCCACCGGCGATTGCCAAAACCTCCAGGCCGTTTTCAAAATCTTTCCATCCTTTTTTCTTGGTGGATGAGTAACTGCATACGTATCCCTGTTCTTCGATCATCTTGATGAGATGCTCCTTGTCATGTTCCTCATCCCCGGCAGAAGGATTGTGAAGTAGCCTGACCTGTTTCATGCGTGTTTTAGCACAATAGGCTAAAAATTGTACCAGTTCAGGCCGGGTTGGCATGAAAATGTGGAATAATTGGTATGAGAATCCTGATAACAAACGATGATGGGATTTATAGTCCCGGCATAGCGGCGCTGGCTAAAGTAGCCTCACGCTTTGGAGAAGTAATAGTAGTTGCACCGGATGTGGAACAATCATCAATGGGGCATGCCGTTACTCATTCCAGGCCCCTTTCATTGAAAAAATCGCCAATTACTTTCGAGGGTATTGAAGCTTTTCGCGTGAATGGAACACCCGCCGATTGCGTGGCGCTCGGTACGCATCTTTATGCAAAGACTGACGTAATACTTTCAGGGATCAACATGGGCCCAAACCTCGGTAACTCCATGTGGCACTCGGGTACACTGGCCGCGGCAAAACAGGCGGTTTTATTAGGTATTAAAGGCATTGCTCTCAGCACTCCGGTGGGAAAGACCGAGCCTGACTTTGATAAACTCGATCCATTTGTGGAGGAAGCATTAAACCTGTTATTGGAGAGGCCGGGTTTGAGTCTTTTCAATGTAAACTTTCCGCCGGATCCGCAAGGGGTAAAGTGGACCAGGCAATCAGTGCGATTGTATGATGGTTACATCGTTCCCGGCATGGACCCGATGGGAAGAAAGCATTATTGGTTCACAGTGAGCCCGCTGGAGCCGGCAGATGAAGGCACTGACAGGTGGGCGGTTGAAAATAATTTTGTGTCGATCACACCCCTGAGGTTGGACCTTACCAATCATGATGAGCTTAGGAACATCCAGAAAGAAATGGATGAAAAGATTGACGATCAGGTCAAGGCCGCCCCAGCCTCCTCATAACTTCCAGTCCCTTTTCCCTGGCGAAACGAATATTTCTTTCAGGAATTCCTTCAGGATCGGGAAACCGCGAAAGAGCCTTTTCTACGCTGTCTTCACGTAATAGTTGAAACATGGGATAGATCGACCGGTTGGTATAATTAGCCGGATCATCTGCTGACGACCCTTCAAAAATATATTCCGGATGGAAGCTGGCAATCTGATATACTCCTTCATAGTCGTGTATGG
>Ga0196972_1000200_pt1 | contig 44683 bp, 48 predicted proteins | sample S1v_2013CmetaG_FD_148618 | JGI IMG/M metagenome (GOLD analysis project Ga0196972, IMG submission 148618) | Soil microbial communities from Anza Borrego desert, Southern California, United States - S1+v_20-13C | ecosystem: Environmental > Terrestrial > Soil > Desert | place: USA: California...
TTGGGAGTGGCTGTGTGAAAACGCTTTGGGGCGCGAGGCCGTAAATGACGCACGATTCACGCGCGGATCGCCGCCACGAGTGGACGCACGCCCATGATCGAGATCATACGCTTCAGATTGTAGGCCAGGACGCACAAGCTCATCTCGGTTTTGACGTTTTCAAGCCTTCTGGTGAGGAAGTGGGTGTGTCCCATCCAGGATTTGAGCGTGCCAAACGTGTGCTCGACGGTGCGTCGCCTTATGGTCATCGCATCGGGTTTCATTTCCAAGCGCTTCAAGTTCGCTTCAACGACATGCTCATGCTCCCAGCGACGCACACGCCGCTCTTTGCCCGTGGTGCATTTGGATCGCAGGGGGCATTCGCCGCATTTGGTCGTGTAGTAGAGGTGAAGCGTCAGTTCGTTTTCGACGGTGGAGTGGCGGTAGGTGAGAATCTCGTTCGCCGGACAGCGATACGTGTTCTCGTCCGGCAGATAGGTGAAGTCGTCTTTGGCAAATCGTCCTGCGGCCTTCGCGTTTGATGTCAGTGGCTTCGGTACGAGGGGCGTGACGCCGATCGCATCGCAGGCGCGTATTTGCTCGCCACTGAAGTAGCCGCGATCAGCCAGCGCTTCTAGCTGTTCGACACCCATGGCGGCCTTGGTCTTTTCAGCCATAGGCGCGAGTAGTGCTCGATCGATGACCGAATTGGTCACTTCGTGCGCGACAATGAGATGGTGTTCCGTATCGACGGCGGCTTGCACGTTGTAGCCAACGAGGCTGGCGCCGCGCATGTTGGTTGCCATCGCGCGCGCATCGGGGTCTGTCAGCGATATCTGCAGCTCGGGCGCCTCAAGCACCTGCGCTTCGATTTGCTGAAGTTCGCCAAGTCTGGCGCGCATCGCGGCGATTTTGTCTGACAAACGCGCTGACTTCGCTTCTGCGCGTTCGCCCTCCTGCGCATCTGCGGCATCGAGCGCTTGCAGATAGCGTTCGATACTCTCAGTGATTTGCTCCATGCGGCGCTTGAGCTTGCCGCGCGTGAAGTTGCGCTCGCGCGAATTGACAGCCTTGAACTTTGCGCCGTCGATCGCAGCGACGGCGTGGCTGAACAAGCCGAGCTCGCTGCAGATCGATATAAACTTGGCGCAGATCGACTGGATCGCTGGTCCATTGTTCTTGCGAAAATCGGCGATGGTCTTGAAGTCGGGCGCAAGCCGCCCCGTCAGCCACATCAGCTCGACATTTCGATTGGCTTCTCGTTCAAGGCGCCGGCTAGATTGGATGCGATTGAGGTAGCCGTAGAGGTAGATCTTGAGCAGGGTGGTCGGGTGATAGCCGGGGCGCCCGGTCGCAGCGGGACCGATGAAACCCAATTCGGTGAGATTGAGCTCTTCGATGAAGATGTCGACGACGCGGACTGGATTGTCCGCATCCACATATTCATCCAGGCTGGCGGGCAGGAGAGAAAGCTGAGAGCGTTGTTCGCCTTCGACAAATCGGCTCATGCGGCGTCTCCGTGACGACCATTAGAGCATGAACTGATTTGCCGTTTTCACACAGCCTCGGGATGAACCAGCAGCCGCTCCCCCTCCCCCTAATTCACCCTCCGCTCCCGCCCCGCCCAATACGGCTCCCTCAATTCCCGCCGCAATATCTTCCCTGACGCATTGCGCGGCAGCGGGCGGTCGAGGAAGTCCACGCTCTTCGGCGCTTTATAATGCGCGATGCGGGAGCGGGCGAAGGCGATGATGTCGGCGGCGTCGGGCGTTGTGTCGGGGCGCGGCACGACGATCGCTTTCACCGCTTCGCCCCATTTCTCGTCCGGCACGCCGATGACGGCGACTTCGGCGACGTGCGGATGGCCGTGGATCGCGTTCTCGACCTCGGCCGGATAGATGTTCTCGGCGCCCGAGATGATCATGTCCTTGATGCGGTCCTGGATGTAGAGATAGCCGTCTTCGTCGAGATAGCCGGCGTCGCCGGTGCGCAGCCAGCCTTCGGCGTCGACGGCGGCGTTGGTGGCGTCGGGCTTTTTCCAATAGCCTTTCATGTTGGCTTGGCTGCGCGTCGCCACTTCGCCGATCTCGTTCGGGCCGAGGCGCTTGCCCTGCGCGTCGAGGATGGCGATCTCGACGCCGGGCATCGGCAGGCCGGCCGAGCGCATGCGCGCGTTGCCCTTGGGGTCATGATCCTGCGGCGGCAGATAGACGATGGTGCCGGTGGTTTCGGTCATGCCGTATTGCTGCACGAACTCGCAGCCGAACACCTCCATGCACTCGCGCAGGAGATCGAGCGGCATGGGCGAGGCGCCATAGAGGATGTGGCTGAGGCTCGAATAATCGATCTCTCTCGCGCGCGGGGTGCGGATGACGAATTGCAGCGCCGCCGGCACCATGAACATCTTGGCGATGCGCTCGCGTGGAATGTAGTCGAGGATTTCGAACGGGTTGAACTCGCGCGCGACGACGTTCTTGACGCCGTTGATGAGGCCGACGAGGCCCCAGCCGGTGCCGCCGATATGGGCGGCCGGCATGGCGACCAGATTGACCTCGCCCTCTTTCCACTCGTTCCAGCCCATCGCCGCTTCGGAGAGCTTGCGGCGCGAGCGCATCAGATTGGCGCTGGTGAGCATCACGCCTTTGGGGCGGCCGGTGGTGCCGGAGGTGTAGAGCAGGAGCGCGGTGTCTTCCGGCGCCACGGCGACGCGCGGATCGTCGGCCGCGTGCGCATCGCGCCAGGCTTCGTACGCCGGCCCCTCCCCGGGCGGCTCCATGGCGATGAGCGGCGGCTTCGTCTGCGTCGTTTCGAGCGCGGCGTGCGCGCAGTCCATGCATTCGGGGCCGACGAACAGCATCCGCGCTTGCGCGTCGTCGATGATGTAGGCGGCCTCCGCCGGCGCGAGGCGCCAGCCGATCGGGGCCATGATCGCGCCGGCCTTCATCGCGCCGAGCGCCAGTTCGAAATAGTGATCGCTGTTCTTGCCGAGATAGGCGATCGCCTCGCCGGGGCGGACGCCGGCGGCGATCAGCGCGTTGGCGACCTGGTTGGTGTGGCGGTCGAGTTCGGCGTAGCTGGTGAGGCGGCCTTCAAAGCTCAGCGCCGTTTGCGCGCCGCGCGTGCGGGCGTGATGGCGCGGGACGTCGCCCAAAGTCGGCATCAGATCGAATTCTTCCGGCTTCAGCGAGGCCGCCATGCCCATCCTCCCGTCTGGTTTTTTCGGGAGCTTAGCCCAGGATCGGCGAATGCGAAGCGTCAGCTGGCGATCGCGCGCGCCATCAGCGCCGCGAACAGCGGCACCAGCGCGAGCAGATCGAGTTCGATCATGACGAGGCGGCGCACCTTGTTGGCGTCGGCCGCGGCGATCTCCGCCGCGCCGCTTCGCACCCAGCGCGTGAACGCGCGCGTCGGCGCGATCGAGATGAGGCCGATGACGAGGATCGTCGCCATCTTCGCCCAGAAGAAAGGCTGGCCCATGTAGTAGGCCGCGCCCTTCGCGCCCCAGAGCACGCGGGCGATGCCGGCGAGGATCACGCCGACGGCGGAGAGGCCGTAGAACAGGTCGATCCGCAGCAACAGGCGCGCGACGCGCCCGTCCACCGGCAGGCGCAGCACGAACGCTTCGGCGATGAGCGTCCCGGCCAGGATCAGGGCGAAGACGAAGTGCAGATACGAAAGGGCTGCATCGTGCAAAAGCATCGATGCAGCCTAAACGTCATGGCGGTATCGGCAAGCCGGTCCTAGCCGCCGCGCGGTCGGCTGTTCACGCCGGTTCCGCGCGCGGTGCGCGCCGCGTCGCGTTCCATCTGCTCCCATTGCGCGCGCGTCATGCACAGGCGTTCGCGCCGCGAGCGCAGGCGGCTCTCGGTGCGCTGGACGACACGGCAGATTTCCTCCGCGCCGTCATTGCTCGGTTCGGCGTTCGCTTCCTCGCCGTCGCTGAGCGGCTCGGAGGTGGTTTCGGTGGCGCTCGGCGTCGGCGTGAGCGGCGGCGCCGTCTGCGCAAGCGCCGGAACGGCGGCCATCAAGGCAGCCGCAAACACAAAAGCCGCAACACGCATCCTGTACTCCCCTGAACCACTAAGAACTGTGATCTTAGCCAGCCGCGATGAACGGTAAAGACCATTACGCAACGGCTCGCCGCATTTTCAGCTAGTCGTCCCGGTGCACGCGCTCGCGGCGCTCGTGGCGCTCTTGCGCCTCCAGGGAGAGGGTCGCGATCGGGCGGGCTTCCAGACGTGACAGCGAGATCGGCTCGCCCGTCTCTTCGCAATAGCCGTAGGAGCCGTCCTCGATGCGGCGGAGCGCGGCGTCGATCTTGGCGATGAGCTTGCGCTGGCGGTCGCGGGTGCGCAGTTCGAGGGCGCGGTCGGTTTCGCTGGTGGCGCGGTCGGCGAGGTCCGGTTCGGCCACCGTGTCCTGCTGCAGCGATGCGATCGTGGAGCGCGATTCCTCCAGGATCTCTTCTTTCCAGGTCAGCAGCTTTTGGCGGAAATATTCCTGCTGCCGCGGGTTCATGAACGGCTCGTCTTCGCTGGGGCGATATTCCTTCGTCACAGTCGAGGCCATGGTCCTACTCCCTGCGCCCAGCAAGGCGCCGCCTTATAGCGTTGCTCCCATGGGCCGTCCATTGAGCAAGGACGGCGCCAATCTTTCTCTATTTTCCGAAGGTTGCGCTGCAGCATCAGGCCCGCCCAAGCAGCCGATCGAGCTTGGCCGCCTCGACCGCCACGCGGATGTCGATCTCCCGCAGGACTTCATCCAGATCCGCCTCTCCGGTCGCTTCTGCGCCGCGCTGGACCTGATCCAGTTCGGCCCGCAGCGAGCTTGGCGCGTGCCCTAGAACCAAGGCGCGTTCAAGCCTTTCCAGCACATCCAAAGCTGCGCGGCCGCGGCTGGTTTGGCGGCGGCGCCGTTGGCCCGGCGGCTCCTCGGATTGCAGCGCGAGAATGGCGTCGAGCGGGGTGACCGCCGCGACACCGGTTGCAGCCGTGCTTTTGGCCGGGCCATCGACGCTCGGCGCGAAGCCGGGCGCCGCCGCCGCGCCTGCCTTCCTCGGCCCGCCGGCCGCGCCGACTCCTCTGCTGTTTTCGATCTTCATGGCCGCGGAGACTGTGCTGCTGCTGTTTCCGAGCTGTTAACGCATCGGCCATTTGAACGGCTCGTTAACCGAACTGGCCGCCTATCGCTCACATGCGATTTGCCACCCGCGCGGCGCGTTCGGCGCTGCTAGCCGTTGCTTCGGTGGCGGCCATGACCGCCCCCTTCGCCGCGCCGTCCGCCTGGGCCGGGCCGCGGATCAAGGACGTGGCCGATTTCGAGGGCGTTCGGGAGAACCAGCTTGTCGGCTACGGCCTCGTCGTCGGCCTCGCCGGCACCGGCGACTCGCTTCGCAACTCGCCGTTCACCCGCCAGAGCTTGGCGGCGATGCTGGAGCGGCTCGGCGTCAACGCCGCCACCGGCAATCTCAACACCCGCAACGTCGCCGCGGTGATGGTAACGGCGAACCTGCCGCCGTTCGCCTCCCAGGGCTCGCGCATCGACGTCACCGTCTCCGCGCTCGGCGACGCCCGCTCGCTCGCGGGCGGGCAGCTGCTGGTGACGCCGCTGATGGGCGCGGACCAGCAGGTCTATGCCGTGGCTCAAGGGCCGCTGGCGATCGGCGGCTTTTCGGCCTCCGGCCAATCCGGCTCCTCGGTGACGCGCGGCGTGCCGACGGCGGGCCGCATCGCCTCCGGCGCGCTCGTCGAACGCGAGATCAACTTCGACATCGCCGCCCAGGACGAACTGCGCCTGGCGCTGCGCAATCCGGACTTCACCACCGCACACCGCATCGCCGCGGCGATCAACGGCGCGGTCGGCGCCGAAGCCGCGCGCGCTTCGAACCCGGGCACCGTCGTGCTGCGCCGGCCGGCCGAATACGCCGGCGACATGGTTTCGCTGGTCGGCCGGATCGAGAACCTCGAAGTGGAGGTCGACACGCCGGCGCGGATCGTCATCGACGAGAGTTCCGGGATCGTCGTCATGGGCGAGAACGTGAAGGTCTCCACCGTCGCGATCGCCCAAGGCAATCTCACCATCTCGATCCAGGAAGATCCGTTCGTCAGCCAGCCGGCGCCGTTCTCGCGCAACGGCGAAACGGTCGTCGTCCCCTCCACCGGCGTCGAGGTGGAGGAAGAAGAAGGCGGGCTCGTCGTGGTCCCGGGCGGCGTGCCGCTTCGGCAATTGGTGAACGGCCTTAACGCGCTCGGCGTCACGCCGCGCGACATGATCTCGATCCTTCAGGCGCTGAAGGCCGCCGGCGCCATCCAAGCCGAAATCGAAGTGATGTGATGCCAGATCACGCGAACATTCGTCAGATCGGACTCCCCGGCGCGCCGCTGCCGCTGTCGACTGCGCCGCGCAATCCGCCCCAGCCGACTGTTCCCGACGAAATCCGCCGCGCCGCGGAGGAGTTCGAAGCTGTGTTCCTCTCGGAGATGCTCGCGCCGATGTTCGACGGTATCGACGCTGACGGCCTGGGCGGCGGCGGCATGGGCGAACAGATTTTCCGGCCGATGCTGGTCGAGCGCTACGCCGAAGCGATCGCCCGGGCCGGCGGCGTCGGCATCGCCGACGCGGTGATGCGCGAGATGCTGCGGATGCAGGGCGAGGCTCCGGCGCTGGAGGCGGCCGATGGCGCTGGTGGCTGACGATGGGCGCGATCGCGCCGAGCAGCTCCTGCTGCTCACCGAGCGCCTGACGGCGCTCATCGCGGAAGAGACACGGCGGATCGAGGCGCGTCTGCCGCCGCTCGAGGGCGCAGAGGCCGAGGAGAAGAACCGGCTGGCCAACGCTTACCGCTTGGAACTCGCGCGGATCAAACAAGAGCCTTCATTGATCAGCTCCGCGCCGGCCGACATGCTGAACGCGCTGCGCCAGCGCACCGTTAAACTGCACGAGGCGCTCGCCCGTCACGAGACGGAGCTGGGCGCCATCAAGCTGATCACCGAAGGCTTGGTGCATGCGATGGCCGATGAAGTCGCTCGACAGCGCAGCGCAGGGGGCGCTTACGGCGCGCGCGGCGCAATCGAGGCGCCGGTGGGCCCGATCCCGACGGTTCTCGACCGCAGCGCTTAACCATCGCCGCGAAAAAACCCTGATGCGGGGACGACTTCGCCTTTCCTGTAATTCATCTTGCTCCTGTGGCCTTGGCGCCGTTCTTGTAGCGCCGCGGCCATTGGGCGAGGCATGAAGCACACGCGAGTTTCCAGCGCTTGGCGCCCGGTCCGGGCCCAGGGAAGATTAAAACGCGGCCTGTTTGGCGCGCTCACCGCGCTTGCCTTCAATGTTTGCTTGGTGCTGCTGCCGCTCGCCGGCGCCGCCGCGTTGCTCGTCATCGGCCGCGACCAGCTCTACGCGTACGAATATTCCCAGGAAGGCGCACGTGCGGTCGCGCTGCGCGTAGCGCGCCTCAACGGCGAGCTGATTCAAGTCGACTTCGACAGGCAGAACCAGTGGGACGGTCTTGTCGACATGGAATTGCGCGCGAACGACATCGACGCCGCGCGCGGCTTCCTGTTGTCCGGCGCCGGCATCCTGCCCAAGCGCGCCGCCAGCGTGCTCAGCCAGGAAGACGCCACCGACGCGGAATTGGAGGTCGCCGCGCTCGAGCTGCTGACCCCCGGCACGCGCGAGCGCTACATGGCCGCCGGCCCTCTCCTGTCGCAGCAGGAAGCCGAAGCCGCTGCGCCGGCGCCCTCCGTAAGCTCGGAGCAGGACTTCGAACTGATGGCGCGCGCGGTCTTGGCCGAGCCCGAGAACGACACGCTGCAATTCATATTGAGTGGTTTCAGCCTGGGGCTCGGCGGCGACCTCTCACCCAACATGGCCGAGGGCGCACTTGTTTTGCTGGAGGCCAGCCGCCGCGACGACTACCCGCCGACGCTGGCCGCGGAACTCAGCGCTCTCTTCAACGAAGCGGTGTCGATTCAGACCTTCAGAGCGAACGCGCGCGAACGCGCGGAAGGCGCCGCCGCGGGCAGCTTCGCCAACGCCGCGCCCGCGTTCCGGGATGCGGTCTCGCATGAACGCGCCGCCGAAGCGCGCGCCTTGCTCGATCAGCTGGGCGTGATCAGCGCCGCGACCTCGCGTGCAGGCGCCGCCGCGCTGGTGACGCACGCCATTACCTTGCGCGACATGCCGCGCCTCACCTTGCTGGCGCAGGCGGCGGGAGACCGGGCGGTGGCGGCGGCCAAGCGCCTGCCGCGCGATGGCCGCCTCGTGGAGGCGGCGCGCGGCGAACTGACGATGACGCAAGATCTGATCGCGATCCTGGTCATCGCCGCGATCGCGCTGTTCGGGCTGATCGCGATCGTGCTGATCAAAGCCGGACAGGCTGCGCTCGGCGCCTGGCGCCGGCTGCGCGACGATCAGGACGATTACGAGTACCCCGGCGGCGAACTGGTCGAGATCAGCACGAGCAATTGGCGGCCGTTGTGAGCGGAGCGAGAAATCAGAAGCCAGAAAGCAGAGATCAGAATCCGGTCGCTGAGATAAGCGGCCGCACGTCGCCTGGCTCTTCCGACTTCTGACTTCTGACTTCTGACTTCTGGCTCCGCCTAAGCCCTAAACAGCGCCAGCACCGCTTGCGGCTCGACATTGGCGATGGCGCCGCCGCCGGACGCCTCGAGGCCCTGCCGGACCTGGAGTGCGAGCAGGCGCGCGCCGTCCGCGTCGAGATCGTGACGGATCGAACCGCCCTGCACGGCGCCGAGGAAGCCTTGATGCGCTTCCAGCGCGCGGGCGCTGTCGAGCAGCCGGTTCATCGCGTCCTGCAGCTTTTCGAGCGATCGCTGCGCAGCCTCGGGGAGAGTCGGATCGGCGACGCTCGCATCGGCGCCGAGCGCAACGCCCTCGCCGGGACGCAGATCGACGCCGGCGACCTCGACCGGCGCGGCGCCGGGCTCGGCCTGCACGCTGACGCTTTCGCCCGCGGCCACGCGCGCGCCGCCGGCGATTGCAGCCTCGATCCGCTGGGCAAAGCCGCCGAGCAGCGCTGAGAGTTCGGCTTGCGCCGCCTCGCCGCCGGTGCGCCAGAGCTCTTGCGCCTTAACCAGCACCGCCTGCGCATCCTGACCGAGCGCCAGCGCCGTGTGCACCTGCGAGAGCGCCTCGCGCACACTGTCGCGCGCCGATGCGAGCGAGGCGCTGCTGAGGTCGACGCGATCGCCGCTCGGCGCGGCGTCGTCGCGTCGTTGCTGGGCGTGCGGCTTGGCGAAACGGGTGTCGGCGCCCAGCGTGCTTACGCCCGCTGCGCCCGGATGAATGCTCGTAACCATGCCAGCCGCTCCTTCGGATCGCGCGCCAAGCGAGGCGCGCGCGGTTCTTCGCCGCGGCAGCGAAATGACATCCGAATCGTTAATGAAGCGTTAACGCTAACACTTCCGAAACAAATATTTTCAGACTCTGTTTACTTTTGCGGGCCGTTCAGCGCGCGAAGATAAGCCATCACGGCGCGCGAATACGCCAGCTGTGACTCGCTTGGATACCTGCGCAGAGTCTCTTCGGTGTTGGAGTCCGTCAAGATGGCGACGAAGCGTTGCGACTCGGCATCGAGTTGAACGTGCACGTCGTCCGGCAGCACCCTGCCCTGCGACGCGGCGATGTGTTCGGCAAAACGCCGTTCGGCCGCTGTCGCGGCCGGTCCTTTTTCCGCATCGAGTTGCGGCGCTCGTATTTGCAACTCGGGCGGAGGGGCCGTTGGAGCGATACGATCCATGGCTCATTCCCTGCCCGGGAGATCGGTGGGGAGCCCCGAAGCTCCCCACCTTTCCCATTTCCGCTTAGCGGAAGAACGACAGCACGATCGACGGCGCGGAGTTCGCAATCGACAGAGCTTGCGCGCCCAGCTGCTGCTTGACTTGCAGAGCTTGCAGGCGAGCCGATTCCTTGGCGAGGTCGGCGTCGACGAGGTTGCCGATACCGGCTTCGATCGAGTCCGTCAGCTTGCCCAAGAAGGACTTCTGCACGTCCAATGCCTTCGCCTGAGCGCCGAGCGTGGCCATGTCCTTGTTCAGGTTGGTCAGCGCGGTGTCGATGGCGTCGGAAGCGGTCGCAGCGCCCGAAGCCGTCGAGATGTCGAGCGACGAGGTGAAGCCCGCAAGCGCTTGGCCGGCGGTGCCGAGACGGAAGTCGAAGCCCGAAACGGTCAACTCGTTGCTGCCCGCGCCAGGCGCGGCCACGACGTCGAACGACTTGCCGGTGGCGCCATCGGTATCGTCGAAGAAGCCGTCGTCGTCGACGCCGGCGCCGGCGCCGTCTTCATAGGTGACGGTGAAGTCTTCCGAAGAGTGATACGTGATCGCGCCCGTGGTGTCGTCGTAGGTCGCGGTCACGCGGCCGCCGGAAGCGGTGCCGACCTTGTCGACGAATTGCTGGATCGTGTCGGTGGCGTCGACGTCGACCGTGAAGGTGGTCGTTTCGTTGCCGTTGGTGATCGTGAACGCCAGTTCGTCGTTCGCGCCGACCGTCAGCGCGCCGTTGGCCGTTTCGATCGTGGCCGTCGACGAGTAGAGCGTGGCGAACGCGCTGTTCACGAGTTCGTACGAGCCCGAGGTGCCGCCGATGTCCGACGTCAGAACGCTGAACGCCGAAGAGCCGCCGGTCAGGTTGGTGCCGTTGACGAGGTTCGAGCCGTTGAACGTCGCGGCGTTGGCGATCTGGTCGACCTGGTCGCGCAGGGCGTCGAAGTCGGCTTGCAGAGCGTCGCGCTGGTCTTGGCTCAAGTCGTTCGCTTGCGCGGCGACCGCCTTGTCCTTCAGCTGCTTCAGGATGTCGCCGATCGCTTCACCGGCCGACAGGCCGACGTCGATCACCGACGTCGCACGGTCGATGCCGTCCGCAACCGCGCCGAGCGAAGCAACGCGGGCGCGCTGGCCTTCGGCGATGGCGAACACGGCGCCGTTGTCCTTCGCGCTCGACACCTTCAGGCCGGTGTTGATGCGCTGTTGAACTTCGGAGAGTTCGCTGGTCGTGCGGTTGAGGGATTGGAGCGCGACGAGCGCGCCATAGTTCGTGTTGACGCTGGTCATTTATGTCGGTCCTTCTGGACTTGAGTGGACCGGCCGTTTCTGGCCGGCTGGACATTTCTGTCCGCAGACGCCTCGGCGCTCCGCCCTTCTGGAGGAGACACTTTCCGCGTTGAGGGAATTTGTAAGGACCGGAGGTTAACAAGAGGTCGACGCCGGAACGATCCGGGGCGGCAATTACTGCCTAGCGCTTAACGCGCGGCGAGGCCTTCCATCATGGTGCGGTTGACGTCGATCAGCGGCTCGACATCGGCGCCGTCGCGCAGCACTTCGCTCGAATAGCGCGAGACCCAGAGCGCCAGCGAGATGATCTGCCCGCGCAGCGCCATCGGCAGCTGGTTCTCCGGCGCGGCGCAATCGGCCGACAGCATATTCCAGAGCCGGCGGTTGAGATCGATCGCCGCGACCTTCTCGGCGATGGTCGGCGCGCCTTCCTTCAGCCGCACCAGCCCCGCCGTCGCCTGGCCGAAGGCGCGATACTCCAGTTCGCGCGGCTGCTCAGCCTGCGTGGCCGCGCGCTGGTACGCTTTGATCGACATGCCCCAGCCCCAAGCGCTCGGCCTCATAGGAAATGAGTTTCCGGCAGCGCATCAACGCCCGGTAATATTCACCGCCCATTACTTCTTTGGAAACGCCGATGCATTCGGCCAGCACCGCCGGATCGCGCACCGCGCCCATGAACTCGGCCAGCCGCGCCGCGAACTCGGCATAGGCTTTGTCGCGGCCCTGATCGTCGAGATACATCAGCATGATCGGGAAGTAGATCCGCTTGGCCGGCGTGTCGGCCTCGTCGGGCTGCATGATGTCCTTCTCGCGCAGCACCGAGGCCTTGTTCTGCAGCACCAAGGCGGCGCGGCGGTCGCCGTTCTGCACCACGGCGCCGTTGACGACGAACTTCTCGCCCGGACGCAACGACAATTTGAGCGGCATTCGGCCCTCCTCCCGGTTCTGGGAGTCCATCGACGTTAACCTCTGCAGCGCTGCGGTTAACGAGATGTTGCGAAGGGCGCCGGGCGCGCCTTATTGCTGAACCGAAACTCAGGAGCGGAAATGCGGTTCGAAGGCACCAAGGACTATGTCGCTACGGAAGACCTGAAGGTCGCCGTCAACGCCGCGATCACGCTCGAGCGCCCGCTGCTGGTCAAAGGCGAGCCCGGCACCGGCAAGACCATGCTGGCGATCGAGGTGGCCAAGAGCTTAGGGGCGCCTTTGATCGAGTGGCACATCAAGTCGACCACCAAGGCCGTGCAAGGCCTCTACGAGTACGACGCGGTGATGCGCCTGCGCGACTCCCAACTCGGCGATGCGCGCGCCACCGACATCGGCAATTACATCAAGCACGGCAAACTCTGGGAAGCGTTCGAGAGCGAGCAGCGCCCCATCCTGCTGATCGACGAGATCGACAAGGCCGACATCGAATTCCCGAACGATCTGCTGCAAGAACTCGATCGCATGGAATTCTACGTCTACGAGCTCGACCGCACCATCAAAGCCAAGCAGCGGCCGATCATCCTGATCACCTCGAACAACGAGAAGGAACTGCCCGACGCGTTCCTGCGCCGCTGCTTCTTCCACTACATCCGCTTCCCCGACGAAGAGACCATGCGCGCCATCGTCGATGCGCACTATCCGGGCGTGAAGGCGCGCCTCGTCAACGAAGCGCTGAAGATCTTCTACGACATGCGCAAAGTGCCGGGCCTGAAGAAAAAGCCGAGCACCAGCGAACTGCTCGATTGGCTGAAGCTGCTGCTCACCGACGATGTCGACCCCGAAACGCTGAAGAGCCGCGATCCGTCGAAGCTGATCCCGCCGATGCACGGCGCGCTATTGAAGAACGAAGCCGACGTCATGCTGTTCGAACGCCTCGCCTTCCTGGCGCGGCGGGAGCAGCGGGGCGGACAATGATCACGGAGAAGGATCGCCGCCATGCCGAGCTCTCTGCAGGATTCTTTTCGCAACTCGCGGTGGCGCTGGTCGCCGGCGCGTTCCTGCAGATGTTTCTGCCGGAGCTCGGGTCGCCTGCTGGCGTCGCCGCGATGCTGATGACTGGCCTCTTTGTCTATGGCGTCTCCCACGTTATCGTGGACTTGGCCTTTAGGACGCCCTGATGAACATCGACCCCGTCATCGGCCTGTGCCTGGGCATTGCCGTTTTCGCCGTGGTGAACGCCTGGTGGGTTCTCCGCCCGTTCGAGCGCGCGCGGCGTGCGCGCAAGAACGCCGGCCACGCAGCCGAATAGCGCACCAAGCCGGAACACAGACCATCGCCTGCGGTTGAAGCTCCGACAGCCGGAGTTCATCCCATGCCCTCCACCACTCCACGCCAAGGCAAGCCCGAGCGCCGCGGCAAAAGGCCGGTCGATCTCGGCGACATGGACGACATCCCCGCCCCGTCGCAGCAAAGCCAGCACGGCGGCGCCGGCGGCGGTCGTGAAGCCGCACGACGCACCTCGCCGCGCATGCCCAAGGCCCAAGGCGCCAAAGCGCACACCAAGTCCCACACCGGCGAGATGCTCGACAAGGGCGTCGGCAAGGCGCGGGCGAAGCAGGCCAAACAGCGCGCCGCCGGCCGCATCAGCCGCGGCGAACTGGAGGAGCGCGAACTGCCGCGCAAGCAGCCGACCCGCCAAGGCGCCAAGAAACAGGCCCGCGCCGCCAAGGCCGACGGCAAGGCGAACGGCGCCGCCGCCAAGAAAGCGCCGGCCAAACGCGCCGCCGCCGCCGCGGAAGCGGCGCCGACGCAAAAGCAGGTGTTGCGCGACAAACCCGCCCGCGCCCGCAAGCTGCGCGACGAAGGCGTCACCGGCTCGGAATAAAGCGCCCGCCGCCGCTCTCAAGCTTCGGTGAGGGGCGCCCTTGCGCGTAGACAGCCCACCTCCCCCGTGCGCAGATGACGCCACGGAGGGTGGGCATGCGTGCGATCGCGAGTGCAGCGCTATTTGCTGCGGTGTTGGGCTGGTCTCTCGGCGCGCAGGCGCAAGAGGTGTCCGACGGCGGCGCCGAGGTGTGGGATTTGTCCACGCCCAATGCGCCACGGCATTGGTTTACGGGCCTCAGCTGCTGGGACAGCGCGGGCGAGGCTCGATTGCAGCGGCGTGTCGCCTTCGCCGCCTCGGGCATCGACGTCGGCTGCGCTTATGAGGGACAAGACCTGTCTGTGACGGTCTATGCCACGTTCCGTCCCGGCGACGGCCCTATCGCACCCATGATTGCTCAGACGCGCGCCCAAATGGCCGGCCGCTACGACGGCGCAGCTGTCGTCAGCGACGCGCAGCGCACCATCACCACTTCCGCCGGCGACATCGCAGTCGATGAATATGTGCTCTCGATCAACGGGCGCGACACGGCGCAGAACCGCGACATGCGCGGCGCAACCGGCGCCTGGCACGCCGACGCCGGCGGCTGGACGCTGAAGGTTCGCATCAGCGGCTACGGCCGCGCCGATCCTCAAGCGCTGCGTTTGCTCGCTCACGCCCTGCTCGGCCGAGCCTACAATGAGATGCAGACGGCGCGCGCTTGCGCGAGCGCCGGGCGCAACGCCGCGCCCAACCTCAATATCACCGACGAAGAAGGCGTTCAGGTGCAGGTCGGCGCGGGCCTGTTCGGCGTCTCGCTTGCCGAGGCGATTCCCGCCGATCCGGCAGCAGCGCGAAGGGCCGGCTTCGTTTGCCTCGGCGACGTCGTTGTCACGCGCGATAACCGCATCGCCTTGTCAGTGATGCCGCTTCAGCCGGCGCAACATGATCTAGAGGCCGCAACCGGACTGACCATACTCGCCGTCGGCGAAGTGCATGGCGGCGAAGCCGCGCCCATGGTCGCCATCGTCGATATGAGCATGAACCCGTTCCTGGTCGAAGGCATGCGCGCGGACCGCGGCCATTTCGTCTTCGGCCGCAACGGCGACGAGACGGCGTTCTACGGCGCGCTGGACCACGGCGCGCCGCGGCAAACGGCAGCCCAACTTGCCGCCTACGCCGCCGCGGGCGGCGCGGCGCTGATCACGGTTGGGCGCCGGGCGGCGGATTGAGAGACGAAACGCTGACGTCCGGGCAGTTGCCCTGGATGGGCCGAGAAGCCTAGTTTGCGCTGGAATGTTCCAACGCTTCTTCACCGAACTGCGCGCTGCGCGCGTGCCTGTCAGCCTGAAAGAATACCTCGTGCTGGTGGAGGCGCTGGAGAAAGACGCCATCCCGCCGAGCGTCGAGGACTTCTACTATCTCTCCCGCGCCGCTCTGGTGAAAGACGAGCGCCATCTCGACAAGTTCGACCGCGTGTTCGGCCACGTCTTCAAGGGTCTGGAGAACACCGGCGAAGCCGTCAACGCCGCCATCCCGGAAGATTGGCTCAAAGCGCTGACGCAGAAATTTCTCACCGACGAAGAGAAGGCGCAGATCGAAGCGCTCGGCGGCTGGGACAAATTGATGGAGACGCTGAAAGAGCGGCTCGAGGAACAGAAGAAGCGCCACGAAGGCGGCAATAAATGGATCGGCACGGGCGGCACGTCGCCGTTCGGCAATAGCGGCTACAATCCCGAAGGCGTGCGCATCGGCGGCGAAGGCGGCCAGCGGCGTGCGGTCAAAGTGTGGGACAAGCGCGAATACAAGAACCTCGACGACAGCGTCGAACTCGGCGTGCGCAACATCAAAGTCGCGCTACGCCGCCTGCGCAAATTCGCCCGCACCGGCGCGCCCGATGAACTCGATCTCGACGGCACGATCTCGAAATCAGCCAAGGAAGGCTATCTCGACATCGTGCTCCGCCCGGAGCGGCGCAACGCGGTGAAAGTGCTGTTGCTGCTCGATATCGGCGGCTCGATGGATTCACACATCAAGCTCTGCGAAGAGCTGTTCTCCGCCGCGCGCACCGAGTTCAAAAGCCTCGAATTCTTCTACTTCCACAACTGCCTCTATGAGAGCGTCTGGAAGGACAATCGCCGCCGCCACGACGAGAAGACCGCGACCTGGGACGTGCTGCACAAATTCCCGAGCGACTATCGCGTCGTCTTCGTCGGCGACGCCACCATGAGTCCCTACGAGATCACCTATCCCGGCGGCTCGGTCGAACACTGGAACGAAGAAGCCGGCGCCGTCTGGCTGCAGCGCGTCGCCGATGTGTACGAGCGCCTGGTCTGGCTCAACCCCACGCCCAAAGCGCACTGGGACCACACGCCCTCGATTCAACTCGTCCGCGAAATCGTCGGCCCCAACCGCATGTTCCCCCTCACCATCGAAGGCCTCGACGGCGCCATGCGCGAGCTGAGCCGCTAGAGCATATTGCAGTTAGTTTGAATCGAAGGCGATGCTTCTTCACCCATTCCCGGGGCGACGCGAAGCGTCGAGCCCGGGACCCATAAACACGACGGTTTCAGTGTAAACTCCTGAATTTGTGTTTATGGGCCCAGGACTGCTCGCTTCGCGAGCCTCCGGGGATGGGTGAGTTCTTGCGTCAAACAGACCGCAAAATCTAGGCGCTGCCCTTGGGTGTGATGAGTTCGAGCTTCGGAAAATAGGTGCGATAGCGCCCATCATCGCGCGTCAACAGCGGCAGCCCCGCCACCGATGCGTGCGCGCCGATGAAGAAGTCGGGCAGCACGCCGCTGCGCGCGCCGCCCGCTGCGCGGTAGCGCTGATAGGCTTTGGCCGCCAAGAACAAGGCCTCGCGCGGTGTCGCGGTGTGCGTGAAATCGCCATCCGCCACGAACGAGTTCAAGGCCTCGATCGTCGTGAAACGCACTGACAGTTCGGCGTAGACGACATCGTTGATCAGCAACGGGCCGCGCAATGCCGCGTTTTCCAATTGGTGGACCGACCAGTCCGCCCAGACCGGATCGTCCGTTGCGAGATCGAGCAAGACGTTTGTGTCTACAAGGACACCGCTCATTCGCCGCGGGTCAGCGCCAGGATCTGGTCCGTGCTCAGGCCTTTTCCCGCGCGTCCGCGCAGCGCGGCGAAACGGCTCCGCCCTGGTTTGCCACGCTGCTTGCTGATCACGACTCGTCCTTCAGGCGTCAACTCGAACTTCACTTCGTCGCCCGGCTTCACGCCGAGCCGATCTCTGACCGGCTTCGGGATCGTCACCTGGCCTTTTACAGTCACACTGCTCATCCAGAAGTAATACCTTATCTCCAAGGGTATTACAATACTGTACTTGGCTCGGCTCCTAGGTCGTGCGCGTGACGGAACCCGGCAGCGTCTCGGAGAGGAGGATAGGCGCCTACCCTATCCATGAAATTTCCGGCGCAAGCCGTTGAATTCCAACGCGCCGATCAAAATCAATCCGACCGCGCCAAAGCTGGCGTATAATGCGCTTGCTCTGGCACGGGAGGATTTCGAAGTGCACCGAACCTTTGGAATGTCAGGGCGTCGACCGGCGCGGCAGGCGTCGCTTCGATGGAAGACGGAGAAGAACGTGCGAACGATCAACTCCAACTCCATCATTGAGGAAGTACGCGGGAAACGAATGCTCGGCAGAGGTTCGTTCCTGGCGGCGAAGCGAACGGCGCCTGCATTGCCTTCGGGGCATGAAACCGAAGGGTCCAGAGTCACTTCGGAAGACTCTGACGCGTTGAACCGGCTCGTGGTCATAAGGAGCCAAGGCCCCTGCGTGCGATAACCATGCAGGTGAGCCAAAAACTCCTGGCTCGCCAATCCGGGAATAACGGCCGAATACGGGGCGCGTGTAACGCGCAAGTCCTGCAAAGCGTGCGAGCGCGGCGCAGGAAAGACTAAACCAGTAGGCGCTTTCCACGCGCCCCGCCTCCCATCTCGGTGTTCGGGAATGGGTAACGGAAATCGGGAAAACAGCGGCTCTGAGATGATGCGCGCTGTCCGCATCCGCGCATCCGGATTCCCGAGCCCCGAAAACCGAGTCCCAGTCCCGAGCATCCACCTTGAGTTCGCGCCCAGAGGCGCCAAGTTCGAAACGGTAAGGAGACGGCGAATGGTCAGGAGCGTTGTGAAAAACGGCGGAGCGCCCGTCCTCCTCGGCCTGCTGCTTGCGCTCGCCGCCTGCGATCAGGGCGTCGTGGACACGCGCGGCGCCGATCCGCGCGTTGTGCAGGCGCGCGGCACGCTGGCCGACAGCGAGCAAGCGACCATCGCCATCTTCCAATCCGCCTCGCCCTCGGTGGTGCTGGTCATCAGCCGGACGCCTGCGGGCTTCCAACAGGAGCAGATCGGCGCCGGCACCGGCTTCATCTGGGACGAGGAAGGCCACGTCGTCACCAACAACCACGTCGTCCAGGCCGACCAAATCCTCGTGCGCCTGCCCGGCGGCGAGGACGTGCCGGCGACCGTCATCGGCCGGGCGCCGCAATACGACATCGCCGTGCTGCGCCTGTCGCGCCCGCCCGAAGCGCCGCCGCTGCCGATCGGCACGTCGAGCGATCTGCAAGTCGGTCAGGCGACATTCGCGATCGGCAATCCGTTCGGCTTCGACCGCACCATCACCTCCGGCATCGTCAGCGCGCTCGGCCGCCAGCTGCCGACGCAGGAAGGCCGCGAGATCGCCGACGTGATCCAGACCGACGCCGCCATCAACCCCGGCAATTCCGGCGGCCCGCTGCTCGACAGCGCCGGCCGCGTCATCGGCGTGACGACGGCGATTTATTCGCCGTCGGGCGCCTATGCCGGGCTCGGCTTTGCCGTCCCGATCGACACCGTCGCGCGCGTCGTGCCGCAATTGATCACGAACGGCCGCGCGCCGGTCGCCGGCATCGGCATCCTCGCCGCCGACCAGTCGATCTCGGCCCGGCTTGGCGTCGAAGGCGTGCTGGTGTGGCAAGTGGGGCCCGGCACGCCGGCGGCGCGCGCCGGTCTGCGCAGCACCAACCCCCAGCGCGGCGTCATGGGCGATGTGATCGTCGCCGCCGAGGGCGCGCCGGTGCGGCGCCTGGCCGATCTCACCAGCGCGCTCGACCGGGTCGGCGTCGGCGGCACCGTCAACCTGACCATCCTGCGCGGCAGTCAGCGCGTGCAGGTGCCCGTCGCGGTCGAGGACATCGGCGCCGGCGAGTCCGGCGGCAAGTGAGCCCAGACCGCAACAGCGCTGACGCCTTGTCGGTTCAGGCCTGTTCCCCGACAATGCGTCGGGGAGTCGGATGGATCGCCGCGCCTTTCTTGCAGCCGCTGCCGCCTGCAGCGCCGTCAGCGCCTCGACGGCGCAGCTCGCGCGCGCGCAAGCGCCGCGCCGCTTCGGCGACGCCATCGGCTACAGCGCCCAGCGCAACGGCGCCTCGTTCATGGTCGTGCGTCACGGCGTCGTCCTCGCCGAGGACTATCCAGGCGGCCATGCCGACGCGCGCTACCCGATCGGCCACGGCACGCGCGCTTTCGTCACCCTGCTGGCGGCGTCTTTGGCCGAGGACCGCCTGCTCGATCTCGACGAACCGGTCGCGGCCACGCTCGGCGACTGGGGCGCTCATCCGGTCAAAAGCACGATCTCGGTGCGCATGCTGCTCAGCGGCGCGAGCGGCGTCGCCTTCGGCCGCGCGCGCGACCGTTCGCTCGCCGCCGCAATCGCGCTCGAGCCCAGCGACCAACCCGGCCGGCGCTTCCACGACGACCCGGCTTCGTATGTGCTGTTCACCGAGATCGCCCGGCGCAAGCTCGAAGCGCGCGGCCGCGAACCGGATCCGGCGCGATGGCTGACGACGCGGACATTGCTCCCGATCGGCTGCGTGCCGATCGGCTGGGCGCGCGGCAACGACGGCGCGCCGCGGTTCGACGATGGCGCCGCGGTATCGGCGCGCGGCTGGGCCGCCGCGGGCGAGCTGATCCGCCGCGAAGGCGTCTGGCGCGCCCAGCAACTGGCCGACGAGGAGGTGATCCGCGAAGCGCTGCGCGGCTCTTTTGCCGAGCCGCGCGCGGGCTTCGGCCTATGGCTCGCAGCGCCGGGCCGCGGCCGGGACGATCCGACGGAGAGCGATTTATGGCGCGGCCGCTCGCCGGCGCCGGCGACGCTGGCGATGGCGGCCGGCCAGGGCGGACAGCGGCTCTATATCTCGCCCACGGAGGGGCTGGTGATCGTGCGCTTGGCGCGCAGCATGAGCGCGTCGAACCAATGGTCCGACGCGCAATTCCTGTCGCTGGTGTACCGCGACCTTTAGTGGCTTTCGCGGATCAGCAGGCCGCCGATCAGGCCGAGCACAGCGCCGCCGATACCGCCGGTGATGGCGTTGGCGATGTGTCCCGACATCACCGCGTCGTCCGGCATCAGGTTGGCCCAGTTGCTGGTGAGATTGGTCACGGCGGCGATGTTCGCGCCGTCCGGCGATGCGACATAGCCGAGCGCGACGCCGCCGATCGCGCCAATGATGGTGCGCCCGGCGATGCCGCCGCCCCCGCGCGTGATCGCGCCCAAAATGTTGCCCGCCACAGCGCCGCCCACTGCTTGGACGATGTAGGCCAGGATAGTCGGATCCATGGTCGTTCCCCTCCCTCCGGCGCGGTGGCCGCTCTCGGGATCCGCGCAGTGGCCGCCAGAATAGGAGGTCCGCAGAAATTCACAACTAAGATTGCGCCTAGGTAATATTGCCTGCGGAATAAGCGCTCTCGGACACGCGGCCGAAGCGATCTCCACAAGGCGTTGATCGCGCGCCACGCGAGCGACTCGCGGAACACTTATCAACAATCTCTTGTTGCGCCGCCGCGTGCAGAGTTTGCGCGCTGTGTTAGACCAAGGCTCAGTTTCGCGACGGCCCCCAATGATCGGCATCCACATCGTTTGCTCGTATGACGGCGTGCCGCTGGCGGAGACGCTTATGCGTCTCCTGGAAGCGGAAGAGCACGCCGTGCGCCTGAGCTACGGACGCGGCTCCGCGAACGATCTCGACGCGGCGAAAGCGTCGAAACACGCCGTGCTGCTGATCTGGTCCGCGGACGCGCCGGGCCAGCACTACATGAAAGAATGGGCGCGGCAGATTCCTGAGCATCGCCTGGTCGAGATCGCCAGCGCCGCCGGTTGGCCGAAGAGCGAACGCAAGGCGCCGGTGATCGATTTCACGGCATGGCGCGGCACCCGCGGCGCGCGCGCATGGAATGCGCTGACGGAGCGCCTGCGCCAGATGCAGCGCGCGATCGAGCCGCAACGTTCGCCGCCGAAGCGCGCGGCGCTTGCGCTCGGACTCGCCAGCTTGGCGGCGGTGAGCGGCGCCATTATGGTGCGGGTCAATCAGGGCGCGCCGACGATCGCCGCGCCGGACGGCCTCGAGCCGCAAAGCATCGCCCTCATCGAAGATCCGAGCGTCGGCGTCGGCGGACCGCTGAGCGCGATCGAGCCGGCTTCGGCCGACGAACTCACGCTCGTGCGGCTGTCGCCCAATCCGCACGTCGCGCTGCTCGACGCCGGCCCGCCGCCCGATCTGATGGAATTGCCCGCCTACGAGCCGCCCGCAATCCGCGACCCAACGCTGGTCGAACGCATCGGCGAGTTCAATCCGCTGCGGCGCGACGGCGAAGCCGAGGAGAACTAAGCGCCGCGCCGTGCCCGCAGCCAGTGCATGATCGCCCACGCATGCGCTTCGTGGCGCACCTTCGTCAGCGCCTCCTGCGCCGACATCCACACCAGCGCGTGATCGGGCTCCGAAGGCGCGCTGTCGTCGGCGGAGAGTTCGACTTCGTAGAACGTCGACAGCGAATTGCGCGGTTCGCCCTTGTTGATCCAGTACTGGCCGGCGCGGCCGAGCACGCGCGTCGGCCACACGGTGAGACCCGTTTCTTCCAGGAACTCGCGCATCAGGGCCGCGGCTTCGTCTTCGTCCGCTTCGATGCCGCCGCCGGGCAGATCGTACTCGTACGGCGCCTTGCGGCCGATCTGGACGATGGCGAGGTTCGCCTCTCCCCGCGCGCAGACGCCATAGGCGGTCATGCGTTCGAGATAGGTGAGGCCGGACTGCGTCTGTCCGAATTGCAGCGCGAAGCGGGTCATTGCCGGCGATATAGCGCGGCGGCCGCGGCAAGGCGACGTTGAAACGGCGGGAACGCCGTGGCCTGATGCGCGCCTCATGGACGCCGACCGCCTGAACCCTGTCATCCTCATCACCGCCGCAAGCTCGGGCTTCGGTCACGGCTACGCCCGGACGCTGGCCAGCTATGCGCAAGGCGGGTTGATCCTGATCGACTACGACGAGGCGACGCTCGAAGCATCCGCGGACGAGCTTGGCGCCCGCGGGTCCGTCCCCGAGCGCGTCTCCACGCTGGCCTTCGATGTCGGCGACGAGGAGCGCTGGTCGCAAGCGGAGCGCTTCATCCGCAGCCAGTACGGCCGGCTCGATTGGGCGCTCCTGAACGCGAGCGCGGCGCCGGCGAGCGAACTCGTGGAATGGGGCCGGCCGCGGCATCTGGAGAGCGTGTTCTACTCGTTGCGCGCGACGATGCGGCTGATGCACGACAATTCCGCCGGCGGGTCGATCATCGTCTCTGCGCCGGCGTCCGAACTGAAGGCGCCGGCCGGATCGAACGCCAGTTTGATGCATCTCGTCGACGCCGCGGCCAAGGAAGGCGCGCACGACAACATCCGCGTCAACGCCCTGCTTACCGGCGGCGGCGGGGATACGCCGGGCTGGCCGGAGCTGCCCTGGTTTCGCGACCTCGTCCGCGAATGCGGCGAGCATCGCGCCGCGCTGGAGCGGATCGCACAGCTGCCGCAACCGGTCGCCCGTTACGCCAGCGCCGACGACATCCGCCGCCTCATTATGATGCTGCTGTCGGACGACACGCACGCAACCGGCGCGGCGCTGGTCGTGGACGGGGGCTACACGCTGTGATCCGATCTGGCCGACGATTCGCGAGGAGGCGCCGATGATGTCGATAGTGCAAAGCCTGCTCAGTTTCGATCGTCTGCTCGGGCCGTCGCTGGTGAAGATCGTCTATTTCGTCGGCGCCGCGATCATCGTGATGATGGGCGTCGGCACGCTGCTGACGGCGGTGTTCACGCTCGCCGGCGGCAATATCGGCGGCGGCTTCGTGCAATTGCTCGCCGCGCCGGCTGTGGCCGCCGTAGCGTTTGTCTATTGGCGCTTCATCTGCGAACTCTTCATGCTCGCCTTCCTCGCCTACGAGCGGCTCGGCGAAATCCGCACCCTGCTCGGCGGCGCCAGCGCGCCGGATCCGAACCATCCGCAATTTTAGGGAATTGAGAGTGGGGCTTGGGCTTCACACAAACCGCTCCACCAGGTCCGGCGGCACGCGTCGAATGCGCCGCGTCTGCGCATCGAGCAGGCACCAGTTCGACTTGATCTGCGCGGAGGGCTTCTCGGCGCCCGCCTTGTAGATTTCGACGAAGCGCGCCCAGGCCGGACCGCGCGCCTGATCGTCGACCCAGGTGCGCACTTCGACCTCGTCGCCCAGCTTCAGCGCGGCCCGATAGTCGACCTCGTGGCGCATCACCACCCAGACGTACGTCGCGATCATCTCCGGGCTGGCGCGTGCGCGCCAATGGGCGATCGCGATCTCCTGCGCGTAGCGGAGATAGACGATGTTGTTGACGTGGCCGAGCTCGTCGATGTCGGCGGCGTCGACGGGAAAGCGCTGGATGAAGACTTCGGCGGCCATCGCCGCCAGCCTAGCGCAAAAGCTCAGGCCGCCTCAGCGGCGAATTGCTCCAGCGCGCGGAGCGCCTCCTCGAGCGCCTCGCGCACGCGCTCCAGTGCGGCGGCGGCTTCGGCGTCCGGCGCGCGTTCGGCGATCTCGCAGGCTTCCGCGAGCGCATGCAAGCCGATGCCGCGGGCCGAGCCCTTCATGGTGTGGACGGCGTCACGCCAACCCTGCCCCATGGCGAAGGCCGCGCTCCAGGCTTCGACTTGGCCGCGGAAGAGCCCGAGCACTTCGAGCTGCAGCGCCCGGTCGCCGCCGGTCATCATGTCGAAATGGGCGCGGTCGAGGATCATACCGGCCTTTGTCGCGCAGGCGGACTTAAGGCGCGGTTAGAACGCCGCCACGCCGATGGCCGGCTCGTGACCGAGCGCCAGCAGCACTGCCGCTGCGATCCCTGCGAGGCCGCGCCAGCCGATCTCGCCCAGCGCCAGCCGGTTGCGGCCCTGGGTGATGGCCATGAACGGCACATTCGAGGTCGCCTCCTCGAACGCCGACCAGCCGGCGGCGTCGCGGGCGCGCGCCTTCCGGTCGATCGAGCGGGCGCCGAAGATGACCATCAGCCCCAGCACCCCGAACAGCATCACCGCCGAGCGCTCGCCATTGACCAGCAGATGCCCGGCCGCCCATAGCGCGACGCCCCACAGGAACGGATGCCGCGTGATCCGCAGCACTCCATGCGCCGGCTCGGCCCGCTTGAGGCTGCGCGTCTCGAAACCGGCATAGGTCGGCCCCGGCGTCAGCACGCCGGCAATGGCGAGGCTTACGCCAAGGAACGTCAGCACGTAGGCCGGCCAACGCAGCCATGACGGCGGCGCCCATAGCGCTTCGTTCAGCGGATCGAACGGATCGGCCCGCATCGCCGCATACCCCTGGATCAGCCAGACCAGCAGCGCCAGGGAGACCAGCGCAAACAGCGCCCGGTACGGCCCCTCGCCGATCCGCCGCACCAGCTGTCCCCGCAGCCCCGTCGCCGACACCCCGACATGGATCAGCACAAAAAGCGCCAGCGCCCACGCAAACCCGCTCATCCGGCCTCCCGCTCTTCCGCGCCTACCTAGCGCACTGGACGCGCGCCCCCAATGCCCTTATCTCCGGGCGTCCGTAAGGAATCGGGTGATTAGCTCAGTTGGTAGAGCAGCTGACTCTTAATCAGCGGGTCACAGGTTCGAATCCTGTATCACCCACCATCCTACGCTCGCGGAGCGCGCGTAGGATGCCCTCCGAAGCCTTGGCGTAGGAGGCCGGCGTGCGCCACTCGCGAGCTTCGGATGGCCTACGCCTCGTGAAGCTTTAGGTCCCGCATAACGAGTCAGATTGGCCTGACATGGGTCAATCCAGAAGATTCATCTCGGCGCCAGCCCGCTTGATCTGCATCAAGAACCGGGCCGCGCATTTCCTCATGATGCTCTCATCCGGCGAGAACGCCGCCGGCATCAGCGAAGGAAAGACCAATGGCTACCGCTCCCCTTGTCGATCTCGGCGTCCATCACGAAGCGCACGGCCTCTCCGACCGCTTCGCGCTCGGCTTCACCAAGCTGTTGCGCTTCTGCGCCGACACTTTCTTCGCCAAGCGCTACGGCCATCGCGCCATCGTGCTGGAAACCGTCGCCGCGGTGCCGGGCATGGTCGGCGCCACCATCACGCACCTGAAATGCCTCAGGCGCATGTGCGACGACAACGGCTGGATCCGCACGCTGATGGAGGAAGCCGAGAACGAGCGCATGCACTTGATGACGTTCATCGAAGTGGCCAACCCCACCTTGTTCGAACGCTTCGTCGTGCTCGCGGCGCAGTGGGTGTTCTATATCGGCTTCTTCGTCCTCTATCTCGTCAGCGCCAAGACGGCGCACCGCGTCGTCGGCTATTTCGAGGAAGAGGCGGTGATCAGCTACACGCACTATCTGCAGGAGATCGACGAAGGCCGCTCGCCCAACGTGCCGGCGCCCGAGATCGCCAAGCGATATTGGAATCTGCCGGACGACGCCACGCTGCGCGATGTGGTGCTGGCGGTCCGCGCCGACGAAGCGCACCACCGCGATGTGAACCACGCGTTCGCCAACGAGTTTGCGGGCGCGTCGGTCGACGCCGCCAAGATCGCGCCCTATCCGGAGCATACGGACGTCCGCGCCGCGGCGTGACTTCATCCCACGCTTTGCTTGGTGGCCGCTCGATAGCGGCCGCCAAGTTCGTTTTCGCCATCGCTTCGCGACCGTGGTCACTATCCAGCCCCACTCGCGCGCTGATAAATGGCGGCCATGGGCACTGGGCTCGAAATACGCCTCCTCGGTGAGCTGGAGGTGCGCCGCGACGGCGCGCCCGTCCCGTTGCCGCAATCGAAGAAAACGCGCGCCCTGCTCGCCTATCTCGCCGTCCAGCGCGCGCCGCAGCGGCGCGATGCTCTGTGCGAGCTGCTGTGGGAGCTGCCCGACGATCCGCGCGCGGCGCTGCGCTGGTCGCTCTCAAAGCTCCGGCCGCTGCTCAACGACGATGCGCGCGAGCGCCTGGAGGCCGACCGCGAGCGCGTCAGCTTCACCGCGCACGGCGCGGACGTCGATCTCGCCCGACTGCGCGCGGCCTGCGCCGACGGGGTCGAGCGCCTCGGCGTCGCCGAGTTGCGCGCACTGGAGGCGCTCTGCCGCGGCCCGTTCATCGCCGGCCTGGATTTGCCGGCGCAGCCGTCGTTCGAAACATGGCGCCTCGGTCAGCAGGAGCAGGCGCGGCGGCTCCATCTCTGCGTGCTCGATGCGCTAGCGGCGAAGCTTGCCGATGCGCCGGGCGAGCTGGCTCAGCTCATGCGCAAGCGGATCGAACTCGATCCTGGCGACGAAGCCTCGCATGCGCGGCTCGTCTCCGCGCTCGCGCAATCGGGCGCGCTCGCCGAAGCGGAGCAGCAGGTGGAGGCCAGCGCGCGCATGCTCGCGGCGCTCGGACCGCACGACGCGGCGGCGCTGCGGGCCGCGCTCCGCCAACCGCGCAAGAGCGAAACACCGGCGCCGAAGCCGTTCGAACTCGACGCGCCGCTCCGGCAAGAGGTGCGCTTCTGCACGGCTCGCGACGGCGTACGCATCGCCTACGCCACAGTGGGGTCGGGGCCGCCGCTGGTGAAGTGCGCGAACTGGCTGAACCATCTCGAATTCGATTGGGACAGCCCGATCTGGCGCTATCCCTTCCGCGCGCTCGCCAAGGATTACACCTTCGTGCGCTACGATGCGCGCGGCAACGGTCTCTCCGACTGGGACGTGAGCGACTGGTCGCTCGACGCGCTCGTGGCAGATCTCGAAGCGGTCGTCGACGCCGCCGGGCTCGAGCGCTTCCCGCTGCTCGGCATAAGCCAAGGCTGCGCCGTTTCCATCGAATACGCCGTGCGTCATCCGGAACGGGTCACCAAGCTCATTCTCTACGGCGGCTATGCGCGCGGCTGGAAGTTGCACGACGACAAGGAACGCGTGACGCAGAACGAAGCGCACGTGCTGCTGACGCGCACCGGCTGGGGCCGTGACAACCCGGCCTATCGCCAGCTCTTCACCTCCTTCTTCATTCCCGGCGCCACCCAGGAACAGATGGATTGGTTCAACGAACTCCAGCGCATCACCACCTCGCCTGAAAACGCAGCTACGCTGCTCGACGCGCTCGGCACGATCGATGTCCGGGACAGGCTCGCTCACGTGCGGACGCCGACGCTCGTCATTCACGCCCGCAAGGACGCGCGGGTGACGCTGCCGAACGGGCGCGAGCTCGCCACCGGCATTCCAGGCGCGCGGTTCGTCATCCTGGAGAGCCAGAACCACGTCCTGCTGGAGCAGGAGCCGGCAATGGCGCGGTTTCTGCAGGAACTCCGCGCCTTCCTGGCCGAATAGCGGCGCGTTTCAACGCGCGTTCAAACGCTGCTGCTGCGCTTTCCACGCCCGCGCCCACGTCGGCTGCGACAGGCAGGCGTCATGTCTTGTCCGCACCGTCCGTCTCCTCCTCGAGCGGCGTCAGACAGGAACAGAACCATGACCACTGCCCTCGCCGCGCCGGCGCCGACGATCGTCAACGGCGTCAACGTCAGCGCCTTGTTCGAGACGATCGAGGCGGTCAAGGCCAACGCCGAGATCGCCAAGTTCAACTTCCGCGCCAAGAACAGCTGGATGGGCGGCGACCGCAACCGCTCGACCATCAAGGAGTTCACCGGCGCCCTCGCCGAGCAGCGCACCGGCGTGCAAGCGTTCATCGCCGACAATGGCGAACCGGACGTGCTGCTCGGAGAAGACAACGCGCCCAATCCGGTCGAATGGCTGCTACACGCGCTGATCGGCTGCATGACGACGACCACCGCCTACCATGCCGCCGCGCGCAACATCGTCATCGAGGCGATCGACAGCGAACTTGATGGCGACCTCGATTTGCGCGGCTTCCTCGGCCTGAGCGAGGAGGTGCGCAAGGGCTATCAGGCGATCCGCGTGCGCATGCGGGTGAAGACCAAGGCCATGCCCGAGACGATCAAGGCGCTGACGCAGATGTCGCCCGTGCTCGATGTCGTCTCGAAATCCGTGCCGGTGACGGTTTCGGTCGAGACGTACTGACACGCTGCCCTTCAGGAGACCTCCCATGACGTACCAATATTCCTTCAAGGACTGCCTGCAGCGCGCCGAGCGCATCACCTGGCGCGTCGAAGATCTGATCGGCGGGGACAAGGCGCTCGATTTCGCCCGCCCGTTCCTGCCGGAAACGTTCGCCCGCACCGAGCCGCTGACGTTCCTGAGCGCCGAAGAAAAGCTCACGCTCAACCACATCCGCGGCCACACTTACCTGGCCATGTTCGGCCTGGTGGAAGAATTCATCCTGCCCTTCGTGCTCGATCACGCGCGTTCGGTGATCAACGGCGACGACTACCAGGCGCGCGCATTTCTCGAATTCGCCGCCGAGGAAGCCAAGCACATCCATCTCTTCCGTCGTTTCCGCGAGGATTTCCTCTCCGGCTTCGGCACGCGCTGCGACGTGATCGGCCCGCCGGAGGCGATCGGCGCTCATGTGATGGCGCAGCCACCGCTTTCGGTCGCGCTGCTCACGCTGCAGATCGAGTGGATGAGCCAGTCGCACTATCTCGGCAGCGTCAAGGACGACGCAGCGCTCGACCCCCAGTTTAAGAGCCTGCTCTTGCACCACTGGATGGAGGAGCATCAGCACGCGCAACTCGATGCGCTGATGACCCTTTCGATCGCCGAGCAGCTGTCGGCCGCCGAGATAAAGGCGGGCATCGACGGGTACGTCGGACTGGGCGGCTTCTTCGACGCAGGATTGAAGCAGCAGACGGCGTTCGACCTCGACGCGCTGCAACGCGCAACCGGGCGCACGTTCAGCGAAAGTGAGCGCGAGCTGTTCTTGACTCAGCAGCTGCAAGCCAATCGCTGGACCTATCTCGGCTCCGGCATGACGCACCCGCGCTTCTTAGAGACAGTCGGCCAGCTCGATCCGGCGAAGCGGCGGGAGATCGAGGCGCTGGCGCCGACGTTCTGCTGACGCGGGCTCCTGACAAACAAAAACGCGGCGCACCGTCCGGCGCGCCGCGTTTCGTTTGTCTTGGCCCCGCTCAGAAGCGGAAGCGCAGCGCGGCGTTGATGCTGTGGCGTTCGATCTGATCGCCGAACTCGCCTTCGTAGCCGATCGACACCGTGGAGTAGCCGTTGGTGGCGTCGATGCCGATGCCGACCAGCGGGCCGCCGTCGCCCAAGCCCTCATCCTGCAGCGTGAATGAGCTGCCGCCCGACACGAAACGGAATGTGCGCTCGGCTTCATCGTCCAGCATGTTGGCGCGATAACCGGCGTAGAGACGCGGAGCGATGTAGCCGCCGCCGCGCAGATTGCGGCGGGCGCTGAATTCGACGCCCACATCGCCCCAGAGCCGCTGCGAGGTGCTGCTGTCGGCGTCGAGATCGAACGCCGCGCCGCCGCCTTCTTCGGTGTAGCCCTGCTCGTTGAGGTAGACGTAGGTGAGCGCCGCTTGCGGCGTGATCACCATCCAGTCAGAGAGCGCCAGCGGCACCGAGGCGCGCGCGGCGCCGTGGCCTTCATACGCCCACCATTCCGCTTCCGAGAGCGCCTCGAACGCCGAGCCGATCTGGATGAAGCGACGCGAGCGCATCTGGCCGAAGCCGGCGCCGACGACGAAGTCGAGATCGACTGGCCCCATCGCCGTGCCGAGATAGGCGTTGCCTTGGCCGAACCAGGACGAGATCTCCCCTTCCGGACGCGCCGGCTCCTCCGCCTCGGACGCAAGGAAGGAGGCCGAGAGGCCGAACAGCGCGCCGTTGTCGAGGGGGCCGTCGATGCCTGCGGCGAGGCCGAAGCCGTTGCCCCGGAATTCCTGGCCGCCGAGCGTGCCGGGGTCGCGGCTGAGGCCGTAGCCGATCTCCTGCACCCACACCGACACTTCGTCGAGCCCGGCGAGGCGCGTGTGCGCCATGCGGTTGGTCGTGGCGCTCTGCGCCTGCTGGATCGCCGTTGCGGCCAGCTCGGTCGAAGCCGAAGCGTAGCTCGGCATCAGGGTGGCGTAGGCGTCGAAGAAGGACTGCTCGCTGCTGAGGGCCGCGAAAGCTGCCGCAGCATCATCGTTCAGGCGCAGCGCGACGATGATCGGATCGAACGCCGCCGTCTGGTTGGCGTCGAGACCGAGCTCGGTCGTCGTCTTCATGAGATAGCTGGCTTCGAGCGAATTCGGATCGCCGCCGACGACGCCGATCTCGAGGTCGTAGAGGAATGGCGCGCCGACGCCGTCAACCGCCCCGATCACATTGGCTGCGCCAACGAGCCCGCCATCGGCGGTCAGGAAGGTATGTGTGCCCGAAACCGGGAGCCCGGCCGGCACCAACGGAATCACCTCTGCGCCGGCCGCGAACGTCACTGTTCCGGAGGCGTGCAGGAAGCTCGATTCCCCTGGCACGTCCGACAGCATCACGCCCAGCACCGAGTCGGCGCTGAAATTGGCGCTCGTCAGATTGGTCGTACCGCCGAGATGGTTCAGGACGCCATCCTGCACGTCGATCGTGAGCAGACCGTCGCTGTCGTCCATGCGGCCAGCGAACAGCGCCTCATTGTCGATGACCATGGCGTCGGCGCCGACACCGAACGCGATGTCGCCGAGAATTTCGCCGGCAAGCAGATTCACGTCGTCGTTGCCCGACCCGAGCAGGATGTCGCCCTGGATCACCGTCGGCGGACGGAAGGTCGCGTCGTCGTCGGTCGTGTCTTCGTCGTTGAATGGCACGTCGGCGGTTTGGTTGAGCGTGACGTCGATGTTCGATGCCGACACGTCGATCGCAACCGCTGAGCCGGTGATCGGCGGCGGCGGAACGCCGTCCTCGAGGTCGGAGTCGGTGGCGAAGATCTCCGCGACGATGCGGCCGGAATTGTTGATCGTCGCCAACGTATTCGAGCTGTCGATAATGGCGACAGCGTCGCCGGTCTCGCCCAGCAAGGTCGAACGAACCGAGCCCGTATTGGTGAACTCCGGCACACTGGCGCCCGCATCGATGACGACTGCGGCGGCCGTTTGCGCAAGATCGGAGCTGACGAATGAGGTGATCGTCTTGCGCGACAGCAGCTCCGACACGCTCGCGTCGGCGCCGATGTACACGGCGGTCGAGTCCGCGTTCGTGGCGGCCGCCTGCACCGTGCCATCGATGGCGACGCCGTCGGCGATCGTGACAGTCGAACCGCCTACGCCTTCGATCCGCATCGCGTTCGCGTCGACGCCGTCAAAGACGCCGGCCGCCGATAGCGAGCCCTGCACGTGCACGCCGTAGCCGGTCGACGTCGCGCCGATATTGACGTTCGCACCGTCTGCCTCGATGTGCAGCGCCGGCGCCGAACCGTAGACCGCGATAACGGCTGTCGCATCGTCGTCGGCGTCGCTTTGCGCCTCTGTGACGCCATCGTCGTCGTCGTCGGTATCGTCCTCGACCCCGATACCTTCGATGGTGATGCCGCCGGCCACGTCCGCGTGCACGGCAATCGCCGCGCCGCTGAGCAGCAGGTCGTCCGCGTCCAAGTCGCTGACGTCTGCAGGTCGAGCGATGCTATGGAAGCCGCTAACCGTCCACGTGCCGCGCACGTTCAGTTCGCCGCCGATCACGTCGTTGACGACAAGGCCCTGGGCGTTCTCGCCGCGCGCCAGGAGGCTGCTGCGGACTGTGACGTCCCCGGTCACGCCTTCGTTGATGGCGATCGCGGTCGAGTTGTCGCCCGTGACGCTGATATTGCCCGACAGCGTGAGATCGCCGTCGAGGAGCGAATTGAGCGTTAACGCGCTCGATGAATTGCCTTCGACCGTAATGTTGCCGCTGCTGGTGATGTCGCCTGCGAACGTTCCGCCGGCGTCGAGGAAGATGCCGTGGCGGTTGGTCCCTGTGGCGTAGGCGCCGTCGAGGTCGCCGTCGTCATCGGCGTCCGCGAGCGTGTAGGTTTCGATCAGCGAGATGTTGCCGGTATTGGTGACGTTGCCGGTATTGCCCGGCGTCAGCCGGATGCCCGTGGTGTTGGAGGCGTCCGTCGAATTCAGCGCGCCCGCCACGCTGACGTCGTTGCTAGTATTGACCGTGATCGCCGTTTGCCCGGCGGCGACCGTGATCGAGCCCCCCGAGGCAACGGTGATGTCGCCGGCTTCCACAGGCGCAGCCGTCGGGTTGGGATCGGATGTCGTCAGCGGCGTGGTGGTCGCGCTCGAAATCGTGACGTCTTCCGCGTTGGCGCCGGTCGCCGCGACACCCGCGAGCACCACCGCCAAACCCGCGAGCTGAACCTTGTTGATGCGCATGCCGGCTCCGTCCCCTTCACCTTAGGCGGGATGGAGAGCGCTCTCATGCGCCAGGCCCTCCAGCATCCGGCTTCCGCCGGCGCTCGGAGCGGCCCCATACCTCACCCGCACTCGCCCCCGCTGACGGGCGGCGCTTTGGGCTGGCATGCCGACTTTGCCGAATTTTGTCCAGTGCGGGGCGCATGACCGAAAGCGGCCGCGCGCGTCATTAATACGACAGTGCGTGCGGGATCGGACGCCGCCCCTGTGAGGCGAACACCGTTGCTGCGGCGCACCGACCCTTGCGGCGGCCTCAGCCGCCGCGTTGCGTGCGCAGATCCGTCACCTCGGCCGTCCGCTGCGGCTCGGCCGCCTCCGCCAGGCTCGCGATCAGTTCGTCGACCTTGTCGGCCGGCACGGCCTGCGAGAAGAAGAAGCCCTGCAGTTCGGTCACGCCGACCAGACGCATGACCGAGGCTTCGGTCTCGCTCTCGACCCCCTCGGCGACGATGTCCATCCCGAGCCCCCGCCCGAGCGTCACCACCGACTGGATGATGGTCATCGCCCGCTTGCGCTCGTGAATGCCGGTGACGAAGGCGCGGTCGATCTTGATCTTGTCGAAGCGGAAGTCGCAGAGATAACGCAGCGACGAATAGCCGGTGCCGAAATCGTCGAGCGCGATCTTGAAGCCGAGCTTGCGCACGGTTTCGAGGATGTGGCGGTTGCGGTCAGTCGACTCCATCATGACGCCTTCGGTGACCTCGAGGATCACGCGGCTCGGATCGACTGTGTATTTCCTGAGCAAGGATTCCAGCAGCTCGACCAAGTCGACGTGGCGGAACTGGACCGGCGACAAGTTGATGGCGACGTCCAGCGTCGGCCAGCGCCGCGCCTCCTGGAAAGCGCGCTCCAACACAAACGCGCCCAGCGCGGGCATCAGCCCCGCCTCTTCCGCGATCGGCACGAACACGGCGGGCGAGATGTCGCCCTTGGTCGGGTGCTTCCAGCGCAGCAGCGCTTCTAGGCCGGTCACTCTGCCGTGAGCGCAGGAGACCACCGGTTGATAGTGCAGGTTGAGCTGCCCCGAAACGAGCGCCGCGTGCAGTTCGAGTTCGACCTCGCGGCGCTGCTCGACTTCGGCCGCCATCTCACTGCTGAACATCATGGCGCGATCACGGCCCTGATTCTTACCCTGGTAGAGCGCGATGTCGGCATGGCGCATCAATTCCTGCGGCGAGGCGCCGTGATCCGGCGCCTGGGCAAGCCCGATCGAGGCGGTCATGCGCACGTGCTGGCCGTGGACGTCGAAGCTCTCCTCGAACGCGGCGCGCAGGCAATCCGCCAGCTCCGCCGCAGCTTCGGGGTTGTTCGAGGCGCGCAGCACGGCGAACTCGTCGCCGCCGAAGCGGGCCAAGAAATCTTGCGGCGTGATGTGCGTCTGCAGCCGGCGGGCCACCGCCATGATGAGCGCGTCGCCGGCGGCGTGCCCCATGGTGTCGTTGACGTCCTTGAAGCGGTCGACATCGATGTACGCGACGACGACACGGCCGTTGTTGCGCGCCTGGATCAGGCCATCGAGCGCTTCCTGCAGGCGTTGGACAAAGTTGTGCCGGTTCGGCAGGCCCGAGAGCGCGTCATGCAGCGCTTGATGGCGCGACTCCACTTCGCGGTCCGCAAGCTCGCTGGAGGCGCGCTTCAGTCTGCCGATCATCAGCCACGTGAGCAGCCCCGCCCCGATGACCCCCAGCGCCACCATCGGCAGAACGAACATAAGCAGCGTCTGGCCTGGCTGTTTGGGCGTCCAGGTCAGATAGCCGACCGGCGCCCCGTCATCCGCCACAAACGCCTCCGACAGCACCGATCCCGACGGATTCGGCGCGGCCGAAAGCGCGAGGTCGGAGATCAGCAATGAGCTGCCGACTTGGGCCATGAAGCCCTGGTCGACACGCACGATGCTGAGCAGCAAGTGCGGTTCGCCATCGAGCAAATTCGCATCGAGGTTGGGCACGATCGAGATCGCCGCCACGACGGCAGGCTCCCCATCCACACTCATGATGTGGCCGGCCCATCGGCCGAAGCTCGCGCCTAGCAGCGCGTCGTAATTGCTCTGGCTCTCGGCGAAGGCTCGGTCGCGCGGGCGCAGATGGCCGTCAGCGCCGCGACGCGCTTCGGCGACGATCTGGTCCAGTACATCGGCGCGCGCGGCGTAGGCCGCCGTGGGATTGGCCCGTTCGCCGCCTACATTGGCGTAAACAGGCCGGTTCTGGCCGTCGACGATCACGATCTCGTCGTGGCCGTAGGTCTCGAAAAAATAGATGCCGACATTGGTTTCGAGCCATTCGGTGGCGACTGGGCGCGCCTGGGCGTTCACCACCGCGTCATCCCACCAGGCGATCGCCTTCTGCTGGTCGAGCACCGAGCTGACGCTGCGGTCGAGCGCGTTTTCCACCAACTGCCGTTCGCGTACCACTGCCGTGCGGTTCGCCGACCAGCCCGCGTACGCAACGATAACCAGCAGCAGCACGCCAAACATGAGCAGCGCAGCGCCGATCATGGCCGTGAGCCGCCTGAGATCGCTCTTGTAATGATCCGCTTTGGTAATGCCGGTGATCATAGTTAACGAGCCACGAATACTAGTTGGTTATCGCAATCTCCTGAAACCTGACACGCGCAGTACAAAAATACTGTTACGTAAATCGCGATTATATTCTAAATCGCGCGCATAAATACTCTGGAAACCGAGACGCGCCTGCGCCTCTCAAGGCCCCAAAAGCATTGTTAATATTGGTAAATAGAACTTAGCGCTTGTGTTCTGGAACTTTACCCTTTATTAGGGAACCTGCGCCTGGGGAAGCATTGCTGGGTCATCGCGGGGACGGGCGCAAATATTGATTAACCACAGCTGGGTGGACCATGTCGCGGTTCGTCGTGAAGACGCGTGCCGATAATCCGGAGCTGCGCAAAGCGGCGATGGCGATTGAACAGGCGGCGTGGAGCGCCCTGGGCTTTCTCAATTTCACCCGCGCGCACTTCGCGTTCTATCAGCAGCTTCTCGACGAGCACGCCGATTGCCAGCTTTGCCTCGTCGACGAGGCGACGGGTTACCCGGTGGCGGTCGGCAACTGCGTCCCGCTCGCTTGCGACTTCGACGATCTTCCGCCGGAAGGTTGGGATTGGATCGTCGAGAGCGCGGCGAATAACAACGGCAAGCGCCGCAACGCGCTTGGCGCGCTGGCGATCTCGGTGCCCAACATTCATCGCGGCAAGGGCGTCGCCCGCCGCATGATCGAGGAATTTCGCAACCTCGCCGAGCGCAAGGGCCTCGACGGAGTGATTGCGCCGGTGCGCCCTTCCGAAAAGCACCGCCATCCGTTCATCTCGATCGACGAATATATCGGCTGGGCGGACGACAAGGGCCGGCTGTTCGATCCCTGGCTGCGCAGCCATTCCGCGGCCGGCGGCAAGCTGATCAAACCGGCCGCGCGCTCGATGGTGGTCGAGGAGCCCGTCGGCTTCTGGGAAATGTGGACTGGGCGTTCGTTCGAGCAGAGCGGTGATTATGCGGTCGATGGCGGCCTAGTTCCCGTCTCCGTCGATCTCGAGCGCGGCGTCGGCCGCTATGTCGAGCCGAACGTCTGGTTCGCTTATCGCGCCGCAGCCTGAAGCCGCGCCGCCGCGGCCATCGCCGGCGTCATGTATTCAGGCATGATCGCAGCCGCGCCGTAGAGGAAGCCTTGGGCGAACTCGCAGCCCATGGCGCGCAGCGCCTCGGCGGTGGCTTCGTCTTCCACGCCTTCGGCCGTGACTTTAAGGCCGAGCGCCTTGCCCAGCCCCACGAGCGCGCCGACGATGGTCGCGTTTTCGCGGTCGGTAAGAATCCGCGCAACGAACGATTGGTCGATCTTCAGTTTGTCGATCGGCAGTTCGCGCAGCAGGAACAGCGATGAATAGCCGGTGCCGAAATCGTCGAGCGCGATTTGCACACCCTGGTTCTTAAGCGACAGCAGCGCCGACTTGGCGCGCGCGACATCGCCGATCATCGCGCTTTCGGTCACTTCGATTTCGAGCCTTTGCGCCGGGAAGCCGGTTTCGCGCAGCGTTCGCAGCACCTTCTCCGGGAACCATTGGTCGCGCACCTGGCTCGGCGAGATGTTCACGGCCAGCACGAATTCCCCCGGCGCGTCGAGCGCCTTGCGGCACGCTTGCGCCAGCAGCGCCCAGAACATCGCGTCGACGAGACCCGCGTCCTCGGCGACTGGAATGAACGACACCGGCGAGATCATGCCGCGGTCGCGGTGCGGCCAGCGCGCCAGCACTTCGAAGCCGGCGAGTTCGCCGGTGTCGAGCCGCACCACGGGCTGAAAATACGGAACGATGTCGCCGTTCGGGATGGCCGTGCGCAGTTCGGTTTCGAGCGCGGCTTTCGATTTGAGTTCTTCGTCGATCGAGGAGTCGAAGAATTTGAACGCGCCCCGCTCCTCTTTCGCGCGCAGCATCGCCGCGTCGCCGCGCTGCAGCAGGTCCGCCGCATCGCGCCCGTCCTCGGGGCAGAGCGCGACGCCGATCGAGGCGCCGACCGTCAGCTTCAAGCCGTTGACCAGGATTGGCGCCGCAAGCTCATGCAGGATGCGGCGCGAGGCGGAGGCGACGCCGTCACGCCCGCCGGGATCTTCGAGCAGGATGGCGAATTCGTCGCCGCCGAGGCGCGCGGCGAAGCTATCGTCGCGGATGCAGCCCTTGAGGCGCGTCGCGATTACTTGCAGCAGCTGGTCGCCGATGGCGTGGCCGTGCACGTCGTTGATCGGCTTGAACCGGTCGAGGTCGATGAACATCAGCGCGAACGCGCTGGCCTCTTCGCCGACTAAGGAGAGGCGCCGTTCGAGTTCCTCCAGGAAGTGGCGGCGATTGGCGAGCCCGGTCAGCGGATCGTGCCGCGCCAGCGTCTGCGCCCGCGCTTCGGCGGCTTCGCGTTCGCTGATCTCGGCCGAGAGCGTTTCGTTGGTCTTGATCAGATCTTGCGTGCGTTCCTGGACGGTGCGTTCGAGATTGTCGCGGATGGCGTCGAGTTCGAGCACGGCTTGGCGGCGGTCGAGCTGCGCCTTCACGCGGGCCGTCAGCACCCGCAGGTCGATGGGCTTGGTGATGTAGTCGTTGGCGCCGCCTTCGAGCGCTTTCGAGACGATATCGCCGTCATCGAGCGCGGTGACCACGATGACGGGGACGTGCTCGGCGTCGAAACGCGCGCGGATACCGGCAAGCGCGTCGGCGCCGGAGCGTTCCGGCATCATCCAATCGAGCAGAACGAGTTCGATCTTGTCGGCTTCGATCGCGTCTTCGATGCCGACGGCGCTTTCGCGCAGCACCACGTCATAGCCGCGCCGCTCCAGGCGCCGGCCCAGCATGTCGCGGTTCTGCGCCTGGTCGTCGACCAGCAGAATACGGCCGAGACGCGCCGATGCGGACGCGCCGTCTTCGCCTTGCGCCGAGGACATTTGCTCCCCTGGCCTCTAAACCCCATACCAGCCATCGAATTTACGATGGGGTGGTTGAGGGGGCGCTAATTCCGGAAGCGCAAAGGAGATTTATTCGTAGCTAACGCGCGCTAACCTTGCCGCGCGTTGACCGCGCCGGTGTACTTCTCGATCAGCGCGACGAGGCCCGCGAAGTCGACAGGCTTGGTCGCGAAGTCGTCGCAGCCCGCTTCCATGCATTCGCGCCGCGCGCTTTCCATTGCGTGCGCGGTCAAGGCCACGATCTTGACCTTGTTCACGTCCGGCGTCTGGCGCAGCACCTTCGTCGCTTCGATGCCGGACATGACGGGCATCGAGATGTCCATCAGGATCAGGTCGGGCGAGCATTGCTTCGCTTTTTCGACGGCTTCGGCGCCGTTCTCGGCGACGTGCACCTCATAGCCGCGCCGTTCGAGCCGGCGTGTCAGCATCTCTCGGTTATCAGGATGGTCTTCGGCAATCAGGATTCGCATGGGCGCCTCTTAAGCAGTCTTCGTCAGGGGGAGAATTGCCGGCGCAGCCGGCGTGGTCGTCTCGGAAACACGTGCGAACCGCAGCGCCGCGGCCGCGAGCACGTCGCGATCGGCGGGCTTCACCAACAGGTCGCGGGCGCCGAGCGACAGCGCGCGCTGGCGGTCGTCGTCGACGGAATGGACGATGATCGGTGTGCCGGCCGTTTCGCATGAGGCCGCCAAACCTTCGATGACGTCCCAGCCGGTGATGTCGGGCAAATTGATGTCGAGCACGATGAGACTCGGCTTCAGCGCCATCGCCAAGCGCAACCCCTCCGCGCCGCTCGAGGCGCCGCGTACGTCGAAGCCGAGACGCGCCAGCGAGCGGGACGCGAGATCGCGGGCGCTCTCCTCGTCATCGATGATGAGCACGATCCGTTCGCCGCCTTCGCCCTCTAGCGCGTCGCTGTCGAAACGCGCCGGCGCCACTGGCGCGGGAAGATGCGCGGGGAAGCGGAGCGTGAACGTCGAGCCCTCGCCCGGCGCGCTGGCGACCGCCACGTCGCCGCCCAGGAGCTGCATCGTCTTGCGGGTGATGGCGAGACCGAGTCCTGTGCCGCCGTAACGTTGCGCGGTGGTCGCGTCAGCCTGCACGAACGCGTTGAACAGGCGCTGCACCTGCTCCGACGTCATGCCGATGCCGCTGTCGCGGACGGCGATCTCGATCCAATCGCCGCCGGCGGCCCGATCGCGCTTGGCGCGAATGGTGATGTCGCCGTTCTGCGTGAATTTCGCGGCATTGGCCAACAGATTGAGGAGGCATTGGTTCAGCTTGAACGAGTCGGTGGAGGCGATGCCGAGCCCGTCAGCGAAATCCAGCACGAGGGCGTTGCCGTTCTTCTCCACGCTCGGCCGCACGATAGCGGCAGCTTCGCCGATCAGCTTGCCGACGTCGAACTCGGAGGCGGCCACGTCCATCCGTCCCGCTTCGATTTTGGAAAGATCGAGAATGTCATTGATGAGATGCAGCAGCTGACGCGCGGCGGTGAGCACGCGTTCGATGTCGGCGACATCGCCGGAGCGGCCGTCGTCCTCCGCCTCCTCCTTGAGGATCTCGGAATAACCGATGATGGCGTTGAGCGGCGTCCGAAGTTCATGGCTCATCGACGCCAGGAACTGCGACTTGGATACGCTCGCGGATTCCGCCGCCTCGCGCGCAGCCCGCAGCGAGGCCATCGTCTCGGTCAGCATCGCATCGCGCACGTCCATCTCGGCGATGATGCGATCGAGACGCTCATGCATTTCGACAAGGTTCACCGCCCCCTCGTCGATCGCTTCGACCGCGCCGACGTCCTCGCCATAGAGTGCGCGCTTGCCCTTCAGCGCTTCTTCGGCGCGCTGCATTGCGGCGATAAAGTCCGCCTCGCGGCGCTTGCGGTCGGTGATGTCTTTCGACAGCATGACGAGCTTGCGCACGACGCCGCTGCGTCCCAACACGCGTACGGCGAAGCACTGCGCCCAGCCGACGCTGCCGTCGCGCTTAATGACGCGGTGTTCGATGCTGCCGACGGCGCCCGCCGCGACATCGTGGAAGTACTGCGCCATCCACGCGTAATCGTCCTTGTGGACGAACGGCACCTGATTTTGATCGAACTGCTCGAACGTGAAGGTTTCGCCGTAGACCGTCGTCGGATCGCCGTGCCAGGAAATCGAGCGCGATTTGTAATCCACCTCCCACACGACGCCGCGGCCCGCCTCCAGCGCGATCTTCAGACGCCGTTCGTTCGACGCCGCGGACGCGCGCGCTTGCACCAGAGAGGTGATCTCGCGTCCATGTGCGAGGACGCCGCAGATCTCGCCGTCATCATTGCGCCAGGGCAGCGCCTGCCACGAGAAGTAGCGCACGCCATCGGCCATGTGCCCCTCGTCTTCGTCGTAGCGCACATGTTCGCCCGTCAGTGCGCGCGCGAAGCCGTCGCGCCAGCGTTCGGGCGACCAGGGGATGACATCTTCGAGCCGGCGGCCCTCCGCGCCGTCGACTCCAAGGCCGAGGCTCATGTTCTTGCTCATCGCCACCACGCGCCCCTCGGTGTCGACGAGGACAGCGGCGAGCGCGTCATGTTCGAAGATCAGCTTCGCCAGCGTTTGCTGCGCGCTGACGTTGCGCGCGCTTTCGCGCAGTGCGCGTTCGGCGTCGGCCGCGCTCACCCGCGCTTGCGTTACGTAGGCCATCAACGCGCCGCCGCCGACCGCGGCGATGATCGCCAGATCCCAGTCCGGCTGGGCCGTCATCGAGGCGATGGCGAGCGGCGCGAGCACGAGTGAGAGCGCCGGCGGCGCAGCGCCGGCCAAGGCGATCGGCAACGCGCCAGAGCCGCCGGGGCTGAAGTGCCTGACAACGCCCGCGACCCACAACACCATCGCCGCCGCCGCGCCGGCCGCTTGACCGTCGAGCCAGAGAGAAGCCGGCAGCACGGCGTAAAATGTCGAGCTTGCGAACGCCCAGAGCGTCAGTCCGGCCAGCGTGGGCCCTTGGATCTTTGCATCGGCGGCGTCGAGACGGCGGTAGAGTTCGGTGTCGAAAATCAGCAGCAGCGACATGATCGCCGCCCAGCCGACCGCGCCCGGCCCCTCCATGATCGCCGCGGCGAGGCCGCCGGTAAGAATGACGAGGGCGATCGAGGCGGGCATCTCGCGCCGTCGCGTCTCGGCCGCGCTTGCGAGCGCCGTTGGCGGCGTGGTGGACATGAACGAGCGGTCTCCGCCGGTCAGAATTCCGGCCGACGCTGCCACCAGGGCGTGAAGATAGACTAAACCATAGAGGGAAGGCCTATGCTTGGCGGCGATTCCATGCCCCGGCGCGCCGACCCCGCCCTGCCCGAACGCCGCCGCGGCCAGATCCTGGACGCGGCGCGCGCCTGTTTTCGGGAGCGGGGCTTCCGCCAGACCACAATCGAGGAAATCTGCGCCGAGGCGCGGATCAGCCCGGGCGCGCTCTATCGTTACTACAATTCTAAAGCCGACATCGTCGCGGCCATTGCGCTCGAGGCCCGGGCCGACGCCGAAGCGGCGCTGGAGCGCCTCGGCGGCGAGGCCAGCCTGATCGATGGGCTCACCGACTTGGCGCGGGCGTTCTTCGAGGCGTTCGACCGCGCCGGCGATGGGGCGTTGTTGTCGGACATTTGGGCCGAGGCTGCCCGTGACTGCTCGCTCGCCGCCGCGCTCGGGGCCAGGGACAGGGTGGCGGTCGGCCGCATCTCCGGCGCGATCGAGCGGGCGCAAGCTGTCGGCTTGGCCTACCCGGCCCTCGAACCGGAGGACGCGGCGCGGACGCTGATGGCGGCGCTGGACGGCTTCGCGCTGCGGCGGGCGCTCTGGCGCGACGCCGGCGCAGGCGAAGCGGCGCGGCGGTTCCGGGCGCTCGCGCTGCAAATTCTCAAGCCAAAACGGTAGTTTAGAGCGCGCGGTGGACGGCGATGATGGCCACGTTGACGAGGAAGCAGGCGACCGAAATCGCGAACAGCCAGGGGAAACCGTGCGTATGAGCGCCGCGCCGGGCCAGCGCCTCCAGCGCGCCGCCGGCGACCACCAGCAGCGCCGAAACCACGAGAATCCAGACCTCGTGGGTATGAAGGAACGCGTGCAGCGGCTCGACGATCCCCGCCAGCGCGGCGATTCCGGAGGTGGCGCCAGATATGGCGGCCGCCAGCATGGCCAGCGCCGGCAAGCCGCAGCACAACGCGTGCAGCCCGACGACGGCGGCATGGGCCAAGTGGGCGCGCTTTCCGGCCTGGGCGCTGTTATGTTGTAACATCGCGCGGTATGTAGCCCAACGGCCGGCGGCGTCAAGCAGTGCGGCGATCGTAACACTCGCTTCGCTATTCGGCGCTTATTAACGCCATCGACGCTTGTCGGCCGAAGCGGATGGGCGCACATACCGTTCGCTGCATCGAGGATGAGGGCAATGCTGTCCGTTCTGGTCGCGATCCGTGATTTCCTGTTGGCGATGGCCCTCGCTTGGGTCGGCATCACCTTGGAGCAGCGCGTCGACACGGCCGACCGCTGCGCGACCGAGGCTTGCGAAGCGTCGCGCGATCGCTGAAACCTCGTCCATCTAGGCGCCAATGATGCGGCGCGCTCTTGAAATGGCCGCACTTCTTTCGTTTCCGTTAAGCGATTAACGCGCGTCAGCTGCGCGCGCTTCAAACTTGGCGGGACGCATTGATGACGAAGACGACGCCTGACACCGGCCGCGCGCGTGAGCCTGGCGCGCTGGCGGGCAAGCTGGCGATTGGCGTGGCGGTGTTCTGGGTGGCGGGCGCCCTCGCCGCCGCCTTCGCGCTGCTCGGCGCCGACGGGATCAGCGTGCTCGCGCCAGTCGAGATGGCCGCGCTCGCCGCCGCCGTGCTGTTGCCGGCGGTGATGGCGTTCTTCTCCGGCCTTGCCGCGCGCGACAGCGCCCGGGCCCGAGCCGAAGCCCGCCGCCTGGCCGATGCGGCCGACCGCCTGCTCAATCCGGAGCGCAGCGCCGAAGACGCCGCACGCCAACTCGCGGTCACAGTGCGCGGCGAGATCAACACGCTCGACAAGGCGCTCGAACAGACGCTGTCGCGGCTGCAGGACGTCGAAGGCCAGATCGCGCGCCAAGCGCAGGCCGTCGACGCGATGGCCCACCAAGCCAAGGCCGGCGCAAGCCAGATGATCACCGGCATGGAGCGCGAGCGCGAAGAGCTGCTGCGCATCTCGCAGGAGCTGACCAGCCAGGCTCAGACGATCGGCAACTCGATCGGCAAGCATACGCACTCGATCTCGGAAGCGGCCAAGCTCGCCGAAGCCGAGGTGCGCGCCGCCGACCAGGCGCTCGATCATCGCCTCACCTCGTTCGGCGCGGCGGCCGCGCTCATCAGCGACCGCACGCACGGCCTCTCTAGCGCAGCCCAAGCCAGCGCCGACTCTGCGCTCCGCCTGGAGCAGGCGCTCTCGAACGCGCTCGACGTGCTGGCGAAGGCCACCAATCTCACCGACGCCGCGCGTCAATCGGCCGAAGCGGCGACGCTCGCGGCCAATTCCACCGCCGGCGCCGTGCGCGAGACCACGCATCGCGCCATCGACGACGCCAAGCGCGCCGCCGACCTGATCCGCGGCGAAGCCGTGAACGTCGAACGCGAGGCGGCGATCGCGCTGGAGCGGTTGCGCGATGCGGCGGAAGCGGCGCGCTCGGCGGCGATCGGCACACGCAGCGCCGTCGAAGACAGCACACCCGAGCCGCGCGTCCGCACGCGCCCGCCGCGCGAGGAAACGTACGACAATTCCTGGCGCGACGAGCATGATCCGCTCGACCAGCCGGCGCCGTCGCGGCAGCGCCGCCCGGCCGCACGCGAGGCGTACGAGGAGCGCGAGCGCCCGCCGGCGCGCAATGTGCGCGCGAACGAGCGCCTCGACCGCAACGCAGCCAACGACTGGACCTGGCGCGAGCTGCTCTCCTCTGTCGAGGACGAAGGCGGCGGCCGTGCGCCGGCGTCTGCACCCGCGCCGCGCCGCGAGGCGGAGGATCCGGTCGCGCATCTGCGCCGCCGCATCGTCGAGCCGCGCCCGGCCGCGCCGTCGCTGCCGATCGTGGAGACGATCGAACATGCGGGGCTCAAGCTCGACACCGTGTTTTCGCCCTCGGGGCTCGAGCGCATCGCCCAGCGGGCGCGTTCGGGCACGCAGGCGCGCCGCCGTGCGGTGTACGAGGCCGCGCCGGAAGCGTCGCGCCAGCTCGCCGAGCATTTCGCGCATGATCCGGTGGCCAATCAGGAAGCGATGCAGTTTCTGCGCAACGAAGGCGCGCGCATCGCCGAGCTGATCGCCCGCGGCCGCGCCTCGATGAACGCGGAGGCGACGCGCGCGTTCTTGCTGATCGATGCGGCGGCGGGGTGATCGCCCGCGCTTCGGCAACTAACTGACTGTCCCCCTCCCTGCGGGCTTCGCCCGCTGTCCCTCCCCCGCTTCGCGGGGCGAGTGAAAGCGATAGGCGTGCGTCATCGTTCGCTCCGAACAAGTGGAGAGCGGGGGACGCGGGTTTGCGCGTCAGAAGAAATGCGCCGTTGGTTCGGCGCTTATGACGCGGAAGCCCGCGTCCCCGCGAGAGTTCTGACATCGGCGCCGTCGCCAGGGGTGTTTCACCCTGGGAGGCGGCTCGGCCGACGGCGTGCGGGGTGTTGTGTTCACCAACACGTTCCGGTTCGTCTTCCCGCGTTTGACGCGGGCTTCTGCGCCTCTGCGATACCTCCGCCTTCCGCCACGTCTGCCGCGCCGGAGGCTTC
>Ga0196972_1000201_pt1 | contig 44659 bp, 43 predicted proteins | sample S1v_2013CmetaG_FD_148618 | JGI IMG/M metagenome (GOLD analysis project Ga0196972, IMG submission 148618) | Soil microbial communities from Anza Borrego desert, Southern California, United States - S1+v_20-13C | ecosystem: Environmental > Terrestrial > Soil > Desert | place: USA: California...
GAAAGACGTTCTTGGCGATATCGAGCCCGACTGTAACCACGCTCTGCATGCTGCCCTCCTTTGACGGAGCTGAACCCTAGATCAGGTTCACCGCCGCCGGGTGGGCGCCGTCCACAGCATCAAGAACAGAGGTTCATCATCATACCGGAAAGCGGACATCCTTCCGGGTAGTTTGGCCCCTTGGACGCAAGGGCAGTCTTCGCGCTCTCAACTCGCAACCGCCGACCCCTGCCTTCACCGGGCGCATCCAAGGGGTATCCCCGGTGCATCCTGGCAGTAGCGGCGGTTATGATGGGGGCAAGAGTGCGTGACCTAATTCGTTTAGGCGTTTTCGGGCTGATCGCCGTTGCAGTGTTGGCGGCCTCCGCAGACGCTCAACGGACGGCGAGCGTTGCGTTATCGGCAGATCCTGGGCGCGTCTGCCTCGAGCCTCGCGCCGGGGGGCAGATGAACTTTGACCTAGTGATGCACAATCGAACCGATCGCGCCATCACCGTGAGCCAGTTGGAGGCTTCAGTCATCAACACGCGCGGTGAAATGATCGAACACCGGATTGTGTGGCAGGACGCCGTCACTGGGCTGGGCCCGCACCGCACGCTCTCGGCGGGTCAGACGGGCATTCTGTTCAATCCCTTCACGTTTCGCACCGCAAGTGCGGACACACGAATTCGCTATGACGTTCAGTTCGAAGGTGCGGCGCCGGCCTCGATTACGATCGAACCACAGTCCTGCGCAACCAACGCAAGGCTCACGCTGCCCCTCACGGGACGCATCTTGGTCTATGACGGCTACGATTATCTCTCTCACCATCGCCGTCAAACTTATCAGCTTGAGCCACAGCTTCGTGCGTTTGGCGTGATCGACAACTGGTACCGATTTGGGATTGACCTCATCCACACCGACGCTGAAGGCAGGCTTCATAGATCCGACGGCTCACGCATTGAAGATTGGTATGCATGGGGTCAACCGGTGCGGGCGCCTGGCGCTGGTGTCGTACACGCGATCCGCAACGACGAGCCGGACAACGACATTGGGACCGAAAACCGCCGAACATCGCGGCCGCTGTCTGAGGATGAAATGAACTCGGATGGCAACTACGTTCTGATCGACCATGGCGAGGGCGAGTTCAGTCTGTTAAGCCACCTCAAGCAGGGAAGCGTCAGGGTCCGTCCGGGTGAGCGGGTGCGCGCTGGCCAGCTGGTAGGCGAAGTCGGCAATTCGGGCGCGACACCTGTACCCCATTTGCACTACGAATTGCGCACAAGTCCCGGCTTCGGCGTTCGTGGCGTGCGAACGTTGCCGCCCTACTTCCATGACTTGCAGATCATTGGCTTGGGGCGCATGCCGCGCAGCGGCCTACCGGTGAATACCGGGGACGTGCTAATCTCACGCTGACCGATAGCGCCACCCATTCGCGGTCGGATTGCGCTCAACCGACGCGTTACAGGCAGCTACATCCCAAATTCAAATTCAGACTCATCGGCATCTCAAAGCGGACGTCACTTAGCGCGGATACGGCTCGCACCCTATTCCGTCACTATCTCGGTCCAGGTGCGCGCCGTAGCCGCCCTCCCCGCGCCGGACAGGCAGCGCCGGTCGCGCGAGCTGCATCGCAGTTTTCGAATGGCGTATTGCGCGCAGGCGTGCTCGCTTGGAATGGTAGCACCGATCCGTTGGGCGGCCGAGCCTGCAAGGACTGCATCAGGGTAATAACACCAACCGTCGCGAGACCGAGGATAAACACGGCAAACGAGCGAGAGACGCGACGGCGGCAGAAGCGGCGAAAGCGATCGCGCAGCGTCGCTGGCCGGCGCTTTGAACCGGGTCGGTTCAGCCGCGGACGATCCCAAGGCGACGACATCGCCTAAGCCTACTGCAACGACGTTTGTGAGAGCTCAATCCCATTTTCGGACTCTGGCCCGCAAGCGCGCGAAACATTCGGCCTGAATGTTGGACGAACAAGAACTCGCCGATCCGAGCCATTAACCCTCCATCGTAGGCACGTCATGGCTGAGGCCGTTTGCGTGCGAACGGCGGCGTTTGTGCTCGCGCAGTCGACTCTTTAGCTAGTGCCCGCCGCCAAAGCGCAGGCGCATGCCGGCGTTCACGACAAGGCCATCGAGCGGCGCCCAGGCGTCCACAGTCCAGCGTCCGTCAGGCGCGCGCGTCGGACGCAGCAGCGGATCGTGATCTGATTGTCGAACGTCGAGAATGTTCTCTGCGTTCACGAAAAGCCGAATGTTCCCGAGCACGAGTTCACCAAGCACGCCAACGTCTAGATATGGCTCGCTAACGCTGCGATATGGATTGTCCTCAAGCTCTTGCTCACCGGTGCGGTAGAGCTCAAGCCCGACGCGGCCACGCTCGTGATTTTCCCACATGGCGACGAGCCCCGCCGTGTGCGAAGGCGTCGTTGGCACGGCTCTGCGCCCACCTCCGTCCGGATCGGGCTCGCTCGCATCGACGTACACATAGCTGCCGGTGACGATGAATTCGCCCCAGCGGTACCGCGCCAGCAGCTCCAAGCCGCGCGTGCGCGTGACGCCATCGGCGTTGATTAGGCGAACCGTATCGGCGTCGACTTCCTGCAACTGCACAGCATCGTCAGACGCGAACAAGGTCCCGCTTAGTTCGAACGAACCCGTAGAGTAGCCGAGGTCGAGCGACGCGGTCGTCGCCGTCTCCGCCTGCAGATCGCCTAACGCCTCAAGCCGCGACAAGCCCGAAGCCTCGATCTCCTCGACAAATGGCGTTGGCGCATAAAAGCCCTGCCCCACAGAGGCGCGCACGCGCCAAGGCCCCGGGCGATAGAGCAATGATAGGCGAGGACTGAAATGAGCGCCGAAGTCGCTGTGATCGTCATAGCGGGCGCTAGCGGCGACGGTCAGCACGTCGCTGAACTCGTGTTCGACCTGACCAAAGATGCCGGGAGACGTGTAGTCATAGTCGAACACCGGAAACGCTTCCGATTCAAACCGATCCTGTTGCACCGCAATGCCCGCCACCCAGGACGTAACGTCCGATCGCGTTGCGAGCGAAGCTTCAATCAGCGCGGTATCGTGCCGATCGTCTTCGATCACCGCACCGAACGTGTGGCGATGATCTTGCGTCATAGCGGAGCCGCGCAGGTTTAGGTCAACGTTTTCGCTGATAGGCCACTGCGCCGTCATGCCCGCATCGTAGCGGCGGCTTTCTTGGAGATAGGGGAACGGCTGCCCATCGGGCACGGTCGCGCCATGAACCGTGCCGCCAACCCGGTCCTCCGACATGACGCCCAGCGTGAGCAAGGCATTCGCGCCATGGGCGCCTTCCCAAAAGAGACGCGGCCGGAAAGTCCAGCGCTCATACGCGGGGGTATCGATCCAGCCATCATCATCGAGATCATGCTCGCTCTGGCGATGAAAGCCGCCAACGAGCGAATAGCTGAACGCATCGCCGAGCGGCGCGGCCCTATAGGCTGTAACGTCCTGTCCATCGCGCGAGGTCGCGTTGAAGAGGAGTTCCGTCTCCGGCTCGTAGTCGGGACGGCGTGAGATCAGGTTGACGACGCCGCCCAATGCCGAAGGACCGTAAAGGGCGGACGCCGAACCCTTGATGATTTCCACTTGACCAAGGTCGGTCGGTGGAATCTGCAGGATGCCAATCGCCTGCCCGCCATAGAGCGGCAGATTGTCCGCCAGCAACTGCGTGTACCGGCCACGCATGCCCTGCATCCGCACATTTGCCGCGCCCAGCGCCGGCGACGTCACCTGCACGCGCACGCCGCCGGTCTCGTTCATCAGCATGGCGATGTTGCCAGGCGTCATGAGCAGCTTTTCTTCGATCTCTTCAAGACCGATCACTTCAACGCGGATCGGCTCGTCCTGCACGCGCCGGCCAGAGCGTGTGGATTGGTCGATGATCTCTTCCGATCCCTCTTCGCCGTGTCCTTCAGCGAGGTGATCGGGTTCGGCGTCCTGCGCGATCGCCGGTGGCGCACTAATAAAAATAAGAAGGCCAAGTCCAGCTGTGAGGAACCACTCGTGACGCATCTAAGCTCCCTTGCACTTCTATGCTTGGCCCGCGGCGCGCGCAGACCTGAGGATCGGATAAGCGCTGTGCATGACGCCCAACGCTGACCGGACAAAAATGAACGTGATAACGGCGCCTACGATCACATCCGGCCAAACCGAGTTGGTGAGCGAGACCGCGCCGGCCGCCAGCAAGACGCCGACATTGGCGATCACATCATTGCGGGAGCACTCAAACGTGCTCGACATATTCACATCCTGCCGACGAAAACGCCAGAGCAGCGCAAGGCAGAGCACGTTCACCGCGAGCGCCGCCGCGCCCGTCCAAACCATGATCGCTGAAACCGGCGGAACGCCGGTCAACGCCTTGGCGCCGACCTGATAGACGACGCCCACGCCCAAGAGCAGGATGAAACCGCCCTTGAACATCGCCGCGCGCGCTTTCCACAAATCGCCCCGATCGAGCGCGTAGAGGCTGAGACCGTACACTAGCGCATCGCCCAGCATGTCCACCGCGTCGGCCATCAGCGCCGACGAGCCAGCCGCCAGACCGGCGCCGAACTCGACAACGAACATCAGCGCGTTGAGCACCAGCACGACCAGCAGGACGCGGCGCTGCGCCCGATGCATGGCGAGCCGTTCCACATCCGAAGCCTTCTTTGAGCAGCATTCGTCCACGCCGGTCTCCTGGACATCGGGTGGGTGCTTCATACATCCTCGAGTGACTAGAGGATCAAGCACCATGTTTTCCATCGGGGAGGTGGCCAAGGCAACGGGGCTGAAAGTGCCCACCATCCGCTTCTACGAGCAGGAGGGACTTTTGCCCGCACCAGCCCGCACGGAAAGCAACCGCCGCCTTTACACAGAGGCGGACATCCGCCGCCTCACCTTCATTCGCCACACGCGATCACTCGGCTTCGAACTCAATGATATCCGCGCCTTGCTGGATCTTGCCGACAATCCCGCCCGGCCGTGCGGGGAAGCCGACGCTATCGCTCGGCGTCAGTTGGCGGCCGTCGAAGAGCGTCTGCAGCAGCTCACGGCTTTGAAGCAAGAACTTCAGCGCGTCAGCTCAGCGTGTGCGGGCGGCAAGAATGCGGGCGAATGCCGCGTCATTGAAGCTCTCACCGTCGATGCGCCATTCAAGGTGTAACGACTACGCAGATCAACGACCGCAGTGAGGTCGACAGCTGCCTCTTCGCAATACGCGCACGAGCGTCGTCAATGGACCAGGGTAGGTCAACCACACAATTTTCGCGACTGCTCACTATCCCAAAGTCGCCGGCGGCTCCCTATTCCGCTGAACGGCTCACGATCGCCGGGAGCGGCCATCAGGTTTGGCCATTAGCGTAACACCTGCTTCGTTCCGATCTTGATTCACATGCGTTCCACGCGGCGATAGGTTGAGCCAATGGGCGCGCGGCTAACTCTTAAGCAGGCGATCGACGATCTGGGTTGGTTCTGGGGCGTATTCACCTCGCTCGTGAATGCGCCGTCATTGCTTGCCTTGCTGCAGATGGTCTTCGAGTTTCGCTTTGTCGAGGCGGTGCAATGGATCGTTGATGGCTACACCGACATCGTCGGCTGGATCGGCGCTGCGCTTGAGCCATTCCTCTTACCGCTCATTGAGCGGCTGAACATTGCCTTTGGCTGGGCTCTCGAGCTGCAGCCCCAGTGGCGACCGCTGCTGTTGGTTGCGCTGATCCCGGCAACCAGCCTTGCACGCCAGGCATGGCGTCCAGATTCAAAAGACGACGTCATCGAGCCGCTTGCCATCGGTCTCGGCGCCATTATGGGCGTGCTTGCGGCGGCAATTGTGCCGCTTGATGGGCGGTGGTGGACGCAAGGGCTAATCGCCGCGCTGCCGATAGGCGCAGCGCTCCTGCTTTATGAAGCCACCATTCACGCGACCAATCTCTTCAAAGCGCCGATCAATCGCGATCCCTTCGGGGCGCTCTTCATGCTGGCCCATGTCGGCGCCTTTTGTGCTGTCGCTTTCGCTCTAGGAGCAGGCCTTTCACTCGCACCGGCCTTGCGTGAGGGCGCTGGGATAATTGCGCTCGGCGTCATGGTTTTGGCGTTGGGCTGTTTCTCACTGGCCAACGGGCTCACTCTCGGAGAGCGCAACGATGCCCGAATGGGTTTGACCATGCTTGGCGCGTTTATCGCCGCGGGGCTCATCGTCGGCGCCGATGCAGTGCTGAAGATGATTGGCTGACCAGCGGTTGTCACGGCGGCGATCGCCCTAGTCGATGCAATCGAGACGGTGGCCAGCATCCTGCCCGACCGGCTCACGATCGCCGTTCTCGGGTCTCGCTTTGGGGCCCAGATTGCAGCCGACTGTCCATATGAGAGGCAGCTACCCGACAGGTGGCCCGGGAGAAATAAGATCTCTGAACAGCTTCCATTCGCCGCCTGACTTTTTCCAGATAACGCTGTAGTTGTCCCGCGCAACAAGCTGGTCCTCGCGGACGAACAACGCCGCTTTGCCGATCTCAATCGCGGTATCGCCGAAAACTTCCAATTCAAGTGTGGTTAGCTCGACCTTGGTGATGCCGCCATCCTTCGCCGACTGAAAGAAGCTTTGGATCGCGGATATTCCTTCAAGCGGGTCAGCGCCGTTGGTGAATAACTTTGCTTCCGGATGATAGAGCGCAGCGGCGGACGCGGGGTCCCCGGCCGCCACAGCCTCTTCCAATTTGCGATTGATGGCGGCGATTTGATCGTTCATGTCGGCACTCTCCTGATTGCTGTTGCTTTCTTATACCTTATAGGATGGCGGTCGATGGTCACGCGCCGATCCTCCTCGACCAGCTCCAAGCCGTTTTTCTTATGGCCGCCGCAACAGGAAGATGCGCGCTCGATGGTCTCAAACTGAAGAGCGCCGACTGACCGCAGTGGGCCAATCCCTGTCCCGTGACCGCAACATCGCCCTACGGCTGAATGGAGGGCCATTCCTACCGTTCGATGCCAGAAGCGGGGTCAATTGCCGAAGCGCGCCTCAAGCAGACGATACGCTTAGAAAAGGCCCTGCGCTTTTCGCCAAATGTGAGAATGACGTGCCACCTGGGGTTTTATCGGGCATCATTGCTCTAGCGGGTGGGCTTCATGACGATCCGTATTGAATTGGGCGCAGCGAATGGCGGTGATGATATCGTTCTCTTCTGGCTCGTTATCGCGCTCAGCATCTGTGTGACGCTCAGCATCCTCGCCGCCATTTGGCGGGCTGTTTACGTCCTCATGCAAGAAAGACCAGGAAAAGCCGCAGCAGACTGGGATCGTGCTCTGAACGACCTGCACCAGCGTCGTTCTGCCTACAGAAAAATTCTAACATCCAAATCCTCTGCTCCGGATGACTACTCCATCCCAGATGAGCCAACCGGAGAGCGTGAGGGCATAGGAGCTCGCGAGCTAGGCGCCATAGACCTATTCGTTGAGAAGGCGCAGTTGGTGCTCACACAACGCGGCAACGATCATCGCTGGCTCGGCGCGTACATGAGCTGGCTCGTCTTTGTGATTTTGCTTGCCGCGATAGTCGCTCTCCTCTGGCTCATAGATCATCGTCTAGAGCAGCCGACCTGGGAAGAAGTTGTTGTGCGCATTGCTTCCACTGCATCGGTGGCTGGCATCTTGTTGGGCGCGGCGTTCTTTATGGGCTCTCTGGCTAGAGCGCACATGCACGAGGCGACTACTCTGTACAATCGTCGACATGCTGTGCGGTTAGGTCGATTGTATCTCTATCTGAAATTCCTTTCTGGCGAGGAGTGGCTCCTCACCAACGCAAAGGAGAAGCTAACCGTGACGGATATGGAGCGCGCATTCGGCGGTATCGTCGAGACCTCCACAGCCTTCAAGGACATCAAGGCTGAAATCCTCACATCAACCTGGCTAGGCCAGCTCACTCAAGCCATTGCTAGAACAGGACGCCCCTTTCCCTCTGAATCTTAGCCGAGTTCACCCCGGTGAGCGGGTCCCTGTAGTCGTCCATCGGAAACGTACGATATAAACTCGCCGATTCCAGTTGCTGCATTCCTGGCTCGCGCGCCGGCTTTCAATTGAGCGCTTCGCGTTCCAGCCAGGTTTCCATCGTTTCGAAATAACCGTCCGCAGGCACGCGCTCGGGCATTTCGATGAGCTCGCGCAGGCCCCCGGTTTCGGCGCGATGGATGTTGTGGTTGGCGTCCGGGAAAGTCCGGATTGTGAGCGCCGCGCGCGGGTTGGCGCCGATGGTGCGGCGGTAGAGATCGGCGCTCGCGCGCCAATCGACATTGCGGTCCCGCTCGCCAAAGATGGCAAGGACGGGAATGTCCACACGCGCCAGCGTCTGCGCAAATCCCGGAACATAGATCATTAGCCCGCTGGCCTCATCGACCTCAAACGCGCCGCTTAGGAATTGCTGCTGGTACGCACGGAAGTCTGCTTCGCTGTCTTCGCGGCCGCCATTGAGATAGCGCATGAACGGATCGCCGCGCAGGTTTTCGGTAGCCGCCATGTAGTCCGAAAACGACCCGCCGCTACGCATGATCTCAAAGCCGCGGCGCCACTCCTCGACCAGCCTGGCGATCTGCGCTTCGTTGCGCCCTTCAATGCGGAGATTCGAAGCGAGCAAATACGGGAAATTTTCCTTTTCGTCCGTCCCGCTGACAGAAATCCAGAACGCGATCTCAGGGTCTTGTTGTATGGCGAGCGGCGCGATCCATCCCGCGCGGCTGATCCCCCAGAGTCCCACTCTGTGCGACCCGGGCATGTTGCGAGCCCGCGCGGCGGCTATGGCGTCCAACACCTCTTGGGCGCTGGAAGCGACGGGCTGATCGGGGTCGAACATGCCCTCGCTTTGACCATTGCCGGGTTTGTCCCAGATCAGAGTAGACACGCCCAGCGCGTTGAAACGGCGGCGCAGATCGAGATAAGACGTCCGCCCCGTCACGTCCGTTTCACCATACCCATGGATGATGACAATGAGCCCCCGCACCTCCTCGCTTGCGGGCGTATCGAACAAGCCGGACAAACGATTTCCGTTCGAGGTGAAATCGAAGCGCGCCGTGTGCGTCGGCGCGGCTGGCGGCGACGCGGCAGGCGGCGGCGAAGCGCAGCAGGCGAGAAATGCAATCACGAACAAGATTGCTGAATGACGTAGGCGCATGCCAACCCTCTCATGCCGCGCGTGGCACGGGCCTGGCCTTTAGATGCGCAGCGGGTCGGTCGCGGATGCAAGCTCTTTCGTGTCCCGTTTGCGCTCTCTCTCGCGCAGCAGCAACGCCAAAATCGGCCGGTGGCGCCTGACTTCGCAAAGCAGATGAGGTGGATGGCTCCCGCTCACGGCGTCAAAGCGTCAAAGTGTGATTGCCGTCAGCGACCACGAGCAATGGGAGCCATCCGCGATGAAGGTTACAAAGATAGGCCTCGACCTGGCCAAGACTTTGTTTTCCAGGTACACGGCGCCGATGAAGCCGGCGCTGCGGTGTTACGCCGAACGCTGCGACGCAGCCAAGTCATTCCCTTCTTGACAAAACTGGGCCCCTGCCTCGTGGGCATGGAAGCGTGCGGGACCTCACATATTGGGCCAGAGAAATTGCCCGGCTTGGGCATGCGGTGAAACTGATGCCGCCGGCTTACGTGAAGCCCTACGTGAGGCCCGGCAAAACTGACGCCAACGACGCTGAGGCGATTTGCGAGGCGGTGACACGGCCGGCGATGCGCTTCGTGGCGGTGAAGTCGCCCAAGCAGCAAGCGGCGTTGTCGACGCATCGCGCGCGGGATCTCATGGTCAAACAGCGCACGCAAATGATCGACATGATCCGCGGGTTGTGTTCGGAATTGGCGTCGAGGCCCCGCGTGGGCTTCACCAAGCACTCGCCTTGGCGCGCCGACTTGTCGACGGCGGGCCGATGCCTGTGCCAGCGCTTGCAATAGAGACTGTCGCATCACTTTCGAGGCAGCTGCTGGCATGCCACGACCAAATTCTTGACTTCGAACGCGCCATCAACTCAGCAATGACGTCTTTCGCCGGCTCGTGTCGATCCCAGGCATTGGACCGATTGGCGCCTCAGCTCTTGCGGCTTCGGCTTGATCTCGGCGGCACGCCAGTGGGTCCGGTAGCGACGCTCACAGAAGCGATGAGCGTTGCACGCTCCGGCGGCTTCGACACGGGCGCTGCTCGATGTGAACCTGAACTGGACCCCAATTCGAGCGCGCTGCCGCCTATCAGTCCCCATCTCAGCTTCACCGCGCCGCCGGCCGTCGAAAGAGCGCCGTGTTTGAGGGCGTTGGGTGCAGAGCTCGTGCAGCACAAGGGCGACCGATAGCGCCTGTTTGGGCCTCAGCAACAAGGCGGGGCCTTTGCGCGCGACGCGATCGCCCGTCCCCGCGCACCTTGAGCGCTTCGTGGATCAGGCTATGCAGATCGGCGCTTTCCCAGTTCGACTTTTCTCGACGATGGCGCAGCGCCCAGGTTCATGCAGCAACGGCCTTGCCAATCGATCTCTTCGTCCAAGGCGTGGACCATCGGAGTTCTTAGACGCCACGCGCCCTAGCCCGCGTCCAACGCTGTTCTGATTTTCTGTTCAAGCTCCTCGATGATGAAGGGCTTCGTCAATGTTGGGCGATTACGAAAAGCGTCCGGCAGGCCGGCGGCGCCGTAGCCCGTGCTGAACACAAAGGGGATCCCGCGCTGTTCTAAAATTTCCGCTGCGGGAAACACCTGCTGGCCGGCCAAGTTGACGTCCAACAAAGCAAAATCGCAGGCCGCCTCCGCGGCGCACCGGCATGCGCCAGCGAGGTTCGCAGCTGACGCGATGACCTCGCAGCCGAGGTCGAGCAGCATGTCTTCGAGGAGAAGCGCGACAGCGGCTTCGTCCTCGACGAGGAGCGCCTTTAGTCCTGCGAGCCGCCTCATCCCTCACGCAGGCTCGTCATCGGGATGCGTATGCGGCAGACAAGGCCGCTTGGTTCAAAAGCGAGTTCGAGCTTGCCTCCCAAATCGCCCTCGATAGAGCGACGCATGAGGCGCGTGCCGAAACCCGTTCGCACTGGCGTGATCGCCGGCGGGCCGCCGCGTTCCTGCCAGTCCAATCTAAGAGCCGGTCCGTCTGCATCTTCGACAATGTCCCACTCGATGATGAGTTCGCCGCTCTCCGTTGAAAGGGCGCCGTATTTCATAGCGTTGGTCGCGAGTTCATTCACGGCCATGGTGAGCCCGAGCGCCGCGCGGGGACGAACGGCCAATGCCTCGCCTATGATGTGCGCACGATCCAGCGGCGCAAATGGGGTCAAGATTTCATGCACTAGCAGATCGAGCGGAGCGTTCTGCCAGTGACGTCTGCTGAGCAAGTCGTGCGCCCGCGCGAGACCAACTAGCCGCGCTTCAAAGCTGCGGGCGAAGTCCTCGACGCTCGCGCTGTGCCGCGCGGTCTGAGCCGCCAGGGACTGCACGGTCGCGAGCGTATTTTTCACGCGATGGTTGAGCTCGTCGATCAAAGTCTTCTGGCGTTGCTCTGCTTCTTTGCGATCGGTGATGTCCACCAGCATGTTGATGGCGCCGATGAGACGGCCCTGGGCGTCGTGCAGCGGCGTCGGGAACGGAATGAACGGCACGCGTGAACCGTCGGGCCGCTCGGCGACGGCTTCGGCGCCGCGCACGGCCCTGTTTTCCTTGAGTGCGATCGCCATCGGGCAGTCTTCGTGCGCCAAGGGCGTTCCATCGGCATGATAAAGCCGCCAGGTCACGCACCACTGATCGCCCTCTTTTGGCGTGCGGCCGGACATTTCGATGGATGCCTTGTTGTAGAAGGTAATGCGCCCCTGGGCGTCCGTTTGATAGACGGCGGCCGGCAGCGCCTCGAGAATATCACGCAGATGCCGTTCACTAGCGCGAAGCTGATCCTCCATCCGCTTGGCTTGACTGACGTCCTGAAGCACGCGCACGCCGTGGCGGAATTTGCCGGTCGCGTCGCGCACTGATGAACTGTGGACATCGAGATAGATGATTGCCCCGCTTGCGGTGCGCGCGCGCTTGCGGATGACGTAGCTATCGATCTCGCCCTTGATCTGACGGGCGTATTGCTCGGCGTCCGCGGCGCGATCGTCCTCGTGCGTGTAGTCGAAGAAGCTCATCTCGAGCAGCTCTTCCCTCGCGCGCCCCAGCATGGCGCAAATTGCATCGTTCACGCGCAGCAAACGCCCCTTTTCATCCGCTTCGGTAATACCGATGGTCGCCGCCTCATAGGTTGCGGCGAGGCGGCTTTCGCTCTCCCAACGGGCGGTCTCTGCGACGTGAAGCTCGGTGACATCGGTCGTGAAACAGCGCGTACTTGCAAAACGCCCACTTTCGAAGCGGCTGTTGGACGTGATGAGGACATGCCGAATCGTGCCGTCCTTGGCCCGCAGGCGCGCTGGATACCGGTCGAGCTTCTCGCCGCATGACAGACGCTGAAGAATCTCCCCGATCGAGCGGGCGTCAGCGTGAAACTCGGCGATGTGGCGACCGACATAATCCTCAGCGGTATAGCCAAGCAGGTCCAGTTCGGCCTTGTTGGCCCGGAGGATGATGCCTTCGCTGCTGACGATATGAAGCCCGATCGCGCTGTTCTCGAAGAAATCCTCAAGCTCTTCGTGCTTGCGCCGGGCCTCTTCCTGGGCCGCTTTCTGGGCGGTGATATCCTGGAAGCAGTTTATCGCGCCTTGGACCGCCCCGTTCTGATCGCGCAGCGGACGCACATTCACGAGCGCCCAGCGGCGCGAGCCGTCGGGCCGTTCGACCATGGCTTCGGCGTTGCGCGTGGTCACGCCTTTTAAAACCGCGAGCGCCATCGGGCAGTCATCGTGCGCGATGCGGCTTCCATCGGCAGCGATGATCTGGTGCGATCCGCAATATCTTTCCGTTTTAGCGCCGACGTCGGGCGCCCTGCCCCAGATCTCCGCGGCCTCCGAGTTGTAGCAGAGAAGCCAGCCGTGGGCGTCGCAGAGATAAACCCCGCCCGGCATGGCTTCGAGCATTTCTGGGCCGGCGGCGAGAAGGGCCTCCAACTCCGTGAGCGGACCGGCTCCGGGAAAGGGCTCGATATTGGCCAAGGTAAAACCCCCGAATTACACTACCGCCTAAACGTAACGTAACGCCTCCGGGGGGCGGCGGTTCCCTAAAGAGGCCGCTCCGCCGCGGGGCGGCTCCCCCGGCCGGGGGAACTTTTCCACCCGCTTTTGGCGTTTTGGTTCGCCTGCGGAGCCGTCAGGGTTAGTTGAGGCAATCGGGGGATGATCGTGCTAGTTTGGCCACCTGTGCAGCGGTGTCTCGACCATGGCGGGGAATAGCCCCCAGCCGCCGACGGCGACGCTCGGCGACGTCCTTTACGCTAAATCCAAGCCGCCCGTGCTGGAGCACGAATGGGCGGGCCTGGTGAGCGCCGTCGCCGCGGGCGATCAGCTCGCGCTCCACGCCCTCTACGCGCGAGCGCATCGGCCCGTCTTCACCTATGTGTTTCGCATCACGGCTAATCGGGAAACGGCCGAAGAACTCACGATCGACGTCTTCCACGATGTATGGCGGCGCGCATCTGCGTATGACGCCGCAAACGGTACGGTGCTCGGCTGGATTATGAACCAGGCGCGCTCGCGTGCGCTCGACCGGCTGCGCTTCGACAATCGACAGAAGCGCACGCCCGGCCATGAGACGGAGCCGGAGGGCGAACCTCAGGCCGATCCCCAGAATGTTCTCGAGACGCGCCAAGAGGGTGAGCGGCTGCGAACAGCATTGGCGCGACTCTCGCCGAGTGAGCGCCAAGCTATTGAAGCAACGTTCTTTGGCGGACTTACGCATGCGGAAGCTGCGGCGCGCCTCAATGAGCCGCTTGGCACGATCAAGACGCGCATTCGTTCGGCCTTGCTCAAACTGCGGCACGCACTCGCCGCGGAAGCTGAAACGCCATGACGACTTACGAAACAAACCCGTGTCCGCAAAGCGAAGCTACCTGCGCCTACGCATTGCAAGCGCTCCCTCGTGCGGAGGCTGCGGCCGCCGAAACCCACATCGCCGTCTGCGCCTCTTGCCAGCGCGAGCTGCAAAGCATGCTTCCCGTTATCGAGCGCCTTGTTAGCTGGCCCGCCGATGTGCTGCGACCGCCAAGCGCGCTTCAGGCGCGCCTCAGTGAGCGCATCGCGCATGAAACCGGCGGATCCCTCCCCACCGTCCCGGCGCCAGATTGGTCAGAGCCGGACTGGGAAAACGTGGCGCCCGGCATCGAATGCAAGCTTCTGGCGACGGATGAGGACCGCCAGCGCGTCAGCATGCTCGTGCGCCTCGCGCCTGGGGCAAGTTATCCGTCGCACACCCATTCCGGTGTTGAGGAGCTCTTCCTGCTCGACGGCGAACTCTGGATCGACGAACGCAAGCTTTACCCGGGCGACTACAATTACGGCCAGCCGGGCGCGGGCGATGACCTCGTCTGGAGCGAGAACGGGTGCACCTGCGTCCTCGTCACCAGCACAAGGGATATCCTGCGCTGAAGCAGTCGACGGCCGTTGAACGGGGGTCAGACTGCGAATGCTCCAATCCAATGCGGCGCATTCGTCGTTTTGTGTGTATGGGCGCCACCTCAAACCCCTGTCCGCAGAGCGAGTCGACCTGCGCCTATGCGCTCGGCGCCTTGGCGCAGACTGATTTGGAGGCTGCCGAAGCTCACATTGCTTCATGCGCGGACTGCCAGCGCGAGCTGGAAAGCATTGAGCGGCTGGTCAATCATTTCATCGCCTGGCCGACTGATGTGCTGGCGCCGCCCGCCTCGCTGCAGCAGCGCCTGGCGCTTCGCATAGCCGAAGAGACAGACAACGCTCCCATCGCGTCTTACCGGATCGAGTGGTCCGAGCCAGTCTGGGAAGCGGTGGCCCCCGGTATCGAATGTAAGCTGCTCGCCACGGACGAGAACCGCCAGCGCGTCAGCATGCTGGTGCGGCTGGCCCCAGGCGCGAGTTACCCGCCCCATACCCACGCCGGCGTTGAGGAGCTCTTCCTGCTCGACGGCGAACTCTGGATCGATGAACGCAAGCTCTATCCGGGCGACTATAATTACGGGCCGCCTGGAGCGGGCGATGATCTCGTCTGGAGCGAGACCGGCTGCACCTGCGTCCTCGTCACCAGCACAAAGGACGTGCTGCGATGACGCGATCAGACGCTCACTTCACGGAATCGGGCCTTGATGGCCTCGAACTCGTGCCTTGGGGGACGCACGCGTGCCACTTCTATAACGGCCGCGATGAGCTCTTGGCGTCGCTTGTCCCCTACATCATGGCCGGACTGCGCGCTCGCGAGCGCTGCATTTGGATTGCCGCGCGCCCGCTGCCCGCGCGTGAAGCGATGCAGGCATTGCGGACCGCCTGGCATAGCGCCGACGATGCGATTCAGACGGGCGCGCTGCGGATACTCGACTTCGATCGCTGGTACACGAGTTCACTAATTGGCGCGGATCTCGCTGATCTGTGGCTCGCGGAAGAAGAACGCGCCTTGGCCGATGGATATGCCGGTTTGCGGATCAGCGGCAATCTGAGCTTCATGACGCCGGACGGCTGGCCGGCGTTCAGGGATTACGAGCGCAGCGTTACAGACCGTTTCGCCGGCCGGCGCATCGTCGCGCTTTGCAGCTACGTCCTCAAGGACTGCGGCGATCAGCAGATGCAGGATGTGCTTGAAGCGCACAATTGCGCCCTCGAACGGCGCGACGCGCACTGGCAGGTCCTGCCGCCGGCTCAATTCCATAAACCTCGACAAGAGAGCGAAAGAGATCGATGACCCTTGCTCATGACGATGCGGGTGAGAGCCCCTCCGGCTTTCGAGCGCTCGCCGCACTCGACCAGGCGGCCTTGGATGCGCTGCCGCAGGCGGTCTATCTCTGCGCCGGCGACGGGCGCCTCGTCCGCTTCAACCGTCGCGCGGCGCACTTATGGGGCCGCACGCCATCGCTCGGTGATCCGGGCGAGCGTTTCTGCGGCAGTTTTCGCCTCTACGGCATGGACGGCGCTTTATTGCCGCACGATCAATGTCCGATGGCGGCAGCGCTGCATACAGGCCAATCGTTTCTGAGTCAGGAAGTCGTCCTCGAACAGCCCAGCGGGGAGAGACTGACGGTGCTCGTCAATATCGCCCCGTTCAAGGATGGGAGTGGGCGCGTCAGCGGCGCGGTCAACTGCTTCGAGGACATCAGCGCACGAAAGCAGGCCGAGGCGCGCCAGAGCCTGCTCATTGAAGAGCTAAACCACCGGATCAAGAACATTTTGGCGACCGTCCACTCGATCGCCGCGAGCACTGCCCGCAATGCAGCTTCGGTCGCGGACTTTACAAGGGCCTTCGAGCCACGGCTTGTCGCCTTGAGCCGCGCGCATACCTTCTTCGCCGCCGGTCACAAGAGCGCGCCGTTGCGCGATCTTCTGGCGCAACAATTGGAGCCGTTCGGCGGCGCCGAGAGCAGATTTCGCTTCGAGGGGCCCGACATCGACTTGAGCCCGCACGTGGCGCTGGCTTTAAGTTTGGCGTTCCATGAACTCGCGACCAACGCCGCCAAATACGGAGCACTCGCGAACCAGAGAGGACGCATTGAAGTGATGTGGTCGCTGGGCGGCGATCTGGATCGCGCGCTCGAACTCGATTGGAAGGAAATGGATGGCCCGCCTTTGGAGCCGCCGAAAAGGAGAGGGTTCGGCACGCGCCTCATAGAGCGCACCATCGCCGCGCAATTGGACGGGCGCGTGGATATGCGCTTTGCCAGCACTGGCTTGCACGTTCGCGCGTGGATACCCCTCACCCAAACGTCTGATGACGGGCCAGCCACAGTGTGAGCGAGCCGCCTGCTCGCAATGGAATTCGATGAGGACATATACGCCGCGCGCTTAATCGCCGGCCGCGCCCAAGTGTTGAATGAGGCGTGCGCTTTCATCGACGATCGCCTTCAATGTCGGATCGCCTTCCGTGACCGCGAAAGATTGATCGACGGCGCGGACCAGCGGCACGGTGACCTGAGCGGCCGCCATTTCTCCTCTGTCCGCGCAATGGGTCAGATAGGAAGCTAAAAGGTGCGCGAGCCGTCCCGCGCTCGGCCGATTGGCGCATGCGGCAAGTTGCCGGATTTCGTTGGCCGCGATGAAGAGGTCGTCGCCTCGCGTTTCGTCGCCGCTGGCTGAAACGAGCCGTCGGCGCGCATCGGCGAGCGCGTGCTCCAACTCGGGAATGAGCGCCTGGCGTTCTTGCTCTGCTGCCGCGATTAACGCGCCCCTGTCGAGACTTGATGCGGGCCCGCCGATCTTGCGTTGCAGCTCATTGAACACGGCCATCGCCTCACCTACCGAAGGAACGCGATCTGCGGCAGCGGCCGGCGAAGGTTTGCGGCCGCCGGCGCCTGTCGGGCCCGACATAAACCGTGGCGCTGACGAAGGGGCGCGGCTTGTCAATCACGCAGACGATTCTGTCGAAGAGCGCACCGGATGAGATCGGCTTGACCAGGAGTTCAGAAACTCCCGCATCGCGCGCCGCGAAGACGCGTTGCCTGTCGGTGAAGGCGCTCATCCAGATCACAGGAATGTCTTGGCGCCGGGCGCGCGGATCGCGGCGGATCTTTTGCACCAGATCGGCCGCGCCCCGCTCGAATGTGCCGGCATCTAGAAGAACGAGGTCAATGGCTGACGCCTGCAGAACGGACCAGGCCTTTTGGCACGTGTCGGCTTGCTGCACCTGGCGGAAGCCGAAACCGCGCAGGAGCGAGGCCACGAGCTTGCGCATTTGCGGGTGGTCGTCGACCACAAGCACCGAAAGCCCTTCAAGACCGCGCATGCTCGCCCCAGAGCGGCTGACCTAGCACATGGCCAGTTTCATCGACGTTAATCCAAAGCAGCCGCGGCGCGTTAGCGAGCGATGCCGGGGGCCATGTGGCCGGGCCGCGCGAGCGTGCTCGCGGCCCCTCTTTCGCCATCGCGCTAAGCTACCTGCGAGAATGCGCGTGGTTCGTCTTCTATCGCCATCTCCGGAGCGGCCACGCGCAAGCTGAAGGTCGAACCCTTGCCGAGCGTGCTCACAAACGTCACGTCGCCGCCGAGCAAACGCGCCAACCGGCGCGTCAAAGCAAGTCCAAGACCTGTGCCCGTGTGACGCAAGCGGTTGTCGTCATGGAGCTGCGTAAACGGCTCGAACAGGCGCTCGACTGCCGATTCTGAAATACCGACGCCTGTGTCGGCAACATCTACCCGCAGACTGCGGGCCTCACCTTGCCCTTCTAGCCGCGCCGTTATGACCACACGCCCGTTGTGTGTGAACTTGCAGGCGTTGGAGGCGAGGTTAATCAGGCACTGGCGCAGCTTGATCCCGTCCGTGTTGATCGGCCGCAGAGAGGGATCGAGGACGAGATCCAGCGAAGTCCCGTTTTCGGTGGCGATGACGCGCACATAATCGAGCGCCTCGCGCAGGAGCAGTGCAGGATCGGTTTCTTCGAGCCGCGCCTCCATTCGCCCGGCCTCGATCTTCGAGAGATCGAGCACGTCATTGATGAGGTGCAGCAGATGCACCCCGGAACTGCGAATGCGCGTCAAATCGGCCGCATCCTTGGCCCGCTGTTCGGCCTCGGCGTCCTCTTTCAGCATCTCGGCATAGCCGATAATCGCATTGAGTGGCGTGCGCAGCTCGTGGCTCATGCTGGCGAGGAATTGCGATTTGGCCCGGCTCGCCTCCAGCGCCGCGGCGCTCTCGGCCTTCGACGCGGCGACGCTGTTGACGAGCTTTTCCTTGTCGGCGCGCGCCGTCATGACGTTGGCGAAGAGGTGTAACGAAAGCGCCGCGACAATAAGCGGCGCATAGCTTGGTCCGGAGACGAAGAAGGGCGTGATCAGCACGCCCGCCAGCGCCGGCCAGATCGTGGCGAAGAAGAAGAGCCGGTTCGAACCAAAATAAACTAGCGCGTGCACAAGCGTGGCGGCAAACCAAAGTGCGGCGCGGAAGACGGCGAGCTCGTCGCCCACGACCCAGGTCCAGATCCAGCCCGAGGCGTAGGCCGAGCAACCGATGCTGATGAGGCCGGCAAGTATCCAGGCAGAGCGTCTTGGCGCGGTTTCGACGCAAGGCTCGCCCACATGTTTGTAGAGGGGCTCAAGCACCAGCACCTGCAAGCCGATCACAAGCACGATCCAGGCCAGCGCCGCCGCCCAGCCAAGCCAGATGATCGAGACGACACCGCTCACGACGGCCGGGACGAAGCGCGCCATCCGGCTGCCGACGACATGCTCGTTAGCTCGCCGCAGCGCTGCTGCGTCGTCGGCGCCCTGCATGAGCCAGTCTTCCAGCCGCCGGGCGCGTTCTCGTATGGCTGACCACATCATCGGAAGCCGAATACCGGCGAAACATTGCAGATTTGCTCAACGGCGGAGGAGCTTACCGGAAGATTAACAGGCGGCCGGCTCGTGCGCGCGATCTCATGTCCGCTTTCTGAAGGAGCAGAACGGTTCGCTCGTGTCTGCAATATGCCCCGAAGCAGGCGCGGGCGTGGGTCAGGGATCGAAGCCCGAAAGGCCGAGAGGCGGAACGGGGCTCGGTGCGAAGCACGAGAGCCGGCCCGCGCGAGCGAGCGACGTCCAAATCGCTCTCCGCTTGCAAGGCCGTTCGCGGCCGCAAACCTTATGAAGGTCTCCCTGGCTCACGCGTCCTGTAAGGTGCGAAGAATGCGCTCGAGTGCGTCTCGAGTGACATTGATTCTCTCCGCACCAAGCATACGCACCATTCTTTGATTGTGCCGCCGCGTCGCGGCGGTGAGCCTTGCCAGCACATCCTCACCGCGTTTGGTGAGGCGCAGCAGCGGCGAGCGCTGGTGGCGCGGATTGGCGAGGAATTCCAGCACGCCTTCCTCGGCGAGCTCGTCAGCAAGCCGCTGCACGCTCTGGCGCGTCACGCCAAGCTCGCGCGCCGCGTCCGGAACTGGCTGCGTCTTTTGCGATACGACCCAGATCAGCTGCCACCTGGCCTGGGTCTGGCCGACCTCAGCGGCGATCGCGTCGCCGGTGCGGCGCATTTCGCCAGCCGTCTTGAACACTCTGGCGACCAGAACTGCATAAGGGTCGAACGCTGTGTTGCTCATGCGGCTCACCTTGACAGCATTCTGTCCTTTTGACAACAATGCACCATTATATCGGAGGTCCTGATGAGCCGCGTCGATCTCTATCGCAACGTGCACAAGGGCCAACGCGCCCGCCTGTTCAGCTTGGCTGTCGAGCTTGGCCGGGTCGATGGCGAGGACGCAACGGTCCTCGCCGATCTCACGGAACGCTTGCGGACAACGCTGGACGAACTGCGCCGCCATGGCGAACACGAGGAGAGCTATATTCATCCTCTGCTGCAGGAGCGGGCGCCGGAAATCGCCGCCGAACTCGAGCGCGAGCACCGTTCCGTCGAGGCAGACATGGCCGAGTTCGAGGACATGCTCGGCGCAACGACTTCGGACGGCGGCCTCAGCCTCTATCGCGCCTGGTGCCGGATCGTAGCGAGCTATCTCCAACACCTAGACAAAGAAGAACAATTCGCGATGCCTAGCCTCTGGCGAACCTGCTCGGATGAGGAAATCTTGGCCGTGATTGGCGCGTTCTCGTCCTCCCTGAGCGCGTCCGAACGGCTGAACGACCTTCTGAGCCAGGCCCCCACGCTCGCCCCGCAAGAGCTTGCGCTCTACGTCAAGGCGCTGGGCCGCAGCCAGGAGTTTTCCGAAGAGAAAGTGTTCGACCGCTTGGCGGGGGTGCTCACGGCGCATACGCTCGATCGGCTGCGGAAGGATCTGACGCGGTATTGACCGCGGGTTCTGGCGAGGACGGCGGAGCATCGTCTGGAGAATCATAAGACGCTACCGACGAACGTTCGTCTGATTATTCCCGACGCCTTGGACGGACGTTCCGTAGTCGACCTCTCTCGATGGATATGGAGGTTTCATACGCTCGCTCTTCATCGCGCCTCTTGCCGCTCTCGCGCACGCCGCCCGCGGCGAAGCTGACTTCAGATAGGCCGGCCGTAACGCGGCTTGGGCCGCGGTGGAGTCCCGAATTTGTTGCTTGGGGCAAGGCCGGCGAAGCCACGCACCTGTTGGGAGCACGCGATAGCGGTCCGACAACCGTTCAGCGATTGGGCGCCGCGCATCGCGTGCGCAGGCGAAACCGGGCATGAAGACGACATCGCCCCCTCGCCGAACACTTCCGCGGCGATGTACTCGCTCATCGCCAGGGGCGCAGCGAACGAGCGCGCGTGCGCCGTGGGGAGCATTGCCCCGCCAGGCGCGATACATTGCCGGCGGCTTGGCCTAGACGCGCTCATTTCGGTTTCTCCGATTTTCTCAATCTGTGGGGGTTAGTGAAGACCTCCTCCACCTTTCGCCCAAACACCGCAGCGATGCGGAAGGCGAGATCGAGCGAGGGATCGTGTCTTTCGGCTTCGATCGCGATGATGGCCTGGCGCGACACGCCCACGCGCTCGCCGAGATCGGCTTGGGTCCATCCGAACTCCGCGCGCAAACTGCGCAAGCGATTCTGCATCAGACGGAGCTGCGCACGAAGGGCGTGACGACGCCGTAGACCGCCCAAAACAAGGGATAGACTAGCCAGCCGGGCGCATGCGGCGCCCCTGCATAGCTCTCGGCAAGCCCCCACGTCGAGAAGACCGCGAACGCTACGCCGGCCGCGATGATGAAACGCCGCGCCATGATCGCGCGCAGGTATTCATCGCTGTCGCGCATCGCTGCCAGGGTTGCCCAGATTTGCACCGCAATAGGTAAGGCGACAAGCCCGGCAAAGCCGAAGCGCGCCGCGGGCGACAAGCTATCGAGAGCGCCAAGCATCGCCGCGGCGTTCAAGATGGCGTAGCCGCCGAACGATAGCAGCGTGACGGCGACATAGCGTCGAAGCGGGGGTGTCAGACTGCTCATGCGAGGCAACTCCTGCAATGTCAGGAGATCCTTACATGCCCCAGACGCATATGTAAAGCGCGCCTTACATGGTTGTGTTTGTCAATCGGCATGGCGAGACCTAGTCCGCTAGCTTAAGCGCACTACTCTGCACCCGTTTTCGCAAACGGCGACCGCGCTTGCCCAAAGCAGGCTGCGGCCAGCCCGCTCATCCCCTATTCGGATCTTTGGCGCGAAGGAGTCTCTAAGCGGACCTTCAGCGGCAAAAGCGCCGGCAGTGTGAGACAGCTCGCTTTTGCTAGTTCGAACGGTGAGCCTGCACCGAGCCCAGAAGAGCAACGGACTCGCTGAAGCGGACGAACGCGGAGCCACGGATGAACGGCTGGAAGTTGGCGAACTCCCGGGCGCCGATTGCACGAAAGGCGGGCAATATCGGCGCGGCGCTTTCGTAGACGGCGCCCGCCTCCCCTTCATTCCAATGGATCCGCCACAGGAGATCGCGTCCGTCCTTTCGAACCCGGACAAAGGTCACGACCGAGCCAGACCCACTATCCCGGATCGGTTCCAGCGCGGTTGATCCCAGCACTTCGAACGCGTCGAACGGTGTCAGTTCTGTCGAAATGGGCTCGGTGCTCGGTCGATAGCGCTCCAGAGCTGCACGTCGTCCGACTGCCAGCTCGGAAAAAATCTCCTGCGTATGCGCAGTGGCCGCAGCGAGTATTGTAGGCGCGCGGGCGCCGACACCGGAAGGCAGCAGCGCATCGAAGGCGGCCTGGCCGTGGGGGATGATCTCGAGGAATGGCGCGTTTGCGCGAACTTCGATCCAATTGGCGACATCGACGCGATAGGTTCCAACAAATGGCTCCAAATCTTGGATCTCGATGACCGGCGGCGGCAAACTCACATCGCCGCCACCGAAGATTAGTCGCTCCAACACCGAGGGCCCGCCGGCGGAATTGAACGCCTCCCGGAGCGGCGCTCCTTCAATCGCCTGGTTTGTTTGGAAGATGGTGACGACGCCATCAGTAGGATAGCGATTGAGCCAAGCGCTGAAGCCGACCTCCTCTTGGCCGCTGTGCCAAATGTTGAGATGATCTTGACCTTCAATGACGACATGTCGCGTCCACCAGCCGCGACCGTAAGAAAGTCCCGCGAATACGTCTTTCAGCGGTTCATCTAGGCGAGCGCGCCATTGCTCAGGAACGATGCGCCCTTCGCGCAGGGCTTGCACCCAACGGAAGAGGTCCCCTGGCGAGGTAACGACACCACCACCACCTAGACCAAATCCCCAAGTGTCGACGCGTGGATATTCAACATGCGTGCCGCCGATCGACATTGGCCGCTGGTCAATCGACCAACGCGTATCGCCGCGAAACCCGGTATTCTCCAGTCCCGCCCGCTCAAACAATTCGGTGCGAAGATAGTCCTTGAACTCCCGGCCTGATGCGCGCTCGACGACCAGCGCCAAAAGGCTGTAACAGAAATTGCAATAGCTCCATTCCTCACCGGGCGCGCTCGCCAGCGTTTGCGAAAACAGGTAGCGCTTGAGTTCGGCGGAGGTCGCGAAACCCTCCGGGAAGTCGTAATTGTCTCGAAGACCGGACGTGTGACTTAGTAAATGGTCGATGGTGATTGCGCCGAAGCCGGCAGGCGCTTCAGGAAAAAAGTCGGTCAGGGGTTGAGAGAGTTGAAGCCGGCCTTCGGAAGCGAGCTTGACAATGGCGGTCGCCGTGAACTGCTTTCCAATCGACGCCGCATTGAAGACGGTCGCGGTGGTTAGGCCAGGCCCATAGGCTCTTTGCAGCACAATGGCGTCGCCTTGCGCCACCAACAACGAAAACTGGTAGCCGTAGTCGGCGTAGCGGCTTGCTACCGCATCAATCGAGCGGCCAAGCTCCCCCGCAACCACGGGCCGGTCTTCAGCAAGCCTCGCGCGGCCGCTCGAACCAGCGCTCGTGCAACCGGCAACTAGCACTATCGCAAGTGCGAACAAGATGCGCGCCGACACTCGTCCTCCATCGGTCGAAATTGCGGTGACACCGCCGCATCATCCGCGTGAACGTCGCGACTATGGCGGCGCGCCGGCAAGCGTCCAACGGATAATCGCGAATGAACTCATCTCGTTTTCGTATGATCGAAATCCGGCACATCGCCGTCTTTGTGGCGCTGGCGGAGGAACGGCATTTCGGGCTCGCAGCGCGACGTCTGGGTGTGAGCCAGCCCAGGGTCAGCGTCTTACTGCGCCGCATCGAAGACCTATTGGGGACGCAGCTCGTTGAGCGGCGCCCGGAGGTTAGACTGACCCCCGATGGTGAAGCGATCCTACCCTACTTTCAGTCAGCGCTGACACGCGTCGACAGCGGCGTGCGGCTCATTGAGGATCGCAGTAACGGCATCGATGGAGCGTTGCTGCTCGGTTTTCCGACCTGGATCCTTGCAACGGACATTCCCGAACAGATCGTTCGTTTTCGCGAGCGCTTCGCCAATGTGCGGGTCGACCTCTTTGACATCGGCAGCAGAGAGCAGATCGATAAAGTTCGGAGCGGGGAGCTGAGCCTCGGCTTCGTTAGATCAAAGCCGATCGCCGACAAGGATGTTGTGCTAGAGGTCCTATACGAAGAACCATGGCGACTGGCCGTACCGCGAGACCACGCTTTAGCCCATTGTGCGGAGTTATCGTTAGCCGACCTTTCGATGAACAAGTTGGTGTGCTTTCCAGAACACCTCGACCCGGATCTTCACCGCGATATCCGCACCATAGCCGAAGCTGCAGGCAATAGATTGAACGTTGTTCAAGAAGCCCGCGAGTGGCTGGCCATTGTGGGATTGGTGCGCGCCGGCGCAGGATCGGCGCTGGTTCCCGCTTCGATTGAACGGCTTTGCAACACCGGTCTAAGTTATCTCACGATTTCAGATCTGGCGTTGCAGAGCGTGGTGTGCTTGTGCGCCTCGACAAATCCCGATCCCGTGACGCGGTCTTTCAAGCGCTTCTTGCAAGAAGACCGCCGCTGCGCCTCGCGACAGGGGCTCGCCTCCTGACGGCGGGTTGCGTCGCAGCGTTCGCCGCGTGGGGACGATCGTGCGCATCTAGACGGAGGCATGTGCGGTCGACGCGACCACGGGCGAGAGCGCGACATTCCAGTAGCGGTCGTCGACCTATATGCGTCCGAAAGCCGACGTGCGCGGCGCGGCTTCTCGCCAAGGGCGTACGCGGCAGTGGACACACAGAGGCCAGCGCCGCTCGCGCACAAGTCGCGCTACGCGGGGCCGGTCACCGGTCTCAACGCTCCGACTTCGCAAGCCGACGAGCGGTTCAGAAATCCGCTGTCACCGACAAGGACACGCGCCTTGGGCTGCTCATGGTAAAAGCGCCGTTCGAACCAACGTCCCACTCGCGATTGTCAGTGACGTTCTGCACCAGCAGCCGCGCTACCGCACGCGCATCGCCGATCCCAAACCTCCAGCGCGCGCCGAGATCGAGCGTGGTCCGGCCCGGCTGCGTGAATTGCGCGTCACCGAGCGAAGGCTGCGGCGCGCTGCTCGCCGCGCGATCCCCGGTACTGAGTACCGCCAAGTCCACCGACAGATCGCGATTCCACGGCAGCGCGTAATCGAGGTTCAAGCGCAGCTGCCGTTCGGTCTGGCCGACAGGACGCGGCCCGATCAGCCCGAGGTCGACAAGCTCGCCGCTGACCTCGCCGTCCAGCAGCACCGCGCCCGCGATCAGGGTCAGCCCTTCCATCGGGCGGCCCGCGAGCGAGAGCTCCACGCCTCGGTGACTCACCTCGCCAAGTTCGCGATAGACCTGCGCTGGATCAAGATTGAAGTAAGGCTTGGCGACCTCGAACACGCCAGCCACGAGCGTCATGTCTGGCGTCACGCGATAGCGTATGCCTGCATCGCGCTGGCTGGTGCGCAGCGCCGGCGGCGCTTCGTTGCGGTTGACGGCGTTCTCCGGCGCCACCGGACTCTCCTCAAGCCCGACTGTGTAGCCGGCATATGCCGAGAGGCGGCTGGTGATCGGCACGGCGAGCGCGGCGTCATAGAGCCATGGCTCGTCAGTGGAGACGATAACAGGTGCGCTCGGCGCGATGACTGTCTTCTCATAGTTTGCGCGCTGCACGCCGAGCCGCACCTCGCCGACGCCGGTCCAGACGCCCTGATAGGCGACGCCAAGTGTCGTCTGGCGCACCTCGTCTTGGCTTTGCGGACCGAACGCGATCACCGGCTCAGGTAAATCGGGCACGTCCTCATAAAGATTGGAGGGCCCTAGCGGCACGCTCACGCCTCCGCCGTAGGTGCGATCGGCGGCGCGGCCGCGCACCGAGAGATGCAGCGCATGCCGGCGCGGCCCCTCGTCTCCGCTCCACGTGGCGCGCAGTTCGCCTGACGTGGAGCCGAAGCTTTGCTCCTGACTGGCGGCGACAAACATGTCGAGCGAACCGTCGGCTTGCGTGTTTCGCAACAGCGCGGTGCGCTGGCGTTCGGTTTCGTTCTCGACCCGGAAGAGCCCCGCCCGCAGCGTCCATGAGTCGGAGAGTTCGAAGTTCGCGATCGTCCCATAGAGCGGCCGGAACGACCTGCTCCAAACCCAATCGGGACTGAGATTGCGCGCCGGTGACTCGGGCGGCGCACTTGCGCCGTCGGTAAATACGAGCGGCGTCGACCGCAGGCTCGGAAGATCGAACACTGCAAAGAAAGGCTGGATCACGAGCCGCTCGCTCGCTTGCCAGTGCAAGACGCCGCCAGCCGCATAGATTTCGTCGGCCGCGCCCGGCGTCGGCTCGTCGCGGCGATAGGCGACTCCGCCGGCGAAGCTCAGGTCCCCATCCCGAAATGGCTGCTGCATGTCCACACTGAGAGCATGGCCGCCGAAGGGTCCGACGCTGCCATTGACGCTCACCACGCTCTCGTCGCCAACCGACCGTAGGGCGTAATCGGAGAGCCCTGTCGGAGCTGGAAACGGATAGCCTTGCGCGGTAATGCCGACACGCAAAGTGGAGCCCGAAACCAGTCGACCGGAAAAGCCGATCGGGTTGTCGATATAGAGCCCTTCAAGGCGGATATTGCCGGCGGCTACCGGGCTGAAGCCGCGCGCATCGACGTCGCTATAGAGACCAATGCGCTCATTGCCGACGCTGGCGCCGAACGCGTCCTCGGCCGACCGCACCGCATTTTCATCCACGCGCTGGGCGTGCGCGGCGCCGGACGAGAGGCATAGCAGCGCCGCAGCGGCGGCGCTCGAGTTGAAACCGCGACGGCGGCGAACATTGAACTGAAACAAGGCGAATCCCCTGATGACGAAGATGTCGCCTCACCAAATGAGAGAATGGCGCCGCGCGCGCGCCGGGTTTCGAAAACGGCTAGGCCCATTTCACATTCGGCGAGCCGCCTTTTCTGTATCCGCGTTTGCGCTCCTCCCCACGCGCGCAGCTCATGCTGTGACGGCGGCGCAATGTCCGTTGCGGTTACAGCTAGAACGTTGCCACGAGCACCTATGCCTGCGCGCAAAATGGCGACGTCACCGTCCATCAGGACGATGACGTCGCACGATCCCTGGGCGCGCCAGCCGGCGCCCCCTACTCCATAAGATGCGAGCCTCAGCCTCTAGCCGTATTTCACCGTGCAGCCGTAAGGCGTCGTCTCCGCGACCTGCACCCGCCGGCCCGCCGCGATATCCCGGAGCGCTGCGCGCACATAATTGTTCGCGCCCTCCAACGATTGCGGGCGCGCGGACGGGCGGTCATCGATCGCGCCTTGATAGAGCACGCGTCCATCCCCGCCGATGATGAACATCTGCGGCGTATTGGTCGCCCCGTAAGCCCGGCCCATCGCGCCAGTGGGATCCAGCAACGTTGCGGTGGGCGCGGCGTTGTCGGTGCGCACACGCGCCAGCGCGCCGGGACCGTCGAGATGGCCTTGCTCGCCGGGGGCCGACGAAATCACCTGCAGCCACACCACGCCGCCAGCCGTCGCCTCGCGCTGCAGCGTTTGCATGTTGCCGCTGTCATAGTGCTTGCGCACATAAGGGCAGCCGGAATTGGTCCATTCGAGCACGACGGTGCGGCCGCTGAATTCCGAGAGCGTGCGCGTCGCGCCATTTGCATCCCGCACCGAGAAGGCGGGCGCCGCGGCGCCGGTTTCGACCGCCGAAGCAGCGCCTGTGAATGTGACGCCAGCAGTGACGGCGACAGCCACCGCGGCGGCGCCGATAAGCAAGTTGCGCTTCGTGAGCTTAGTCATTGCACTTCTCCTTCCAGGGTTTCCAGAATGATGTCTTCGCTAAGAAGCTGCGCCAAAATCCGCGGCTCGCCCTGCGGCGGGTAATAGAGATAGAGAGGGACGCCAGCACGGCCGTGCTCGGCCAGGGCCGCGGCGATCGTGTCGTCGCGATTGGTCCAGTCGGCCTCGAGATAAGCGACATCGCTGTTCGCGAACGCCTGCGCCACGCGCGGCGTAAAGGCGGCCGCTTCGTTCACTTTGCAGGTGACGCACCAGGCGGCGGTGAAGTTGACGAACATGGCCCGGCCCTCGCCGCGCAATCCCGCGACGCGCGCAGGACTCCAAGGCTCGGACACGAGCGTCGCCGTGCTTTCGATCCCAAGCATCGGCCGCCACATCACGGCGCCGGTGAGCGCTATGAGTGCAGCGCCGGCGATGAGCCAGACGCGTCCCCAGCGCGCGACGAAGAAAACGAACGCGAGCGCGGTCGCAAAGCTGAGCAGCGCCAAGACGCCCAACGGTCCTGTTTGCGCGGCCATGACCCAGGCAAGCCAGACCGCGGTCGCGAACATCGGAAACGCCAGTAGGTTCTTCACCCGCTCCATCCACGCTCCAGGCTTGGGGACGAGTCGTTGCAGGCTCGGCGCAAAGTGCAGCGCCGTCAGTGGTAATGCGAAGCCCAGCGCCAGCGCGGCGAAGATCAGCAGCGTCGTCGCCGCCGTTTGCGTGACCGCAACGCCAATCGCGCCCGCCATGAAAGGGGCAGTGCATGGCGTCGCCGCGATCACCGCGAGCGCGCCGGTGAAGAACGCGCCAGCATCGCCGCCGCGCGAGGCCAGACTGGCGCCGGCGTTCGCCGGCCCGTTGATGCTGAAGACGCCAACCAAGTTGAGGCCGATGGCGAAGAAGAGCAGCGCGAGCACGGCCGTCACCCATGGCGCCTGCAGCTGGAAACCCCAGCCGACTGCTTCGCCCGCTTGGCGCAGCCCGATCAGAACGCCGGCGAGTGCGAGGAACGTCGCGATGACGCCGGCGAAATAGAAGACGCCGTGCCGCCGCGCCTCGCCGGTGTGGGCGCCGCCGGCGAACGCGAGCGCCTTCATCGAAAGCACTGGCAGTACGCACGGCATGATGTTGAGGATGAGCCCGCCAAGGAAAGCGAGTGCGACCGCGGCGATGATGGCAGTGGCGTCCAGAGGCGCGCCGCTCGCCTGCGGCGCCTGGGCCCCGGTTCCTGGCAGCACCGGCCCGGGCGCGGCGCTGATCTCAACGGCGCGGCGCGCGCCGCTCGCATCTGTGTACGTCAGCAAGCCTTGCAGCGGCCCTTCTGCCGCCGCCGCACCGGGCGGCAGCGTGATGCTGAAGCCTTCCGCCCCAAGGCTAGCGCTCTGGTTTTCAGCGTAGTCGATGAGATCGCGGTCGAAAGCGAAGAAGTAAGGCTCGCGTGCGCCCACCATGGCGACGCTCAGCACCAGGGGCGCTCCGGCGGTGATGCGTGTCGTGACGCCTTCGTCCCGGCTCGGAATCCTGCTCAGTGTTTCAGCGATGCGGGGGCCCCACTCCGGATCGTCGCGGCCCTGCGCGGCGACTGGGAGCGAGAGCGCGATGGCGCTCTCTTCCGGAACGCACGTGTCTTCGGAGCAGACGACCAGATAAACGTCGGCGGAGAGCTGCGCCCTATCGCCCGGCCGTACGTCTTCGGCCACCCGCATCTCGACCGGCAGCAGCACTTCGCCGGAATAGCCGTAATTGACGAGGCCGGCGGCAAGGATCGGCTCAGGCGCCGGCCACTGGATCGGGCCCGCCGTGAAACCAGCCGGGAGCGACCAGGTGATGTCAGCCGCTTCACCCGCCGCGCCCGGGTTTCGCCAGTAGGTGTGCCAGTGCTCGGCGATCTGCTGACGCAGGACCACCGTGAACGTTTCTCCCGGCGCAACCGCTGCGCGCGAGGCGTGCAGCGATGTCTCGACCCTCCGCGCGCCAGACTGAGCGAACGCAGGCGCGGCAAACAACAGCGCGACAAGAAACAAAGCAATGCGCACGGACGAAGCTCCCGATGAGGAGCCTTATCGAATAAGGAGCGAATGCCCTCTCTGCGCGCCGCTTTTCGAAATCGGCTAGGCGGATTTCACAATCGGCGAGCCTTTTGCAGCTTGCGGCGCCTGGGCTCGGTCACGGTACTCACTTGGGGTCACGCCCTCGGCGGCCTTGAACGCCCGATTGAACGGACCGAGGGAGCTGAAGCCTGCATCCAGGGCTATGGTCGATATGGGCACGCCGCGCTGCGCCGGATCGCTCAGCGCCGCTTTGGCGTCCGCCAACCGCCATTCGTTCAGGTAGTTGTTGAAGTTCCGGTACCCGAGCCGCCCGTTGATCAGCCGGCGCATGACGTATTCCGGCGCGGAAGCTGCTGTGGCGAGAGCGCCGATTGTCAGCCCGGCCTCTCTGTAGACGCGGTCCTCCGCCATCAGGCGCTGCAGCGTGCTCAGCAGACGCGCTTCGGCCGGATCGGCACAACCGACCAAAGCGCTAGCCTCACTAGCGGCTGGTGCTATTGCGTCACCGCTTGTGGAGAACATCTCTTCCGAACGCAGACCCGAAACCAGGAGCGCCAGCCCAATCCCCATCACGAAGAGCCTGATGACATTCAGATCGACAATGATGGGCGGGGTTCTGCCTGGCGCGATGTAGGAGAGCGTGATGCCGATCATGAATAGGCTGCTGAGGATGACGAAGGCGATCCGCGCGCGTCTGCGAGGCTCCACCAAGTCGGCCCCACGCCCCCTCCAGGCGACCCAAGCCGCGGCCGCGGCAAGAACGATCTGCGCCGCATTATGTGACAGCTGAAACGGGTCGGGCATGCCGCCAAGCGCACCCGAAGTGATCCATACGCCGCCCAGCACCATCATCCCTATCAGGATCGCCCAATCGAACAGCTTCATCCTGAAGCCTTCATCGAAAAGCGCGCGCGAGAACAGCCAGAACGCCGCTGCGGCGCCGTATGCAACCGCCACCAGCGGCAGCGCCCACCAGGTCACCAGGGACCTGAGCTCAGGCGTGTTCAGCGACCAATAAATACTGCAGACGCAGAACAGCGCGCCCAGCCGCGCCAGCGTAGGATTGCGCCCGTCGCGCAGCAGGATCAGCGTCAAAAGTAGGAAGGTTGTGGCCGCCCCGCCGCGCAGCGCGACTTCGAGAAAGTCAGGCAAGCTTCATCCTCATCGGACCTGCACGGCGTCGCCGCTGAGCTCGCCTAGCGCTTCAGTTGATACACGACGCACCCAATGGCGGGTCAAGGCTCAGCAAACCGCACCGATGTTTACGGCCACCAGCCAGTTGCCATGGCTAGGCGGATCTTACGATCGGCGAAGCTTTTTGCTGCGCTATACGGGCGCCATCGCGGTACTCCGTCGGGGTGACACCCTCGGCGGTCTTGAATGCGCGGTTGAAGGGACCGAGCGAACTGAAGCCGGCGTCAAGCGCAATGGTCGAGATCGGCACCTCGCGTTGCGCCGGATCACGCAACGCTGTTTTCGCGTCGGCCAAACGCCATGCGTTCAAATACGCGTTGAAGTTGCGGTAGCCGAGGCGCCCGTTGATCAGCCGCCGTAACGCATATTCCGGCGCGCCGACATGAGCGGCGAGGGCGCCGATGGTCAGTCCCGCCTCGCGATAGACGCGCTCCTCCTCCATCAGCCGCTGCAGTCTCGTGAGCAGCCGGCCTTCCGCCGGATCGGTGCAGACCACAACGCTGCCGTTCTCCGCCGTCGCAGGCGCCACCGTTTCGATGGGCGCCGAGAACATCTCCTCCGACCGTAGCCCCGAGACCAGCAAGGCCATGCCCACCGCCATGACAAACATCCTGAGGACGTTGAAGTCCGAGACGAACTGCCCCGGCACGCCTGGCGCGATGTACGAAGCGGTGACGCCGATCATGAGCAGGCTGCACAGCAGCACATAGGCGATGCGGGCGCGCCGGCGGGGCTCGATAAGGTCGCCGCCGCGTCCCTTCCAGGCGATCCAGGCCGCCGAGGCGGCGAGAACGATGTGAGCCGTCTGGCGAGGAATTCCGAGCCAGTCGGTCGACAGTCCGAATGCGCCGCCCAGGTGCCATACGCTCCCCAAGACAACCGTTCCGCCCCAAACAGCCCAATCCAGCGGCTTGAGGCGGAAGCCGTCCTCGAACAGCGCGCGGGAAAAGAGCCAGAAGGCCGCGTACTTGCCGTGTGAGAGCACCCACAGCGGCAGCGCCCAGGTGAAGCTCCACGGGACGAACGGCGTGGTATTCAACGCCCACCAACCGGTGCTGAGGCAGAACAGCGCCCCGAGGCGCGCCAAAGTTCGATCGCCCCCGTCGCGCAGGAGGAACAGACTGAGCAGCAGGAAGGTCGTGACCGTCCCGCCCCTCAGCATGATTTCCAAAAAATCCGGCATGCCTCATCCTGCTGTTATCGCTGGGGCGAGGCAACATTCAGACGCTCATGGAAAGCCGCGGATGGGCGCATGCGCTAGTCGTTTGCAAGTTTCGGCTAGCCGAATTCTGAAAAACGCGTTTGCATTCATCTCTTGCCGCGGACGTTAGTCGCTGCCGTGAGATCATCAGTCGTTTGTTTCCGCGCGGGCCCATCCCGTCCACGAATCGAGGCAGAACGTCATGCTCGATGGGCTAAATGGCCGCTTGTGGTCGACCGTCTCCTAACCCGGCCGGCATCAGCTAGGCGTCGATACCCTCAGCAATGACGAGGCGTCCTCCACTTCCACGCCCACGTACCGAACCGTGCTGTCCAGCTTTTCATGCCCGAGAAGCAGTTGAACTGCCCGGATGTTGCCTGTCTTCCGATGGATCAGCGGTCGCCAGAAGGTTGACCCGCTTGTAGGTGAAGGCCTCGTCGTCGTCTGAGACGAGGCAGGCGATCGCATCCTCGCCGTTTTCTCGCATGACCATGTAGCGGACATACCCGTCGAGAAGCAGGAAGTGGCCTCCGTTCTCCTGACGATCGATAGGGTGACGCCGCCGCCGATGGCTTCGATCGCAGCGATCGTGTCGCGTACGATCCCTGCATCGCGCGTAATGCGCGGTTGGTCATCCTTGAGCTTGGCGATGCCGTCTCTTTCGGCTCTGGGCGTGCGCGCGGCGGTCCGCCCTGGCGCAAGACCACTCCCATCGTTGGTCTGCCGTGTCCGTGATGTGGACGTCAGATATGAGCGGGCGGCGTCATTGCCGCGCTCGCGCCTCTAGCCGAGAATGAGAATCTGCAGCCGCCGAAAGCTCTCATCGCGCAGCGGCGTCAGCGCCCTGTAGGCGTCGTTGTCGAAAAAGCTCGCGGCCGCCGCCGCATCGGGAAACTCGAGAATGATGCCCATGGCTGGAGAATCGCCGCCAGCGATCGTTCGGGCGACCGGGCCGCGGAACACCACCTTTCCGCCCGCCGCTTCGCGCAAGGGCTCGGTGGCCTTTGCATATTGCGCAAGCTCTTCCGACTTGTCGCTTCGCGGCTCTGCCAGAACAAGAACGTAGGCGGTCATTGTAATTCCTCCTCTTTCAGAAGTGCCGCGAGAGCGTGGCCGACAGAAAATCGTCGTCTTCAAACGCGGCTTCGGGGCTTGTGGCCTCGGCATGCGCGAACGCCTGCCCTGCGATCTCTAGGGTCCAGCTCGAACCGATGCGACGCTCGAACTCCAGGCGGAAGGATTGCGCCCCACCCTCGAGATCGAGGACCGCCCCTGCGAGCAGCGCGGTGTCCTGCGCATCGTTGAAGCCGAGCCGGCTGCCGATGAAGACATCGTCGTCGAGCGCGGTGAAGGGCGCCTCGGCCCCGCGGCCATCATAGAGATATTCCACGAGCAGTCCGAGATCGGCGACGCCGCCGGCGATGCCGGGAGAGGTCCACTCAAATCCGGCGACTGCGGCGGCGAACACATCGCCCTGCCCTTCGCGCACCAGCGCTTCGAGCTTCCAGAGCCAGGCGTCTTTGGTCCACTGCAGATCTGCGCTGGCCTGGCTGATGCGGTCGTAGAATGGCGTTAACGTCCCACTGCCAGCGCCGATCAATCTGGGTTCGCGCGATGTGCCGTGAAAGGCGCTCAAACCAAGATCGAAGGCGCCCGACGAAATCGTATAGCGAAAGGCGATGTCCGGCGCCCATTGCTCGTCCTCGGATTCATATTGCGCCTCATCGCTGATCACGAGAGCGCCCCGAAGCCTGCCGTCGAGCGAGCCGAACGCACGCTCGCGAAACCCAGTCATGACAATGAAGCTGAACTGCTCGGCGCCGCGCCGCAGCGAGACGCGCGCCATCGGCTGGCCCAGAAACGCCTCCTCGTTGACGTCCTCGAGCGCGTCGATCTGGTTGATGATGTTGACGAGGTGGCGGCTTTCGGCGACGCCCCAAAAGAGAACGTCGGCCCCGATCGAAAATTCCCAGCGGTCGCCGCGCCAGAGCGCGTAGCCTTGCCTCAGATCGATATGGCTGCGGTTGTCATCGACGCTGTCGAACCGCGCGAATGGCGCAAGCCGGATGCGCAAGCCATTGCCGCTTTCCCATACCAGCTCGGGCGCGGCGCTCAGCGCGATTTGAAGCTCCTCGCTCTGGCCTTCGAACTGCGGCTCGCCAGGAAACGCCCGCCCCTCGATCGATACCGATCCAGACAGGTCGAGCGCCAGCGCGCACGCGTCAGACGCCGCCCCGGCGGCCAGCGCCAGCATGCCGGCCGGAACGAGGGTGGAAAGACGCATCGATTCAGCGCAGCGTCGCCAGCACGGCGGGCACGAAGTTCGCCTCGCTGAGACCGGTGCGGAACCGGATGTTGGAGAACGCCAGCGTCGTCGTCTTTCGCGTCAGATGATTGCTCATGCGCAAGCGCCCGGCGCGCCAATAGGCGCCGCCATGCTGCCTGTACTCATCGAGCAGCAGCGTCTTCAGATGTCGGTCGCCGCGATCGTAGAAGTCGATCTTGCGGAACTGGGCTGTCGGCTGATCGATCCAGACGATCTGGCGGCGATAGCCGGAGTGCTGATAGAGCGGAAAGCGCTCGATGACATCGCAGGCGACGCCGTCCAGATTTTCGGCGCGCATGAAATTGTAGCGGAATTTACCGAGTTCCTGCGCCGTAAAGTCCTCGAACGCGAACTCGCTGCCGACGAAGGGGCCCGATTTGTTGACCGAGGCGATGCGGCGAACCCGGTGCAGCGCCGGCAGATAGATCCACTGATCGTCCGGCTCAAGGATGCGCGCATGCGAAAGGAGCGCGGTGCCCTCAATATCGGCCGGCGCCGAGAAAATGACGATGCTCTTGTCGCCGACATTGGCGCTCGCCCGCTCCAGGGTGCGGATCTCGAGTTCGCGCTGCGACTCTGAACCGTTCGCGTTGCGCAGCGTCATGCGCAGGCTCGCCACATTGTCGCGAAAGCCATTGTCGGAGGTGTCGCTGCGCTGGGCGACGGCGAAGCCGCGCTCGGCGGCATCTTGCGCGCTGGCGCGCCCGCCGAGGCTCCAAAGCGCCGCCCCGGCGCCTGCGACAAGGAGTTCGCGTCTACGAAACTTGCGGGACATGGCCGATCCTTTCCTGTTGAAGGGCGTCGCGCGGGTCGCGGTAGCCGATGAGTAAGAGCGCCGGGAGCAGGAAGAGTTCGAAGAGAAGCGCGACGCTGATGGCGATCGCGGTGAGCTGGCCGAGCTGCTGGTTGATGCGGAAGAGCGAGAAGGCGAGCGCGCTGAAACCGACGGCGAGGATGATCGTCGTCACGATGACCGCCTCGCTCACCTGGCGGTAGGCGTAGCGAACCGCTTCGGCCCGGTCGGCGCCGAGCGCGCGCCGCGCATGCAGGTACTTCGTGACAAAGTGGACGGTGTCGTCGACGACGACGCCGAGCGAGGTCGAGCCGACAATGGCGGCGGCCATACCGATCTCACCGACGAAGATCGCCCAGATGCCGAACGTCACCGCCACGGGCAGGACATTTGGAATGAGGCTGACAAAGCCCATCGACACGCTACGCAGTGAGATGGCGATGACCGCCCCGATCAGCAGCGCGGCAATCAGCGTGCCGGAGATCATCGCTTCGATATTACGCTGCGACATGTAGGCCGCCATCACCGAGACCCCGGTCGGACGCGTGGCCTCGATGTGGGTGGCGTTCTCGCGCAGCCAGGCCTCTGCGCGGTCCATGAAGGCCCGGTGCGTCGTCGTCGGGAGGTCGTGCAAGGTGACGGAGACCCGCGTTCCCGAGCGATCAACATTGACGCGGTCGTTGAGGTCGAGTCCGTAGGGCAGCGAAAGCTCGTAGAGCAGCAGATATTGCGCGGCCATTTCGGCGGTTTGCGGCAGGCGCGCCCATGACGGATCGTCGTCGTGCATGTTCATGTTGAGACGCTTGATGGTGTCGGAATAGCTCAGGACATGGGCCACTTCGCTCTGGGCGCGCGCCCAGAGCGTGAACGCCTCCAGCTCGGCAAGGTAAGCCGGGTCATTGACGCCGGCGGCGCGGCCAGTTTCGAGCGCGAACTCGAATACTTCAGGGCCTCGCAAAGCCTGAGTGGAGAAGTCCATGTCCTGACGGACGGCGAGACGCTCATCGAAGTATTTCGAAAAGGTGTCTTCGAACCGGTTGGTGGCCGCGAGCGCCGTCAAGCCGAGCGTCACCGCACCGAAGAAGACGAGCACCCCGGTACGGCGAGCGATGACGAAGTCTCCCAGTGCATGGATGAAGCCGTCAAAGAGACCCGCGCGGGCCGCGCGCGCCGGGCGCATCGGCAAGACCGCGAGCAGCGCCGGCACGAGCGTGATCGCCAGCGCCCAGGCCGCGAAGATGCCGATCGCGGTGATCGTGCCGAGCGCCTGAATGTTGGGCCCGTCGGCGAAGTTGAGGCTGGCGAAGCCGATAATGGTCGTGAGGCTGGTAACGAAGACGGCAAGGAAATTCTCGCGCATGGCGCGTCGCACCGCTTCCTTGCGCTCTATGCCCTGGCGCAAGTGCTTGCGCGTTGACACCACGATATGGACGCAATCGGCGATGGCGAGCGTCAGGATGATGTTGGGCGCGGCGATCGTGATCGGCGCGAGCAGAATGCCGAGATAGCCCGCCGCGCCCATGGCCGCGACGGTGGAGAGAACGATCGCCACGAACGTCACGAAAGCTGCCGAGATGCTGCGCATGCCCAGCATCGCAAGCGCGATCATTACGAGATACATGAGCGGAATGAGCGTGGCGCTATCGCCCTGACCGGCCTCGCCCCAGGCGTTGTTGACGACGACAATGCCCGTCAACCCGAAGCGCACATCGGGATGGCGCTCGTTAAGCTCGGCGACTATGGCGCGCGCGGCGGCCGTCACGTCCGGGACCTCGGTGAGCGAGGCGCCGGGCAATTGGATCGTCGCGTTGACCCCGGCCGTGCGCCCATCCAGGGAAATGAGGTTGCCCGCGAGCGTCGGTTCGGCCAGCGCGATGGAGCGCCGCTGCGCCAACTCGGCTTCGCTCAATGCGCCAGCATTGCTCACAAGGTCTTCGACGACCAGGGTGTCGCCATCGGAATAGGTGCGCTGGAAATTCGCCACCGAATCGACCCGCGTGGCGAACGGCAGCGTCCAGGCCCGCTGGGTGAGCTCTTCGATCAGCCCCGCCATACGCGGCGAGAACGCATCCTCGCCTTCCGGGGCCTGCACGATGAAGAAGACATTGTCGTTCTTGGTATAGGCGTTCTGGAATTCGTCGAACTGATTGATCTCCGGGTTGTTGGGCCCGAAGAAGATCCGATAATCCGTCGCAAAGCCGAGGCGCGACAAGCCGCTGCCGGCGGCCAGGACGGCGGCGACCGACAAGACGATGACGAGCCAGCGAAAGCGGATGACGGCGTCGATGAAGGCTTCGATGAGTTTCACGAGAACGACCTCCCCGGCGATGGCCCTTGCTGGGACGCCGCTTGAACCACGCCGCAGCGCTTTCACGCCGCTTTCTATAGTAGTGGCTACATAAAAAGCCGACTCGGGCGCGTCAAGGCGCCTCTATAGCGTGGGCTATATTTTTCATTCCCATTCGAGACGAGGCGTTGCTTCAATCGTCGCGCGCCGCTCCAGGGCACGGCTGGAAAAGCGGCCTCTTTGTCCTTCAGCGCGTCAGGCGGCTGAGCGATGATCGGGTCAATCAGGCAGAGGAGCGAACATGCGACGTCGCGACTTCACCGCGGGCGCGCTGGCGATGGGCGCAAGCGCTTGTCAGCGCCCGCAAGTCGCCGAGGACGCAGCGCCGGCGCCGCCCGATCTCAGCGAGCACGCCTCTACAATCGAAGCGCTCCGCCCTCCGAAGCGCGCGCGGCCGCTCGTTGTCATTCTCGCCGATCCAGACGGCGCAGAAACCACGGACCTCATTATCCCCTACGCTGTGCTCCAGCGCTCGGGCCTATGCGATCTGCGTATCGCGTCCTCGCTCAGAGGCCGCACCCAGCTGCGGCCCGCGCTCGCCATCGACGCCGGCGCGGACCTCGATGAGATTCTGAGCGAGGCGCCGGATGGACCGGACTATCTCATCGTGCCGGCCCTGCGTCTGCGCGACGCGGCAGCGCCGGTTGCGTTCATTCGGCAGTGTTCCGAGCGGGGCGCCGTGGTTGCGGGGATCTGCGCAGGCGCGCTCACACTCGAAGCGGCAGGCCTTCTAAGCGAGCGGCGGGCGACCACGCACTGGTGGGATGTCGAAGCGCTCGCTGAACGCAACCCGGCCATGACCTGGGTGCGGGACCGGCGCTATGTCGTCGACCGCGGCGTGGCGACCACTACGGGCGTGTCGGCCTCGCTTCCGTTCTCGCTGGCGCTGGTGGAGGCGATTGGCGGGCGCAAACGAGCCGCGGCCCTTGCCGCGGAACTGGGCGCCGAGAGCTGGGATGCGCGCCACGACAGCAGCGCCTTTCGCCGCCGCGGCGCTGTCCTTGGCGTGGCCGCCGCGAACACGCTCGCATTCTGGGAGCGCGAGACGATCGGCGTTGAGGTCAACGACGGCGTCGACGAGATCGCGCTCGCCTTCACCGCCGACGCGTGGTCACGAACCTACAGGTCGAAGTCGCTCGCCGTCGGAACGGGCGCCGGTCCTGTGCGAGCGCGCAGCGGACTGATCGTTCATCGCGAGCGGGAGGCCTCCGACGGCGAGCTCGACCTCGTCGTCGCGCCAGCACCTGAAGACAAACCCGCTCTGGCGCTGGCGGCCGCGCTCGGCGCCATCGCCCAGCGCCACGGCGTGCAAACGGCTGCCCTGGTTGCCCTGCAGCTCGAATATCCATGGCTTGAATGAAGAGCGACGGCGCCAAAAAGTGCAACCGCTGCGGACGTGTCAGCGCTATTGGGGCTTCGCCCTACGCTTCCGCAACGCTGATTTCGACTTTCAGGCGCGGCGGGAGCGCGTGGCGGTGAGCGGGTCCCAAGCCGCCATCGCACCGTCCACCGAGGCCATCAGCGCCTTGCGCGTTGCGCCATCGCGAGCGCGGACGCCGAGCCCATGCACAACGGTTGCGTAGAAGTTTGCGATGGCTGCGGTATCGAGTTTGGATGAAAGTTCGCCGCTTGAGACGGCCACATCCAATCGCTGCTTCAGCACCTTGGGCGCGCACTGGCGGACCGAGGTGACATAGTCCTCCGCGCCCTTGCCAGAGGCGGCGCAGTTGAGGGCGCCTTGCACCAAGAGGCAGCCATGCGCTTTGCCGGGCCGGGAGACGGCGGCGACAACTTCGCGGAGAAACGCCTCGAAGGACTGGCGGGCGGTGGTCCCTTGCTGCAGCGCGCGCATCTGCTTTGCGCCAACAGTCATGAGATAGAGATCGACCACCTCTTTGAAGAGGGCCTCTTTCGAACCGAAGGCATGGTAGAAGCTGGGCGGCGTTATGCCGCCCATCGCCTGCTGCAGATCTTCAAGCGTGACGCCCTCGTAGCCGCGCTCCCAGAACAGTTCGAGCGCACGCTCGACCGCCTCGTCGCGGTCAAATATCGTAGGCCGACCTCGTTTCGCCATCGGATCAGTGCTGCATCTTCAGTTTCTGTAGCCGCCCCTATAATTGGGCCGCTCTTAACGGCAAAGCAACATCCCCCTGGAGCACCGTGAAACGCGGCCATCCGCCGCCGTCCCTCGCCTGCGGGGATCCCGCCGGCGAGCACACGTCCCCGCTCATCGGCTAGATGACGAACGCGATTGAATCCGGAGAGCGCGCCGCCGACGAGATCACTTACGCGAACGCCAGCGGTGGGGATTGAATTCACGCCCGCTACTTAGGCTCGAGCGCGCCGACAAAATGCGACGCGAAGTCGATCCATGCATCAAGCCCTGCATCGATCGCGGCGCCCGCATCGACCCAGATGATGCCGCGCATCGGTTTTCCGGTGATGTCCATGGGCGTCGCGCCCGGACGGCTCAGCGCCTGCGCTTCCCGCTCCTTGCCCACTCTGAACATGAAGCGGCCGACCTCGACGCCGCACAGCATGTTGCCGTTCAGCATCCAGCAATAACCGCCGAACATCCGTCGCTCGCTCACGCCGGCGCGCCTGCGCATGGCCTCGCGCATGAGTTCGACGAGGTGCGGGTCGTGGGGCATAAGGCGTCGCTCCGTCAGGGATCATGGGCCAACGGGGAGCACGCCCGCTCACCGGCGCGGCGGGATCAGCTCGAACGACGTTGGGCCCGGTTCTGGCGCGTCCCAGCTCTCGGCGCGCGCGGCGCACGCGGCAAAGACGTGCAGTTGCGGCTCAAGGACTTCGAGATCGTCGAGACTGGAGGCGCGGTGCGAACGCCATCAACGGCGCCGCGAGCGCCCATTGCGCCAAGGTGAAGCCGGTTTCGATGAGGAGATAGTCAGGGACCGATGTCATCACGTTCTTGGCCGCCACAGCAAGGGTCGAGTAGGTCCAGGACAGCGCCGCGCCAAAGAGCGCGAACACCGCTGTGCGCAGCCAGAACGCGCCGGCCGGGAAGCGTTCGAACGCCCACGCATAGAGCGCCCCCTGCGCCAGGAGCGCAACAAAGCCAAATGGTACGATGATCTCGTCGCGATAGATCTGAAGACGGTCGTAATAAGCTTCGAACAGCACGAGGCGCCAGACAAAGCCCAGCACGAACGTCGGCGCCGCGTAGGCGAGCGTCGCGAGGATCAGTCGGCGCTTTTGATTGCAGTCTCCTTCTGTTTTCTCACCGACAGGTGATGCGCGATCAAAATATGATCAAGATCATGTTTTGGCGGTGCGTTATGCACTCGCTGGGCGTACGCAGCCGGTCGCGCGTCGCTTGACTTTGCCGGGAACGCCCGTTTTGTAGCATTCCCTATAATTGACGCCGGATGGCGCCAGGCAGGGGGAGGCGGTCGGATCGCAGTGGGTTTCGCGCCAGGGGAGAAGTTGATGCCCGTACGACTTATCGCAGCTGCGATCGCCTTGTTCTTGGCTGGCTGTGCGCTCGCTGACGGCGCCGGCGAAAACGCGCAGCGCCGGCAGGCGCAGGACGCGGCGGCGCCATCAGGACGCTCGCCGATCGCCGACGTCCCGCTTGAACTCCGGAATGGGGCGCGGGTCGCGGCGCCGAGCGGCTGGTCGATCCGTAGAGAGGCGGCCGGATTTATTCTCGCAGCGCCGGAAGGCGATTCTTATGTCGCCATTCTGGATGGCGGCGGGATCGGCGCCGATGCAGCGGTTCAGACCGCGCTTGGCGCCTACAGGCCTGAATTGGCATTGGCGGCGCAAGGCGCCGCGCGGCCGCAACGCGAAGGCTGGGACGAGACCCGGCAATATGTGATCGATGCGCCGGCGGGCGGCGCGCACGCCTTGCGCATTCTCGCTTTGCGCAAAGGCCAGAACTGGACTGTTCTCATCCGCGATGTGAGCGAGATCGTTGCGGGACGCCGCGACGCCCAACTCGAGGTCATCTACAACTCGCTTCTGCCTGCGGGGTATGCGCGCGAGAGCTTCGCGGGACGCACGGCCCAGCCGCTGGACGAGACGCGCATAGCCGCCCTCGTCGAGATGATCGAATTGGCGCGCCGCGAGTACGATATCCCCGGCGTTGCGCTGGGCCTCATCCAGGATGGCGAGATCGTTTTCGAAGGCGGATTTGGCGTTCGCGAACTAGGCGCCGCCGAGTCGGTCGACGCCCGCACCCTTTTCAACATCGCTTCCAACGGCAAAGCGCTGACCACCTTGATGCTGGCTCGGCTCGTCGATGAGGGCCGCTTCAGCTGGGACACGCCGGTGAGGCAAGTGTGGCCCGAATTTCAATTGGGCAATCGTGAAACAACCGAGCAGGTGCTGGTGCGCCATCTCGTCTGCGCCTGCACCGGACTGCCCCGCCAGGATTATGAATGGCTGTTTGAAGGCGATGCTACGTATTCAACCCCGGCTTCAGTCATGGAGCTTTTGTCGAGGGCTGAGCCCACAAGCGCCTTCGGCGACACTTATCAATATTCCAATCTGCTGGCGGCGGCGGCGGGTTATTTCGGCGGGCACGCGCTCTATCCGCGTCGCGAACTGGGCCGCGCCTACGACGCGGCGATGCAGCGCCTCGTGTTCGAGCCTCTGGGCATGAGCGACACCACCGCCGACTTCGGCCGGGCGATGGCCGCCAATCATGCGAGCGGCCACGGACTCGATGTCGATGGACGCATCAGCGTCGCCTCGCAAGGCTTCAACTACGCGTCGATCTCCACTCGGCCGTCCGGCAATCATTGGAGCAATGTTTCCGACATGCTGCGCTACGTGCGCATGGAGCTGGCGCGCGGCGTCTTGCCTGAGGGGCGAAGGCTGATCAGCGAAGCCAATCTCCTGGCGCGCTACGAACCGCAGGTCACCGAGGGCCTCAACGAATATTACGGCATGGGGCTGAAGGTCGATCGCCAATGGGGCGTCGAGGTCATTCATCACGGCGGCAGCGCCGCGGGCTATCGCTCCGACATGATCTGGCTTCCAGAGCACGGCGTTGGCGCGGTCATCCTCATCAATTCGGACACCGGCTCGGTCTTGCGCGCGGCGTTCCGGAGGCGGCTGCTCGAGCTTCTGTTCGATGGACGTGAGACGGCGATCGACATGCTCACCTCTTATGCGCCGCGCCTGCGCGCCGGGGCCGCTGAACAACGCCAGAGCCTTGGTGTTCCCGCCGATGCCGATGCGCTCGCCGGCCTCGCTTCCCGATACCGGAGCGCTGAACTCGGCGCACTTGAAGTGAGGCGCGAAGACGGGCGCACGTTCTTCGATTTTGGCGGCTGGGCGAGCGAAGTGGCGAGCCGGCGCGACGGGGACAGCACCACGATCTTCATCACGATATCACCCAGCCATGACGGACTGGAGTTCAGGAGCGGCGAGGCCGATGGCTCGCGCCGTCTTCACTTGAGCGACGGCGAGCGCGATTACGTGTTCGTCGAGGCGCCATAGTCTCCCTTCCTGATCCGCTGACGCGCTTCACCAGGGCGTTTATGACCAGGCGCGTAATTGCGGCCTCAGCGCACATCGCGACAATGACGCGCAAAGGCAGGAGGCTCGCAATGCATCGATTTCGGCTGGTGTGGGGCGCGCTTGCGCTCGCGGCGCTTGTGGCGGGCTGCGACCTCAACCGTGCAATGACAACGATGGCGATCGGTCAGCAGATCGATTACATCAATGCGCCGGGAACGCAGCAAGCACGGCTCGAGCGCGTCAGCGCGCGCGTCTGGACCTACAATTGGTACTTCGATCGCACGCTGGTGATCGATACCGACGACGGCCTGGTGGTCGTCGATCCCTTCTCGCCCGAACTTGTGTCCAATCTTCGCCGCGAGCTCGATGCCGCAGGTCTTCGCAAGCCAGTGCACACGGTGATTTATTCGCATTATCATATGGATCATACGCGCGGCGCGGCGGCGCTTTCACCCCGCAACGTGCTCTGCCATGCGCGCTGCGCCTATTGGTGGGAGCGGTTTGCCGCTGGCGAGGTTGCCGACGTCCAGGCGCCGACGGGAACGCTGGAAGGCGACACAAGCCTCACCATAGGCGGGGTCGAGATAGAGCTGCTCTATCTTGCGAACGCGCATACCGACACCAATTACGCCGTCTTCCTCCCCGAAGAGCGCGTGCTTTACGCGGCCGACACCGTGGCGCTTCGCTCCCTGCTTCCGGTCGGCGGCGTTTCGATCTTCATGCCCGACTATCTGGCCGCGCTCTGCAGCACGCTTCCTGGACCTGGATCACCGAAGCATTTGCGCGCACCGGGGGCATACGCGCCGGCGAAGTGCCCCTCATCGTCGGCCGCGTCACCGCCTCACAGATTGCTTCCGCATCCGCCGCGTCGTTCTTTGGCTCTTCACGTACGGTTTCACATAGGCCGGGGGCATAAGCTTTACGGTGTGGCCGAGCTCGCGTAGGCTACGCGCCCAATGATGAGCGGTGGCGCACGCCTCGATGCCAACCAGACAAGGCTTAAGTGCCGCGAAGAATTCGACCACCTTCGCGCGCGTGAGGCGCTTCCGAAAAACGACCGAGCCCTCTTCATCCACGCCATGCGCCTGAAAGACGTTCTTGGCGATATCGAGCCCGACT
>Ga0196972_1000202_pt1 | contig 44644 bp, 46 predicted proteins | sample S1v_2013CmetaG_FD_148618 | JGI IMG/M metagenome (GOLD analysis project Ga0196972, IMG submission 148618) | Soil microbial communities from Anza Borrego desert, Southern California, United States - S1+v_20-13C | ecosystem: Environmental > Terrestrial > Soil > Desert | place: USA: California...
GATGTCCCTGGAAGGCATCCTGCTGGACCGAGCCGACCATCGCGCCGGCATTGCCGCCGGGCGCCGCCGGCTTGCGGTCGGCGCGATCGGGATCCTGGGTGGCGTTGTCGCTCACGCCGCGAATGAATTGGCCGCGCAGATCGGGCAGGTTGAAGCTGCCGTCGCTGCCGCCGAAAGCGTAGCCGATGACGCCGAACAGATCCCGGTAGTCGTTGCACGACATCGCCGCCCCATCGCAATAAAGCCATCCCGCCGTCCAGAGATTTGTCTTGATCTGCCGTATCGCCGCGGCGCTGCCGTCGCCCGTCGCCAGCGGGCCGGCATACGGCAAAACCGTGCCGACCGGAACGAAGGTGCGGATCAGCATGACAGGCTCGCGGGAAAGGCCGGCAGGGAGGCGTCGCCCTGCAAATACAGCATGGAGGTCGGAATCCGCACGGTCCAGGACGGCGGCGGAATATCATTCGGCAGGTCCGGAATGCAGACCAGCTCGCCCGAGGCTCCCACCACCCGCACGCACTCCGGCTCGCGGATCTCTTCCAGCAGCAATACGCTGGCGCCGATGACGGGGACGCTGGCGGGACCGCCCACCCAGGGTCGGCCGAACATCAGCAGGAACAGCATCCAGCCTTCCCAGCCGGGATTCACCGGCAGCAGCACGCGCGCGGAGGCGGCCTTCAGGAAGCACGCGAACAGCCGCTCGGACGACGGCCGCGTGACGCCGGCCGCGACCGGTTCCGGCCACGCGCCCGGCTTGCCGGCCTGCCAGGATTCGTAATGCCAGGTCATGGCATCCCACGACAACAGGGGATCGAGCATGCCGGAATCGAGCGTGCCGCCCGCCGGAGCCAGCAGCTGCAGGCAAGCCTGGCGCAGCGTGTTGCGCTGTACCTCGCCGCTACGTCCCGCGCTAGCCGCCTCGGTGCGCGCCGCCAATTGCGCGTCATAGGTCAGGCAAGCCTCCTGGTAGGCTTGCAGCAGTCGTTCATAGGTGCGGACCTGCCAGGCGATCATGCCTTGATCGGTCCCGGCGTCGCCGCTGCGCTGGCAGCTTAGCTCGACCTTCACCACGAATGCCGGCGCCGCGGTCATCACCGTCACCGGCACCGGACCGCCGTCCTGGGGAAGCTGCGCCAGCGTGGCGGCGGTCAACGGCGCGCAGCTCAACGCCGACGTCGGCACCTGCGGCACGGTGACGACGGCGTCGCCGATCGCGCCGGCATCGGACGTGGATGCCGGTACGGCGGTATCCAGCTTGACCGCCGTCGCCGCCGCTGCCGGCCCCGAATACGGCTGCCCGCCGATCGAGCAAACGAGGTTGTAGCGGTTGTCGGCCAGCGCGATCGTCACCTGGCCGGACGCCGCCGCATAGCCGTCGGGTATGCGCAGGCCCGCCATGTCAGCCGTGCTGGTACGGTCGAAGCTGGCCGCCACGACAACCGATGCCGGCGGCGGCGGCTCCATCGCGCGCAAGCCGTATTGCGCGCCGAAGGACTGGTAATTCGCCGCCGTGATCCCGGTATATCCCTGGCCGTCCGGCACGCCGAAGATCTCCAGCGGCGCCGGTTGCCGCAGCGGCACCGGGCCTGCGGCGGCGATCTTATCCAGCCATGGCTTGGCCGGTTGCGCGATCTCGAAGGCGAGCACCATGCGCCGCCCGGCCTCTTCGAGATGCACCCGCATGACACGATCCACCCAGCGATAGATGCCGACCAGGCGGCCGCTGCCGGCGTTGTCGATCAGGGTGCTCTGACGCCGCTCGCGGAACTCCTGCCAGACGGCGCTGCGCTGATCGCTGACGCGCTCGCCGAGGCGGCGCGCGGCGTGCTCGGTCAGCGATTGCAGATAGCGGGCGGCGCCTTCCCCGTTCCACCGGCTGCCCGCTTCGCCGCCGGCGGCCGCGCCGCTCAGCGTCAGATTCAAGTTGTTGTAGGCAGGCTGAACATTGCTCAGGTTGTTCAACGCGCCTTCCGCCGCCATCGCCTCCTGCACCGCGTCGCTCAACTCGTTGGCCACCGAGGACAGGCGGCTGAGGCTGTCCTGGCTGGCCTTCTCGCCGCTGCTGCCGGCGTGCCCGGCCATTCCGGTCGCGATATGCTCCTGCACTTCCTGCCGTTCGCGCGGCATGACATTGACGATCTCGGCGATCTCGCCCGGCAGATAGGCTGCCAGCCGCTGGCGCGCGATTTTCAGGTTGCCCACGCCAAGGACTTCCCAGCCGCCGGCCGCGCTGCCGCCCGCCGGGCCTGCGATGGCGGGCGACGGCGGATACGCCGCCACCGCGTCCGGGAAGATCGGACGCGCCCCGAGCACGATGCGGCGCGCCGCATGCTCGCCGAGATCATCGTGGCGGCCGGCCACCAGCAGCTGCAGGAAATGTCCGACCCGCAGGACGTCGGTCAGCTGCACCGCCAACCGGGCGTCGTCCGGCTGTCCCGCGAGGGCCAATGCGAAGAGGCTTTGCCAAACGTCGGCCTGCGCCGTGTTCCACACTGAACCGTCGAGGAAGCTTCCGGGCGGCTGACCGAGGAAGAACGTCGCCATCTCGATCAATTCGTCCTCGGGGATCGTGCCGGGAATCCGCTCCAACGCGGCGCGCCACGCCGGAAATTCGTCGATCGGCGACGGCAGGTCCGAGAGCGCGGCGACGAATTTCGCTTGCTGGTAGCCGTGCTGGATGAAGCTCGCCGCGTCCGCCTGCTTGGCCGTCGCCGCGCCTGCACCCGTTTCGGCGGCCAGCTGGTTGTAGAAATCGAGCTGGCCGGGCGCCAAGCCCAGGCTCTCCAGGCTGACGAAGCGCCGGTCGATCCCGGCCAGTTCGCGCACGCCCGGCGGATGCAGCCAGACGAAGGGAAACAGGTCGACCGCGTGCTGCGGACCTTCGATATCGATCTCCGCCGGATCGTCCGGCAGACGGGGATCGTCGGGAACGACCGGTACGTCCGGCTCCACGGGCCAGACGCCGATCGGCCCATTGAAGAACGAGTTTTCCGTCAACGGCAGGTTGCAAATCAGCGCGATGCTCTCGCTCCCCAGTCCGAAGACATCCGCTCCCAGCTCGAGCGTCACGTCGATCGTGCCGAGCCGCTGCGTATGCGACGAAGGAAACCCGCCGTCGAGGCTGAGAGAAAAGTGCGCAGGCTCCGGCACGTGATCGCTGGACAACGCGATCCTGGCCACCGAGCTGTCCTCTTCGCCGTCCCAGCGTACCGTCACCCATTGATTGTCGCGCGCCAGCTTCCGCCATTCGCCGCGACGGCCCTGTATTTCCATGTCGGCAAAGCCGGCGAGTGCTTGCATGATCGCTCCTGACTTTTGAGTTGGTTGGTCCTCGTGCAGCCGGTGCGGAACCTGGCGCCGCGGCGCCAGGTCCCGCAACCCGGATCAGCACTCCACCGCGTCGGGCCCCGCCCCGGATCTCGCGGCCGTCTTCAGCAGTTCCCTGCATGCCGGCGCCAGGGCGGCATTCAAATCGTCCGCCGTATAGCGCCTGTACTCCAGGTACTCCGGCACCGGATTGACCGGCCAGAAGCAATCGTCCTGCTCGCCGCCGTGGCGGCGGTGCTTCGGCGCCAGCCACAACAAGTCGAGCGACAAGCCCGAAATGCGCAGCAGCCGCAACTCATGCTCGCCGCCGGGCAATGCCTCCTCGGCGTCACGCACAGCCGACGTGAAATTCCCGACGAATGGCCCGAACGTGATTTCCTTGACGCCGAGCGCTTTCTTCCCATGCGCATCGGTACCGACATAGGCGACCGCCACCATGTCGCCGCCGCTGCGCACCAGGAATCCGCTGCCGTTGGCGATGCAGTTCTCCGCCTTGGAATACCCCGGCCCTCCGGAGAGATCGAGCTCATAGACCCGATGATGCAGGCCGACATCGAGCGTCTTCGCGTGGGCCCCTTCGAACCTGGTGCCGCCATACTCTCCGGGGGCGATGTTCTTGAGATCGGCCCGCACCATCTCCACCGCTCCCGCCGGCGCAGTGCTCAAAATAAGTTTCGACATGTTTTCTCCTCGCATCATTTCAATCAAGGCTGGGTGGCGAAGGTGGCCGCCCAGGTCGCGCCGCCTTTGTAATTGCCGGGAAAGTCCGCGAACTTCAGGACGCTCGTCGACCCGCCGCGCCCCGGATCCTGGACCGTGATCGTGTTGCCGCCGCTGGCTTCGTCGTAGCCCGTGATGACGATCGCGTGACGGCTGCCGCTCTTTTTCCATTTGACCGCCATGGCGACCGGACGGCCGCTGTCGATCTCTTGCTTGACGGCCGAGAAGGTGATTCCCTCGTCGACGTGGGAAGCCAGATTGCCGACGTGCGCAAGGGCCTTCCATGTCGTGTACGGCTTGTTGCAGCCGGACGGCAAAGGCGAACTGCAGCAATCGCCGCTGCTGCCGAATTTCCACGTCGCCAGCCGGCATTGCGTGACGGTGCTCCCGGCGTCGTAGAATTTCGAGACGCTGGCCGTCACGGCCGCCCAGCACCATTGGCTGTACTTCTGACCCTCGATGTTGAAGGCCAGCTGGCAGGAGGCGCCGAGGTTCTCGTCGCCCGACAGCGTCGACCAGTTGCCGGACTGCTCCAGGATCGAATATCCGTCCTCCGCCGCCGGCGGCGACACGTTCGGATCGGACTGAGCGTTGCCCGCTGGCGCCGCCACGGAAATCGCATCGGTGAAAATCACGCTCAGCGGCGGCGAGCGGAAGGTAAAGGATGGCGTGGATGGGGCGGCAGTGTCGGAGCCGTCTCCCACCGTCGCCCACACGGTCCAGCTCCCCTCGCCACTCTGCGGCGCTGGAGTAACGCTGTAGCGATTGGGCAGCGTGTACCAGGTCGGCTCGCTGTCGCCCTCCTTCCGCAACGCAAACGTCACGGACTGCGTGGGATCCGACAAGTTGTTCGTGAACGACGTCAATTGTGTTTCGCTCATGTCATTTTTCCTTTCGAATGAGTTGATGGGTGCGCGAGCGGCGCCGCTATTGCGCGGCCTGCACAAGCGAGGGCAATTCGAGCCCGTTCGACTTCGTCGCATGCACTTCCAGCGCGCCGCGCCAATCGCGGATACGCCATGCGGCGGATGTCACGCCGGCCAGCGTGACGACCAGGTCGAACTCTTGCGGCCGGAACTGCGCCCTGTCTCCCGCCCGAACCGGCAGTTGCACCGCGAAAGGCGAACCCAAGAATCGCAGCGTGAATCCGACATCTCCGCCGGTACGATTAGCGATGCCGACCGCATGCGGCGCCGAACCGGGCTCCATCGCGCACACGAATTGCGCCGCCTGCGCGACATGGTGCATGCCCGCCGCCAAGCAGTAACCCGGAAAGACCGGCCCGGCGGGCAGCACGAATGCGACGCGGGTCTCGGGATCGTCGTACCGCGCGGAGCACGTCAAGCGATCGGAGCGCGGTTCCGGCACGATGGCCTCGCCGCCGGGCGCGATCCAGGCATCCCACGCCGGCCGGCCGTCGCAGCGAAAGCGCAAGCGCGCCGGCAACGCGGTCCGGTTCACTATCCGCAGTTCGCCGTCTTTGTTCATGCCCGCCGCCGAGTTCGCTCGCCTTGACGGGCAGGCCGGATGCCGGCCCGCCCGCCGACTCGGATTACACCAAGCGCAGGGTGTAGTAGCCGCGATCGCGCAGCGTCGTATCGTTGACCGCGACACAGGTGGCATTCGAATTGCCGGAATATTGCGTGGCCGTCGTCACGCCGTTGATGATCGCTTGGAAGCTGTAGGTGTCGCTCAGCGTGACCGTCTGCATATTGAAGGCATCGGTGCAGACCACGGATTGCAGCGGCTTGCCGTCCTTCTGAATCGTGAAGGTGACCGTGTCGCGCCAGGTCGATTGGAATTGCAGTTGGTTGGAAGCGGTGCTGGGAACTTCCTGCACGTCGAATACGTAGGTCCCTTGGTTGTACACCTGGATCACCTGGGCCAGGAAGCCGGTGGCGCCGGTCACGGTCATCGGCGCCGAGCTGTAGGTATTGCCGTCGATGACGGTGCTGGCGACGACTTCGTAGATATCGGTCGTCGGGATCGATACCGATTGACCGGACTCGAGCGCCGGCAGGCTGACGACGACCTGCTCGCCCTTCTTCACGGTGAATTGTGCCGGGTAGGCGGTCTGGTTTTGCAAGGTGATGTTGCTCATGGAAGACTCCTGATGATTGGCGCGGCATGCGCCGCAAGGTTGATCGAAGCGCCGGATGAGCCTCCCGAAATATCGGCGTTGGATTGACGTCGCTGATTCCGATTGGGTGATGCATCCGGCTGATCAGAACTATATTGGCCGGGTGCCGGTGAAATAAGTATCTTTACGGTAACAGCGAAGTAACGGCGGCGGATGTTACGCCGCGGCGGACGCACGGTCGGCGGTCCGCCTATGCAAGAGGGGCTTCACGACGGGCGCTGGGAGGGATTGCACCAGGAATTGCAGACATGAGCGACAAGCGGGAACGATGGCGTTACGCTGTCTTTAGGAGATGGGATCGATACCGATTGCCCCGCCGCGAGGCCTGGATGACATGCCGGCCGATCTACTCATTGAAGAGACTCTGTTGCGGACTTTGCCGGCGCGGCGTCGGCTTGGGAGAAGGCTGTGCGACCAGCAGTTCGGCGGAGTACCGGGCGAAGAATTCCGGCGCTTCGTCGGCGGAACAATGCAGCCACGCGTCGTACTGGTCCGGCCGCAGAATGATCGGCATGCGCTTTTCGTCGCCGGGCGCGTTGTACCGGCTATAGAGGGGATGCGCATCCGCGTTGATCGTCAACATGGCGAACGACAATAACGGGTTGCCGTGCAATCCGCCTTTCTTGTATTCCCAGATGCCGGCGATTCCGAGCGCCTCGTCGCCGGCAGCGGCGATTTTCCAGCGTTCGCGGCCGGTCGGCAGGTGGCGCCATTCGAACATCGCCGCTACCGGAACCACGCAAAACTGGCCCTGCTGGACGGCATTGCGATAGGATGGTTTGGATTCGACGCCCTCGGACCTGGCGTTGTGGGTCTCGCGGACGTCTTCGATTTTCGTCCAAGGCGCCACCAGGCCGAAACGGCCGACCGCGCACCTCTTCTGGCCATACGAGGACTTTGCACGGGAACATGCAATGAACGGCGCGAAATGGCCGGGGAAAACCTCGGCCTCGTATTCCGCGCCTGGGGCTTCCACGTGGAATCGCTCTGTCAGAACCGACTTGTTCGCAGTGAGAAAATTAGCGCACATGCGCAATTTTAACTGCCCATGGCCGCCGCCATGGCAAGTTCACCTCATGGAAGAAGCGTCGCTTCTGCCCATGGCTAGGACACCATGGCTTTTTATGAATAATGCCCGAAGGCAATATTGCGCCGAGTTACCGCCCGCAGCATGGCGCCAATGTAGAATCCGTCAACATTCATCTTCAATCCCTTAACGAAAGAAAGAAGCGATGGGACAGGCAAAAGCAAGAGGATCTCAAGCCGAACGCATAGCGCGGGCAAAGGCGCTGATCGAGGCGAACAAACCGGCTTCACTCACCTGCAATCATTGCAAGGCGGAGATCACGGAGATTCATGCGATGGATGTGCGCGGCATGGCTGGCGTGAAAGCAGGTTATGCCGGCACTTGCAGTTGCGGACATTCGACATTCGCGCTTCAAGGCGACCCGGATTCCGTCGCCAAGGCGATGGTGGAGATGGAGGAAGTGATGGAAGGCCGGGCAAAATTCGGATCGCAGCCGGGAGTGAAGCGCTGAGGGCCACGAATCGAATCGCCCCGCCCCCTTGCCCGGCTACTGCCAAGCCAAAGACGCAAAACAAAAAGGCTTATGACCGAACAGGTCATAAGCCTTTGTTTTTACTTGGTGCTGGCTGCAGGACTTGAACCCGCCACCCCCTGATTACAAGTCAGGTGCTCTACCAGATGAGCTAAGCCAGCCAAAACTCGAAAGACGCGTATTCTACATTATTTGATGCGCGTCAGCGTGGGGCGCCCGCCTTTTTTTGGCGGCTCCGGCTCGTCGTCCGGTTTGTCTTCGCTTGTCTTGTCGCGCTGTTCCGAGGAGGATGGAACCGGCGCCAGTCCCGGACTCCTGGCGGCGGATTCTTCCGGCTCCGCCGTCTTCTCGTCAGCCGTCCTCGGCGTCACCTCGAAAGCCATGCCTTGCCCGTTCTCGCGCGCGTAGATCGCGACGACATTGTCGACCGGCACGGATATCTCGCGTGCAACGCCGCCGAAACGCGCGGCGAAGCTGATGAAGTCGTTCTCCATCTTCAAGCCGCTCGTCGCCGTGAAGCTGATGTTCAGCACGATTTCGCCGTTCTTGACGAATTCGCGCGGCACACGCGTGTTTTCATCGACCATGACGGCCAGATACGGGGTATAGCCGTTGTCGGTGCACCACTCGTAGATGGCACGCAGCAGGTAGGGCTTGGTCGAGGTTTCGGACATGGTCGATTCGTATCGCATCGAAACGGAAGCCGCGCGCACGCAGGTTGCCGGGCAGCTTCCCCTTCAGATGAGCATCAGCGGCGCATCACCTTCTCGGACGGCGTCAATGCTTCGATATAGGCAGGGCGCGAGAAAATCCGCTCGGCATACTTCATCAGCGGCGCAGCCGTTTTCGACAGTTCGATGCCGTAGTGGTCGAGACGCCAGAGCAACGGCGCGATCGCCACGTCGAGCATCGAGAATTCGTCGCCCAGCATGTACTTGTTCTTGAGGAACAGCGGCGCCAGTTGCGTCAGGCGGTCGCGGATTTCCGCGCGCGCTTTTTCATGCGCCTTGTCGGCATTCTTGGACTTGTCGTTCTCGAGCGTATGCACGTGAATGAACAATTCCTTCTCGAAATTGAACAGCATCAGGCGGGCGCGGGCGCGCATGAGCGGGTCGGCCGGCATCAATTGCGGATGCGGAAAGCGCTCGTCGATGTATTCGTTGATGATGTTCGATTCGTACAGGACGAGGTCGCGCTCGACCAGGATCGGCACCTGGCCGTACGGATTCATCACCGAGATGTCTTCCGGCTTGTTGAACAGGTCGACGTCGCGCACTTCGAAGTCCATGCCTTTTTCGAACAGCACGAGACGGCAGCGTTGGGAAAAGGGGCAAGTCGTGCCCGAGTAGAGAACCATCATAGCTATAGTTCCTTAGAAAACGGAGTTTCAGCGTAGGCTAACTTGCGCAGCAGGTTAAGCGGCAATGCTGCGGCCGAAGCAAAACAAAACGAAGTTTCGGCGAAGACCAACTTGCGTGCCAGTTAAGCAGCGATAGCTGCGGCCTAGGCGGCCCCGCCGGAACCAAAGAGGGTGAGACGCCTTACGTCTCACCCCGAAATGACTTCCCGCCATCCCTTTTCAACCCCTCCCCATGTCGGGGAAGACTCGATCCGGACCGGCGGGCTATACCTTATTTGACCTCTTTCCAGTACGACGCATTCAGACGCCATGCGAGGAACGAGAAGAATGCGAGGAACAGCAGGACGACCACACCGAGTTGCTTGCGCGTGTTTTGCACCGGCTCGCCCATCCAGTCGAGAAAGGCGACGAGATCGGCGACGGCGGAGTCATACTCCTGGGCATTCATCTTGCCGGGCGTGACTTGCTCGAAACCGGCGAACTTGTGGATCGTCTTGCCGGCTTCGTGCGGATCCTTTTCCTCGACGAACTTGGCGGCGCGCACGCCTTGCAGTTCCCACAGGGCATGCGGCATGCCGACGTTGTTGAACACGAGGTTGTTCCAACCGGTCGGACGCATATCGTCCTTGTAGAAGGTACGCAGATAGGTGTAGAGCCAATCGGCGCCGGAACCGGCCGACGAAGCCCGCGCACGGGCGATCACCGACAGATCGGGCGGCGCCGCGCCAAACCATTCCTTGCCATCCTTGGCCGTCAACGACACCTTCATCAGGTCGCCGACCTTGTCGCCAGCGAACAGCAGGTTGTTCTTGATCTGCTCGTCGGTCAGGCCGATGTCGCGCATGCGGTTGTAGCGCATGGCCGACGCGGCGTGGCAATTGAGACAGTAGTTGACGAACAGCTTGGCGCCGTTTTGCAGCGCGGGCAGATCCTTGGTACGGTCCGGCGCGTGATCGAGCGGAGCGCCGGCTTCGCTGGCCAGGGCCAATGCCGGAACGAACGCCAGAGCCGCAAGCAGTTTTTTCATCATTTTCATATGCGATATCCCCTAGCGGCTTAGTGTGCGTGATACGTGACGCGATCCGGGACCGGCTTGAAGGTGCCCATCGCGCTCCACCACGGCATCAGCAGGAAGAAGCCGAAGTAGATGAAGGTGCAGACCTGCGACACACGCTCGCCGACCGGCGACGGCGCCTGGACGCCGAGGTAGCCGAGAATGATGAAGGCGATGCCGAACACGAGATACACATACTTGTGCCAATCCGGGCGATAGCGGATCGATTTGACCGGCGACTGGTCGAGCCACGGCAAGCCGCCGAGGATCATGACCGACACGCCCATCAGCACGACGCCCCAGAATTTCGCTTCGAACACCAGCATGCCGGCGATCAGCACGAGGCCGGCGATCGCAACGCCCATCTTGGCCTTGGAGGAGAGCTTCGATTTGAAGAACACCAGGCCGACATAGGCGACGACGCCGAGGATCAGCGGAATCATGAACTGATCGGTGGTCGCGCGCAGGATCGAGTAGAACGGCGTGAAGTACCAGACCGGCGCGATATGCGGCGGGGTCTTCAGCGGATCGGCCGGGATGAAGTTGTTGTACTCGAGGAAGTAACCGCCCATCTCCGGCGCGAAGAACACGATGGCGCTGAAGATGACCAGGAACACGGATGCGCCGAACAAGTCGTGCACCGAATAGTACGGATGCGACGGGATGGCGTCGACCGGATGGCCGTCCGGACCGAGGTTTTCCTTGACTTCGATGCCGTCCGGATTGTTCGAGCCGACTTCATGCAGCGCGATCAGGTGCGCGACGACGAGTCCGAGCAGCACCAGCGGAATCGCGATCACGTGGAACGAGAAGAAGCGGTTCAGCGTGGCGTCGGAGACGACGTAGTCGCCGCGGATCCAGAGCGACAGGTCCGGGCCGATGAACGGGATCGCGCCGAACAGGTTCACGATCACCTGGGCGCCCCAATAGGACATCTGACCCCACGGCAGCAGGTAGCCGAAGAAGGCTTCCGCCATCAGGCACAGGAAGATCGCGACGCCGAACAGCCAGATCAGCTCGCGCGGCTTGCGGTAGGAGCCGTAGAGCAGGCCGCGGGTCATGTGCAGGTAGACCACGACGAAGAACGCCGATGCGCCGGTCGAGTGCATGTAGCGCACCAGCCAGCCCCACGGCACGTCGCGCATGATGTACTCGACGGAAGCGAAAGCGAGGTTCGCGTCCGGCTTGTAGTGCATGACCAGGAAGATGCCGGTCACGATCTGGATGACGAGCACCAGCATCGCGAGCGAGCCGAAGATGTACCAGAAGTTGAAGTTCTTCGGGGCGTAGTATTTGCCCCACTGGTCGTTCCACAGCTTGGTCAGCGGAAAGCGGGCATCGACCCAGTTCAAGGCCTTGGCCGCGACGGGCGCGTCGGCCGGAAGTTTTTTCTCAACGAATGCCATGATTACGCCTCGCCTTTCTCATCTTTGCCGATCAGGAGCTTGGTATCGCTCAGATACATGTGCGGCGGAATGTCGAGGTTGTTCGGCGCGGGCTTGTTCTTGAAAACGCGCGCCGCCAGATCGAAGGTCGATCCGTGGCAGGGGCAGAGGAAGCCGCCCTGCCAGTCGTCGGGCAGCGACGGTTGGGCGCCCGGCTTGAACTTGTCGGTCGGCGAGCAACCGAGATGCGAGCAGATGCCGACGACGACGAGGATGTCCTTGTGTTCGGCCCGGGAGCGATGCTGGTTCTTGCAATACTCGGGCACTTCCATCTGGTATGGTTTTTCCGATTTCGGATCGGCAACCTGGCTCTCGGTTTTTTCGAGAGTGGCCATCATTTCCGGCGTACGCTTGAAAATCCAGACCGGCTTGCCGCGCCATTCGACGGTTTTCATCTCGCCCGGCTTCAAGTCCGCGATATCCGCTTCCACCGGCGCGCCCGCAGCCTTTGCTCGCTCGGACGGCTGGAAGGTGGACACGAAGGCCCCTGTTGCGGCCAACCCGGCCACACCGCCCGCCGCGCATGTCGCGACGAGCAAGCCGCGTCGACCGGAATCGACCTGCTTTTCGTTACTCATACCAACCCCAATAGTCAGAAAATTGCGAAACCTGCAAAAAACTTCTAGCAACCTTTAATTATAGCCCAGCCGGGACCTGTTTTAAAGGAAATACATTCCGAATGAGCCGGTTTCCGGGGTTTTGCGGCTTTTTCGCCTGCCGTGCGACACAACCATGCAAGCGGCAGGCGGCCACGGAAGCGCAAGGAGGGTGCCATTGGCACAATTCACGAGGCGAAATGTAGAATCGGCCGCATCCAATTCATGAAAGGAAAAACGGGAATGGGCATGATGCAGGAATTCAAGGCCTTCGCCATCAAGGGCAACGTGGTCGATCTGGCCGTGGGGGTGATCATCGGCGGCGCATTCGGCAAGATCGTCGATTCGCTGGTGCAGGACATCATCATGCCCTTGGTCGGGAAATTGATCGGCGGCCTCGATTTCTCGAATTATTACCTTCCGCTCAACAACCAGGGCATGCACCTGACGCTGGCGGAAGCGAAGAAAGCCGGAGCGGTGTTCGCCTATGGCAGCTTTCTGACCATCGTGATCAATTTCCTGATCCTCGCCTTCGTGATTTTCCAGATGGTGCGCGCCATCAACAAGGCGCGCAGCGAGGAGCCCGCTCCCGCTCCCGCACCGGCCGCCCCGCCGGAAGACGTGCAGCTGCTGCGGGAAATCCGCGACGCCCTGGTTCAACGCCGGCAATGAACGACGAAGCCGGCCATCGGGCCGGCTTCGTCTCGCGGCACTACTGTCGCGCCTCGCTCCCTATTCGGAGCCCGCCTCGCCGGCCGCGCTCAGCGGCTTTTTCATCTGCAACAGGCCGCGCCGGTGGGCCTCGAACACCGCCTCGCCGCGCGAATGCACCGACAGCTTGCTATAGATGTTCTTGATATGGGTTTGCACGGTGCCGACCGACACTTCGAGCAGCTTGGCCACTTCGCCGTATGTATCTCCGCGCGCGATCAGATCGAGGATGGTCGCCTCGCGCTTGGTCAACGCCGGCGTATCGATCACCTCTGCCTCGACCCCGGCCTCGGTTTCGGCTTCCGCCTCGGCCTCGGGCTGCGGAACGGCCCGCTTCTTGCCGCGCACGCGCGCCAGCACCATGCGCGCGATCGCCGGACTCATCGGAGCCCCGCCGGCCCGCAAATCCTTGAGCGCCCGCACGACATCGAGGCGGCCCGCATCCTTGAGCACATAGCCCGAGGCGCCGGCTTCGATGCACGCCAGGACATTCGCCTCGTCGCTCGACATCGTCACGACCATGATGTCGCAGCGCGGATGCGCGCGAACGCAGGCATGGATGATATCGATGCCCGTACCGTCCGGCAGTCCGAGATCGGTCAACAGGATATCGGCGCTGTATTCCGCAAGCCATTCCAACGCCGGCGCGACGCTGTCGAAACAGGCGGCCAGCTTGAAATAAGGGTCAGACTCGATCGCCAGGGAGAGCGCGCGCCGTGTCAAGGCATCATCCTCGACAAGCAAAACGGTGACGGGAACGGGCAAGGGCTGTGGCGACATGACGAATCCGTAGTGTTTCTTGCTCTTATGCGGCAGGCTGGGTTTGGGATAGACAACACCGGTTTGCTACTTGCGGTTTCGTCAATGATACAACGGGGTAACAAATTTACCCAAGAAAGCCATTCCTCGTCTCGGCACAAACCTCTAAAAGCCGAGGTCACACGGGATTGCCGATATCAATGAAAACATGACGAATGCCGAATTGCGCCGCCAGGTGGTCGCCGACCGCTTGCACGCCGTAACGCTCGGTCGCATGGTGACCGCAGGCAAGATAGGCGACGCCCGCCTCGCGCGCCAGATGGACGGTCGGCTCGGAAATCTCGCCGCTGAGATACACATTGGCGCCGGCCGCGATCGCATCGCCGAGCATGCTCTGTGCCGCGCCGGTACACCAGCCGACCGTCTCCAACGCTTGCGCCGGGTCTCCGATCACGAGCGGCGCGCGCCCGAGCCGGCCTTCCACCAGCCGCGCCAGGTCACCGACCGTCTTGACGTCAACTTCGGCGAGACGCCCGAGCCAGCCCAGGCCATCTTCTCCGAAACGCCCTTCGGGGACGAGGCCGAGCCGGCGCGCAAGCTGGGCGTTATTTCCCAGTTCCGGATGCATATCGAGCGGCAAGTGATAGGCGAAAAGATTGATGTCGTGCGCCAGCAGCAGCTTCAAGCGCTGCTGCTTCGGCCCGATCACGCGCATGTCTTCGCCGCGCCAGAAATACCCATGGTGCACGAGGATCGCATCGGCTCCGGCGGCAATGGCCTCCTCCAGCAGAGCCTTGCTCGCCGTCACGCCGGTCACCAGGGTGCCGATGCGATCGCGCCCTTCCACCTGCATGCCGTTTGGGCAATGGTCACGAAAACGGGTAATATCGAGCGTCTGGGCGAGATACCTGGCAAACTCGTTCCGAGCGATTGTCTGCTCCATCATTCCTTACCTTTCTATGCGACGTCTCTGGCTCTTGTTCGCGCAAACCGTCACCGTCGGTTTGGCGCTCTGGTTCATTGTAGCGACCCTCAAGCCTGACTGGGCAAGCGGCATCTCCGGCGGCCTGCGCAACACGCATGTCACATCGACCACCGTGCCGATGCTCGAGGCGTCCCCGACCGCCGCGCCGACCCCCGGCTCCTACCGCGAAGCGGCCAGGCGCGCCATGCCGGCGGTAGTCAACATCTTCACCTCGAAAGGCGCGCGCAGGCAACGCAACCCCTTGCTCGAAGATCCCTTCTTCCGCAAGTTCTTCGGCGATCAGCTCGGCGACCCGGAAGAGAAGCAATTCAGCCTCGGCTCGGGCGTGATCGTCAGTTCCGAGGGCTATATCCTGACCAATTATCACGTCGTCGAAGCGGCCGACGAGATCGAAGTGGCGCTGGCCGACGGGCGCAAGGCGGTCGCGAAGGTGGTCGGCAACGACCCGGAAACCGACCTGGCCGTCGTCAAGATCAACCTGCCGAACCTGCCTGCCATCACGCTTGGCCATGCCGACCAGACCAAGGTCGGCGACGTGGTGCTCGCCATCGGCAATCCGTTCGGCGTCGGCCAGACGGTCACCATGGGCATCGTCTCCGCGACCGGCCGCAATCATCTCGGCATCAATACCTTCGAGAACTTCATTCAGACCGACGCCGCCATCAACCCCGGCAACTCGGGCGGCGCGCTGGTCGACACCAACGGCAACCTGCTCGGCATCAATACCGCCATCTACTCGCGCAGCGGCGGATCGCTCGGCATCGGCTTCGCGATCCCGGTGACGACCGTGAAGATGGTGATGGAATCGATCATCAGCACCGGCCAGGTCGTGCGCGGCTATATCGGCGTCGAGCCGCAGGACGTCACGCCGGAACTGGCGGAGAGCTTCGGCCTTGCGGCCAAGAGTGGCGCCATCATCGTCGGCGTCGAGCGCAACAGCCCGGCCGATAGGGCCGGCATCCGGCCCGGCGATATCCTGGTCGCGGTCGAAGGCAAACCGGTGGCCGATACGACCGACATGCTCAATCTCGTCGCGCAACTCACGCCGGGCAAGAAGGCCAAGCTCACCATCCTGCGCAAGAATCAGCAGACGATCGTCGACGTGACAGTCGGCAAACGTCCGAAGCTCAAGCCGCAGCCGCTGGAAGAAATTCCCGAATAGAAGACAAAGCCGCCATGCACGTACGCGACCTCATGCAATTCCTGGCCGAACTGGCCGAGAACAACAACCGCGCCTGGTTCGTGATGAACAAGCCGCGCTATGACATCCTGCGCGCCGAATTCCTGGAACTGGTGACGCAACTGATCCGCGACATCAGCAAATTCGATCCGGCGGTCGCCGCCTGCGATCCGAAGAAGGCGCTGTTCCGCATCAACCGCGACATCCGCTTCTCCAACGACAAGAGCCCGTACAAGACGCATTTCTCGGCGGCGATCACCGCCAGTGGCTTGAAGAAACCAAGCCAGGGCGGCGGCCCGGCGTATTACTTCCACATCGATCAGAACGGCATGCTGCTGGTCGCGGGCGGCGAATACATGCCGCCGAACGACCGGCTGAAGGCGATCCGCCAACAGATCGTGGCTGATCCGGCCGGCTTTTCGAAGATGCTGAAGAACAAGAAGCTGAAGGAACGCTACGGCGACCTGCAGGATGAAGGCAAGCTGTCACGTCCGCCGAAAGGCTTCGATGCCGATCATCCGCTGGTCGACTACCTGAAGCACAAGAGCTATATCGTCTGGATGGAAACGAGCATCAAGAGGAAAGTCCCCGCCGATCTCGGCAAGGGCCTCGTCGCGCCGTTCAAGGATGCCTATCCTTTGATTGCCTGGCTGCGCCAGGTCAAATGAGCACCCGGATTCAGGCGGTCTCTTCCGGCGCCCGCGTCATGCGGGCGAATAGCGGCGCCGCCAGCAAGCCGACTTCGTAGAGCAGGCACAAGGGCACCGCCAGCAAGAGCTGGCTCACGATGTCGGGCGGCGTGACGATGGCCGCCACGATGAAGGCGCCGACGATCACGTAGGGCCGGATCTCTTTCAGCTTCTCGACGCTGACCAGGCCCATCCGCACCAGCACGATGACGACGATCGGCACCTCGAAGGTGATGCCGAAGGCCAGGAACATCGTCATCACGAAGCTCAGGTAATTCTCGATATCGGGCGCGACGGCGATCGATTTCGGCGCGAAATTGTTGATGAACTTGAAGACGACGCCGAACACGAAGAAGTAGCAGAACGCCACGCCGACCATGAACAATGCCGAGGAAGAGATCACGAGCGGCGCCACCAGGCGCTTTTCATGCGCGTACAGGCCCGGCGCGATAAAGGCCCAAGCCTGATACAGCACCCACGGCAAGGCGATCAGGAAGGCCGCCAGCAAGGTCACCTTGACCGGCACCAGGAAAGGCGTGATGACGCCGGTGGCGATCATCTTGCTGCCTTCCGGCAGCGCCGACATCATCGGCATCGCCAGCAAGTCGTAGATCTGCCCGGCCCACGGCATCAGGCACAGGAAAACGAGGATGACCGCGGCCATCGCTTTCACGATCCGATTGCGCAGCTCGACCAGGTGCGAAATGAAGCTGTCTTCGGAGCCCGATGGCGTTTTATCGTCGGTCATTGCGGTATGTCGGTCGGTCAAGATCCTGCGAACGCGACAAGGTCGCCGCCGCAGGCCGGATTATTGATGGAACGATGAAGACGTCTTGCGCACGCTCGCCGGCCGGTATTTTGCCACGCGCGCGGCGCCCGACATGATACGGGTGCGCGTGCCGTGCTGTTGCTTGTACCAGGCGGGCATGGCCGAAGCGCGCATCTTTTTCTTGCGGAAATCCCGGGCCTTCTCCGCCATGTGCCGCTCCGCCGCCGGCGACAGCAGCGGATGGGACAGGCCGGGATCGCTCAGCGAGTCGTTCGTCCAGGCAGCATTGATGCCGTCTTCGACTTCCGAAAGATTCTGCGCGATCGTCTGCTCGACATTGCTGGCGGCATCCTGCATTTCCTTCTGCATCTTGCGCAGCTCTTCGAGCTCGATTTCGCGGCTGACTTCCGACTTCACTTCGTTGATATAGCGCTGGGCGCGGCCGAACAACGTGCCGGCCATGCGCGCCACCTTCGGCAGGCGCTCGGGACCGATCACGACCAGCGCGACGACGCCGATCACGGCAAGCTTGGATAATCCGAGGTCGATCATGGTGCGGAAGCAAAAGACGGCGTGCCGGCCCCTTGCTCAAAAGCCGGCGCAGGCACGGCGGTCGGAGCGCGAGAAAGCATCGGCCGCAGTTCTTCAGCTCTTGGTCTTTTCTTTCGCTTCGACATCGATGGTCGACTTGTCGGCGACTTGCTGGGGCGCACCGCCTTGGGCCGACCGCTCGTCTTCGCCCTTCACGCCCTCCTTGAAGCCGCGCACGGCTTTGCCGAGGTCGGAGCCGATATTGCCGAGCTTCTTCGTGCCGAATACCAGCACGATGACCAACAGCACGATCAGCCAATGCCAAATGCTAAACGAACCCATCTATTTCTCCTGAAAAATTACGCTTGCTGCCATCCGCCGAGGACGTGCAGATGCACATGGTACACCTCCTGCCCGCCGTCCGGTCCGGTATTGAATCCGGTGCGGAAACCGCCCTGGCCGTTCTTGTAGCCGCAGCCTTGCTCTTCGGCGAGCCGGGGAGCCATCAGCATCATCTTGCCGAGCAAGGCGCGATGCTCTTCGGTGCAATCGGCCAGGGTCGGAATATGCTGCTTCGGCACGATCAGGAAGTGCACCGGCGCCTTCGGACGAATGTCGTGGAAGGCGATCAAGTCGTCGTCTTCGTAGATCAGCTTGGACGGGATCTGCTTGGCCGCGATCTTGCAGAAAATGCAGTCGGTCATGGTGTTTTCCTCTTGTTGTCGGTTTTATTGATTCAATCGCCGTTCCGTTCGCGCTCGATCAGCTTGCGGTTCGCCTTTTCCTCGATGCCCGACATGCCTTCGCGGCGCGCCAGTTCGTCGAGCACGTCTTGCGGAGTCAGGTCGAATTGCGCCAGCATGATCATCGAATGGAACCAGAGGTCGGCGCATTCGTACAGCACTTTCGATTTGTCGCCGGACACGCGCGCATCCTTGGCCGCCATCACAGTCTCGGTTGCTTCTTCGCCGATCTTCTTGAGGATGGCGTCGTCGCCCTTGGAAAACAGGCGCGACACGTAGGATTTGTCCGGATCGCCGCCGTTGGCCAGCTTGCGCGACTCGATGACGGCGGCAAGGCGTTTCAGGGTTTCGCTCATAGTATTCGTTGGCGCGCTCGCGCGAGCACGCAATTTTGCATAACTGAAATGACGGCGATATTACCGCTTATTTATAGATCGCCTCGGGATCCTTGAGCACCGGATCGACCGCCGTCCATTGGCCGCCGCCCTTGGCCGTGGGCTCGAATTTCTGGAAAAAGCAGGAATGGCGGCCGGTATGGCAAGCGATGCCGTCGACCTGCTCGACCTTCAGCAGAACCACGTCCTCGTCGCAATCGAGGCGGATCTCATGCACCTTCTGCACGTGCCCCGATTCCTCGCCCTTGTGCCACAGCTTCTTGCGTGAACGGCTCCAGTACACGGCCTCGCCGAGTTCGACCGTTTTCGCGAGCGCTTCGCGGTTCATCCAGGCGAACATCAGCACATCGTTGCTGCCGACTTCCTGGGCGATGACGGGCACCAGGCCGTTTTCGTCCCACTTCACCGTGTTGAGCCATTTGGCGCGGATGCTCATTGCAGCCTCATCGGAATGCCCTGCCCGGCCAGGAAGCGCTTGGCCTCCTGCACGGTATGCTGGCCATAGTGGAAGATGCTCGCCGCCAGCACCGCATCGGCGCCGCCGACCTTGATGCCGTCCGCCAGGTCTTGCAACCCGCCGACGCCTCCCGATGCGATGACGGGGATGCCGACGGCGTCCGCTACGGCGCGCGTCAATTCGAGATCGAAGCCCGATTTCGTGCCGTCGCGATCCATGCTGGTCAGCAGAATTTCGCCGACGCCGTGGCCCTCCATCCTTCGCGCCCAGTCGATCACGTCGAGACCGGTCGGCTTGCGGCCGCCATGCGTGAACACTTCCCATTTTCCGTCGCCGGTCTTCTTCGCATCGATCGCGACGACGATGCATTGCGAGCCGTACTTGTGCGCGGCATCGGCGACGAATTGCGGATTGGCGATGGCGGCGCTGTTGATGCTGATCTTGTCGGCGCCGGCGTTGAGCAGGCGCCGCACGTCATCGACCGAACGCACGCCGCCGCCGACCGTCAGCGGAATGAAGACTTGCGACGCCACCGCCTCGATGATCGGCAGGATCAGGTCGCGGCCGTCGGAAGTCGCGGTGATGTCGAGAAAGGTCAATTCGTCTGCGCCCTGCTCGTCGTAGCGGCGCGCGATCTCGACCGGATCGCCGGCGTCGCGCAACTCGACGAAATTGACCCCCTTGACGACGCGGCCGGCGGTCACGTCGAGGCAAGGGATGATGCGTTTTGCCAGGGTCATTCCCGCCGCCTCATTCCTCTTCCAGCAGGCCGCTCAAGGCGTCGGCGCGCTCCTGCGCCAGGCGCAGGTCGAGCGTGCCTTCGTAGATCGAACGGCCGCAGATCACGCCTTCGATGCCTTCGTCCTGCACCGCGCACAGGGCTTCGACATCCTTGATGTCGTGCACGCCGCCCGAGGCGATGATCGGAATCGACACGCTTTGCGCGAGCTTGACCGTGGCCTCGATGTTAACGCCGGCCATCATGCCGTCGCGGCCGATGTCGGTGTAGACGATCGCTTCGCAACCGTAGTCCTGGAACTTCATCGCGAGATCGATCACCTCATGGCCGGACAGCTTGCTCCAGCCGTCGGTCGCGACCTTGCCGTCCTTGGCGTCGAGGCCGACGATGATCTGGCCCGGAAAGGCGCTGCAGGCATCGTGCAGGAAACCGGGATTCTTGACCGCCGCGGTGCCGATGATGATGTAGGACAGGCCGTCGTCGAGCAGCCGCTCGATGGTGTCGAGATCGCGGATGCCGCCGCCGAGCTGGATCGGAATCTCGTCGATGTCGTTGTCGATCGCGAACTCGCGCATCGCCTGGATGATGGCCTTCACGGCAGGCTCGTTCTTCGGCTTGCCGGCGAAGGCGCCGTTCAAGTCGACCAGGTGCAGGCGCCGCGCGCCTTGCGCCAGCCAATGTCGCGCCATCTCGGCCGGGTCTTCGGAAAATACGGTGGCTTGGTCCATATCGCCTTGTTTCAGGCGCACGCAATGACCGTCCTTGAGGTCGATGGCAGGTATGAGCAACATGGCTGTCGTTGGTTGTGGTCGGGTGGATGAACTCAGGGTTTCCAGTTGACGAAATTCTTGTATAAACGCAGTCCCGCGGCGGCGCTCTTTTCCGGATGGAACTGCGTCGCGAAAATATTATCGCGGCCGACCGCCGAGGCGAACGGCGCGCCGTAATCGGTTTCGCCCATCACATGCAAGGGCTCGGCCGGCACGGCGTAATAGCTGTGCACGAAATAGAAGTAGCTGCCGTCGGCGATCCCGTTCCAAAGCGCATGTGACCTTGTCTGCCGCACCCGGTTCCAGCCCATCTGCGGCACCTTGTAGCGCGAACCGTCCTCCTGTCGCATGTCGTCGAGCGCAAAGCGTACCACTTTCCCTGGCAGCAAACCGACGCTCTCGGTAGCCCCTTCCTCGCTCCAATCGAACAGCAATTGTTCGCCGACGCACACGCCGAGCAGGGGTTTGCTGCGCGCTGCGGCGACGATCTCTTCCTGCAAGCCCGATTCGCGCAGGCAGCGCATGCAGTCCGGCATGGCGCCCTGTCCCGGAAACACGAGACGGTCGGCCGCGCGAATGTCGGCGACCGCGCCCGAAATGCGGACATCGGCCTCGGGCGCGACATGGCGCAGGGCTTGCGCAACCGAGCGCAGGTTACCCATGCCATAGTCAACCACTACAATTTTGTTCATGATAACAATTCAGGGTCGTAGCATCGTCAAGCGCACTTATCCCGTTTGATCCGCCTCAGCGCGCCGATCACAGACTTCCTTTAGTCGAGGGGATCGTGCCGGCGGCGCGCGGATCGAGCTCGGCGGCCATGCGCAGGGCGCGGCCGAAAGCCTTGAACACGGTCTCGCATTGATGATGCGCATTCTCGCCGCGCAGGTTGTCGATGTGCAGCGTCACCTGCGCATGGTTCACGAAGCCCTGGAAAAATTCGTGCGTGAGATCGACATCGAAAGCGCCGATCATCGAACGCTTGAACGGCACATGGAATTCGAGTCCGGGACGGCCGGAAAAATCCACGACGACGCGCGACAGCGCTTCGTCGAGCGGCACGTAGGCATGGCCGTAGCGGCGCACGCCCTTCTTGTCGCCGATCGCCTTGGCGAACGCCTGTCCCAGCGTGATGCCGACATCTTCCACGGTATGGTGCGCGTCGATGTGCAAGTCTCCCTTGGCTTCGATGTCGAGATCGATCAGGCCGTGACGGGCGATCTGATCGAGCATGTGATCGAGGAAAGGGACGCCGGTGTTCAGCTTCTGTTGGCCGGTGCCGTCGAGATTGATCGAGACGCGGATCTGCGTTTCATTGGTATTGCGGACGACTTCCGCAACGCGTGGCGTGGACATGATAGAGAGTGTTGCCGATGACGAGGGTCGATTCGGATGCTAGGACTTGCCGGCTAAGACTTCGTTAAGGGCATCCAGGAATAAAGCGTTTTCCTGGGGTGTGCCAACGGTGACACGCAGACAATTTTCGAGCAATGGGTGCATTTTACCCACATTTTTGATCAGAATTCGCCGTTCCAGCAGTCCGGAGAACACGGCATCGCCGTTGCTGTTGTTGCCACGCATACGAAGCAGGAGGAAATTGGCCGCGGACGGGAAGACTTCGACGCCCGCCATCGCGGCCAAGGCCGAGGCCAGCCTGCCGCGTTCGGCGCGCAATTGCTCGGCCTGGGCGTCGAGGATATCCGCGTAATCGAGCACGAATTCGGCCGCGGCCTGGGTCAGGACGTTGATGTTGTATGGCGGCCGCACCTTGTCGAATTCGTTCAACAGCGCCCGTTCGGCCGCCATGTAGCCGAGCCGGACGCCGGCAAGGCCGAGCTTGGATACGGTGCGCATCACGATCAGATTCTCGAATTCGGGGAGGCGCGGCATGAAGCTGGCCTGGGCGAACGGCTGGTAAGCCTCGTCGGCGACCACGACGCCGCTATCGCCGACGGCGCGAAGTATCTCGACCATGTCGTTCGCGTCGAACAGATTGCCGGTCGGATTGTTCGGGTAGGCGAGATAAGTGACGGCCGGCTTGTGCTCGGCGATCGCCGCGAGCATCGCGGCCTTGTCGAGAGAGAAATCGGCCTTCAAGGGCACGCCGACGAATTCGAGGCCGGCGAACCTGGCGGACATCGCATACATCACGAAACCCGGCACCGGCGCCAGCACCTTGGCCCCCGGCTTGGCGCAGGCGACCGAGATCATCGCGATCAATTCGTCCGAGCCGTTGCCGAGCACGATGTCGTAGCCCGGCGGCACGCCGAGCCGTGCACGGATCTTTTCCTTGAGGGCGGCGTAGGACGGCACCGGATAGCGATTCATCGCGACTTGCGCCAGGCGCCCGCCGAGCCGGGTGCGCAATTCCTCGGGCAGCACATAAGGATTTTCCATCGCATCGAGCTTGACGAAGCCGGATGCGTCCGGCACCGGATAGGCGGACAAAGCGCGGATCTCGGGGCGGATGATGTTGTCGATCAGGGACATGATGAAGTCGATGCTTGGGATGTTCAGGCGACCAGGTCGTCGAGCGCCGCCAAGCGCGTTTCGATCAGGCGGCAGTACTCGGGATTCAATTCGAAACCGGCGTAATTCCTTCCGCAGCGTTTCGCTGCCACCGCCGTCGTGCCGCTGCCCATGAAAGGGTCGAGCACGACGCCGTCGGGCGGGCAGGATGCCTTGATCATGCGTTCGATGATCTCGAGCGGCTTTTGGGTCGGGTGATCGGCCCGTTCGCGGTGTTCGCGGTGCAGGCGCGAGACGCTCCAGACATCCTTCGGGTTGTAGCCGAGCTCCAGCCATTTGGAGCCGACGAAGATCGAGCGCGAACGCGCTTTTTTCGTCTCGGCGTCATAGGGAATGCGCACGGCGTCGAGGTCGAAATAATAATCCTTGGCCTTGGCGAAGAAGCCGATCGTGTCGTGCACCGACGAGAATTTGCGCGTGCTGCCGCCCATCGACGGCACTCGGCGGTCCCAGATGATCTCGTTGACCATGGTCATGCGCTTTTTCAGCATGACGAAGATCTCCGGCGAATAGCGCCAGGTCAGGAAGATGTACAGGCTGCCGTTGGCTTTCAGCTTCGGTAGCGCGATATCGACCCATTGCTCCATCCAGGCAAGGTAAGCGCTCGCCTCTCTCTTGTCGGAATCGTTGCCGTAATCCTTGCCGAGGCCGTAGGGCGGATCGGCGATCAGGAGGTCGACACTGGCATCGGGCAGGCGCGCCAGTCCGTGCAACGCGTCTTCGCAAAAGATGCGGTTGAGCCAGGAATGCATTTCAAGCCTGCGTCTTCAACCGATATTCCGCCGACCTGGCATGCGCCTGCAAGCCCTCGCCGTAGGCCAATTCAGCGGCCACCTTGCCGAGGGCGTGGGCGCCGGCCTCGCTGACCTGGATCATGCTCGAGCGCTTCTGGAAATCGTAGACGCCCAACGGCGACGAAAAGCGCGCCGTACGCGAGGTCGGCAGGACGTGATTCGGCCCGGCGCAATAATCGCCCAGCGATTCGGAGGAGAAGCGGCCGAGGAACATCGCGCCGGCATGGCGAATCTTGCCGGCCCAATGCTGCGGATTGTCGGTCGAGATCTCAAGATGCTCGGCGGCGATCAGGTTGGCGATGTCGCAGGCTTCGTCCATGTCGCGCACCCTCACCAGCGCACCGCGGTTGGTCAGCGAGGCCGCGATCACGTCCTTGCGCGGCATCGCCTCGATCTGCCGGTTGATGCTGTCCTCGACCCGGGCGATATACGCGGCGTCGGGGCATAGCAAGATCGATTGCGCGAGTTCGTCGTGTTCGGCCTGGGAGAACAGATCCATCGCGATCCAGTCGGGATCGGTGCTGCCGTCGCAGATCACGAGGATCTCGGACGGGCCGGCGATCATGTCGATTCCCACGACGCCGAACACGCGGCGCTTGGCGGCGGCGACATAGGCATTGCCGGGGCCGACGATCTTGTCGACCGGCGGCACCGTCGCCGTGCCGTAGGCCAGCGCGCCGACCGCTTGCGCGCCGCCGATCGTGAACACGCGATCGACGCCGGCGATCGCGGCCGCCGCCAGCACCAGTTCGTTCTTCACGCCGGCCGGGGTGGGCACCACCATGACGACTTCCTGCACGCCGGCCACCTTGGCCGGAATCGCATTCATCAGCACCGACGACGGATAGGCTGCCTTGCCGCCCGGCACGTAAATGCCGACGCGATCGAGCGGCGTGACCTTCTGGCCGAGCACGGTGCCGTCGGCCTCGATATAGGCGAAACCGTTCGAACCGCATTCCTGCTTCTGCCGCTCGTGATAGAGACGCACGCGGTCGGCGGCGGCTTGCAAGGCGGCGCGGCGCTCCGGCGCCAGGCCGTCGAGGGCCGCCAGCAACTCCGCACGCTGGATTTCGAGCGCGGCGACCGAGCCCGCATCGAGGCGATCGAAACGATTCGTGTATTCCAGCACGGCCTCGTCGCCGCGCCCCTTCACCTCGGCCAGGATGTGCGCCGCGGCGCGATCGATGGCTTCATCTTCACTCGCTTCGAATGCCAGCACCGCGGAAAGCTGGGTCTTGAAATCGGGATTGCTCGAATCGAATTTGCGAATGGAGAGGGGCATGATGTTCGGTCTATTGTTTCGAAGCCCGTTCGAAGGCTTCGATGATCGGCTGCAAGCGTTCCCGCTTCAATTTCAGCGCCGCCTGGTTCACGACCAGGCGCGACGAGATGTCCATGATGTGCTCGACTTCCTGCAGATCGTTGGCGCGCAGGGTGCTGCCGGTGGAGACGAGATCGACGATCGCGTCCGACAGGCCGACCAGCGGCGCCAGCTCCATCGATCCGTACAGCTTGATCAGGTCGACATGCACGCCCTTGGCGGCGAAATGCTCGCGCGCGATCTGCACATACTTGGTCGCGACGCGCAGGCGCGCACCCTGGCGCACCGCGTTCGCATAATCGAAGCCGGCCTGGACCGCGACCGCCATGCGGCATTTCGCGATCTCCAGGTCGATCGGCTGGTACAAGCCCTCGCCGCCGTGCTCGACCAGCACGTCCTTGCCGGCCACGCCGAAATCGGCCGCGCCGTATTGCACGTAGGTCGGCACGTCGGAAGCGCGCACGATGATGACGCGCACCTGCGGGTCGTCGGTCGGCAGGATCAGCTTGCGCGAAGTCTCGGGATCTTCCGCGACGGTGATGCCGGCCGCCTTCAGGAGCGGCAGGGTTTCGTCGAAGATGCGGCCCTTCGAGAGCGCCAGTGTCAGCTGCTGACCGTTCGGTGGGGTGGTCATTACTTGATCCGTTGGATGTTGGCGCCGACTGCCGAGAGTTTCACTTCCATCCGATCGTAGCCGCGGTCGAGATGGTAGATGCGGTCGACCACGGTCTGGCCCTGCGCCGCGAGGCCGGCGATCACGAGCGACGCGGAAGCGCGCAGGTCGGTCGCCATCACCGGCGCGCCGACCAGCTTGTCGACGCCTTGGATCAGCGCCGTGTGGCCGTCGATCGCGATCGATGCGCCGAGGCGGTTCAATTCCTGCACGTGCATGAAGCGGTTCTCGAAGATCGTTTCCGTCACCCGGCTGCTGCCCTCGGCGATGCAGTTGAGCGCCATGAACTGGGCCTGCATGTCGGTCGGGAAACCCGGGTATTCGGTGGTGCGGAAGCTGACCGCCTTCGGGCGCGCCGCCATCTGCAAGCGCAACCAATCCGGGCCGGAGGTGAGGACGGCGCCGGCTTCGCGCAGCTTGTCGAGCGCCACGTCGAGAATGTCGGGGCGCGTGTTGATCAAGGTGACGTCGCCGCCGGCCGCCGCCGCCGCGCACAGGAAAGTCGCGGTCTCGATGCGATCCGGGATCACGGTGTGCGATGCGCCATGCAACTCGTCGACGCCCTGGATGACCAGGCGATCGGTGCCGATGCCCTCGATCTTGGCGCCCATCGCCACCAGCAGATTCGCCAGATCGGTCACTTCCGGCTCGCGCGCGGCATTCTCGATCACGGTCTGGCCGTCGGCCAGCACGGCCGCCATCAGCAGGTTCTCGGTGCCGGTGACGGTGATCATGTCGGTGACGATGCGCGTACCCTTGAGTTTCTTCGCCTTGGCATGGATGTAGCCGGCTTCGATCGCGATCTCGGCGCCCATCGCCTGCAAACCCTTGATGTGCTGATCCACCGGGCGCGACCCGATGGCGCAGCCGCCCGGCAGCGACACTTTCGCTTCGCCGAAGCGCGCGACCAGGGGACCGAGCACCAGGATCGAGGCCCGCATGGTCTTCACCATCTCGTACGGCGCTTCGAGCCGGTCGACGGCGCCGCCGTCGAGCACGACCGTGGTACCGTCCTGCTCGGCGCGCATGCCCATCTGGCGCAGCAGTTTGAGCATGGTCGCCACGTCGTGCAGAGGCGGCACGTTCGACAGCCTGACCGTATCCGATGTCAAGAGGCCGGCGCACAGGATCGGCAAGGCCGCGTTCTTGGCGCCGGCGATGGCGATCTCGCCGGAAAGGCGGCTGCCGCCTTCGATCAGCAGCTTATCCATTCGCGAACTCCTCCGGCGTGAGCGTCTTCATCGACAGCGCGTGGATTTCGGCGCGCATGCGGTCGCCGAGCGCCGCATAGACCAGTTGATGACGCTGGACGAGGCGCTTGCCGGCAAAGGCCGGAGATACGATCACGGCGGAAAAATGCTGGCCGTCACCCTCGACTTCTAGATGAGTGCATTCGAGCCCTTGGGCGATATAGCTTTTGACGAGTTCTGGAGTGGGCAACACGGTAATGCCTTTTGGATAACGACTACGATCTATAACGAATCCTGCCGGGAGATGAGGGCTGGATCATCAATGGCGCAGCTTGTAGCCGCGCTTGAGCATGTGGATCGCCAATGCGGCGACCGCGACGAAAAACGCCGACACGATGACGAGGCTGGTGACCGGATCGATGTCGGATTGGCCGAAAAAGCCGTAGCGGAAGCCGTCAATCATATAGAAAAACGGGTTGAAACGCGACACCGCCTGCCAGAACGGCGGCAGCGAATGAATCGAGTAGAACACGCCGGACAGGAAGGTGGCCGGGACGATGATGAAATTCTGGAAAGCCGCGAGCTGGTCGAATTTCTCGGCCCAGATGCCGGCGATCAGGCCGAGCGTGCCCAGCATGCCGGCCCCGACCAACGCGAACACGGCGATCCAGGCGGGCGCGGCGAAATGCAGATCGGCGAACCAGACCGTGATGACGAACACGCCCGCGCCGACCGCCAGGCCGCGCACGACGGACGCCAGCACATAGGCGCCGAACAAATCCCAGTGCGAGAGCGGCGGCAGCAGCACGAACACGAGGTTGCCGGTGATCTTGGACTGGATCAGGGATGACGACGTATTGGCAAAGGCGTTCTGCAGCACGCTCATCATGATCAGACCGGGAATCAGGAACGCCGTGTAGCGTACGCCCGGAAAGACTTGCACGTGCTCTTCCAGCACATGGCCGAAGATCAGCAGATAGAGCATGGCCGTCATGACCGGCGCGGTGATCGTCTGCGTCGCGACCTTCCAGAAACGCAGCACTTCCTTGTAGAACAGGGTCCGGAAACCGATCATTTTTCGCCCTCCATGATCTGGATGAACACGTCTTCGAGATCGGCTTGCTGCAGGTGCATGTCGTCGATGACCGCCCCCGCTTCGCGCAGCGTGGCGAGTATGGGTTCCACTTCGGCGTAATCGTTCACGCGCAGGGTGAACTCGGTCTTGCGATTCATGTCGTCGACGTGCGAGACGAGCGGCAGCAGCTTTTCCGGCAGCACGCCTTGCACGAGCCGCACGGTCAGTTGGGCGCCGGCGATGCGCCTGATGAGCGCCTTGGTGGCGTCGAGCGCCACCACCTTGCCGGACTTGAGCATGGCGATGCGGTTGCACAGCGCCTGTGCCTCTTCCAGGTAGTGCGTGGTCAGGACGATCGTGTGGCCCTCGCGGTTCAGGCGCGAAATGAATTTCCACAATGTCTGGCGCAACTCGACGTCCACGCCGGCGGTCGGCTCGTCGAGCACAATGACGGGCGGCTTGTGCACCAGTGCCTGTGCCACCAGCACGCGGCGCTTCATGCCGCCGGACAGCGCGCGCATATTGGCGTCGGCCTTTACGGTCAGATCGAGGTGATGCATCACCTCGTCGATCCAGGCGTCGTTGTTTTTCAGGCCGAAATAGCCGGATTGCATGCGCAGCGTTTCGCGCACGGTGAAGAAGGGGTCGAACACCAGTTCCTGCGGCACGACGCCGAGACGCTTGCGCGCTTCGCGGTAATCGCGCTCGACGTCGTAGCCGTGAATCTTGACCGTGCCGGCATCGGCCTTGTTCAGGCCGGCGATAATCGAGATCAGCGTCGTCTTGCCAGCGCCGTTCGGGCCGAGCAGGCCGAAAAACTCGCCCTCTTCGACAGCGAGCGATACGCCGCCGAGCGCGCGCAGCGCCTTGTAGGATTTTTCGACGTCGGTGATCTGGATGGCGGACATGTTGATAAGGCTGATCGCGGCCTGGGATGCCGCAGGAGAAAGCCTTTGATTATAGGGGATTTTCGATTTCCGGCCGGGAAGGGCTCCGGCCCGACCGGGCCGGCGCGGCGCCCCGCCGCGCGAGACAAGAGGCGGGCAATCAATGGTGCAGCAGGTCGGCGCGCTCGTCGGCGGGCGCCGGAGACGCCAGCAGTTCGGCCACGCCATAGAGCTTGGCAAGGCTGGCGAGACCGGCTGGAAGGTTATGGAATACGAGCGGCTGCCCTCTCTTGTGCGCGGCCCGCTTCCATTCGAGCAGCGTGGCGACGGCGGCCGAATCCACCGCCGTCAACTGCGCGAGGTCGATCGCGGTCTGGCCACTTTCGATCGCGCGCAAGCCGGCATCGAGCGCGGTCGTGGCGTTATTGACGGTCAAGGTGAGCGTGGGACGAAACATCGGCGTTGACGGCATGCGGATTACAAGGCGGAAGTGGAAGCCTTCTTGACGGTCTTGGCAGCGCTGGCGGCCAGGCGCTTGTTCTTGTCGGAGAGCGCCTTGATCAAGCCATCGACGCCGCCCTTGCTGATCTCGGCCGCGAAATTGCCCTTGTAGGTTTCGACCAGCCAGGCGCCAAGCACGTTGACGTCATAGATCTTCCAGCCGCTCGGCGTCTTTTCCAGGCGGTAGTTGAGCTGGATCGGCTCGCCGCGCGGTTGCAGGACTTGCGAACGCACTTCGACTTCGGTATCGACCGCGAGGTCGCCGCGCATCGGTTTGAATTCGAGCTTCTGGTCCTTGATCTGCGAGATCGCGCCGGAATACGTATAGACCAGCAACGAACGGAATTCGGTGGTGAGCTGTTTTTGCTGTTCCGGCGTGGCGTCGCGCCAGAAGCGACCGGCCGCCAGCGAAGTCATGCGCTGGAAATTGACATGCGGCAGAACCTTGGACTCGACGAGTTCGAGCACACGCTTGGTATTGCCGGCCTGGATTTCCTTGTCGGTCTTGGCGGCGTCGATGACTTCCTGGCTGATGCGCTTGACCAGCGCGTCCGGCGCCTCTTGCGCCATGGCCGGCGCGGAAAACGCGGCCGCGCCGAGCGCGACGATGAGTGCGAAGAGTTGTTTGAAGAGTTTCATGATCTTGGCTTGAGTGGGCAAGGTTGACCTTGCATGGATATGGATGATTAACTACTTGAGCGCGCCATCGGATGACATCGAGATCTTCGGAGCATCATCGGGTGGCGCCGCCGGCGCATGGGCATGTTGCGCAGGCGAAGCGGAAGAAGCATTTTGTGCCGTTTCGACAACCGGCTCGGAAGACGGTTCCGGCACCGGAACGGCCCCTCCATGGATGCCGCCGCCCTCTTCGGCGGCACGCGGCCAGCGCCACCTTTTCTTCGGCGGCGCCTCGCCGTCGTAAACCCGGCTCTCGCGCCGCTGCAGATAGGCATCACGGACGAATTCATAGCGGTCGAGCGCGGCCTCCTCGACCAGATTCGAGGCATCCAGGGCAACCGAACGCTGATCGATGGCGCGCACGACAGACCCGATATTGCGCGTGCGGGTCGAATAGACATGCGACCACGGGTCGGCCTTCAAGTCCACCGGCAATGCCGCCGTATCGCGGATCGTCGACGGCCCGAAGATCGGCAAGACGATGTAGGGACCGGGGGCCATGCCCCAGCGGCCGAGCGTCTGCCCGAAGTCTTCGCTGTGCTTCGGCAGATTGGCCTCGCTCGCGATATCGAGCAGACCGCCGAGGCCGAGCGTCGTATTGACGGCGATACGCATGAAATCGCTGAGGCTCTCGTTGATCTTGCCTTGCAGGATCTGATTCGCCAGCGTCGGTATATCGGCGATATTGCCGAAAAAATTGCCGACGCCGGACTGCACGAACGATGGAAGCATCGACTGGTAAACTTCCGCAGCGGGCTTGAGCGCCACTTGGTCCACCTTGTCGTTGAAGGTGAGCATCGCGCGGTTGAAGCCTTCCAGCGGATCCTGCGGATTACGCGGCGTCGCCGCGCATCCGGCAAGACCGAACGCCAGCAGCAATACGCTTATCCGCTTTCCTAACCTGCTCATTATTTGTCGCTATCCTTTCCTTCGGCAGCCTTGCTGTACAAGAACTGACCGATGAGGTTTTCCAGCACGACCGCCGATTGCGTCATGGTGATCTTGTCGCCGGCGGCGAGATTATTGGTATCGCCGCCCGGCTCCAAGCCGATGTATTGCTCGCCCAGCAAACCCGCGGTCAGGATCTTGGCGGACGAATCCTTCGGAAACTTGTAACGGCTATCGATATTCAAGGTAACGATCGCCTGGAAGCGCTTGTCATCGAACCTGATGTCGCCGACCCGGCCGACCACCACCCCCGCACTCTTGACTGCTGCCCGCGGCTTCAAGCCGCCGATATTGTCAAACTGGGTGACTACAGAATAAGTCTGATCGAATGCGAATGAGTTCATGTTGCCCACTTTCGTCGCTAGGAAAAAAATAGCGAGCGCGCCAAGCAATACGAACATTCCTACCCATAAGTCTAACGATTTTCTCTGCATAGCCAGTTCCCTTAAATATGGGACATGTAAGGTTTTTCAATGGTAATTTCTATGAAATCCGGGGGTATGAGCCACGGTGCGAGCTAAAGCGCTTGCCGTGGCCGTGATTTCCCGTGTCTTTATGCATACTCCGCTTGGTATGCCGACCCGTCATTCATGAGCATGTGTTGCTTTAATTAAACATCAAGGCGGTCAACAGGAAGTCGAGCGCTAATACGGACAATGATGCCATCACGACCGTGCGGGTCGTCGCCGCTGCCACGCCTTCCGGTGTCGCGTCGGATTCATAGCCTTGAAAGACAGCAATAAAGGTTACCGCAAAGCCGAAAACCACGCTCTTGACGATACCATTGGCAACATCTTTCCAGACGTCGACGCCAGCCTGCATCTGCGACCAGAATGCGCCCTCGTCCACGCCGATCATTTTCACGCCGACGATGTAACCGCCCATGACGCCGACCGCGGAAAAAATCGCGGCCAGCACCGGCATCGCGATGACGCCTGCCCAGAAGCGCGGCGCCAGCACGCGCTGCACCGGGTTGACCGCCATCATTTCCATCGCCGCCAGCTGTTCGCCGGCCTTGAGCAGGCCGATTTCCGCCGTCAGGGAGGTGCCGGCGCGCCCCACGAACAGCAAGGCCGTCACGACCGGCCCCAATTCGCGCGTCAGCGACAATGCGACCAGCAAGCCGAGCGCTTCTTCGGAACCGTATTTGTTGAGCGTGTAATACCCTTGCAATCCCAACACGAAGCCGACGAACAAGCCGGAAACCGCGATGATGATGAGCGAACGGTTGCCGATGAAATGGATCTGGTCGGTCACCAGCCGCAGGCGCCGCCACAGGCCGACGGAGTGGCGCAGGATTTCGAACAAGGCCCGCGTGGCGAACCCGATGTCGGAGATCGCGGTGCGCACCCGGCGGCCGAGCCCGGCGATCAGATCAAGCAGCATGCCGGCCTCCCACGGGATTCTCGAGGCCGAAATCGTCGGCCAGCGACTTGCCCGGATAATGGAAAGGCACCGGGCCGTCGGGCTCGGCGTTGACGAATTGCTTCACATAGGGGTCGCTCGACGCGCGCATTTCATCCGGCGTGCCTTGCGCCACGATGGCGCCTTTCGACAGGAAATACACGTAGTCGGCGATCATGAACACCTCGTGCACGTCGTGCGACACCACGATCGAGGTCGAGCCGAGCGCATCGTTGAGGTTGCGGATCAGGTTGGCCGTCACTCCCATGGAAATCGGATCGAGGCCGGCGAACGGCTCGTCGTACATGATCAAGGGAGGATCGAGCGCGATGGCGCGTGCGAGCGCCACGCGGCGCGCCATCCCGCCCGACAGGTCGGCCGGGCGCAGCGCAGCCGCATTGCGCAGGCCGACCGCGTTCAGCTTCATCAGCACCAGATCGCGGATCAGCGCTTCCGGCAAGTCGGTATGCTCGCGCAAGGGAAAGGCCACGTTCTCGAACACCGTCAGATCGGTAAACAACGCGCCGAACTGGAACAGCATGCCCATCTTGCGCCGCATGGCATAGAGCGCCTCGGCGTCGCGCGGATCGACCGCTTGGCCATCGATCGTGATCGTCCCGCCGCCGGCCTTCAAGGCGCCCCCGATCAAGCGCAGGATCGTGGTCTTGCCCGAGCCGGAGCCTCCCATCACGCCGATCAGCTTACCGCGCGGGAAATCCATCTGGAGGCCCGACAGGATCGGACGCTCTCCATAGCCAAAGTGCAGATTGCGAATTTCGACGAGATTGGTCACAGCGATACGTACGGCAAGGAATGGTTTGCATTGGCGGCGACAAGGCATCTTGCCCCGTGCCGGAATGGTCGAAAGTGAGATTGTAGTGCAGAAAGGACAATCGTACTTTTGTGGCCCTGGAATACATCCTCCAGCCGGTTGCAGGTCTTGTGCCCGGCGAACCCTCCAAACGCCGGCCGCACCCGCATTTTCCCTGTAAGGCTTTCGTAAGACCCATTGCCGAGAATGTCCTTGCCGGCCCCGATTCCCCACGGCGCAACACCGAAGGAGGGGACAACTTTCGCTGCGCGAACCGGCAATGCGGTCGACAACCGGTTCGTCCACGGCAAGCCGCCAAGGCGTATTTTCCAACATCTGCCGTGCCTGCGGCAAGGACAGCGCCAGAAGACGGCACCCGCATTGCTTGCGCGACGGTCACGAAAATGCCAGCCACGGCGCGATGACCGATCCGGCTTTACATCATCGGAGACAACAATGCAGGCAATCTTGATCAGAACGACCCGGGCAGTCCTAGCCGCGGCGGCGGCGGCCTCGGCTGGCGCCCTGCTTACCGCGCTGACGGGCTGGCTGGCAGGTTCACCCGTCAGCCCGGTCTTGGCTGCAGCGATCGCGGCAGCCGGCAGCACTCTTGCCTTCCATCGCCGGCGCGACGGCGGCACCATGAACCGGCTTGCCGACGGCATCGGCGCGGAACTCGATCGCATCATGATCGGCGCCGCGGAAACTTCCCATTTCGTCGACTCGGTCAAGAAAAAGATCGAACAGGATGTCCGGACCGCCAACGACATCGCCGGCCATTCGCTGCAGATCGCCGGCACCTCGAAACAAATGGCGAGCAACGCCGAACAAGCCGCGCAAGTCGCGGAGGACGTACGCAGCGAAAGCGTCGCCGGCCGCGCCGAAGACGACCAAGGGCTGCATCGCATCGGCGACGCCCGCAAGGATGCGCAGGCCGCTTCGGCGACAATGAACGCGTTGCAGGACAAATCGCGCCGCATCCATGTGATCACCGAGGTCATCAACGAAATCGCGGCGCGCACCAATCTGCTGGCCCTGAACGCCGCCATCGAAGCGGCGCGCGCCGGCGAGCACGGACGCGGCTTCGCGGTCGTGGCCGGCGAAGTGAGGCAACTGGCGCAGCGGACCAAGGCGGCGACCGACGACATCGGCGCCATGGTGCGCGAAATCAGCGACCAGGCCGAATTGGCCGCAAGCGGCATGTCCGCGCTGAACACGAAGGTGAGCGCGGCGCCGCAGAACGTGGAGCGCGTGCACGGCTATCTGGGCAATATCGAGCGCGCCGCGATCGAATCGGAACGGGAAATCCGCGCCATCGCCGCCGCCTCGCGGGAACACGCGGCCACGACGGACTTGATCGCCGATTCGATCGCGCGCATTCGCGACGGCATGCTGGCGACCGAAGCGGAATTGCCGCGGGCAGCCGGTTCCGCCATGGCTGTCGCGGAACGCGCCGAAGCGATCTGCTCCACCCTTGCCGATTCGGGCGCGGCCACCGGCCACGATGCGTTCCGGCTAGCCGCGCAACAGGCGGCGCGGGAAATCGAAAGGATTTTCACCGAGGCGATCGCACGCGGCCAGATCTCGCTGCAAGCGTTGTTCGACCGAAGCTACAAGCCGATACCCGGCACCAACCCGCCCAAGTACACCACCGCCTTCGATGCCTTCACCGATCGCGCGCTGCCGGCGCTGCAGGAAGGCTTGCTGCAGGCGATGCCGCGCCTGGTGTACGCTGGCGCGGTGGACGACAAGGGATACTTTCCGACGCATAACCGCAAGTTCTCGCAACCCCTGACCGGCGATTACGATACGGATCTCGCCAACAACCGCACCAAACGGATCTTCAACGATCGCACCGGCGCGCGGTGCGCCGCGAACACCAAGCCCTTCCTGTTGCAGACATATAAGCGCGACACCGGCGAAGTGATGCACGACTTGTCCGTGCCAATCTATGTGGCGGGCAGGCATTGGGGCGCCTTCCGCCTCGGCTATCGTTCGGAGACGGGATAGCTGCGCAGGAGACATGCGAAAAGACGGGCCGCGGCCCGTCTTTCGCTTTCCGCGCACGCAGGAATCATCGCGGCAACGTCGTCGCGCCCATCAGATACTCGTCCACCGCGCGGGCGCATTGCCGTCCCTCGCGGATCGCCCACACGACCAGCGATTGCCCGCGCCGCATGTCGCCGGCGGCGAACACTTTATCGACCGACGTCTTGTAGCACTTGTCGCCCTCCGTCGTGGCCTTGGCGTTGCCGCGCGTATCCTTGTCCACGCCGAAAGCATCGAGCACCTGCTGCACCGGCGAAACGAAACCCATCGCGAGCAGCACCAGGTCGGCTTTCAATTCGAATTCGGAGTTCGGCACCTCTTGCATCTTGCCGTCCTTCCATTCGAGACGTGCGGCGATCAGTTTCTCGACCTTGCCGTTCTTGCCCTCGAGGCGCTTGGTCGCGACCGACCAGTCGCGCTGGCAACCTTCCTCGTGCGACGACGACGTGCGCAGCTTGGTCGGCCAGTAGGGCCAGACCAGCGGCTTGTTCTCCTGCTCGGGCGGCATCGGCAGCAACTCGAATTGCGTGACGGATGCCGCGCCGTGCCGGTTCGAGGTGCCGACGCAATCGGAACCGGTATCGCCGCCGCCGATCACGACGACGTGCTTGCCGGTCGCCATGATCTGGTCCTTCACCTTGTCGCCGGCGTTGACCTTGTTCTGAAGCGGCAGGAATTCCATCGCGAAATGCACGCCTTTGAGTTCCCGGCCCGGCACCGGCAGGTCGCGCGGCTGTTCGGCGCCGCCGGCGATTACGATCGCATCGAATTCCTTCTTCAGCTCTTCAGGAGAGATCGTGGTCTTGGCCCAGTTATAGACGCCCTTCGTGAACTCGGCGCCGACGAAGACGCCGGTACGGAAGCTCACGCCTTCGGCCTTCATCTGCTCGACGCGGCGGTCGATGCTCGACTTTTCCAGCTTGAAGTCGGGAATGCCATAGCGCAGCAAGCCGCCGATACGATCGTTCTTTTCGAATACCGTCACCTCGTGGCCGGCGCGCGCCAATTGCTGGGCCGCGGCCAGGCCGGCGGGGCCGGAACCGACGATCGCGATCTTCTTGCCGGTTTTCCGCGCCGGCGGCTGCGGCACGACCCATCCGTTTTCCCAGCCCTTGTCGATGATGAAGTGCTCGATCGACTTGATGCCGACCGGGTCGCTGTTGATGCCGAGCGTACATGCCGCCTCGCACGGCGCGGGGCAGATACGGCCGGTGAATTCCGGGAAATTGTTGGTGGAGTGCAGGTTGTCCAGCGCTTCGCGGTAGGCCCCGCGATAGACCATGTCATTCCAGTCGGGGATGATGTTGTTGACCGGGCAGCCGTTGTTGCAGAACGGGATGCCGCAATCCATGCAGCGCGCGCCCTGGATCTTGGCCTGCTCGTCGCTCAAGTGCATCACGAATTCCTTGTAATGCTTCTTGCGCAATTGCGGCGCCTCGCTCGCCTCCTGCAGACGCTGGTATTCCAAAAAGCCGGTGACTTTTCCCATGTTGCTCTCTCAATGTTCTTCGTTTCGTTACGCCGCTCAGGCCGCCATCTTTTCCTGGGCTTCCACATTCAGCTCGGCCAGCGCCCGCTTGTATTCAGTCGGGAAGACCTTGACGAACTTGGCGCGCGCATTGGCCCAGTCGTCGAGCAGGTTGCGCGCGCGCGTGCTGCCGGTGTACTTGAAGTGACGTTCTATCAGGCCTTTCAGGATCGCCTCGTCGGTCTGCGGCTCGCCGCCGCGCACCGGCGCATGCCAGATCGCACGGTCGATCTTGGCTTCCTGTTCCGCCGACGACAGCACCGGCTCCAGGGCGACCATCGCCATGTTGCACTTGCCGGCGAAGTCGCCGGCCGGGTCGTAGACATACGCGATGCCGCCCGACATGCCCGCCGCGAAGTTGCGGCCGGTCGCGCCGAGACAGACCACCGTGCCGCCGGTCATGTATTCGCAACCGTGGTCGCCGGTGCCTTCGATGACGGCCGTCGCGCCGGAGTTGCGCACCGCGAAACGTTCGCCGGCGACGCCATTGATGAAAGCCTCGCCGGCGATGGCGCCATAGAGAACCGTGTTGCCGACGATGATATTGTCGACCGCCCAGCCGCGGAACTCGGTGTTCGGACGCACGATGATGCGGCCGCCCGACAGGCTCTTGCCGACATAGTCGTTGCCTTCGCCGACGAGGTCGAGCGTGATGCCGTGCGCGAGGAAGGCGCCGGCCGATTGGCCCGCCGTGCCCTGCAATTGGATATGGATCGTATCGTCGGGCAAGCCTTCATGGCCGTACTTCTTCGCCACCTCGCCGGACAGCATGGCGCCGACCGAACGGTGGACATTCTTGACCGGCTGGATGAAGGAAACCTTCTCGCCGGTATCGAGGGCCCACTTCGCCTGCGCGATCAGCTTGTGATCGAGCGCCCTGTTCAAACCGTGATCCTGCTCTTCGACCTGGTAGCGCGGCACGTCCGCCGCGACTACCGGCTGATGGAAGATGCGCGTGAAATCCAGGCCCTTGGCCTTCCAGTGCGCGATCGCCTTTGACTTATCGAGCAAGTCGGTGCGACCGATCAGTTCATCGAAACTGCGAATGCCGAGCTGAGCCATGATCTGGCGCGCCTCTTCGGCGACGAAGAAGAAGTAGTTGACCACGTGCTCCGGCTTGCCTTGGAACTTGGCGCGCAGCACCGGATCCTGCGTGGCAACGCCGACCGGACAGGTGTTCAGATGGCACTTGCGCATCATGATGCAGCCTTCCACGACCAGCGGCGCGGTGGCGAAGCCGAGTTCGTCGGCGCCGAGCATGGCGGCGATGACGACGTCGCGGCCGGTCTTGATCTGACCGTCGGTCTGCACGCGGATACGGCTGCGCAAACCGTTCAACACGAGCGTCTGCTGGGTCTCGGCAAGACCGAGTTCCCACGGCGAACCCGCATGCTTGATCGACGACCAAGGCGACGCGCCGGTGCCGCCGTCGTGGCCGGCGATCACGACATGATCGGCCTTGGCCTTGGCGACGCCGGCGGCGATCGTGCCGACCCCGACTTCGGAAACCAGCTTGACCGAGATCGAAGCCTTGGGATTCACGTTCTTGAGGTCGTGAATCAATTGTGCCAGGTCTTCGATCGAGTAGATGTCATGATGCGGCGGCGGCGAAATCAGGCCGACGCCCGGGACCGAGAAGCGCAGCTTGGCGATGTATTCGGATACCTTGTGGCCGGGCAGCTGGCCGCCCTCGCCCGGCTTCGCGCCCTGCGCCATCTTGATCTGGATCTGGTCGGCCGAGATCAGGTATTCGGCGGTGACGCCGAAGCGCCCCGATGCCACCTGCTTGATCTTCGAGCGCAGCGAATCGCCTTCCTCCAGCGGCAGATCGACCATCACCCGGTCCTTGCCGAGGATGGAGGCGAGCGTGTCTCCCTTCTTGATCGGAATGCCCCTCAGCTCGGGACGGTAACGCTTCTCGTCCTCGCCGCCCTCGCCGGTATTGGACTTGCCGCCGATGCGGTTCATCGCGATCGCAAGCGTGGCATGCGCCTCGGTCGAAATCGAGCCGAGCGACATCGCGCCGGTGGCGAAGCGCTTGACGATCTCCTTGGCCGGTTCGACTTCTTCGAGAGGAATCGCCTTGGACGGGTCGATCTTGAATTCGAACAAGCCGCGCAGCGTCATGTGGCGCTTCGATTGGTCATTGATGATCTGCGCGTATTCCTTGTAGGTGCTGAAGTTGTTGGCGCGCGTCGAATGCTGGAGCTTGGCGATCGCGTCCGGCGTCCACATATGCTCTTCGCCGCGTACGCGGAAAGCGTATTCGCCGCCGGCGTCGAGCGCGTTGGCGAGCACCGGGTCGTCGCTGAACGCGAGGCGGTGCAGGCGCAACGCTTCTTCCGCCACTTCGAACACACCGATGCCTTCGACATTCGAGGCGGTGCCCTTGAAGTACTTGTCGACCATCGCCTTCGACAGGCCGATCGCCTCGAAGATCTGCGCGCCGCAATAGGACATATAAGTCGAGATGCCCATCTTGGACATCACCTTCATCAGGCCCTTGCCGATCGCCTTCTGGAAGTTGTAGATCGCTTTCTCGGGCGTCAGACCGCCTGCCAGACCCGGCGCCATGTCGACCAGCGTATCCATCGCCAGATACGGATGGACCGCTTCGGCGCCGTATCCGGCCAGCAGCGCGAAGTGATGGACCTCGCGCGCGGAACCGGTTTCGACGACCAAGCCGGTCGACGTGCGCAAGCCCTTGCTCACCAGGTGCAGATGGATCGCCGAGGTGGCGAGCAGCGCCGGAATCGGCACATGGCCGGCATCGACCTGGCGGTCGCTGATGATCAAGATGTTGTGGCCCGACTTGACCGCATCGACCGCCTTCGCGCACAACGAGGCGATGCGCGCCTCGATGCCTTCCTTGCCCCAGGCGACCGGATAGCAGATGTTCAGCTCGTACGACTTGAACTTGCCGCCGCAATGCGCGCTGATGTTGCGCAGCTTGGCCATGTCGGCATAGTCGAGCACCGGCTGCGACACTTCGAGGCGCATCGGCGGGTTGATGTTGTTGGTGTCGAGCAGATTCGGTTTCGGACCGATGAAGGACACCAGCGACATCACCATCGCTTCGCGGATCGGATCGATCGGCGGGTTCGTCACCTGCGCGAACAATTGCTTGAAATAGCTGTAGAGCGTCTTGTTCTTGTTCGACATGACGGCCAGAGGCGAATCGTTGCCCATCGAACCGATCGATTCCTCGGCCATGGCGGCCATCGGCGTCAGGATGAACTTGATGTCTTCCTGGGAGTAGCCGAACAATTGCTGACGATCGAGCAGCGGAATGGCTGATTTCGCCTCTTCCGGTTCCGGACGCAGATCGCCGAGCTTGATGCGGACCGAGTCGATCCACTGCTTGTAGGGCTTGGCGTTGGCGTAGGTATCCTTCAACTCCTTGTCGTCGATGATGCGGCCGGCATCGAGATCGATCAGGAACATCTTGCCCGGCTGCAGGCGCCATTTCTTGATGATCTTCGACTCCGGGATCGGCAGCACGCCGGATTCGGAAGCCATCACGACCAGGTCGTCGTCGGTCACGATGTAGCGCGCCGGGCGCAGACCGTTGCGGTCGAGCGTGCCGCCGATGTGACGGCCGTCGGTGAAAGCCATCGCCGCCGGGCCGTCCCACGGTTCCATCATCGCGGCATGGTATTCATAGAAGGCACGGCGATTGTCGTCCATCAGCGTGTGGTTTTCCCAGGCCTCCGGGATCATCATCATCATCGCCTGCGCCAACGGATAGCCCGCCATCAACAACAGTTCCAGCGCATTGTCGAAGCAAGCCGTATCGGACTGGCCTTCATAGATCAGCGGGAACAGCTTCTTGAGATCGTCGCCGAGCACGGCCGACTTCATCACCCCTTCGCGCGCGCGGATCCAGTTGAAATTGCCCTTCACCGTGTTGATCTCGCCGTTGTGCGCGATCAGGCGGTACGGGTGCGCGAGCGGCCATTCCGGAAAGGTATTGGTCGAAAAGCGCTGGTGAACCAGCGCGAGCGCGGAGATGCAGCGCGGATCCTGCAGGTCCTTGTAATAGACGCCGACCTGGTCGGCCAGCAGCAAACCCTTGTAGACGATGGTGCGCGCCGACATCGACGGCACGAAGAATTCCTTGCCATGCAACAGGTTGAGCGCCTGGATCGCGTGGCCTGACGATTTGCGGATCACGTAGAGCTTGCGCTCGAGCGCGTCGGTCACCATGATGTCCGGACCGCGGCCGATGAAGATCTGGCGGATCACCGGCTCCTTGGCCCGGACCGTCGGCGACATCGGCATATCGAGATCGACCGGCACGTCGCGCCAGCCGAGCACCACCTGGCCCTCGGCGAGGACGGCGCGTTCGATTTCCTGCTCGCAGGCGATGCGCGAGGCATGCTCCTTCGGCAGGAACACCATGCCGACGCCGTATTCGCCGGGCGGCGGCAATGCCACGCCTTGTTTGGCCATCTCTTCGCGGAAGTACTGATCGGGGATCTGGATCAGGATGCCCGCGCCGTCGCCCATCAGCTTGTCGGCGCCGACGGCGCCGCGGTGATCGAGATTCTTCAGGATCAGCAAACCCTGCTCGATGATCGAATGGCTTTTCTTGCCTTTGATATGGGCGATGAAACCGACGCCACAGGCATCATGTTCGTTGGATGGGTCGTACAGACCTTGCGCGTGCATAGCCTTCTCCGCAAACTGTTTTTCGAAAGTCGAGTTTGCAGAATAGTGCAGCGCAAAACATCATTCAAGCACAATAATCGGGGTCAGTGTAATATTAATCTCCAAATCCTTCGGCATATATATTTTTAGGGACATAGCAATATGAGCCTCTAAGTGACTGATTTTATTGAATTTTGTTCTTCGTCCATTTTTTGAGCACTCGTTCTTTCGGCCGCTTTCACCTTGGGCGGCCGTCCACGCCTGCCCGGACTGACACGCCGGCTGGTCTGCCTGCTCAATTGCTCCTTGAACTTGTCGGAACCCAAAGCCCATCCCTTGAGCGTCGCTTCGGTCAACAACGCCACCTCACCGGCCGCAAGGCTCTGATCGACCAGATCGCGATACGCGAGCTCCCTGTCAAATGGGGTATTGCCGAGACTCCAGTACAACCCATGGTCGGTGATCAATGGATCGTGCTTCTGGCCGACATGATGCGCATAGCTGGACCAGGTGTAGTCGCCAGCCGCACCCGCTAGTCCGGCACGCACCGGATTGAGCTCGATATAACGGCTGCAGGTCAGGAAATAACGCTCCGAATCGATCACGGTCGCCCTGAAACGACCTTCCCATAACGTACCGCTGCGCCGGTATTTCTTGTTGAAATAAGGGACATATTGGCGCCCGACCCATTGCATCATCCGGGACATGCCGGTCGTATCCGCTGGCGAGGCCAGAAGATGGACATGGTTCGGCATCAAAACATAGGCATGAACCGCGACTTTGAAGGCCTTGGCCGCTTCGCGCAGCCAGTTGAGGAAAGCCGTGTAATCATCGGAATCATGGAAAACCGGTTGCCGATTGTTGCCGCGCTGAATGATGTGATGCGGCTGATGAGGAATGACGAGACGCGGCAGGCGAGCCATGGCGGAATGGAATCGTAATGATCGGAGAAGCGGATTTTACCCGAGTCCGTGCCACTAATCCACTACGACCCCAATATAACGCAGCCGTTCGCAGATTCGAATTTTCTCTGACCCTAATTAATAGAAGGCCGCACGATCAGAGGATTTTCCGTATCAAGGTTCCATCCATGCGACGCCGATTCTCGATCGCATGGACGACCAGAGCACGCAATTCATTGAGCGGAACCACTTCGCCGGATTCGATCTTGGCCGGCGCCGCATCCGGATCCCAGTCGCCGTAGATGAAGCCGACCGGCTGGCGGTTCACCGCCAGCGGCAGGACGATGAAGCTGGCAGAGGTGGTGAAAATGTCTTTCCACCAGCGCGGCAGCTTGTTGAGGAAATTCTGCTCGCGCGCCTTTTCCACGAAAATCATCTTGTCGTTGGCCAGCGCCGCATGGAAGACGTCGGGCTGATACGCGTCGCTGAAGTAGAGACGGGGCAGCAATTCCTGCACGCCTTCGCCGAAGCACATGCGCGCCGCATAGCGCGCCTCGTCCTGGTTGCGTAGGAAGGCCGCAGCGCGCGTCAGGCCTAGCCCCTTGTAGACCGTCTCCAATCCCATGGTCAGCAATTGGGCGGTACTCGAATTGCTCAGGGCGCTGCGCATGTCGGCGACACCGCTAGCCAGGATCTGGGCCGCGTTGGCCGGTTTGCCGCCGCTGGCGCCAGCTGCCTTGACCGGACGGGTGAGAACGGCTTCCTCGACCGCGGTGGCCTTGGCCGCATCGACTGCGGAACATACCTGCTCGGCATCCAACCCGAGCATTTCGGCAAAATCGCCGGCGATCGCGGAGATCTGCTCGGACGCCGTTGCATGATCCTGGTGCAGCACGTCGGCGCAACACGCGGACATGGTGGAGATCGCGGCCAGCCAATCGGCATGGTCGAGCGGCTCGACCGTCGATTTCGGCTTGATATGCTGCAGGCTGTTGACCAACGATGCCGGCAAACCCCATTGCTGGGCGATCCGCTGGCCGATCTCGTCCAGGCCGAGGCCAAGTGCTTCTCGCGCGGCACTCGTTTCGTCCATGCCTTCGGCGCAACGGGCTTGGATCGCCGTCCAGCGCTCCGGCAGGTAGAACGTGACCATCATGCGCCCGAGCGAATGCAACATCGAGCACACGACGGCTTCCTCGGCATCGCGCGAGCTCGCGCTGGCCGCGATCTGGCGCGCGATGTGGCCGGCCAGGACGGCTTTTTCCATCTCGGCACGGGCATTGTCCGAACCGGCCGAAGCCGTCGTCAAGCCGTCGATCAGCTTCAAGCCGAGCGCAAGATGGCCGATCGCCTCGGTGCCGAGCACGATCACGGCCTTCGATACGGTATTGATGCCGCCGCCGAATACCGCGTACATCGGACTATTCGCCAGGCGCAGGACTTTCTGCGTCAGCGCCGGATCGGAAAGCACGGTCTTCGTCATGTTGAATTCGCGATCGTCCTCGCCGCGCATGGCGGCCAGGATAGCGCCGACGACCTTCGAAAAACCCGGCAGGTCGCCGCGCTGGCGCACCCGCGACCACAGCAAGTCGAGCGTTTTCTTGGGATCGGACAAGGGTTGGCTGGTTGTCATGGGGCTGCGTAGGAATGTAGTGTTGCCGGCAACGTCATCTCGCCGCCGCCGGATTGCAGCAGCTTGATCGCCTCTTCGGGCGGCAACGGCCGCCCGGTGTGGAAGCCCTGTATGAAAGTGCAGCCCTGCTCGGCCAGGAACT
>Ga0196972_1000203_pt1 | contig 44172 bp, 41 predicted proteins | sample S1v_2013CmetaG_FD_148618 | JGI IMG/M metagenome (GOLD analysis project Ga0196972, IMG submission 148618) | Soil microbial communities from Anza Borrego desert, Southern California, United States - S1+v_20-13C | ecosystem: Environmental > Terrestrial > Soil > Desert | place: USA: California...
CTTTAAGGGGAAAGCAAGATAAGGATTCCGGGTGGCACAAGGCAGGGTAAAACGGGTCATTTGCAGGGCCGAATATCTGTTGCACATAATTCAAAAATCAGTAGTTTCGCCACACTATATTATACATATGAAGTTTATTGTATCCTCTTCCGCTTTATTGAAACAATTGCAGCATATCGCCGGTGTGATCAATGCAAACACGGTGCTTCCCATACTGGAAGATTTTTTGTTCGAGGTAGAAAAAAATAAACTAACTGTGGTGGCTACTGACCTGGAGACGGTGATGCGGGTGCAACTTGATGTGGAAGCGAAGGACACTGGGAGGGTATGTATTCCTGCAAAGATTTTAATTGATTCACTCAAGAACCTTCCGGAGCAACCGCTTACTTTCAATATTGATAAGAACTTTGGAATAGAGATCACCAGCGATAATGGCAAGTACAAGGTGATGGGTGAAAACCCGGATAATTTTCCGAAAGAACCGGCTGGGGACGATACTACTTCGTTTAAGATGTCAGCCTCCGCACTGGTCACGGCGATCAACAAAACGCTTTTCGCCACGAGCAATGACGATCTCAGGCCGGCAATGACGGGTGTATATTTCGAGCTCGACCCAAAAGGGCTTCAGTTTGTGGCTACCGATGCGCACAGGTTGGTGAAGTATAAGAGAAAGGATGTGAGTTGTCCCAAAACGGATTCATTCATCGTTCCACGCAAGCCGCTCAATCTGTTAAAGGCCGCTATCCCGGCTGTAGATGATGAGATCACGCTTAGCTACAACAGCAACCACCTGTTTGTAAAGCATGGCACCACGCAAATGAGCTGTCGGTTGATTGACGCCAGATTCCCGGATTATAAAGTGGTGATACCCGCTGATAATCCATATCGGCTCACAGTGGTCAAATCAGATTTTCAAAGCGCACTCAGGCGTGTGAGCGTGTTCAGCAACAAGAGCACGAACCAGGTTGCGCTGAATATTTCAGGTAGTGAATTGCAGCTCGCGGCACAGGACATCGACTTTAGTTTTGAAGGAAACGAGCGAATGAAGTGCCAGTATAATGGCGAAGACCTGGTGATAGCGTTCAATGCGAGATTCCTGATAGAAATGCTCAATGCGGCCGACAGTGACGAGGTCAATCTCGAGCTATCCACTCCAACCAAGGCGGGACTCATCAAGCCGGGTGAACAGGACCAGGAAGAGGAGTTGTTGATGTTGGTGATGCCGTTGATGTTAAATCAATAACGTTTTCCGTTTTCCCCGCCTTCTGCGGGGCAGGCAGTTTTCCGTTACGACCATGGCATTTGGAATTGCCATAGTTGTGTCGGCGACTGGGTCATCCTTTATCAAATTATTTTCAGTTTAGTGTTGGCGGCCAACCGCCATTTAGAGTATCCCCACTACCCCTACACCAGCGACAACTGGCTACGGGCAACCGGCAACTACAAGGGTGCTCCAAACCAGAGGGCGATCAACGGCCATCGGACATCGAGCCACGGCAAGACCAACGCTCATCGAGCAACGAAAGAAGCGAATTAGTAACTTTATACCATGTGGGACGCGCTGATAGAATACTTCTCCACCCTCGAGCAACGACCGGTTGAGCGCATGGCCTTCCTGGTGGGAGGGCTCCTTTTTTTCTGGATCATTGAAGGGGCGATTCCGCTTTTGCCGTTAGGATACAAAAAGAGTAAAACGAGGCATGCTGCGGTGAACTTTGGTTTCACGGTAATTCATCTTATCATTCACACAATACTTGCGCTGATCATTATCAAGTTAAGCGATTGGTCGAGGGCGGAGCAATTTGGACTGGTGTATTGGTTTAATGCATCGGTGTTGGGAACGATTATCATCAGTTTTCTCGTGCTTGATTTTTTTGGCGGGTGGCTGGTGCACATTACGGAACATAAGGTGCCGTTACTATGGCGGTTTCACGTGGTGCACCATGCTGATAATAATGTTGACGTGACTACGGGATTGCGGCATCATCCCATTGAAAGTGTCTTGCGCGGTGTGTTTTTTTTCATCGGCATCCTTGTGAGCGGCGCGCCGATGTATGCGGTGATGATCTTTCAGACGATACTGGTATTGTCAACTGCCTTTACACATGCCAATATCCGATTGCCCCTGTGGCTGGATAAGTCGCTCAGTTATGTGTTTGTTTCGCCTAATATGCATAAGGTGCATCATCACTGGAAACAACCGTTCACTGATAGTAATTATGGCGCCATTCTTTCTGTTTGGGATCGATTACTGGGCACATTCAGGAAGCTGGAGCCAACGAAAATCCGCTATGGCCTCGACCGGTATTATCCCAATGATAAGGATGAAGATTTCATGTTACTTCTAAAGAAACCGTTTACCAAACTGGATGAATAAACATAAGCGGTCCTCTTTGACTAATTTGCTAATTATCTAATTGACTAATTGATTTTTGACCTAATGAAGAAAATCGCCTTAATCCCCGCACGCTATGCCGCTTCAAGATTTCCCGGCAAACTGATGCAGTTGCTGGTGGGCAAACCGGTGATCAGGCATACCTATGATGCTACGGTAGCTACGGGGTTGTTTGATGAGGTGGTGGTGGTGACTGACAGTTCGGTAATTTTTGATGAAATCATGAACAATGGGGGGAGGGCGGTAATGAGTACGGGTAATCACGAGAGTGGTACCGATCGCATTGCGGAAGCGGTGCAGAAGATGGATGCGGATATTATCGTGAATGTGCAGGAGAAGATGGATGCGGATATTATCGTGAATGTGCAGGGTGATACGCCCTTTGTGAAAAGGGAGCCGCTGGAGAAATTGCTGAAGCAGTTTGATGATGAAACGGTGCAGGTGGCGTCAATGATGCAGGTGTTAACGGATACCAGGCAGGTGAATGACCCGAATTTTGTGAAGGTGGCGGTTGACAGGAAGATGAATTCGTTGTTCTTTAGTCGGTCCGTGATTCCTTACCCGAGGCATGCGCATGAGGGATTAATTTATTATGAGCATATAGGGGTGTATGCGTTTCGGCGCCAGGCGTTACTTGATTTTACCAAATGGGAGATGACGCCTTTGGAGAGTGCTGAGAAGATTGAATGCCTTCGGTATTTGGAAAATGGGGTGCCGCTCAGAATGATAGTGGTCGATTATATGGGAGTTGAAATTGATACACCGGCGGATTTGGAGCTCGCGGGGAAATTATTAGAATAGGACTCTTTGATTCCCAAAAAATTTCTTTGCTGCGCCGATCTGCGAAGGCGCATGTTTTCACGCATAAAAGTTTCACTCAACATTTTATTAAAACAGGGAAGATTTGTTCTCGCAGCGGCGCCGAGAATCGCCTGCGGCGAAGATTTGTTCTCGCAGCGGCGCGGAGAATCGCCTGCGGCGATTATAGCATTTTCAATTTTGGAATTTCTCTTTTGATGCTAACAATTCTTTTATAAGTATTGCCTTCCTGCGCCACTGCGGCGCCGGGGGAAAACATCATCCCGTCGGAGCGGATTCTTTCATGCGTCAATGTTTCCATTCAACGCATTTTTATACTCTAAGGAAAATATAAACCTCGCAGCGGCGCGGCGGCGCGGAGGAATCGCATGTGGCGTTTTTTGGTTTTTTCGAGTTTAGAATTTCTCTTTTGCAGCTAACAATTCTTTTATAAATATTGCCTTCCTGCGCCACTGCGGCGCCGGGGGAAAATATCATCCTGCCTGAGCGAATTCTTTCATGCGTCAATGTTTCCATTCAACGCATTTTTATACTCTAAGGAAAATATAAACGTCGCAGCGGCGCGGCGGCGCGGAGGAATCGCGTGTAGCGTATTTTGGTTTTTTCGATCTTAGAATTTCTCTTTTGATGCTAACAATTCTTTTATAAGTATTACCTCCCTGCGCCACTGCGGCGCCGGGAGAAAATATCATCCTGCCTGAGCGAATTCTTTGATGCGTCAATGTTTCCATTCAACGCATTTTTATACTCTAAGGAAAATATAAACCTCGCAGCGGCGCGGCGGCGCGGAGGAATCGCATGTGGCGTTTTTTGGTTTTTTCAATTTTGCCATTTTTCTTTCGATGCCAATCAAATTTTTTTGTAAGCTTTTCTGCGTTGCGCCGCTGCGCAGATGCTTCATGCTGTTAAGTTTTTTGCTATTAACGGGATGAGATCGGTTATCGGAGATTGGCCATCAACTATTGGCTGTCAGCGAGGGGCTATCGGCTTTTTTGTACCGGCTATCAGCTTACCAATTTGAGCTTCCGTCTTGCAGGTACCTGGGAACTTTCAGCGCCCTGCGGGGCCCTCCCTCCCCCGCCTTCCAACCTTCCATTTTTTTCTGCCGTGGCAATGACCATCCAGGACGCTTTCAGCATCATTTTTTTTGGTCCACCCCCTCCCCTCTACCCGGCAACCGGTTGTTCAGCTAATTCTTCTCTCTCTCATCAACGGAGCTCCAGATGATTGATTGAAACACAAATCTCCTTTAAGGCAAAGCCAAAACCATGAGAAAAAAACAATTGTTTGCGCTTTTTTCATCTCACACGACCGTTGAAAACACCGATAAGCGCCCTCTTTACACGAAAAGACGCAGGGAACCAGTATTTGCCACAATTAAAAACCCCAAAAAGGAATACTGCTAAAGTCAGAAAGCCTGTAATCGGGACCCAACTCTTGAATTTCATCTACGAAGGCAATGCTCAATTCTGATGTGGAAATAGATTATTATATTATGTACCAACCCCTTTATTTTTTGTTTATAAGCCGGTTCAATTATGTACGGAAATCTGATCTCGCAGCGGCACCTTGCATGCTTCTGGTTTTATTTGATAGCCAATTTTTAATTATCCCCCAAGCTACCGTCTAACTGGCTACCGTATGAACTGCCGGTTACCAGCATATAGTTCTACAATTCAAATATCTTTGCAAAAATCAATCACGCCCAACAACACCTAACGCCTAACCGGCCAAACCCCTAACGCAAAATGAAATTCCGCAACTTCAAAATGGTCGATTACGTAGTGTACGGCAGGGGCAGCTTCAACCAGCTGGATGAAATATTGTCACCCAGGCGAAGGCAGGGGTTACCCATGATTTTCCTCGTAGACCATTTCTTCCAAAATAAACCACTGATTAACCGGATACCCCTCCAGGGGAATGATAAGATCATTTATGCCGACGTTACCTATGAGCCAAAAACAACCTACGTTGACCAATTGGCGAATCAATTAAAAACGGAATTCGGCAACATAAGTGGCGTAATTGGGATCGGGGGCGGAAGTACCATGGACCTCGCAAAAGCGGTTTCGCTCATGATGAACAATCCCGGTTCTTCGGCTGATTACCAGGGTTGGGACCTGGTGAAATTCCCGGGCGTTTATAAAGCGGGCATTCCAACGCTTAGCGGAACTGGCGCAGAAGTGAGTCGAACTACCGTGCTTACCGGCCCAACCCGGAAACTCGGGATGAATTCAGACTTCACACCTTTTGACCAGATAGTTCTGGATCCTGAATTGACCACCAATGCACCGGTCAACCAGCGATTCTATACCGGCATGGATTGCTACATTCATTGCATCGAAAGTCTCGAAGGAACCTACCTTAATGAATTCAGCAAATCATATGGCGAAAAGGCCCTTGAACTATGCCGCAAGGTTTTTGTTGAAAAAGATAAATGGGATGACGAGAGTGACGACCAGTTGATGATGGCTTCCTATGCGGGAGGAATGAGCATAGCTTACAGCCAGGTGGGAGTCGCGCATGCCGTGAGTTACGGTCTAAGCTATTTATTAGGAACGAAACACGGCATTGGCAACTGTATTGTGATGAATCACCTGGAGGAATATTACCCGGCTGCAGTGAAGGAATTTAAATACATGGTTGAAAAAAATGGAGTTGAAATACCCCGGGGAATTTGCAGCGGGCTTAGTGATAAAGAATTCGATACGATGATCGATGTATCAATTGGCATGAAACCATTATGGGAAAATGCACTGGGCAAGGATTGGGAAAAAATCATGACGAGGCAAAAGCTTCGTGCACTATACGAACGACTTTAATAGAAAAAATATTTATATGCCAGGATTTGAATTTTGGGGCGATGAAGAAAGAAAGGAAGTAAACGAAGTATTGGAGACCGGTATCCTCATGCGATACGGCTTTGATGGACCAAGAAAAGGTAAGTGGAAAGCCAGAGAGCTGGAGGAGCAGATCTGCAAGACCTTTGGAAGCAAATACGCGCAACTAACTTCGAGCGGGACCTCCGCACTCACCACGGCACTCGCTGCCTTAGGTATTGGTAGCGGCGATGAAGTGATCATGCCATCTTTCACGTTCGTTGCCAGTTTTGAAGCAGTGCTCAGCGTTGGTGCTGTTCCCGTGTTAGTGGATGTGGATGAAACGCTCACCGTGAATCCTGATGCCGTACGCAAAGCCATCACTGCGGCAACTAAATGCGTGATGCCGGTGCATATGTGTGGCAGCATGGCGGATATCGATGCGTTGAAGGCAATCTGCACAGAACATAAACTCATTTTATTAGAAGATGCCTGTCAAAGCATTGGCGCCAGCTACAAAGGAAAAATGGTGGGAACGATTGGCGACGCCGGAACTTTTTCTTTTGATTTTGTAAAAACCATCACTTGCGGCGAGGGTGGCGTGGTGATGACCAACAATGAAGAGGTATATGTGAAATGTGATGGATACACTGACCATGGACATGATCATAAAGGGGTGGACCGAGGTGCTGACCTGCATCCTTTCATTGGTTATAACTATCGCATTTCTGAACTGCATGCCGCCGTTGGCCTCGCCCAGATAAAAAAACTCGATACTTTTTTGGCGATACAAAAAAAGAATCATGCATTACTGAAAAGCATTCTCGCTACAGTTCCCGAGGTTTCATTCCGCAAAATTCCTGACCCTGCCGGCGATAGTTGTACATTCTTAAGCTGGTTCCTGCCAGGTGAATCTACCACCAGGGCTGTAGTGGCGGAATTGAAGTCTCAAAACATCCTAGCCGGTAATTTTTACTGGTATGATAATAACTGGCACTACATACGCAAGTGGGATCACCTGAAGAATAGCACCACATTGCATTTATTGAATGACGCACAGCAGGAGGCGTTGAAGAAATTAAGACTGCGGGAGTTTGCTGCCAGTGACGCGGTAATGAGCCGCTGCATCTCCACTTCCATAAGCCTGATGTGGACGGAAGAACAGGTAATTGAAAAAGGTGAAAAGATCGTTGCCGTCATAAAAGGAATACTGGCGAAATAATAAACGTCAATATTTCATACAACTCAGTTTTTGTTCACTCAGTCAATTGGGCGGATGGCTCAAGTCGTTTATAATTTCGTCTATTTGTTGGCCAATAGCACTCATTTCTTCAAAATGAGCTTCTGTATTATTTTTAACCGATTCTAACAGCAGGTTGGTCAGTTTTATTCTCAGGTCCACATATTTCTTTAATTTTTCGCGGATGAATATGTTTTTATTGCTTAAGTTGTAGGAATCAGTTTTCTTCAGGATCTGTTCCGCCTTTTGCCATTGAAAGAGAGCTACTGTCTCCAGGTCTGATTCGGTAACGTCATTTTTCCCAAGCACATTTAATGCACGTGTCTCTGCTTCGCCAAATTCATTTATCCTCTCTGCAAATAGATAATCCTGGTTTTGTTTTGTGCCTGTGGATAGAAAAACCACGATCAAAGTAGCAATGACCATTGCTGCCGAAATGAGGCGGGCAACTTTTACATTATTGCCCTTCCTTAAACTGATAAAGTAAGCATATCCTATTACCATTCCGCTTACCAAACCACCAATGTGGGCAGCATTGTCAATATTGCTCCCTGTTTTTAATCCATAAATGATATTATAGCCTACAAATATCAATATGCTTTGAAGCAGGCTTTTTCTTTGCGCCTTCGGTATGAGGTTGGTGGTGAGTAATGCAAGGAATACTCCATACATTCCAAATACGGCCCCGGATGCGCCAGCACTTACAACAGGGGACGATTGATGCCAAACAAGGCTGGCCACGCTTGCAAGTAAGCCGGTGCAGAGGTATGCAAGAAAAAATCGCGATTTGCCAAGTATGGGTTCGAGATTGGCTCCCACCAGGGCAAGCGCATACATATTTAACGCCAGATGAATAATTCCAAAATGAAGGAACGTGCTGGTAAATATTCTCCACCATTCACCATCGGTTGTAAGGGGTCCAAAGTTTCCTCCATAGGGAATCAGGTCACCGCCTGCGGGAGAAACTGGGCTGACGCCATTTACAATCATGAACAAAAACACAATTACGTTGCACGCGATAATGCCAATCGTCAGCTTCATGTTTCCTTTTGAGCCATTAGTTAACCGCTCAAGTTGCGCGTTATCCTGCATGGTCTGGTTGGCCACAACATTTAAGGATGAAGACCATGATTGGAGGTTTTCTTCAGTTAACGCATTCGAGGAGTGATTAAAGGCCTCAGAAAATTGTTGAATGTTCTTTTTATTATAACCAAACAGGTCAAAGAGTTCATTATGAATCAACCTGCTGGTAATGGTTAATAACCCATCTCCAACATGCACGGAAACCTCATCATTCCATCGTGTCAATTTTCTGGGTGTATGCGCTACAATAGAATCTGCGGTTGCAGATTTTACATCCCATCCGAGGTTTAGAAAAGACCCGATACAAATTGCGATAACCTCATCCTTGTTGAGATGGCTTACATCCAGCGTCTCGGTTTTCTGAGCCATGCCGTTTTTTTTTGTAATATGGGTTTTTTCGGTGACAATGAGAAAACCTTCTCTCATATGGAAAGGAAAATCCATCAACTGGTGAGTATTTATTGACCTGGTTCAATATCTTCTACAATTTCTTTTACCTCGAATTTATACGCCTTCTTCCCTGGCCGTATAGGAGAATCACCCTGTTCTGAAATCACTTTTATATACGAGGCTCCGTAGTACAGTATGAAAGAAGAATAAAATACGAACAACAGAATTAATACAATGGAAGCCGAAGCTCCATAAATGCTGGCCATGTTACTATTCCGTAAAATCGCGGAGATACCCATTTTACCCGCATAATAAAGTATGCCTGTTACTGTGCCTCCCGCCCAGCAAGCCTTCCATGATGGACGACCATCCGCTGCATAACGAAACAGTACAACAAACCAGGTGACCACAACAATCAATCCTGCAATTTCGTTCCAGATGCCTGTAAAAAACCTTCCCTTTCCCGGCCATGCACTTTCTATCTGCTCACCTGCGATCACACCAATGCTGTCCATGAATACAGCAATTACAAACAACAAACCTGTTATTAGTATGGCGGAGAGTGAGCGAGTGCGTATCCATAAATTGAAAAGAAAACCAGGCTTATCTTTTAACCGGATGTTCCAGATATCATTCAGGCTGTTTTTGATGACGGCAAATAAAGTGGTTGCCACAAACACGAGGAATACAAATCCGGCAATTGCAATATAGCCGGTGTCTGCAAAGGTCCGCATGCCCCTGATGGTTCTTCTGATCTGCGCGGTTCCTTCCGTACCAAAAGTGGAGGTCAATACTTCCCGAATCTCTGAACCAATCTGCCTGTCTGCCCAAAACAAGCTAAAGACCTGGAATAGTATAATGAGGATAGGCGGAAGGGCGAAACACGTGAAGAAAGCTGTGGCCCCTGCCATGCGAAGGGGATCATTCTTTTTTAGCACACCCAATGCTTTTCCAAACCCGCCCATATAGGCGCGGACCCTGCCCCACAATCCGGTTTGACGGTTATCGTTCACTTCAGCGCCCATTGGCAATTCATATTTCACGAGGTATTGCCATTATTAAGCCACTTTGAGGTGCGTAGCCGGAAGCCCGGGAGCAGTAAGCCCGATTCCTAAAACCCAGCGACGATCTGAATTTTATTGCTCCTGGCTGTTCCTTCAAATAAATATAGCCAGTTGACGCCTGGGTCCATAAAAGGCCGTACCCTCCTGGGCTTGTGACAATCAAAAATAGCTATGTAGCCGTTTGCTCCACTTTTCTTATTAGCTTTCTTGTATGAATGTAAACATCAACCCTGAAAAGTACCTTAAGTACCTCTACCTCCCAAACCTGTTTGGCACCCAACGTACCAAAGAAATATTGCATGTAAATCCAACCGCTACGCCAAAGAGACAGGAGGCGGAAGAAATTTCCGTGATCGTATATGATTACGATCCAGCTGATGTTGTGGAAATGCGATTCGATAACGTGGAGGCCGCTCTGTCATTTCGTGATTCAGAAAAAATTACATGGATAAATGTTGATGGATTGCGGAAGACCGATGTAGAAACCATTTGTACTCATTTTGGCATACATGGGCTGATAATGGAAGATATATTGAGTATCGGTCAACGCCCAAAGATGGACGAGGTGGAAGGCGTACTCTATTGCCTTTTGAACATGCTTTATTTCAACAATGAAAAGAAGACCGTGGAGACCGAGCAAATCAGCATTATCCTTGGAAAGAACTTCGTTGTGAGTTTCCAGGAAGATGCTAACAGAGACGTGTTTGATACTATTCGAGGAAAATTGAAGATCACGAAAAGTCATATTCGACAGCGCACCGCAGATTACCTGTTGTATGCCATGCTTGACCTGATCGTTGACCATTATTTCATTGTGATGGAACAGTTAGGTGATCAGATCGAATTACTGGAAGAGAATGTGGTTCGGCGCAGCAACACGCGCTCATTGGCTCGGATAAATCAATTGAGAAAAGAATTGATCGTATTAAAAAGAAACATTGCGCCGGTTCGGGAAATGGTAAGCGGCATCATCAGGAGTGAAAGCGAGCTGTTGGACGACCGAACAACCAAATACTTCAAAGATGTATATGACCACATTGTTCAGGCCTTCGATCTCAGTGAAACCTATCGTGATGTAATGATGAGCTTGCAGGATCTCTATGTGAGCAACGTGAACCTGCGATTAAATGAAGTGATGAAGGTAATGACCATTGTCACCTGTTTGCTAGCACCAGCCACTGTGATTGGGGGAATTTTCGGGATGAACTTTGACATCTTGCCTTATCAACACCACGAGTTTGGATTCTATTTCGCCGTAAGCGCAATGTTTTTAATTCCCCTGTTCATGTTGTATGTGTTTAAGCGCCGGGGATGGTTTTAGGGCCGATGTCAGATCGGTTGCCAGTTGTCGGTTGTCAGCGGAACATGAACAGGACACAACCTTCGTAATTCCTAATTCCCAATTCCTTCTCTACTCGTCAGCTTGTCAGCTCGTCAGCTTTTCCCACCTTCATGTTCTTGCCCCCAATTCCAAGCTCCTTTCTGCATGAAACCCTCAATTAATCTTTAAATTTATCTTGTTACTATTATGCGTTGCATTTGTATTTCCCTCCGAAATCGAGAAGCGCAAATAATAATCGCCGGGCTTTAATTCCGGGTTTATTTGAATCCGCGTCACCGGATCCATGATCAATGCTTTTAAAGAAAACGTTGTCGGAATATCTTTCACCCATCCGTATTTGGTAAATATTCCAATTCGCGTACTATCCCGGAGATTTTCCTGTTCTTCAATATATTTTACGTAATGTGGCGGAATGCTGAACCTGCAATTCAACGTAATGGGCTCACCGGCCTTTGCCATTATTTCTTTTGGGCTAACCTCCACTTCTATTCGGGCAAATGAAGCCAGTGAGGAATCATACCTGTAGCCGATCCAGCCAATGGGTGTTTCGAGTGAATCCGGGAACCTGAACAGGTCATACTTATCGAGGAAATAATTTGGTTTACCCAGCATAGAATCCTCTATGGGCCAGAAATTGTAGTTGTTCCTGCGCTCCTTGTACCAATTCTGCGAATAGGTGGTCTGCCCTGAATAGAACCAATACTTTGATGCCCGCTGGTATGAATTGCTGAATACAATCGGCAGGCCCTGCGTTCTCTTCTTCATTTCCTTTGGCCACTCCTTCCAGGCATGATATCTTGTTTTAATTTCCCTGATAGGGATAACATCTACAATCATTATTATCCTTGCAAACATTACCAACACCAGCGTGACCGGTACCAGTTTTATCAGCCACCTGCGCCAGCCGGCTCTTTCATTCAGGAATTGATGTGAAAGCACCATTAATGATACAATCACCGGTGAGGTCCAATTAGCTTCTACCCTTCCCCTGAATGAACTTAGCAGGAAAAAGGCATAGACGCCCACCATGGTAAACTTCAGCGCCCGCTCCAGTTTATCCTTTGAACGATACATGAATGCTGCGGGTAACAGTATGAACCCGGCGATCGGTCCCGGCAACAACAATTGCCCCATTATGTAATCAGTAGTGAATGAAAATTTATACCTGTTTACATTGCTTTCAAACAAATGATATCTAAAACTCACCCAATCGTGTTCGTATTGCCACCACAAATGTGGCGCGAAGAGGGCGAGTGCTACTAATGCGGCCACATAGGTTTGTGGCTTTCTTAATAACCGAAGATTTGAAAGAAGTGTAAATAAGACAATAAGAACTGCGTGGTACTTGCTATAAAACAGTAAGGCAATTGATGTGCCCAGCAAAATGGCATTTAATAAACCATTATTGTTTAGAAATCGCTTATAAAACCAAAAGAAAAGCGCTGTGAAGAAAATAAGCGGGATATCGGGCACCGCGACAAAACCGGAGATTTGCAGGACTGCAATTGATAAAGCAATTGCATAAAATAATAGTGGGTTCTTATTGGTAGTTAATCGCTCAATAATGAAGAGAGAAAGCACATTCAGCAATAAAGGAAACAAGCGAACACCTAATTCATTGGGAAAAACAGCATAACCCATTTTCACCAGCAATCCGGTGAGCGGCGGGTGATCAAAGTATCCCCAGTCGAGAAATCTTGAATAGACCCAGTAGTACGCCTCGTCGTCCTGCAATTCCGTGAGCCCTGCCTGCACCAGCCCAAGCAACAACCACATGCCGTAGAATAATAACCGATGATTCCTGGTAATGAAGGGATTCATTTCTGCTAAATACTTTCTTTTATTGTAAAATTTTCTTTACTGCCGTGATGGCCATTGACAGCCGTTCTTCCTGCCTTCCGCTTACTTCATACCACGGCACATCCTGGTTGATGAGTATGTCGCGATACATTTTATATAACACCTGCCTGCTCTCCAGGTCAGGATATTCCCTCAACTCATCTTTCGACCAGGGAAGGTCCACATTACAAAGCAAATACAGGTCATATTTCCTTTCTACAATTTGTTTTAAAATAAAATCATGGCATTTTGCAAAGACGAATTCACACCAAACCTTCATCACGTACATGTCAGTGTCGATGAAATAGGGAACGGACTCTTTACCCTTTCCCATGAACGAAATTACCTTTTCATAAATCTCATCTTCGAGCTTCAATTGACCTTTTGCAATGGTAAGCAAGTCCTCATAGTTATAATTCATGCCATGTTCTGTGAGGTATTGCCTTGCAAATTCAGGGCACCACAATGTATTAAACATGGCTGAGAGCTGTTCACACAATGTGCTCTTGCCCGTGCTTTCCGGACCTATAATCACGATTCGCTTAACCATTTTCCTGCCGGTATTTTTTCTTCCATTCCACATAACCCCACCATGCCATTAATAGAAACAATACGTACATCACGGTAAACAACATTAAACCTTTATAGAAATTAAGTGGAATGGCTACGATGTTCGAAAATATCCAGGCCAGCCAGTTCTCCATCTTTCTCCTTGCCATCCACCACATGGCTGTGATGGCTGACGAAGACACCAGTGAATCAAGAATGGCAGTATTGCTGTCTGTACCATAGTGCAACCCGAGATATATCGCCAGCCAACTAGCCAGGAAAAACAAAATTCCATTTTTCAATTCTTTTCCGGAACTCCAGCTTATGGGGTAAGTGTAATGAGAGGCATCTTTTTTCTTCACCCAATTATACCAGCCATAAATACTCATTGCAAAATAATACAGGTTAAGTGTAGCATCAGCATACAGGGCGACATCATAATATATATAGGCCGCAAGCAAAACGCCAACGATACCCGTGGGGTACACCAATACATTATTCTTCCTGGCATACCATACGCTGGCAATTTGCGTAACCGTACTTACCCACTCTGACCAGCGGGTGTTTTGAATGTCAGTTACAAAGCGTTGGTATATTTCGTGGAAGGTCAATGTGCATCAAAAATACTGACCTTCTTTGTTTGTACTGCGATAACTATTGATTGCATTGAGATACCTGATGCCTTTCGAGGTTTGAAAGCGCGTAGGTATCTGCTGCCATCGTCCATTCGCGTCAAACCCCCAAACCAGGAAATGCAGGTGAGGGAAAGCCGTGTATCCGGTCTTTCCGCTGAGGCCAATTACTTGTCCCTGGCGAACCGTGTCCCCGACATTTACAAATACTCCATCTTTTTGTAAATGCCAGTACCCGGCTCTCGAGCTATCCGCATGTTGAATGATGATATAATTCCCCTCGCTACGGTACTTCCGGTTGGTGCCACCTTTGCTTCCATCTTCTTTCATCCTTATCACCACTCCATCCCGCGCCGCCAGGATCTTTGTGCCCGTCTTCATCTTGAAATCGAGTGCCGCCCGCTCCTTGTGGGTGAACATTCCAAAATATCCCTGTACCAGTAAATGAGAAGTACCTGCCTCATATGGCAGTGCATACACATAGCTCGTATCATCCTGGATCAATCCCCGCTTGAGACGAATGGTTTGCTTTCTCAATGGGTTTTGACTCACCGTGCAGGCAGTTAAAGAAAACAGGACGAGCGCAAAAAGTAGTTTCATTTTTTTATAAGGCCGGAGTTTGAAAAATAAACCGAATCCATTTTATTTTTTATAGCAAGTTTCGTACAGTTTTATTGTACGGCCCGGTAAAATTTACCAGGTCGAAGGTAAAACACCCCCTTTCGCGTTCGAAACCTTGTCGGCAACTGCGTAAAATTACCGGAACCGTTCGCGCCAATTACCTCAAAATGAAGGTGCGGAAAAGCCGAGTATCCCGTGTTGCCGCTTAACCCAATTACCTGGCCTTTCGCAACAGTGTCATCCACATTCACCAGTACTCCATCTTTTGCAAGATGCCAGTAATGCGCCCTCGACCCATCTTCATGCGCAATGATTATGTAGTTTCCCTCTGATAAATATTCCGGTTTTAACCCGCCTTTGTCAGAATCTTCGCGCATGCTCACCACCACCCCTTCACGCGCGGCGCATATTTCTGACCCTTTCTTCATTTTAAAGTCAAGCGCACGTTCGCCTTTATGACTCATGTTGCTCTCATAAGCCTGGATGAGAAAGTATGATTTGCCGGCTTTATAAGGAAGCGCATAGATATAACTCGAATCATCTTCGAACCTTCCATTCTTCAAATCACGTGTTGAATATTCCTGTGAGTGGACAATAATGAATAGAAAATTTGCAAAACAAAAGGCAAGAAAAGGTTTCATGGTTGGTTCTTTATTTTAATGACCTGGGCGGCAATACTCACAGCAATTTCCCAGGGCGTCTGGCTTCGAATGGGTAAGCCAACCGGCGTACAGATACGTGCCAGTTGTTCTTCGCTCATTCCTGCAGCACGATAAGCTGAAAATAGTTCCTGCATTTTTGCCGCGCTCCCCAATACGCCCAGATATCTGAATTTTTTATTGATGATGCTTCTAAGTGCTACGTCATCAGTCCTGTAGCCAAACGTCATTATTACTACATACCGCTCATTCCCTTCGGGTATTATTGTATTCAGCTCCTCGTAAGAAGATACTAAGATTTTCTCATGTGCTGCTTCATTAGCCTGTAGCGTATTGAGATTTGTACGTTCCTCGATCACAATTACATAAAAATCCAACGAACGCATCAATTGGGATAGAGCTAATGAACAATGGCCACCACCAATTATATAAACAAAATGACGGCAACCTGTTTTTTCCCGATATACCCATTCTTTACCTGATTCGTACTGGTATTCAAAATCAGCGGGTAGCTCTTCTTCATGAAAATGAATACCCCGTGGCGATAGTTCAAGTGCGCCATTTGAATTAGCCTGAAGGGATTTGATCAGTGAATTAATGGCTTTTGTGTCATCTTCATTCACTTCGTATAGCAATACGGTTTGCTCACCTGAACAGATCATTCCACTTCTGTCACGTGAGGCTGACTTATCATGCACCTGCTTCTTTATATGTGCCGGATTGTGAGGCGCCCGAAGCATTTCTTTCGCCATCTCCACAAACTTGTGCTCCATTATTCCACCGCCAATTGATCCCACCATCGATCCTTCATCATTCACGGCCATCCCAAAGCCCTGCCTGCCCGGACTGCTTCCCCTGCTCTCCAGCACATAGAGTAAAATTGTTCTTCTTCCCTTTTCAATGGAAAAGGAAATGAAGCTCCATAGTGGTAAATGATTGTTCATTTTTGGGGAGATTGTTGTGTGATGGGTTGATGAGTTAATTTGCTGAGCTGAAAAGCTGACCCGCAAGCGAAACAAATAAGTTCTTTCCAAATCTAACGCCGGCAAGCGAACAATGAGTATGGATGTAGAATCAACGCGGTTTTTCCCGTACTTAGACTCCTACATCGATCAACGACCAACTTACGACCGTCGTCCCGAATACATACCCATAAGCACTTTTTCCGGCGTCAAAGGCGCAGAAAACGGTACAATGGCATTTGGGTTAAAAGCCTTAATTGCATTTCTAATGGCAAAGAAGGCGCCGATACCATACATCAATGGCGGTTCACCCACCGCTTTTGATTTGAAAATTGCCATGTTGTCTTTTTTTGTATCCAGCCATTCAATATGGATTTGCTTGGGGACAGAATAGATATCTGGTACTTTGTATGTGGAAAGGGCATTTGAACGCAATTTGCCTTTCTCATCATAAAGGAGTTCCTCCATGGTCATCCATCCAATGCCCTGCACTATTCCTCCCTCTACCTGGCCACGGTCAATGGTGGCGTTCATGCTTTCGCCAAAATCATGAACTACTTTTACTGAATCAACCTCGTACGTACCTCTTATGCAGTCTACCGTAGCGGTAACGATGGCCGTTCCATACACGTGATAGGTGAATGGATGACCTTTTTCCGTATGATAATCGAAATGAATGTTAGGCGGAGTGTAATGCGCATGCTCGGAAAGACTGATCCGATGATTATAGGTAAGCATTACCGCATCATTCCAGGAAAGTTTCGAAGGCTGACCATTCACCAGCACCTTCTCATTTTTTATTAGAATTTGGTCTTCCGGCACTCCGAGTTCTGTTGACGCGACGCTGATTATTCGTTCCAATAATTTATTACACGCCTTTTCCGTAGCCTTTCCATTAAGGTCAGCCGTTGCACTGGCTGCAGATGGAGAGGTGTTTGCTATGCGCGAAGTATTTGACGGCAGTATCCGAATTCGTGATGGGTTTATGGAAAATATCTTAGCTGCTACCTGGAGGATCTTGGTGTTGACACCCTGGCCCATTTCAACAGCTCCCGTACTTACTCCTATGCTTCCATCAGTGTACACATGCACCAATGCTCTCGCCTGGTTCATTCTCGTTTTGGTGAATGAGATGCCAAAACAAATGGGCATCAGGGCCAGGCCTTTTTTATGAAAGAGATTGGAAGCATTAAATGCATCAACTTCCTGACGTAAGGCATCCGGTGAATAAACCTCCACGGTTTTCGCCCAGCAAGCCCCGGCTTCACTATCTGCGCGCTGGCCATAGGGAAATTCATCGCCAGTTCGTAGTAGATTTCTTTTTTGAATTTCACTCGCATTGATACCTAATGCTTCGGCCGCCTTTGCAATTGCGGCTTCCATCACAAACATGCCCTGTGGTCCGCCAAATCCCCTGAATGCCGTATTGGGTGGAAGGTGTGTGCGGCAACTATAAGCAATGGCTTTTACATTGGGAATGAAGTAAGAATTGGTACAATGAAAAAGCGTGCGCTCGAGCACTGCGGGCGACAGATCAGCGGCTGCCCCTGCATTTTGAAAAAAAGTTGCTTCGTAGGCGATGATCTTTAGATCAGCATCCAGTCCTATTTTAAAATCAGAAGAGTAAGGATGCCTTTTGCCCGTCATTCGCATATCATCCATCCTGTGCAGGCAATATTTAACGGGTTTATTTAAATGAAATGCAGCCAAGGCGCATAACACCGCCCAGGTTGTGGCCTGGTCTTCCTTGCCACCAAATCCTCCACCCAACCTCGCAGTATCTACCTCCAGCTGGTGCATCCCGATATTAAGAACACTCGCCGCCGTTCGTTGTACCGCTGTCGGTCCCTGCGTGGATGAATAAATTTTTATTCCTCCATTTTCAATTGGAACTGCATAGGCGCCCTGTGTTTCAATATAGAGATGTTCCTGCCCATTGGTATCAGTTCTACCTTCAAAAATATGCGCGCATTGCGACCATGCAGCACTGGTATTGCCAAGGTCAAACGTGCGGGGCGGTATGATCAGCTCATTCTTTGCTTTGGCTTCGCGCGGGTCAGTAATTGCAGGTAATTCTTCAATGTCAATTCTTATTTTTCTTACGGCCTCGCGGGCATTTGATTCAGAGTCCGCCACTATCATGGCAATGGGCATTCCACAAAAATGAACATACAATTCTGCGAACAGGGGTTCATCAGGAATGATCCCCCCAATCTGGTTCTGGCCGGGGATGTCTGCCGAAGTAAATATCCTAACAACACCTTTCGATTGAAATGCGTTCGTGTAATCAACTGACCTTATTTTACCATGCGCTATGGGAGAATCAAATACGGCAGCATAAAGCGTTCCCTGTATTATGGGAATGTCATCTACATATACAGATTCTCCCCTGAGGTGCGTGTATGAGTCAATGTTTTTCACTTAAGATAGGGCCCTCCCGTTTCACCCCAGCCCCAGCGAGGCATAGGCTCATTTGAATCAATGGGGTTTTCAGTTTCATTTGAATTGATCACCGCAATCCGGCTTCCCCATTCCAGGTAACCAACAAAGGCTGAACGAAATTCCGGATCATCAGGAAGACCTGCTTCATCAGCAGCCTCAAGTAATAATGAAACCCAGCGGCGTCTCTTTTCTTCATCCAGTCCCTTGGCTATATGATGTTGGATCATGCCATGATGCGTTCCCAAATGTTCAACCGTGTAGAGCGTTGGCCCACCAAAAGCTTCTGCTATGAAATGTGCTACGTGTTGGCTATGGCCAGGTGACATATTCATGAATACGGGGAATAATAGATCATCTTTTAGCACCTTTTCATAAAAAATCCGGGTTAAAAGTTCCAGTTTTTCCCGGCCACCCGCCCATTCATATAAAGTAGGTGTTTGCATTTCAGTGTAAAAGTTTCTTTACATCAAGCGCAGGGAACAATTGAATAAAATGAGCCTTGATGAGTTGAATCAACAATAAATTTTTGTATTCTTTAGTTCCCCTCGCGTCGCTTATCGGTGAGATTTCGCTCCTGATGATCTTCAATAATTCTTTTATCGTTTCGATTTCCACTTTTTTACCAGTCAGGAACTCGCATGATTTTCTTAAATAAAGCGGAATCGGAGCCACCCCTCCTGCGGAAATCGATACGCTCTGTATCAGCGAATGGTCATTTACGGAGATTAAGATAGCCGTATTTACACTTGCAATGTCAAGGTGCGTTCTCTTGCTCACTTTTTCAAAATGAAAATAACCTGACGGTGGAGGAACTTTGAAGTAGATTCCGGAAATGTATTCCTGTTCTGACTTGTCAAGTTGTTTGTAGCCTTTATACAAATTACGAAGCGCAAGCCTGCGTTTCGGCTCGCCGGGAACAGTTGCCAAATCAATTTCCGCATTGAGTGCCAGGAAAAAAATCGTGAGGTCGCCAATGGGAGAAGCGTTGACGAAATTTCCCGCAACCGTCGCCATGTTGCGAATAGGAGTTGAGGAAACAAGCTTCGCATATTTGAAGAACGATGGGAACACTTCATTAAAAACGGGTGATTCCATCAGGTGGGTGACGGTTACCGAGGGCCCAAGCGTAATCCAATCACCCTCCCGGTAAATCATCGTTTGTTTCTTGTCCGTTTCAAGACGAGCAATCGCCGCGCGGGTGACTTCTTCATGGCGCTGTACGTAGAGATCAGTTCCTCCGGCAATTAAAAATCTTCCTTCAGGGCTGACGGTATTTCCTTCAAGCTGACCGATTCCCATGGAAGAATTTTCAGAAATGGGAGTTTGTAATGATCCCAATAGCTCCTTTACCTGGATAAAATATGCAGGCAGTATGCCCTCTCTCACCGCATATTTGGCCGGTTCCTCATCCTTTCTAGATTCAAGTTTGTCAACCAGTTTTCGCGCTGCTCTTTCAATGGATTTATAACCGGTGCACCTGCAAATATTTCCATCAATTGCCGCGATAGCATGTTCGTATGTTGGCGTTGCCGCATTAAGGCAGAACCCGGCCAATGACATTACGAATCCCGGCGTGCAAAACCCGCATTGTGTGGCACCTTCATCTGCCATGGCCTGCTGTATAGGATTCAGAGCAGCCATATTGACGCCTTCTATGGTCACTACGTGCTTTCCCTGGAGTGTGGCAATGGAAAGAAGGCAGGAGGTCATTGATTGATATTTCACGCCTTGATCTGATAACGTGCCAACCAACACACTGCAGGCTCCGCAATCCCCTTCCCGGCAGCCAATCTTGGTGCCTTTCAAATTCCGTTCATACCGAACGAGGTCAAGCAAGGTCGTGCCCCTGGGGAGATCAGTGCTGATTATTTTATTATTGAGAAGAAACTGGATCAATCAATTTGTTTTAATTCATTTTTCAAAATACGGTACTCATAGAAAAATGAACCGGTAGTTCATTTAAAGTTAGTATAATTGAAAGAATGAATTCCAACCCTCCTGCCGGGAACCACAAAGGGGTCTACCTGAGACTAATTACCCTCTGGGTAGTGTGCGAAGCCATGTTAGGCGGGATCATTCACGGTTTGCGTATTCCCATTTCCGGGCTGTTGGTGGGAAGTGCGGCCGTAGTTTGCATTTGCCTTATCGCCTGGTACCAACCTGCAAAAGGAGCCATCATTAAGGCAACTTTCATTGTTGCGATATTCAAAATGATGTTGAGCCCGCAGGCACCTCCTACAGCGTATGTGGCCGTTTTCTTCCAGGGACTGATGGGCGAATTATTGTTCTGGAACCGAAGACATTTTCGCCTGGCTTGTATCGCACTTGGAACCCTTGCCTTGCTTGAATCAGGTTTGCAACGCATACTAATACTGACCATTGTTTATGGGAATGAAGTGTGGCGTGCGTTAAATGATTTCATTGCCTCACTTACAAATCAAAAAACCCCCACTAACTACAGTTTCATCATTGGTTCAGCATATGTGGGAATTCATTTGATAACAGGAATAATCGTAGGCTCAATCGCTGCCGTGATTCCGGGAAAAGTGAACCAATGGGAATTGGAAAAAGATTCCTTCGAAGTAAGCCCGGGAGCGGTATCGGCACAAAAGCCCGGCAAGAAAAAAACAAGGGTCTGGTTATTTGTTGTTTGGTTGGCGCTCATTATTCTGTACGTGCAGTCGTATTTTTCTATTGGAAACCCCATTCTGCCCGCACACGTTTCTCTTAAGATCTTATTAAGGTCAATGATCATCATTCTTGCCTGGTATTTTATTTTTTCGCCCTTGCTAAAAAAAATGCTGCATAATTGGCTGGAGCGAAAGCGAACTCGATCTGCCGGGGAAATTCAGCAGATAATTCACCTTTTACCCGGCATGAAGGCCAGGGTTGTAGGAGCATGGAAAGGTTCTGCGAACCACAAAGGTGCCGCGAGAATCCGCGTGATAATTAAAACCATCCTTGCCGGAATATTGATTTACAAGAAAAAAATGGTTCATATTCTTACAGGATCCATCAACTCAGGAAAGACGAGTTTCCTGGAAAATTGGTGCAATGGAAGACAGGATGTGGCCGGAGTGCTATCACCGGTAGTAGATGGAGATCGGATGTTTATGAATATTCAGACGAAAGAAATATTCCGCATGGTGGCAGATGAAAACGAAAGGGAAGTATTATTAGTGGGGAGATACCGGTTTAGCAAGGAAGCGTTCGGAAAAGCACAGAATATTTTAAGGGAAAGCAAATACGGGGAAGGTTGGTTGATCATTGACGAAGTGGGCCCGCTCGAACTAAGAGGAGAAGGCTTCTATGAAGTGATCATGGAACTCTTGCAAGATGCCAACATCAAAAGGAACATCCTGTTTGTAGTCAGGGAAGGAAAAATCAACGAATGTTTGCGGGTTTTTGATTGTTCAGGGCGTCTTTTTGAAGGAGGGGTGGATGAATTCATGATGTTGGGAAAGCTGCAGAGGTGAGAGGGAATTAGGAATCGGAAATTTGGAATTAGGGGATTACGTCAATGTTCTGGTTCCGCTGACAACGGTCAACCGACAGCTGACAACCGCCAAAGTCCGACAACGACCATCGAGCTACGACAATCCTCCGAAAATATTTTCCCCGTATTTTCGTTATTAAACCGGCGAACTCACCATAATAGAAACAGATGAAAAAGCTCTTCGTGTTACTTTGCATTTCACCCCTGGTTGCCTCAGCGCAAAACCTTTACATCTCCGGCCGTTTGGGCTTCGCAAATTACCAGGGTGATTTGAAAGCGAAATCGATCTCCTTTTCCCAGGGCAAATTATTCGCCTCCCTGGGTGCACGGTATGATTTTTCAGAACACATCAGCGCCCGAAGTTATTTTTCGCTTACCTCCCTGCAGGCTGACGATAAAAAAGGCACTCCGGTGATGCAGGAGCGCAACCTCAATTTTAAGACTAAGGTCTTTGACTGGGAATTAACGGGCCAGTATAGCCTGTTTAGCTTTAATGATAAATGGTGGAGCCCTTACGTTTTTGCCGGAATCGGTTTTTTTCATTTTAAGCCCTACACCACCGATCCGGGCGGCGCAAAAGTCTTCTTACAACCTTTAAGCACTGAAGGTCAGGGTTTTGCCGCTGGCGTAAAGCCCTACAAGCTAATGCAGATACATATTCCCCTCGGCATAGGGGCTGAATATTCTCTTAATGAAGACATGCGCCTTGGCGTTGAGATCGGGTACAGGAAAATATTCACTGATTACCTGGATGATGTTAGCGGTGGTTAGCGGTGAATATATTGACGAAGCCTTACTTTTAGCTGAACGTGGTGCGCAGGCCGTTGAACTGGCATGGCGCGGTGACGAGAAAGGCGGCCCGCCTTATCCGCCGGCCGGAACAGTACGGGGTAATCCAAAATACAACGATGGCTATTATTACATCGCGGTAACTTATAGCATGCGCCTTGTGCTCGATAAGTACAGGGAAATTGCCGGGCTGCCCGCCAGTCGTAAACAAAAACGCTCGGGCTGCCCCGCCAATCGCTACTGAGTGTTATTCAATTTTTGCGCCTTGTTCTATCCAGCAACGAATTGCTTCTCTTTCAGAAACGGTCATGTTCGTTTTGTTATTGAGCGGCATGGTGTGAGTGAATACCACCCTTTGCAGGATAAGTTCCTTTTTTCTTAGAATATCAGCAGGAACATCATAAACTACACCATTTGGAGGAGTTGTGTATACTTTATCAGTAGGGCGTGATGAATGGCAACTTATACAGCGTTGCTGCACGATTGCATGTATTTCTGCAAAAGAAACACCGCCACATTTGGTGCTGCTTGCAACGGGCGCACTCATCCAGGCAACACCCAGCAGGATGATAACTGAAACCGGCATTACCCATACACTCGCCTGGCCCCGTTCCTTAAGGTTCAGCCAGTGCTTGATGCCAGCGGTTGCAAGCGTAATTAAAACCAGCAACACCCATTGATAGCGGCTTCCGAATGTGCTCGGAAAATGATTGCTCACCATTACGAATAATACAGGCAGGGTGAAATAATTATTATGTATTGATCTAAACAATGCGTTCTTTCCTTTTTCTGCATCAGGCATCAACCCTTTCTTTGCCGCCTTCACCATTGCCTTTTGAGAGGGAATGATGACGAAGAACACGTTTGCCGCCATCAGTGTTCCCACCAGGGCACCGAAATGTATGTAAGCGGCTCTTCCGCTAAAAACCTGGCAGTAACCAAATGCAGCGGCACCGAGCAGCAGGAATATCGCAAGACTAAACAGGTAGCCGTTCTTCCTCAATGATGATTTACATAATTGGTCATAGATCAACCAGCCAACTATGAACGAGCCAATGCCTATGAGTATTCCATTCACGGGAGATATTGCGGCCACATTTGAATCAACCAGCATGGCTCCTGCATTGAAATAGTATACGATGAACAATAAGCCAAAACCGGAAAGCCAGGTGAAGTAAGCTTCATACTTAAACCAATGCAGGGTCCTGGGCATTTGGGCGGGTGCTACCTTATATTTTTCAAGGTAATAAAAGCCTCCGCCGTGTACTGCCCATAAATTCCCGGCTAGTTCATCTCTAAGGTCGTCTTTCCGGTTTAATGCATTTTCAAGAAAAACGAAATAAAAGGAAGCACCAATCCATGCGATGCCAAACGTGATATGCATCACCCGCACAATGATGTTCAACCACTCATTCAAATGCCCTTCATACCGTGTCCCCTTCACCACAAAATACAGGCTGGCGAGCATGGCGATGATGGTAAATACAATCGCAGCAGTGATCCAGCCCTGCGTCCATCCCTTCTTTTCCTGCACTTCTTCCTTTTCTGCAGGCAGCTTCACCAGCCCGTTCATTTTATGACTCGTCAGGATGAGCATGAACAGGATTACCGTGAAAAGGATGAGTAAAATGAAAGCCATTGAGTGCCGCTTTCTATGCCAGCGGTTCTTAAAAATAAGAAAGTAAAAATTTGTTTTCTACTTTTATAAATGATTGCGACTGCCATATTAAGTAACCGGGTGATCACTCCTGCAGGAATAGAGAGGGCAGCCGTGCTTATTGACAATGGCATCATCGCTGACGTAGTACCTGCCTTACCCGCTGGTGAATTTCAGGTGGTTGACGTTGGAGATAATATATTGATGCCGGGGATTATTGACTCGCATGTGCACATTAACGAGCCTGGAAGAACTGACTGGGAAGGTTTTGATTCAGCCACACGTTCCGCCATCGCCGGAGGAGTGACCTCCCTGGTCGATATGCCGCTTAATTCATCACCGGTAACAACTTCCGTTGCTGCTTTTCAAATAAAACTGGATGCTGCAAGTGAAAAGGGAACTCAAAAGCTTAATTGTGACGTTGGCTTCTGGGGTGGCATCGTTCCTGGCAACGAAAAGGAGATTGAAGGTTTGGTCAGGATGGGGGTACTGGGTTTCAAAGCCTTTCTCACCCACTCGGGTATTGATGAATTTCCGAATGTGGTTGAGTCAGACCTGCGTAAAGCGATGCCCATCATAGCTGCTCACCATCTCCCGTTGCTTGTGCACTGCGAAATTGATAAGGGAGAACAGATCCATTCAAACAATCCCGGGTCATACCAGGAATATCTTCAATCGCGCCCGGATCACTGGGAAACGGATGCCATCGCATTAATGGTTCGCCTTTGTAAAGAGTTCCATTGCCATGTACACATTGTTCACTTGTCATCAGCCCAATCTATCCCATTAATTGCACGTGCAAAACAGCAGGGTCTGCCTCTTACCGTTGAAACGGCGCAACATTACCTTTTCTTTAATGCTGAAAATATACCTGATGGTAGAACGGAATATAAATGCGCACCACCAATAAGGGATTTAGAGAACAATAAACTGCTGTGGCAGGCACTTAAAGCCGGCCTCATCGATTTTGTAGCTACTGACCATTCCCCGGCCCCACCCCATATGAAACAACCAGCATCAGGAGATTTATCAAAAGCCTGGGGTGGAATTTCATCCATTCAATTGGCTCTTTCGGCTTTATGGACAAGGGCAGGGGAAAATGATTGTACACCTGAACAAATGGCAGAATGGCTATGTACTGCACCGGCAAGACTTGCTTCGCTGTGCGCCAACAAGGGCTCAATTGCCAAAGGAATGCAAGCAGATTTTGTGGTGTGGGATCCCGCAGCAAAATTCAAAGTGGATGCTGGTATGTTGCACCACCGACACAAGGTCACCCCTTACCTGGGCCAAGAATTATATGGAGCAGTAAAACAAACATGGCTAAAAGGGATTAAAGTGTTTGATGACGGAAAGTTTTTACATTTGAATAAGGGCGAATTACTGTTTAATCATTAACATGTCAGCACCTGCCTTTACCCAACTTACTGATCTTGCTGCCGAACGACTCGGAGGGAAAGCGATCTATTGCACCGATGATTTTTTTGCAGAAATGCACAACCTGCTGAAGCCGGGTAGAGGTATATTCATCCCTGACAAATACACTGACCGCGGCAAATGGATGGATGGATGGGAGTCAAGGCGAAAACGAACACCGGGACATGACTGGTGCGTGATTAAACTTGCTACTACCGGCGTAATTCATGGTGTAGATATAGATACGAACCATTTTTTGGGCAATCATCCTCCCTTTGCTTCTATTGAAGCCGTCAATATTCCTGATGAAGCCGGGGCGGATTTTGAGAAGCTTGAATGGAAAGAGATCTTATCAAAGGTCCCGCTCGAGCCCGGTTCCCAACATTTTTTTGAGATTAAGGATCGGGGCAGCTATTCTCATGTGCGGCTTCACATTTATCCCGATGGCGGCGTTGCCCGGCTAAAAATTTACGGCGAGGTGGTAAAGGACTGGAACGGCATTGACAAAAATGAGCTCATTGACCTCGCTGCTGCATTGAACGGAGCAAGACCTGTAGTTTGTAATGATATGTTTTTTTCCCACATGAGTAATCTGATCATGCCCGGCCGGGGAATAAACATGGGCGATGGTTGGGAAACGAAACGCAACCGCACAGCTGGTAACAGGGATTGGGTGATCATTCGCCTTGCGCACAGGGGAATAATCGAAAAAGTGGTGATTGACACCTGCCACTTCAAAGGAAACTATCCTGATTCATTTTTGCTCGAGACTTGTGACATTTCTTTGGCTGATGAAAATAAGATCATTGATGCAGAAGGAATCTGGACAACCCTTATTCCCAAAACGAACCTTTCTGCTGACTGTGAACATTATTATGAAAAAGAACTGGCATCAAAAACGGAAGCCACTCACGCCCGGCTAAACATTTTTCCTGATGGAGGCGTGAGCCGGATGAGATTGTTTGGAAAGATTGTTGTATGACCTTATAAAAAGATAATGACAGTACACGACCTTAATTCACTGCCAGCCGATCAGCTTCGCAGCACATTAATGAATGTGTGCGGTGCTACAGGATGGGTGGAACGTATGCTTCCATTATTTCCTTTCGAAGACCTGGTAGAGCTCATTGAAAGTGCGGAAGAACAGTGGTACCGCTGTTCGGCAAATGATTGGAAGGAAGCTTTCGCCTCTCATCCAAAAATTGGAGATAAGAATTTGACATCGGATAGATCCGGCATCTCCGGTGAATGGGCTACACAGGAACAAGCGGGGGCAAACAATGCAGCTACGCATACAGTAGAAGCATTGGCTGAAGGAAACAGGAAATACGCAGATAAATTCGGATATATCTTTATTGTAAGTGCTAATGGTAAATCTGCTGATGAAATGCTGGACATATTGACTGCACGATTAAGGAACGCGCCGGAAGCTGAATTACAAGTTGCCGCTGAAGAACAGAATAAGATCATACGTCATCGATTAGAAAAACTTTTAGCATGAGCCAGGTTACTACCCACATTCTTGATATTTCTTTAGGAAAACCCACGCCAAACATTAACGTAGTGCTCTACCAGGGCGGCAATGACGAATGGATGGAACTGGCCCGCGGCATTACCGATGCTGACGGCAGGTTGACCAGTTTACTTCGAAAAGATTTCACGCTTCAGCATGGCATTTACAAATTAAGATTCGAGACAAAGGATTACTATGACAGCCAGCAAATAAGAACTTTTTATCCTTTCATTGAAATTGTGTTTGATCTGCAATCAGATGAACACTATCATGTTCCTTTACTGTTGAGCCCGTTTGGCTATTCCACATACAGAGGTTCCTAATGCTTTCTTCCCATCCATTTATAAATTCAATTATGAAGCTTTCCATCCCTGACCATGAACTGCAATTGCATATGAGCGCCTTACACGAGGCTAACACCAGGTTTCAAAACATTTATCCCGGTGACAAACCTGACAGGCAACCGGTTCATACCGTATATGGCGGCGCAAACTTATTTAAGGCGGATACATGTAAGAAAATGGGAGAGGTAGCATTACGAAGTCTCGAGACGTATGCTCCTGATTTCGTAACGCTGGCCAGGGTACTTTCTTTCAATGGGCACGAAAAGCTGCCAGACCCCGAAAAAAAAACAGGGCGCCGGCAAATTGAGAAACTGATAAAGAAGCTTGACAAGCTCGGCAAAGAGGTTAAAGCAACACCATTTGGACTATCCTATGCCGTTTATTCAAAAATGATAAACAAACTTAAGACGGAAGCGGTAGAGGATTTCAGGATTGACTTTGAAGACGGATTTGGTAACAGGCCAAATGAAGAGGAAGACAGCACAGCGGTGGAGGCGGCAAATGAACTGGCACTGGGAATGGAAAAGAAAACTATTTCACCCTTCATTGGCATCCGCATAAAACCATTCACCGAAGATCTTAAGCTGCGGGGCATACGAACGCTGGATATTTTTTTAACTACATTATTGGAGAAAACGAATGGCCGCCTTCCCGGGAATTTCGTGGTAATGCTTCCCAAGGTTACCATTCCTGAGCAGGTAAAAACAATGGTGAGATTCTTTGAAATATTGGAAGAAAAGAACGGGCTAAGGCCGGGTAGTTTAAAAATGGAGACCATGGTGGAGGCCACCCAGATAATAATGGATGATGAAGGAAGAAATCCATTGATGCGCATTGTGAGAGCGGGTGAAGGAAGATTGATAGCGGCGCATTTCGGCACGTATGATTATACGGCTTCCTGCGGCATTACGGCAAAGTACCAGACCATGGATCATCCCGTGTGTGATTTTGCGCATCACATGACAAAAGTAGCGCTGGGCGGTACAGGTATTTTTCTTTCAGATGGGGCTACGAACGTTATGCCCATTGCGCCGCACCGGGGAGAAAAGCTTACAAAAAAACAGCTGGAGGAAAACCGGGAATCAGTACACAATGCCTGGCGAACGGGATACCGCCATACCATGCATTCCCTGATCAACGGATTTTACCAGGGATGGGATCTTAACCCTGCTCAATTGCCCATGCGCTATGCCGCAACCTACCATTTCTTTCTTAGCAGCATCAATGATGCCACGCATCGATTGAAAAGCTTCATAGATCGTGCCGCCATTTCCACCTTGACGGGAGATATTTTTGATGATGCCGCCACAGGGCAGGGACTATTGAATTTTTTCCTGAAAGCAATGAATTGCGGAGCAATTACAGAAGACGATGCACTTGAAACGGGTTTGACGATTGAAGAAATTCGTACGCGATCGTTTTTTAAGATTTTGGAGGATAGGAGGATGGGTAGCCGTTAGGAGTTAGGGGTTAGGAATTAGGGGTTGATTGGACCATGATTTTGGAAGGTGTTTTTTTGTTTTCGACGATTTGGTGGAGCAGTTTTTGGAGAAGTTTTTGAGCAAATAGCGTGGTTAAGGGATATTAGGCTGACAGAAGAATAGGGAATTAGGGGCAAGACCATGATGGTGGGGAAAGCTGACGAGCTGACGAGCTGATGAGCTGGGAAGGAATTTGGAATTGGGAATTAGGAGGGTTGCGTCAATTTTCATGTTCCACTGACATCTGACAACCGACAACAGACCTGACAACAAGCACAATATGAAAATCTCCCTACTCGGCGCCGGCATGGTTGGTCGTGCAATTGCTCTTGACCTGGCGAAGGAACACGAGGTGCATGCATTTGATCTTAGCAAAGACAACCTGGAAGCGCTGAATGCGCGCAATAGTGGCATCAATACTGTTTCAGCTGACCTCACCCGTTATGTTGACTATGCTGACATGCTGAAGCCTTTTGACCTCGTGGTTACCGCTGTTCCCGGCTTTATGGGATATAAAACGTTGGAGTCAGTAATAAAGACAGGTAAGCATGTTGTTGATATTTCTTTCTTCCCGGAAGATGCATTGCAATTAGACGCTCTGGCGAAAGAGAAGGATGTAACGGTAATCACTGATTGTGGCGTTGCTCCCGGCATGAGCAATTTCATACTTGGACGATACGATGCCGAGATGCAAGTTGATTCATTTGAGTGTTATGTAGGAGGTCTTCCCAAGGTTCGCAAACCACCTTTTCAATACAAAGCACCGTTTTCACCTATTGACGTGATTGAAGAATATATTCGACCTGCGCGTCTGGTTGAAAATGGCTCTATTGTAGTGAAGCCAGCGCTCAGCGACCGCGAATTGATGGAGTTTGACGATGTTGGTCAATTGGAAGCGTTTAATACTGATGGACTTCGTTCGCTTGTGTTCACTATGAACCACATCCCCGAGATGAAAGAAAAAACGCTGCGTTACCCTGGTCACATTGATTTAATAATTGCACTGAAGCAGGCCGGATTCTTCAACACAACTCCACTGGGAGTTGATGAAGTAAACGTGATCCCTCTTGAATTTACATCTAAACTACTGGTAAGCGAGTGGCAGCTCGATCCTGAAGAAGAAGAGTTCACGGTGATGAAGGTAATACTGAAAGGAAAGAAGGATAGCAAGGAAAAAAAAGTGGAGTGGAACATGCTTGACGAGTATGATAAAAGCTCGCATATCTCATCCATGGCCCGCACCACGGGCTATACCTGTACAGCGGCAGTGAACCTGGTGGCTAAGAAAATGTTCAATGAAAAAGGCGTGTTTCCGCCGGAGCTGATAGGGAGGAACAAACAATGTTTCGATTTCGTGATTGACTACCTGCGCCAGAGGGGAGTGAATTGGCGCGTTTCATAAAAAAGCGGTCCCAAAGGACCGCTCGAATATTTCATTAAAAAAAATCACTACTCAGCTTCGGCTACTACTTCTCTTACTTCAGGGATCATGCGCTTCATCATTCCTTCAATACCCGCTTTAAGGGTGATCATGGATGAAGGGCAACCACTGCAGCTTCCCTGCATCATCAGGTTCACCACGCCATCATCATAGCTCTTGAACTGTATAGCTCCTCCGTCCATTTCCACGGCGGGCCTCACGTAGTTATCAAGAAGCTCTTTGATCCTTTTTACCACATCATCATCATCTGCATGAATGGCATTGCCATCTGTTTGTGTTTTTACAATATCTTCTTCATTGATCACGGCCTTTCCTTCCTCAAGATATTCTTTCAGGAACTGGCGAATGGACGGGATCACATCATTCCAATCACTTTCTGAAGTCTTCGTCAACGTCACGAAATTACTGGCAATAAACACGGCCTTGATGAAGGGAAATCCGAACAATTCCGTGGCCAGGGGTGAAGGTCTGGCGCTTTCCGCATCAGGGAAGTCAATGCTCTTGCCGGGATAGAGAAGCTTGTTAGCTACAAACTTCATCGTTTCCGGGTTCGGCGTCATTTCAGTATAAATGCTAATGATAGGGTTTCCTGTCTTGATCATAATCACTTTGATTTTATGCCTGGTGGCACTGCAAAAATAACAAGAATTCTTCCCAATTGTTTGCTAATAACGGAAAACAACCCTCTTGCATTTCAGGCTATTCCCTGAATTTTCCGGTCTTTTTAAGGTACCGGAGCAGGCCATAGCCGGCGAGCAAAATGCCAAGTAGTGTGCCCACCAATATGTTACGCGTCCAGTCGTCGCCATTAGTGAGCTGTGGATAGTAAAAGAAGAGAATAAGTATGATGCCCGTGAGCCAAATCAATTGGGTGGTGTGCTCTTTAAGCACCCATCGCCGCCAGTTGAAATGCATGCCGGAAAGCGTTTTGCCAATTCCTTTCAAATTGGGAACCCACCTGTTTACGCGTCGGCAATATGCATCAAAAGAGCTGCCGAATTTCCCGCGGAGAAAGTTTTCCTCAGCTAATACAATAGCCTGGTAAATGAAAAGAAACATAGGCATTACCACTATTGTATACAAAAGTGAGTTGGCGAGGATGCCTATCCCCAGTAACATTAATATGTTTCCAACGTACAATGGATTTCTGCAATGCTTGAAGATCCCTTCGGTGACCAGGCCCTCTGCATATGGCTTTCCTTCTTTTCCCCCTCTCACAATGTAGGCAAGCCCTATGGTGAAGCCCCTTATAAGCTGACCAAGTATGGTAATGATGAGTCCAATGATAATGGGATACAGGTAATACTTTTCGCCAAATCGTTCCTTTGAGAAAAGTGGCCAGGAAGGAATGAATAGCGCAGCATAAAAAAGGATGAACAACCAATTCCTGTATTTGAAAAAGAAATTTCCAATCCTGACCATATTGAGCCTGTTTAATGTATTGTTCATTATTACAACCCGCCGCCTATTTTTTAATAGCAATAATACCGGCGAAATTGTACCATTTAAAAAATACCTCGCAATGGTCAAATCCCTTATCGCGAAGAAGCGTGATGTTTTCGCTAAGCTTGTAAGGAATCAATACGTTTTCTAATGCCTCCCTTTTTTGTGATATCTCCAGCTCGCTATAGTTGTTGCGGCGTTTGTAATTGTAATAGTAGCTGATGAAGTCGCGGTTGAAACGGCTATCCTCAGCCAGTATTTTTTCAACCAGTATGAGCGCTCCGCCGGCATTCAAACCTTTATGAATATTCTCGAGAAGTTTTTCCCTGTACATAGGTCTCACAAACTGGAGGGTAAGGCAAAGCACCACCACAGATGCATTTGTGATCTTGACGCCCTGGTTGAGATCGTTGCACCGCAATTCATAATCACGCGAAAAACCCAGCTCCAATAATTTGGATTTGCATTTATCAAGCATTTCCTGTGAATCATCAACGCCTACGAACCGAATGCTCGGGTTCACCATGGTATCCATTCCAACCATCGTTGTGCCGGTGGAACAACCAAGATCATACACATCACTTCCCTCCTTTGCATGATCAGCTGATAATTCCGCCATCATTCTTTGGATTTCACCATAAAACGGAACCGAACGGTTCACCATGTCATCAAATACCCTTGCCACATTTTCACCAAACTTAAAATCACTTGGCTTTTCAATAGCGCCCCGAAAAACTTCATCTTTGCCCATAATCAGATTATAATAGTTACAAAGTAATAGAATTATAGCTTGCATAAGCTACGGGTTAACCGGTATTATTAATTATTATGAAAAAAGTATACCATCTCGCACATTGCACCACCTGCCAGGCAATAATCAAGGAGACATCTATCGATAAAAAGGGCTTCACCATGCAGGATATCAGGAGTGAAAAGATCACCCCCGCGCAGTTAAAAGAAATGAGAGACCTGGCCGGTAGTTATGAAGCGCTATTCAGCAGGAGGGCGCTGAAGTATAAAGAACTTAATTTGAAAGACAAATCACTGACGGAAGATGATTACAGGAATTATATCCTTTCAGAAGATACGTTCCTGAAACGACCTGTGGTCATCATCAATGATCAAATCTTTATTGGAAGTGAAAAGAAAACAGTGGAAGCGCTGAAACAGTCACTCAGGTGACATTTTTGGTGACGGGTAACCGCTCTTTCTTCAACACATTCCAGGTGATAAGGATGCTCAGCAACATGAATATAGCCCCCACGAGGAATGGAATTCCCGGGAAAATAAACGGCGCCTTTTCAGTAGTGAAATAGGTAAAAAGGTTATTCATCATTAAGGGACCTATTACAGTGGTGATGCTCATGAGGCTTGTAAGCGCTCCCTGCAATTCACCCTGTTCGCTTGGCGGTACACGACCGGCAAGAGAAGATTGCAATGAAGGACCGCAAATTCCTCCCAGGCAATAAGGCACAAGGAACAGGAACATCATCCAGCCTTGCGTGGCGAATGCAAAAAGAACGAGGCCGATGGTATAAAGAAAAAGACCAAGATAAATGCTGCGTTCATCGCCTAACCGGGGATTCACCACTCTTGTAAGTCCAGCCTGCACTCCACCCACCAATAGCCCAACCACAGCAAGCGAAATGCCTACCATTTTCTCTGACCACTGAAACATATGCATGGTAAAGAAATTCCAATTTGCCTGCACTGATTGCGCGGCGATATAGATGAGGAAGAAACTGAATGCAAGACCGCCGATGGCCGGATTTCTTCTCAACAATTGCAATGAACCAAAAGGATTCGCACGCTTCCAGTCAAATGCCCGGCGATTTTCTTTCGATAACGATTCCGGCAAAATAAAATATCCATACAACACATTCAGCAGGCAAAGGATAGCCGCGGCATAAAAAGGAGCACGGGTACCAAAGTCAGCAAGCAATCCCCCCACTGCAGGCCCCAATACAAAGCCAAGACCAAATGCAGCTCCAATAAGGCCAAAGTTTTTTGCCCTGTTCTCAGGCGTGCTTACGTCTGCTATGTATGCGGACGCAGTGGTAAAGCTGGCGCCGGTAATTCCGGCTATTACGCGGCCTACGAATAACCAACCATACGTGGGTGCGAGTGCAAGAAAAAGATAATCTATTCCAAAACCTACAAGAGAAAGCAGCAAAACAGGCCTTCTTCCGTATTTATCACTTAAATTGCCGATGATTGGTGCAAACACGAATTGGGTTAAGGCGTATGCAGATATTAGCCATGCACCGTAAGCACTGGCTTCATTAAATGCAATCCCTTTGAGTTCCGAAATCAGTTGAGGCATTACGGGAATGATCAAGCCCCAGCCCATAACGTCAATAAGCAATGTGATGAAGATGAAACCAATTGCCGCCTTAGGAGAAATAGCCATAAGTCCGTGTATTATACAAAGTTGCCGGATTTTTTAAAACCACCAGCTGCGCGTTGAAAAAAAACAGGCATGTTTTTGGACTGCCTGATTATATCCGAGTTTTTTAACCTTATTCCACCTTTGATTTTTTATCTTAAATAATAAATATTATGAGGCTAAAACAATCGTTTATTGTAGTTGCATCAACCGTTCTTTTATTCTCTTGTGTGAGCCAGAAAAAATATAAAGAAGCTCAGGCAAGATATGATGCACTCAACGTTACGCTCAGTACAGCCCAGGCTGACCTGAGCACCTGCAACCAGGAAAAGGCAGCGCTATCACGGCAAAAGGATATTCTTGAAAATGATGTAGCCAACCTGAACAAGCAGATTGATTTTTTAAAGCAAAACAATACACAGGCCCTGAAGCAACTGGAAGATCTTTCTGTGATCACCAGCGCGCAGGCAGAAAGCATCAGGAAATCAATGGAAAACATTGGTGCAAAAGATTCATACATCCAGACTCTCCAGCAGCAAATGGCCAGGAAAGATTCACTTAACATGGCACTCGTGATGAATCTCAAAGGCGCCATTGGAAATATGAATGATGAAGACATCAACATCAAAGTAGACAAAGGGGTGGTGTATATTGATATTTCAGATAAGCTGCTTTTCAAGAGTGGAAAATATGAGGTGACGAGCCAGGCTAAAACGGTTCTTGGGAAAGTAGCTGCCGTTTTGAAAAACCAACCTGATATCGAATTCATGGTAGAAGGGCACACTGACAACGTTCCTTACCGCAGCGGAGTTTTACTTGACAACTGGGACCTTAGTGTGAAGCGCGCGACTTCCGTAGTAAGGATACTTCAAAAAGAATACGGACTTGATCCGGCAAAAATGGCTGCAGCAGGAAGAGGTGAATACAAACCCCTTTCTGATAATACTTCCGCAGAAGGAAGAGCAACTAACCGCAGAACAAGGATCGTGATATTGCCCATGCTTGATCAATTCTTTAAGCTCCTGGAAACAAAAGCTTAATTTATTGGAGAATAAACGGCCATTCAACAACCGCCCGGAGTTGAATGGCCGTTTTCATTTACTACGTAAATTTGAAGTTTAAATTTTTTCCATGAGTCTATCAAACCCATGCTTCCGCCTTGCAACACTTTTTGCATTATTGATATCCGCGTGCAGCAATGAGAAAAAAATAAGTAATGATGACAGCGAAGATCTGTCTTCATTTAATGGCGATACTTTGGCCATGCATATTCGTACCCTCGCTTCTGATGAATTCAAAGGAAGAAAACCCTTTACCGAAGGAGAAACGAAGACCATTAATTACCTCGAGAACCAGTTTTCTGATCTTGGACTTGAACCCGGGAATGGCTTGAGTTACCTGCAGGAAGTACCCATGGTTAGAATAACTACCACTGCCGCTAATTCAATGCAGGTAAAATCAAAAAAGGGTGCTATTTCTCTCAAAGGGTATGAAGATTACGTGATATGGACTGACAAGACTGATCCCGCGATCAGTCTTAAAGATGTGGAACTGGTATTTGCCGGGTATGGAGTGGTGGCTCCCGAGTACAACTGGAATGACTACGAAGGGCTGGATGTCAAAGACAAGGTAGTGTTAGTGCTTGTAAACGATCCCGGTTATAATGCCGGCGACCCCAACCTGTTCAAAGGAAAGACAATGACCTATTATGGAAGATGGACCTATAAGTTTGAAGAAGCGGCAAGGCAGGGTGCGAAGGGTTGTTTGATCATACACGAAACCCAGGCGGCAAGCTATGGTTTCCAGGTTGTGCAAAACAATTGGAACGCTTCACGCCTGCGGCTTGATGACAGGCAACAACAGAAAAAAGAGCCATTCTGTGATATGATTGGCTGGGTTTCAGGACCGGCTTCCGAAAAATTGCTGAATGCCGCGGGCGTTGATAAGCAAATGCTGGCAAGGGCTGACAAACCCGGCTTTAAAGGACAGGCTCTGGGAATAACCCTTTCTACATCAATGCAGGTAAAAGCTGAATACAACAAGTCATACAACGTGATTGCCATGATCAGGGGAAGTAAAAAACCTGACGAAGTGATCATTTATTCCGCCCATTGGGATCACCTTGGCGTAGGTAAGCCTGATAACAGCGGAGACTCCATTTATAATGGCGCTCTCGACAATGCCAGCGCAACTGCAGGTTTATTGGAACTTGCAAAAGCGTTCATGCAGGAGAAAAATAAACCCGAGCGGTCAATCGTATTCCTGGCGGTAACAGCAGAAGAACAGGGATTATGGGGTTCAGCCTATTATGCCCGGAATCCTGTTTTTCCGTTGGATAAAACACTAGCCAACATCAACATGGACGGGCTCAATAACTATGGCAAGACGCATGATATAATTGTGATCGGGCAAGGACAATCTGAATTAGAAGATTACCTGGAACGCGAATTAAAAAAGTCAAACCGAGTGATTACTTACGAAACACGGCCCGAAGCCGGCTCTTACTATCGCTCAGATCATTTCAACTTTGCAAAGGTGGGTGTGCCGGCTTTGTACACAAGTAGTGGTATTGAAATATTGGGTGAATCAGCTGACGCAGGTAAAAAACATAAGGAAGATTATAATACTAACAGGTACCACCGGCCTTCTGATGAATTTGATGAAACATGGAGAATGGATGGCGCCATCGATGATCTGCAATTATTATTCAAAGTAGGTCGACGTCTCTCCGCTGCCAAAAAATGGCCTGAATGGAAGCGAGGGTCAGAGTTTAAGGCGGTGAGGGAGGAGTATGTGCGATGAAAGCGGCTGTCAGCGGAACCTGAATATTGACGCGACCTCCCAATTCCCAATTCCTAATTCCAGCGACATCCCAAAAACGGTAAAAAACTGACAGCCCCGCCCACCCCCAACCTCCGCTCATATCATGCTGACGGCGACTTGTGTAGATTTATACGAAGCTGTTCGTTTATGAAGTTAATTTGTATAAAAACCGGATATGAGAAAATTGTTAGCGGGTGTTGGGTGCTTGTTGTTTGCGATTACTGTTAATGCACAGGAAAAAGGAACTATTTCAGTACCCATTGTGGATGAAAAAGGAGCGCCGCTTGAGAACGTGACGGTGGAGTTATTGAATGCTAAAGATTCACAATTAGTGAAAGCCGGCTTATCAGAAGTGCGGGGGATCGCCTTAATAGAGAATATACCTATTGGTGAATATTGGCTACGGGCCGCGATGGCAGGCAGGTCTTCGACCTCATCACCTGTATTCACGTTATCATCTGAAAATTTGAATTTAAAATTATCGGCGCTCGTGCTTCAACAGGCCGTGACGGAATTAGGCGGCGTATCAGTGACCTCAAAGAAGCCTTTCATTCAAAAACTCACTGATAGAATTGTGGTGAATGTCGAAAACAGCATCGTGAGTGCGGGAAGTTTCGCCCTGGATGTGCTCGAGCGGGCCCCCGGGGTGAATATTGACCAGAATGATGTGATCAGTCTCCGTGGAAGATCAGGGGTGATCATCATGATTGATGGAAAACCAACCGCTATGAGTGGCCAGGACCTGGCGAACTACCTCCGGGGGTTACCATCTTCGGCAATAGAAAGGATAGAGATCATTACTAACCCTTCGGCAAAATATGATGCTGCAGGAAATTCAGGGATAATCGATATCAGGATGAAGAAGGACCAACGACTTGGAATCAATGGCACGCTAACTGCCGGCTATGGCCAGGGCGTTTACCCGAAAGCTAATGCGGGAGGAACTTTTAATTACAGGAATAAGCAGGTAAACATTTTTGGTAATTATAATTATGGTTACCGTGTAGGCATGAACCACCTGATCCTTGACAGGAATTTTTTTGAGAATGGCAGCTATACCGGTGGCGATCTAAAAGATAATTATTCAAGATCACCATTTTCATCAAATACTTTTCGTGTGGGAATGGATTACTTTCCATCAAAGAACACCATCATTGGATTTGTTGTTAATAGCAGCTTCAATCATTTTAGAAGAAATAATGACAATTATTCTATAGTAATTGATTCACAGCATGATCCCGAAAGCACTTTCAGGGCAAAGGCAACGAATAACGACCACAATAAAAATTTTGTCGCAAACATCAATTTCAAGCACACGCTTGATACGCTTGGCCGGGAAGTAACCATTGATGTGGATTATGGAAGCTATAATACCAATTCCCTGTCAATGAACGCTACCAGTTATTACCAACTGGATGGTACAAAGCTGCAGGATGATTATGTATTGAATGGCGACCAGGTTGGTAAACTTAACTTCAAAACAGCAAAAGCTGACTTTGTGAACCCGCTTGGAAGAGGAGCTAAACTGGAAGCCGGCATCAAGACGAGTTTTGTTTCAGCCGATAATGACGCGAAATTTTTTGATGTAAGTAACGGAACACCTGTGAATGACATTAATAAGACGAATCATTTTAACTACAAGGAAAACAATAATGCGGCATATGTGAATTTTAGTAAGGAATTTACCAGGTTTAACTTTCAGGTGGGATTAAGAGGAGAACAAACAAATATTGAGACGAAGCAACATATTGGGAACGTAAAATTCGATTCAAGTTATTTTCAATTGTTTCCCAGCGCTTTTTTCAATTATAAGATTACGGAGGAGAAGACCCTTGGTGTTTCAGTGAGCCGAAGGATAGACAGGCCGGGATATGGCCAATTGAACCCCTTTTTATTTTTAATTGACGTGACAACTTACGCCACCGGCCGGCCCGGCCTTCTGCCACAGTTGACATGGTCATATGAACTGAGTTATACCCTCCAGAATTTAAACTTCACGCTGGGCTATAGCCATACAAAGGATAACAAGGATATAGCGATAGCAAGGTTCAGGGATGCATTTCCAAATATACCTTCTGAGGATAACGTGACTGTACAAATACCGATTAACCTGCAATCATCTGACAAGGTTCAGGGATGCATTTCCAAATATACCTTCTGAGGATAACGTGACTGTACAAATACCGATTAACCTGCAATCATCTGATTATTATGGATTGAGCATTTCAGCTCCCATCAGGCTAAATAATTGGTGGAACATGATCAACAATGCTGATGTTTATTACAATCATTTTAATGGAAAACTTGGCATTACTTCATTGAACAGGGGTAAGCCCGCGGTTGATCTGCGGTCAAACAACAGCTTTACGTTCAAAAAAGGCTGGAGTGCAGAGCTGAATCTTAACTTCAACTCAGGTGGACAAGCAGGCTTCATGATTGTTGACCCCAGGTGGGGAGTAGCAGCGGGTGTGCAAAAAACCGTATTAAAAAGCAAGGGGACCATTCGCTTTAATATCACAGATATTTTCTGGACCAATTTGCCCAAAGCCGTAATCACGTATGATGATTATATTGAAAAATGGCGTGCATACCGCGAAACCAGAACTGCGAATATTTCATTCACTTACCGCTTCGGAAACAACAAGGTACAGGCAGCGAGAAGAAGAACAACGGCTTCAGAGGAAGAGAGACAGAGGGCGGGGAATTAGAAGGGGTTCAAGAGTGTTGATCGTTGAGCGATGTCTGCCTTTTGTAGTTGTCGGTTGTCGGTTGTCGGTTGTCACGAAAATTGACGCAACCCTCCAAATTCCTTCTCAGCTCGCTGGCTAAGACTCCAGAAAAACCAACCCTGATATAACTGTTACCTCTGTTTTTTCCCCGTTTTCTCGCGAGGAAAAAACTTTTAACTGTAGTTTTTTTCCCATTGTTTCACTTTCCGGCGATTGTACCTTTAGCTTGTAAAATATGAAACAGGTTTGTAGGCATTTGCCTAAACCTGTTGCCCGGCGACGAAAGTCGCAAGGGGGACTGGCGAGCAGGTGGGAGGGGGTGGGGCGTATAAGTTTACGCTTCGGCGAAGCCCTGCCAGGCTGTTAAACGTTTAATTCCTATTCACACTCTCGTGTTGGCAGGATCATTGAAGCCGTTTCCCAATCGTTCAATGTCGTTCAATGTAGTTCAAGGGCGCTCAATTCGTTCAATGTCGTTGAAAAAACTTAAGTATAGAAAGCTATTCCCGTTCCTAAAAAACTCCTTAAATGTTTGGAAAAATGGCTGTAATCATAATAGCCATATTTGGAATAATGAAAGTCATTTGGTGAATTGACCATATGTTCCGTAGCCTTGCGGATGCGCATTACCTGTAGTGCTTGTTTGCTACCTATTCCCGTGCAGGTTTCAAAATATCGCTGCAATGTTCGTGAGGAGATCTTATACCTGGCTGCAATGTCTTCAATGGGTGTGGTGAAATCATTTTCCTTATCACAATTGTTCATGATAGAAGTAACAATGCTTACCGGCAATTGCTTTTTTTCATTTCCTTCAATAATCGAAGCGAAGTACCTTGTCACCGCATCTACCCTTTCTGAAAAGGTGGAGGCTTTCTTGATAGTTTCAATAATATTCGGATCAAGCAGGTAACTCAGGGGATATATATATTCCGTGTATTCGGAAAAATTTATGTTTTTAATAAATAAAATGGGAGACACCCGAAACTTTATTCCGAAAATGCAATTATCCTTTTGGTGAAAGCATTCCAGCCTTTTATGTCTTGGCAGAAATCCATCTGTCCGCATTTCAAATTTCCTTTCTCCTACCTGCATGGTAAACGGAGTGCCCAGGTTGATTAAATAAGTATAGCCGGTGTTGGCGAACAATACATCAGAAAAACCGGCAGGATGATCAGCCCACAAATGAGAAAAATCAGTTTCCCAAAAAAAATCGATGAAATGAGACAGCTGTTCAGGAGCCATGATGCGATGGTAATTCGCCTCGAAATGATCCTTATGAATAAACTCTATGTGTTGCAATGAAATGCTGTTGAAGAATAAAATTAGTCATTGCAGCAGCAGGCAATTCTCAAAAAAAAGCCAAAAAAGCTAACGGGGAATGGTTTAAACGAGTATTTTAGCGAGCGAAGGATAAAAAAAAGGTCCTTCCGTAGAAACGGACTGACCTCTAACGATTGCTTGCCATATGAAATTCTTCGGGTAAGTCTTTTTATGTTCCGGGTCACCAGGCTTGCTCTTCGACCTCTACCGATCTTGCCTCCTAACGATTGCCTGCTTATGAATTGCTCCGGCATTACGAATGCTCCGGCATTACGAATGTAGGACGGCTTTTTCCGTGATTCAAAACAAGATATCCGAAATTTGCGGATGCCAAAAAGCAGGTTTCATTATAAAACCCTTGCTGGTAGTGGCTTTCATTCGAATTTCTGTACTATGCCCAACCGTTCTGCTGACATATTGTTTCAATTAATCAAGTCACTCGAAAAGGCCGAGAAACGACATTTCAAACTGTACATAAAGCGTAGTTCAGCCAAGGAAGACCTGAAGATCGTGCAGCTTTTTGATGCCGTAGACAGAATGGCCGAATATGATGAAAAAACATTACTTAAGAAACTTCCAGGTACGGAAAAGCGGCAACTGTATAATCTTAAGGCTCATTTATACAAGCAGATCCTCGCCAGCCTGAGACTTTTGAAAAGCGCGGACAGTATTGATCTGCAGCTCAACGAACAGTTTGACTATGCGCATATTCTTTATAAAAAAGGGCTTTTCATGCAAAGCCTGAAGATCCTGGATAAGGCAAAAGAAACCGCCAGGATCAACCAGAAATTTAATTTCCTCACCCAGGTTATTGCACTCGAAAAGAGAATTGAATCACTTCACATTACAAGGAGTTTACTTGACCGGGCGGAAAAACTCGCACTTGAAGCCAATGAGGTGAGTACGCACATTGACATGGTAGCGAGACTGTCAAATCTCGCATTGCAACTTTACAGCTGGTACATAAAGCATGGCCACGCAAGAAATGAAGAAGATGAAAAAAGTGTGATCAGTTTTATGAGCGAAAATCTTCCTGCCAATGCAATGGAGCAGACAGGATTTTATGAACGGTTATATCTTTACCAGAGCTTTACCTGGTATGCATTCATTCGCCAGGATTTTTTACTCTACTATCGCTACACGCAAAAATGGGTAGATCTGTTTCGCTCGCAACCATTAATGATCAGGGTTGAAACCGGGCATTACATTAAAGGAATGCACAACCTTCTGAACGCGCATTTCGACCTCCGCAATTTCCAAAAATTTGCGAGCACCTTAAAAGAGTTTGAAGCTTTTTCAAAAACGCCGAGGGTATTGGAAAATGACAACTTCCGGATTCAAACCTTCATATACATTGCAAGCGCAAGAATCAACCAGCATTGCATGATGGGTACCTTCAGGGAAGGATTGCCGCTTGTACCTGATATTGAGAAAAAACTGGCGGAATATGTGTTGTTCGTTGACCGGCACAGGATACTCGTCGTTAATTATAAAATTGCGATTCTTTATTTTGGAAGCGGAGATTATGGTACGTGCATAGATTACCTGCAAAAGATCATCAATGACCACACTGACCTGCGGGATGACCTGCAATGTTATGCACGCCTGGTGCATTTGCTCGCGCATTATGAATTGGGAAATACCGAGATCATTGAATCGCTTGTGAGATCAGTGTATCGGTTCATGGCAAAGATGCAAAACCTCACGGTGATCGAGGAACAGGTACTAAAATTCCTGCGGCATTCATTTGACGTTTCACCAAAAAAGATAAAGCCGGAACTGGAAAAATTGTTGGGCGAAATAAAACATCTCGAAAAAAATCGCTTTGAAACAAGAGCTTTCGCCTACCTGGATATCATTTCATGGCTGGAGAGCAAGGTGACGGAAAGAACGATGAGTGATATAATTCAACAAAAGTATTTGCGGAGTAAAAGACGAATTAAATAATGTTTTTTCTTTTCATACAGGGTTAGAAGTAAGGGGTTAGGAGCTAGGCGTTGATGACACCATGATATTCTTAAAGTTCTTGTGATGCGGCAGGGAGGATTTTTCTAATTTAATACGCCACTGATAACCGGTAACCGCTAACTGACAACCGGCAACGATCAACGATCCACCACCATCCATCCCGCCACATTTCCTTTCTTTACGTACTGAAACCCATTGTACATGCCAAGTATTTCAACCTCGCTGGAGGGTTGTATCTGGGTAATGATCGCCGACAGGCTATCTGGGCGGTCAAATAAAGGCCGGGAAGATTGAATGGTAGCATTCCTGTAAACTGTTGGGCTAATCGAATTTCGGTCGGCGTACCCTTCATCCCCATCAGGGGTGGAGATCTTGTACCAGCCATCCGTTGCGCCCACTATGCGTACTAGCGTATGCGGCGAAAGGCGCATTGCTGCCTTTTTATCAATTAATGATGTAAGTAAGCCGGTTGAATTTGTTGTTCGTGCAATACTGTTCAATTCCCTTAAT